>MTKW01001751.1_pt1 | contig 65109 bp, 57 predicted proteins | sample 1042761 | NCBI WGS metagenome assembly MTKW01 (sample SAMN06205366, study PRJNA360243) | anaerobic digester metagenome | biome: Wastewater treatment plant; feature: Anaerobic digester sludge; material: sludge; isolation source: anaerobic digester fed with sludge from wastewater treatment plant ... | reverse complement strand
AGGAAATTGCAGAGGATGAAAATGGTATCGCCTATATATCTAATGGCTTCATAGATGTAGCAAAAAGGGTTCATTTGGGATATGAAAATCTTAAAGTACAATATCCCTTTCTCCACACCAAGCATCGTCCTAAACCAAAGGGAGTTCTTTTCTCCGAAGGACTTTCACACGCAGGAATTGGCGGAGTTTTTTTCCCTTTTACGGGAGAAGCAAATGTAAATACAAAGCTCCCCCAATTTATGCTTCCTAGCACAGTAGCACATGAGATCGCCCATCATCTGGGTTTTGCTAGGGAGGATGAGGCAAATTTTATTGCATATTTGGCTTGCACTGCCCATCCGGACAAGGATTTTCAATACTCAGGCTCCCTATTAGCCCTGATTCACACAATGAATGCCATGTATAGATATAGCCCAAATACCTACATCCTTTTAATGGAAAGATATAGTGATGGTGTCAAAAAAGATATCCTTGCCCTTAATAGATTTTGGGATTCCTACCGGGGACCCATTAAGGATACCTCTACTAATATAAATAATGCCTATTTGAAATCCAATCTACAGAAGGATGGCATAAAAAGTTATGGAAGAATGGTGGATCTACTGATTGCGGAATTTGAAAATCAGCGGTCTTAGCCATGTCACTCTTGGCTTATCAAATCCTTTACTACTTCAGAAGCAATGATCAGCCCAGCCACCGAAGGTACAAAGGAAACGCTACCAGGAACTTGCCGTCTGCTTGGATCAAATTCCAACTCTAAGGGAGTTTTAGGTTTTTCCTTGGAATATACCACCTTTAGCTTTGGAATGCCCATTTTTCTTAGTTGAGTTCTTATGGCCCGTGCTAGGGGACATATGGAGGTGCTATAGATATCACTTACCTCCAACATAGTAGGATTCAATTTATTTCCAGCACCCATGCTACTGATTATAGACAACTTCCTTTCATGGCACCTTGCTATAAGGTCAAGCTTAGAGGATACCATATCGATGGCATCTACAACATAGTCGTAGTCAAAAAGGAGACTTTCCGCATTCCGCTCATTGTAGACCTCTTGAAATGTTTCTACATGAACCTCAGGATTGATGCTGAGCATTCTCTCCTTCATAACCTCCACCTTTGGCAATCCAATGGTCTTTGTGGTGGCATGAAGCTGTCGATTTATATTTGTAACATCGATAATATCATGATCCACTAATACAAAGGAGCCTACTCCAGAACGCACAAGTCCTTCAACCGCAAAGGTTCCAACGCCACCGACGCCAAAGACTGCCACCCTGCTTTTTTTTAATTTCATCAGATTCTTATGTCCAATGACCATTTCGGTTCTTAAAAATGGATGTGTCATTTTATACCTCAACCTTTTTTATTTTTTCAAAAAAATCTCAGTATTAATCTTATCCATCTCTCAAAAAATAATCAATAGTAGAAAAGAAAAAAACAAAAAAATGGATAGAAAAAATCCAATTTTTTATAAGTGTATAAATGAATGAATTACATAAACTATAATTGCAAAACCAATTAGGAGGTGAAAATCAATGGCTAGAAGAAACAATAGAGTTATTGTTCCGGAAGCTAGAAAAGCACTAGATAATTTTAAACTAGAAGTAGCCAACGAACTTGGAATTGCAAACTATGATCAAATTGATAAAGGGAACCTGACATCTCGAGAAAACGGCTATGTCGGTGGAAACATGGTCCGTAAAATGGTAGAGAGCTATGAAAGAAGTATTGCAGGTAAATAGGTGATAAATTCAACGGAGAGCTGCCCAGGGCAGCCTCCGTTAATCTAGTAGCACTGTGTGATTGCCTGCAAATTGACTATTATAAAGATCAAAATAGTAACCTTTTAAATCCATTAATTCATCATGGTTGCCCTTTTCTATAATCTCTCCCCCATTCATCACTAGGATTAGATCGGCATTTTTTATAGTAGACAATCTATGGGCAATGACAAAGCTGGTTCTCCCTTCCATTAATGCATTCATAGCTTTTTGAATAAAAACCTCTGTTCTTGTATCCACATTGCTAGTCGCCTCATCGAGGATCAATATACTTGGATTAGCCAATATCGCTCGGGCAATGGTTAACAGTTGTTTTTGCCCTTGGGAGATATTAGAAGCCTCCTCATTAATGATTGTATCATACCCCATAGGTAGGGTTCTGATAAAATGATCCACATGGGCTATTTTTGCTGCCCGGATCACTGTTTTATCATCTACCTGATCACAGGCATAAGCGATATTCTCCTTTATGCTTCCATTAAATAGCCAGGTATCTTGAAGTACCATACCAAACATGGAACGCAGTTCACTGCGTTTTAAGTCCTTTATATCAATACCGTCGATGGTAATTCTTCCCTGATCAATCTCATAGAATCTCATAAGCAGATTAACTAAGGTGGTTTTTCCCGCACCGGTTGGACCAACAATGGCCACGGTTTGCCCTTTATTAACTTCAATGCTCAATCCTTTGATGACAGGGTTCTCTTTGCTATAGCCAAAGCTTACATCCTCGAATGATATCTTTCCCTCAGGGGATGGTATTCCTTTACTTTCAAGTGTATCCGGTGCCTCTTCCTCCTCATCTAATATCTCAAAAACCCGCTCAGCTGAAGCAATAGTGGATTGGATAATATTGGAAATATTCGCCGTTTGGGAGATGGGATGGGTAAATTGTCTTCCGTATTGAATAAAGGCTTGGACATCTCCAATGGTTAATGTACCCTTCGTTACAAATACCCCCCCCAGTACACTGATGATCACAAAACCGATGTTTCCGATAAATATCATAAGGGGCATAATGGTTCCGGATATAAATTGTGATTTAAAACTGGATGTGTATAATTGATCATTAATCCTTTTAAAGGATTCAAAGGATTGGTCCTCCCTACCATAAGCCTTTATAATTTCGTGCCCCGTATACATTTCTTCAATATGACCATTCAGATGCCCAAGGTTTTTTTGCTGGTCTGCAAAATACTTTTGGGAGCGTTTTATAATAAATTTTGTAACTAAACCATATAGGGGCAGGGTGACAATTATAAATAGAGTCATAAGCGGACTTATCCAAAGCATCATCACAAGAACTCCAATTAAAGTAACAATGGAGGTAATAAATTGGGTAACACTTTGTTGGAGCGTGCTACTTATATTATCCATATCTCCTGTCACTCTGCTTAATATCTCTCCATGGGTATGCGCATCAAAATACTTTAGGGGAATAAGGGATAGCTTTCTATTCACCTCTTCCCTCAATTGATACACTGTTTTTTGAGTGATCCCGGCCATAAGGATATTTTGAAAATAGCTAAATACTGCTCCTGCGATATATAAACCGATTAGTATAAATACGATTTTTGATACATAGAAAAAATCAATGGAGGCGCCGGGTATGTCCTGAAGTTGCATCTGGACTCCTTCGTATATTTTAGTGATAGCCAGTCCTAGAATCTTAGGACTAGCTATATTAAAAACAGTACCAAGTACCGTTACAATAACAACTAAACCTAATTGAAATTTAAAAGGTTTTAAATAGTTGAATAATCTCTTCGCTGTCCCCTTAAAGTCCTTAGCTTTTTCAGTGGGCATGGACATTGCCGGTCCTCTTCCCATAGGACCCCGTTTAAAAGGGGGTTGATCTCTTCTATTGTTCTGACCCATACCAACCCTCCTCGCCCATTTGTGAGGACACAATTTCTCGATAGACCTCACAAGTCTTTAGGAGTTCCCCATGTTTGCCCCGTCCAACTATTTTCCCTTCATCCAATACAATGATTTGATCTGCATGGACGATGGTACTTATTCTTTGAGCTACAATAATTGTAGTAGCCCCCTTTAACTTCTGGGAAAGCCCCATCCTTAACTTTGCATCGGTTTTAAAATCCAATGCAGAAAAACAATCATCAAATAAATAGATTTGAGGTTTCCTGACTAATGCACGGGCAATGGACAGACGCTGCTTTTGCCCACCAGATAGATTGGTGCCGCCCTGGGAAACGATAGAATCAAATCCCTTCTCCAAGTCCTGGATAAACCCATAGGCTTGGGCGATTTTTGCAGCATGGATCACCTCTCGGTCACTTGCATCCTCCTTGCCATATCTAATATTTTCTGAAATGGACCCTGAAAAAAGACTGACTTTTTGGGGCACATATCCAATCATAGCACGAAGTTCTTTTTGTGACAGTTGCCGAATATCCACACCGTTGATGAAAATATGACCCTTATTTATATCGTAGAAACGGAGGATCAACTTCACCAGGGTGGATTTTCCTGATCCTGTCCCTCCGATAATGGCAGTGATTTCCCCTGGATTTGCCCAAAAGCTTATATTTTCCAATGCCGGTTTTTCTGCACCTTCATAGTTGAAGCTGACATTTCTAAACTCAATCCTTCCCTTATCATGGCTAATATTTTTTGTCTCATCCATATCCTTAATGCTAGAAAATAGTTCTAAAACTTCATTGATCCTATCGGCTGAGGCACTGGCCCTTGGCAGCATAACAAAAATCATAGACAGCATCATAAGGGAGAATAGGATTTGCATCATATATTGAATGAACGCCATCAGGTCGCCAATCTGCATACTCCCATGGTTAATCCGCAAACCACCAAACCATACAATAGCGACGGTACTCAAGTTCATGATAATCATCATTATAGGCATAAGGGTTGACATTAATCGATTCACAAGAATAGCAGTATCCCTTAATTCCATATTAGCCCTATTAAAACGCTTGCTCTCATATTCTATACGATTAAACGCCCTTATCACTCGTACTCCTGTCAGGTTCTCCCTTACCACACGATTTAAGTTATCTACCTTTTTTTGCATCATCTTAAAAAGAGGCATCGCTTTCTTTGAAACCAGGACGATAATCAAAAATAGCACCGGAATAATAATGACTAGTAGCAGGGATAATCTTGCATTCCTTGTAATTGCCATAATAATGCCCCCCACAAAAAGCATCGGTGCCCTTAGCATCATTCGAAGCCCCATAATGGTCACCCTCTCAATCTGAGTAATATCATTGGTGCTCCTAGTGATCAAAGAGGCCGTGCCAATTTTATTAAATTCCGAAAGGGAGAAGCTTTCCACCTTTGTAAAGATCTCCTCCCTCAATATCCTGCTGTAACCTGAGGCAACCTTTGAAGACAGGTAGCTTGCAATAATGATACTTGCCATTGAGATTATGGAGGTTAGTACCATTATCCCTCCAACCTTTAAAATATAAAGGATATCCCCATTTATTATACCCACATCCACGATATCTGCCATCAATGTGGGCAGTAATAGTTCGGATATTGCCTGGATAAAGGTAAAAAGTACAACACATAGAATGGTAAACCTATAGATTCTCAAATATTGAAGAAGTTCTAACAACAGATCATCTCCTACTATAATCTTAAGTAAAATAATACCCTAATTATCATAGCACAATTAGAGCTTATTAAAAAAAATTGTCTCAAAATGAGACAATTTTTGTGACATTAAATCACTAGATTTTGGGGTTCTCCATCTAACCAAGAAATCACATTATCAAAAACAATCTTCGCTCTTTTTACCATGGATTCCTGGGTAGCAAATGCAATATGGGGGGTAACTAAGGTATTCTTGGAATGAAACAGAGGATGATCAAGAGGTATGGGCGGCTCTGTTTCGAATACATCAATCCCGGCCCCTGCTATCCTGCCACTATTTAGGGCATCAGCTAGTACCATACTATCTACAATAGGTCCCCTAGCCGTATTTATCAGGATAGAATTCTCCTTCATCAATGCAATTTTGTCCCGGGATATTAACCCCTGGGTATCTTCAGTTAATGGTAGATGTAATGATACAATATCACTTTTTTGTAACAATTCCTCTAGGGAAACATATTCTATCCCCAGGTCTAAAGCCTTTGGAGCTTCAGATCTACTATACCCCAAAAGTTTACAATGGAAAACCTTTAATATCTCAGCGGTTCGCAAACCAATTGCGCCTGTTCCTACGATTCCAATGGTTCTGCCATTTAACTCATTGCCTACCAATCCCGCCTTTGTTCCTTGACGACGGACAACTTCATTACATTCTACTACATTCCTTAAAAGAGTAATCATCATGGACACAGCTAATTCAGCAACGGCCTCAGTTGCATATCCTTGAGCATTTGAAACCTGTATACCCAATTCCCTGCATGTCCTTTGATCGATATGATCATATCCGGTAAATGCTATGGATATATATTTTAATTTTTTTGCAGCTCTTATCACTTCGCCCCTTAAAGGATGGTTTGCAATAATCAAAATATCAGCATCCCTTACCTTTTCCTTCTGCATTTCCATGTCGGTCTCCACTTTGTTATAGGCAATGAATCGATGACCCATTCCCTCTAACTTTGAGGATAGTTGCTCTAGGGTCTCTTGGGGAATCCCTAAGGGCTCTAATAGGACAATATTCATACTAGCACTCACCTCCGTTCATCCTATTATACTACTGGTTGCTATTCGATATACTCCCTTGCTTCCTCTTCCCCATTAAGTACTCTTAATGTACCATAGGCGAGGGCCTCCATTTCATTTTCCCCAGGCATGATCTCTACAGGTGCAATAAATTGAACCCTTTTTACTATCCATTGGGTAAACATTTCTGAATAGGCAATTCCACCTGTAACAATAATATAGTCCACATTCCCCTCAAGCACAGTGGCTAATTCTCCGATACCCTTGGCAACCTGATAAGCCATCGCCTCATAGATCAGTTTGGCATACTCATCCCCGTTCTCAATCCTTTTCTCAATTTCGCGAGCATCCGCTGTTTGTAGATATGCCTTAAGACCTCCCTCACCCCGCAACATTTTTTGTACCTTTCTTTCATCATATTTACCTGAGAAGCAAAGTTTGACCAAACTCTTACAAGGAACCCTACCAGATGCTTCAGGAGCAAAGGGTCCTTCATCATCGGAGATGATATCCACTAGCCTTCCCTTTCTATGAACACCTAGGGAGATCCCACCACCTAGATGGGCTACCACCAAATTTAAGTCATCATATTTCCTCCCATGTTTTTGTGCTACCTTCATTGCCATAGCTCTCTGATTCAAAACATGGGATGTGCTTGTTCTTGGTATCTCCGGCAACCCGGAAATCCTTGAAATCTCATCAAATTCATCTACTCGAACGCTATCATATATGTACGCATTGACACCAATTGACTTTGCAATTTCATAGGCTAAAATGGCCCCAAGATTGGAAGCATGTTCCATCACCGGGTTGGTCTTAAGTCGACGAACCATGGTTTCATTTACTATGTAGGCTCCAGATTGACATTTTGGAACCATGCCACCCCTTCCTGTAATGGCTGTAAAATCTTCTTTGGAGTACCCCTTCTCTCTTAAATAGTTTAATATGGTTTCCTCCCTCATAGGGTACTGGGATATAATATCAGGAAATTGACCAATAAGCTCGGTAGGATGCTCAATAGTTGTCACCAACTCCTGTACATGATCCCTATAAACGGCTATCTTGGTGGATGTAGAACCTGGATTAATCACCAAAATTCTATTCATTATTCTCCCCCCTAATCAGTAGTATAAAAAGAATCATGGGATCATTATTCATATGAGCCCAGTTTAAATAGAGGAAATTGCATATGACCTGCAATTTCCTCCTTTGTTTATTTTGCTACACCAGTTTCATTCCCACTTCTAGGGCTTTTTTATTGATATCTATAAATTGTTCCTTCACATTCTCCTCTATGATGGTATTCCAATTGATGTCCTCCAGTTCCATAAGTTTAACTATAGAGCCAAGTAATATGATGTTCATCACCTTTTCATTTCCCAGTTCCTTCGCCTTATCCCTCGCCTTAACAACTATAGTATTGGCTTTTTGATTTAATTCATCAAGAATTCCCTTATTGTAGTCTGCTTTTCCCGAAAGAACAGACATGGGGCTTATCTGAAAATCATTCACCACAACCTTGCCTTCCGGCTTTAGATACTCCAGCCATCTTAATGCTTCCATTTTTTCAAAGGATACTAAGATATCTGCTCCTCCTATTTCAATGACGGGCGAATCAACTTTCTCCCCATATCTTACTTGGGAGGATACTGAGCCTCCCCTTTGGCTCATTCCGTGGATCTCACTCATTTTAACATCATATCCTGCTTCCATAAGGCCTGTTGTAAGAAGCTTACTAGCCAATATTGTCCCTTGTCCCCCTACACCTACCAACAATATGCTCTTAGTCATCTATCTTACCACCTTTCCAATTGCACCAGTTGGGCAAACTTGGTAACAGACACTACATCCTACACATTGATTATAATCGATATAGGATTTTTTGGTTTCTTTATTAAAGGAGATGGCAGGACATCCTGTCCTGGTACATTTTTTACATCCGATACATACATCCTGGTTCACTTCATATTTTTCAGTGAAAGCACCAGAAAACTCTTCCTTGTCCTCCTGTGAGAACTTTTTAAGGGCACAGGGCCATCTTGTAATAATCACGGAGGGCTCCTGGATCTCAAGTGCCCAATTGAAAGCATGCCTCATCTCCTCAAGATTATTAGGATTCACCTTTATAACATGTTGGATACCACATGCTCTCGCCAAAGCTTCTATATCCAAGGCTTCTGTGGCTTCGCCTTGTGCGGTATATCCTGAGCCTGGATTCTCTTGATGACCAGTCATACCAGTAATCCTATTGTCTAGGATCACATTAATAGTGTTCCCCTTATTATAGACAGTGTTAATCAATCCATTGATCCCTGTATGGAAGAAGGTGGAATCCCCCTGTACAGCAATAACCCTTCGCTTATTTTCGTCCTGCATATTGAAGATGGTTTGTGCTCCATGACCTGCTGCCAAGGCGCTTCCCATATCAATGGTAAAGTCTAATCCATTATAGGGTTCATCCATACCAAGGGTATAACAGCCGATATCCCCTGCAACCACCACATTTTTCTTTGCAATGATTTTTCTTAACTCATAAAAAAATCCTCTATGGGGACACCCAGCACATAGAGCTGGAGGCCTAGGAACGACCATGCTCCTATCATATTCAATGTTTGGATTGGTCTCTCCGTACATGGACCTTCGGATAACATCTGGTGTGAGCTCGCCGTATGAAGGGAAAGTATCCTTGCCATGGCATTCAAAGCCAAGCATTTTTACTCTTTCTTCTATGATAGGATCGTTCTCCTCTATGACATAGATCCGATCTACCTGGGATGAAAATTCCCTAATCTTCTCATCAGGCAAAGGATAGCTGAAGCCTATTTTTAAATAGGATGCGTTTTTGCCAAAAACCTCTTTGGCATATTGGTAGCACATCCCCGAAGCAATGACGCCTATTTTTTTGTCATTCCATTCAATATAGTTCAAATGGGTATTGTTGGAAAACTCTTGTAATCTATTGATGCGTTCCTCAACCTTTACTCTCATCCTTCTTGCAAAAGCAGGTACTGTCACATATTTTTGTTTATTTTTTACATATTCTACAAAGGGTTTTTCTTCTCGTTCAAAGCACTCTACGACGCCCTTAGAGTGGCATACCCTAGTGGTCATTCTAAACAGCACCGGTGTATCATATTCCTCACTTATTTCAAAAGCAATTTTTATCATGTCCTTTGATTCCTGGCTGTCACTAGGTTCTAGCATGGGAACCTTAGCAAAGGCTGCATATCGTCTGTTGTCCTGTTCATTTTGGGAGGAGTGTTGCCCCGGCTCATCCGCCGTAACGAGAACCAACCCTCCATTAACTCCTGTGTAAGCAAAGGACATCAATGCATCACTAGCAACATTTACACCTACATGCTTCATAGAAGCAAGTGCTCTTCCCCCCGCTATTGATGCACCAATGGCTGATTCTAGCGCCACCTTTTCGTTGGATGCCCATTCTGCTCGGATTTCTTTATACAGAGAGATATTTTCTAAAATTTCTGTACTAGGCGTTCCTGGATAAGCAGCAGCATAGTGTACGCCTGCCTCAAAGGCTCCCCTAGCTACAGCTTCGTTGCCTGTTAGTAGTTTTTTCATACTCATCCCCCTTTATTCTATTCATTACATGCACTTGCAGAAATTAATATGGATAAGAATTTTTCTTCCGAGGTTGCCCCCCTTGAAGTTAAAACGATGGGAACCTTTGCCCCTAGAATCATACCTGCCATCTTTGCGCCAGCGGAATACATCAAGGCTTTGGCAAGAATGTTTCCAGTAGCGATATTGGGCACAAGAACAATATCGGTATTTTCTACTACTGGGCTCTCATACCCCTTTATGGAAGCAGATTCCTTACTCATCATAAGATCATAGGAAATTGGTCCCTCTACGATACAGTTTTCAATCTCCTTATTCCGATTCATCCTCTTTAGTTCACTTGCATCTACGGTTTCCTGCATTTTTGGATTAACTGTCTCAACAGCACATACCACTGATACCTTTGGCTCCTGGTATCCCATGCTCCTTAATGCATTCACCGCATTTTGTACAATTTGCTTTTTTTCCTCCAATGATGGGTAGATGTTCATTCCCCCATCGGTAATAAAAAGCAACTTATGATAGGAATCAAAGTTAAAGATCCCCATATGAGACATCACATTCCCCGTTCGTAACCCTTTTTCTTTATCAACGACCGCCTTTAATAGATCACTGGTTTGAATTTTGCCCTTCATAATAAAATGAGCTTTTCTTTGATGTACAAGCTCTACTGCTTTTTCTGCAGCTTTTCTATCATCGGCTTGGTTGATAATGGTAACCCCAGTTTTACCCTCGTCCAAATTCCCCAGAATGTCTTCGATCCTTTCCTGGTCCCCTATTAGTACAGGATGGACCACTCCAGAGTTCTTAGCTTTGATTACCGCCTCTAAGGTATGTTGGTCTGCAGCAGAAACTACAGCAACAGTTTTTTTCACCGCTCTTTGCTGCATCCTGGCAATAAGTTCATCAAAGCTTTTTATCTCCATTAAATTCCCCCCTTTAAAGTTGCTAAATATATTATATTATACCACTAAATAAAAGCAAATCCGAATTTAGATTTTTCAGACAAGTACGAGACATAAAAAATACTCAATGTATTATACATTGAGCATAGTCCTATTGCAATAAAACCCCTTGAGGATGATCTTTCAAAGAATTATTAAGCCGCTTTTACATTTTAGTTCTTTTAAAGGCACCATAACTAATAGAAAATATAATCAGTCCTCAAGGGTATGTCATAGATATGATCCAAATGGATATTGGTTTTAGATTTTAGAAAAACTATTTATCTGAAAGATATAGGTTGATTGCCCTTGCCGCTGTTTTACCCGCACCCATGGCAAGAATAACTGTGGCTGCTCCTGTTACAGCATCCCCACCGGCATAAACCCCTGGCAGGTTGGTTGCACCAGTTTCCTCATCCACAATAATGCCACCCCAGCTATGGGTCTTTAAACCTTTTGTTGTCGATTTAATTAATGGATTTGGGGATTGTCCGATGGCAACGATAACGGTATCTACCTCTATCTGTTTTTCGGAGCCTTTGATAGGGATGGGGCGTCTTCTACCTGAGGCATCTGCCTCCCCTAATTCCATATCAATACACTCTATAGAGGTAACATTCCCATCCTCGTCCCCTAAAATGCGGGTAGGATTTCGAAGGACATGGAAGATGATCTCTTCCTCCTTGGCATGGTGCACTTCTTCGACCCTTGCCGGCATTTCCTCCTCTGAACGTCGGTAGATGATGTATACTTCCTCAGCACCTAATCTCTTTGCACTCCTGGCCGCATCCATGGCCACATTCCCACCACCAATAACTGCAACTCTTTTCCCGATCTTTACTGGGGTATCCACATGAGGGAATTGATATGCCTTCATTAGGTTAACTCGGGTTAGGAATTCATTGGCGGTGTAAACACCATTGAGATTTTCCCCGGGAATTCCCATAAAACTGGGTAACCCGGCACCTGTTCCAATGAATACTGCCTCAAAACCTTGCTGAAACAGGTCTTCAATGGAAAAGATTTTTCCAATGACCATATTGGTCTCTATCTTAACACCTAATTCCTTTAGGTTTTCTATCTCCTTCTGTACGATTTCTTTGGGCAATCTAAATTCAGGGATACCGTACATTAGAACGCCTCCAGCCGTATGGAAGGCTTCAAATATTGTAACTTCAAATCCCATCTTGGCTAGATCACCAGCACAGCTCAGCCCTGCGGGTCCTGATCCTACAATGGCTACTTTTTTATGATTGCTTTGGATCTCTTGTTCTTCTTCCTTGATATGTTTCATATGCCAGTCAGCAACGAATCTTTCTAGTTTTCCTATTGCTACCGGTTCACCCTTTATTCCTCTTACACATCGCTGCTCACATTGTGTCTCCTGGGGACACACCCTTCCGCATACCGCCGGAAGTGAATTGGTTTCACGGATTTTTTGGTAGGCTGCTTCAAAGTCTCCCTGGATTATTCGTTCTAAAAAGTCAGGTATTTTTACGCTGACAGGGCAACCGGCAACACATGGTTTATGCTTGCATTGTAAACATCTTTCTGCCTCTTCCTTTGCCTCTTCCTCGCTATAACCCAGTACTACCTCTTGAAAATCCTTGTTTCTTACCTTTGGGTCTCTTACGCTTATTGGGGTTTTATTTAAGGACATATTAGGCATTGTTATTACCTCCTAATCTACACTCGTGCTCCTCAAGGGATTTCTCCTCGTTTCCTTTATACATCTGCTGCCTTCTCATGGCTTCATCAAAATCTACTAGGTGACCATCAAAGTCCGGACCATCTACACAGGCGAACTTTATTTCTCCTCCTACGGTGACCCGACATCCGCCGCACATTCCTGTCCCATCAATCATAATGGGATTCATGCTAACAATGGTTTTAATGCCATATTTTTTAGTCAGTTCAGATACCGCCTTCATCATAATAAGGGGTCCTATGGCTATGACTAAATCATACTGGTGACCTTCCTCAATCAATTTTTGCAGCATGTCGGTAACGAATCCTTTATTTCCATTGGAACCGTCGTCGGTTGCAATGATGGTCCTATCACTAACTTCCCTTAGTTCTTCCTCCAGAATTATTATGTCCCTATTTCTAAAACCGGCTATAGCATGTACCTCTGCTCCTAAACTATGGAGTTTTTTAACTTGAGGGTATGCAATAGCTGTTCCCAAGCCTCCACCAATAACTGCGACCTTCCTATATCCGTCTAAATGAGTAGGTACTCCAAGAGGACCAACAAAATCTAAAATATGATCCCCTTCATTGAGCTCTCCTAATATTTTTGTTGTTTTCCCTACCTCCTGGAAGGTGATGGAAACCGTCCCCTTCTCCCTATCATAATCAGCTATGGTAAGGGGAATCCTCTCGCCCCCCTCATACACCCTTAAAATGATGAATTGACCAGGCTCAGCTTTTTTTGCAATGGCTGGTGCATATATATCCATCGTCTTCACGAAAGGATTTAATATTCTTTTCTTGGTTATTTTATACATTGATTTCCCCCCTAATTTAGTAAGTAGTACTTTCATTATAAAATTATTAACTCTCTACTTTTTGAAATAAAAAGAGTCATTAAATCATTTAATGACATCCCTATTTTAACATGTTTTTATTTATAAGTATATATTTAGAGATACTTTTCCTTAGCATGGGAATTTCTTAAATAGATATTATAAGGAGGATTTATTATAAATATCTCGGGACAAGTTATACTATAGAAACCATCTTGTCCCGAGAAGCTTATTTTTCAAGGATTAGACACAAGTGTAACCGCCATCAACAGGAATAATTACTCCATTAACATAGGAGGAGGATTCACTTGCAAGGTACACTGCTGTGCTATCCAGTTCACCCTCGTTCCCATAGCGTCCTACGGGTACGTTTGCCTTCATATAATTGGTAAAGGATTCTGTTTTGAGAGTATCTTCTGTTAGTTCAGTTGCAAAATAGCCTGGGCATATAGAATTAACAGTGATTCCATATTTTGCCCATTCGGCGGCAAGAGCCCTAGTAAGATTGACAACTCCCCCTTTTGCTGCATGGTATGCTGAGCTAGGAAGTGCCATATTCCCTACTAAGCCGTACATAGAGGATATATTAATGATACGTCCATATTTATTCTTTATCATCATTTTGGCAAACTCACGGGAAACTTTAAAAACACCAGTTAAGTCTACATTAAGAGTATGTAGCCAACTTTCATCGGTGGTCTCTTCAGCAGGACCTACACTCCCAGAACCGGCATTATTAACAAGTACATCCACCTTGCCATACTCATCCTCTACAAGTTTTGCAGCCCTTTTAACAGCTTCTGTATCAGTGATATCGCATTGAACTGGAAAACACTTTACACCTAGTGTCCTGATCTCTTTTGCAACCTCCTCTAATTTCTCCTTGCGACGGGCCAAAATAGCTAAGTCAGCCCCTTGGCGTGCAAAGGCTTTAGCCATTTGAACACCCAGACCTGATGATGCACCGGTTACAACTGCTACCCTACCTGTCATATCGAATAGGTTTTTCTTTATCATGTGAACATCTCCTTTTCTGTCATAATGCACTATCTTGAGTCTAATATAACACTTCGTTAATTGTTTGTCAATATATCTTTGACATTTTATCTAAACCTTTTCATATATATTCTTCTTTCCATTTATTTTCCAAAATATCTCATATTTTGACATCATATATAGGTTCTTCCATCCCCAATCCATGTTAAAAAATTATCATAAATATTTGTAATTTATGGTATTTCCCCAATTTAGGTTTACATAATTTATATGTTTCTGTATAATAGCCTTTGTTACATCTTTGTTACATTAGATAACCATCCATGATAGTAGCACTATTTGGGATCCCCCTCCAGCCGACCATTATATTTTATAGGGAGAGGAAAGGAGAAAAGATAATGAGTAAGAAAAAAATTGTTTCAATATTGCTTATATTTCTAATGCTGACTGTTTTAACATCTGAGGTATTTGCAGCTGAATACACTAGGACTTTAAAATTTGGAAGCCGTGGTAACGATGTTGCAAGGCTTCAACAGGAATTGCAAAATAGAGGCTACTATAGCTATGCAGTGGATGGGATCTATGGAAAGATTACAGAAAGGGCAGTCATTAATTTCCAAATAGATCATAGATTAAGGATTGATGGCATTGCTGGCCCACAAACCCAATCGGCATTATTTGGAGGAACATCAGCTATGGCTTCTAGAGGTACATCCTATAATAGAAGCTTTAACTCAGACGATATCTATTGGTTAGCCCGAATCATTGAGGCAGAGGCTGGTGGAGAACCATACAAAGGGAAGGTGGCTGTTGGCAATGTAGTGATAAATAGAGTCCTATCCAGTTCCTTCCCAAATACAGTATATGGGGTCATCTTTGAGTACTACGGTAATATACCGCAATTTAGCCCTGTAGCTGACGGAACCATTTATAATAATCCATCACAAGTGAGCATACAGGCTGCAAAAGATGCCGCAAACGGTGCAAGACCGGTTGGGGATGCTACCTATTTCTTTAATCCATCTAAAGCAGCTGGAACTTGGATTGTGAGAAATAAAACCTATGTTACGAGAATTGGCGGACATGTTTTCTATAGATAGGCTAAAAAATCAAGGATGGGGATCCCCATCCTTAACTTTTTTCAATCTTTTATTGTTTCCCTTCCTTTCAATAGAAATCTAAATAGGAGTATTTGTTTTCACCCTTTTTCCATCCAATAATCGAATCCATATTTACATTTTTCCCTGCATTATATATGGATTTATCGATATTCGGTATGGATTTTTTTAGGGTTTCGATTATACTTTTGATTTCATATCTTTTTGACCCGATTTTTTTAGCTGCCACCATGCAGGCACAATTTAACGGCCATATCCCACTATCTTGAGTAAACTTTACGATATGTTTCTCCTCAATGAGATATAGGGGGCGGATAATTTCCATTCCCTCAAAATTAGTGGATTTTAATTTTGGGAGCATGGTTTTGAAGTTACCAGTATAAAAGATATTTAGCAATGTGGTTTCAATCACATCATTGAAATGATGCCCCAGGGCGAGTTTGTTACATCCTAGTTCCTTTGCCTTAGTGTAGAGTGCTCCCCTTCGCATCTTTGCACACATAAAACAGGGGTAGTCCTTAGAAATTTCATCAACAACACGAAAGATACCAGATTCAAATAGTTGAATAGGTATATTTAAAAAACGACAATTATCCACTAATAACTTCTTTATATCCGGATGGTATCCTGGATCCATTGAGATAAATTCAAGGCTAAAATCCGCCTCCCGGGAATGCTTCTTTAACTCTTGAAAGAGCTTTGCCATGAGCATACTATCCTTACCACCGGATATGGCTACAGCGATTCGATCCCCATCCTCAACCAAGCGATATTCCCTCAATGCCTTTGTAAACTTTGACCAAAGCTCTCTCCTATATTTTTTTATGATATTTCGCTCTATATCCTTAAGGGGTTTTCTTTCGTTGAAGGGAACCGGCGCTTCGCAACCCTCTCCTGCCAATTGATCCCTCATGGGTAACACCTCATTTTTTAGTATTCCAAACATCATATATTATACGGCTATATATAGCAATATACCATCCTTTTTTTAAAAAAAAACTTAAAAATTGTTAACATTTTCAATATCGGAAAATATGTCGAACTATATTATAATATTAAAGTAAGGGGGGAAATTTATGACTAGAAGTAGACTCGACAGAAGAAAACCAAGTTCCTTTAACCTATTTCTGTTCTACTCGATAACCTTTATCTATCTCGAATTTTTGTTCAAGATATTTACCACAGGTAATATCCAAATAAAGGATATACTATTGATAGTTATTTTTAGCATTTCCTTTGCAACCATCTTTTATATCCTTACAAATATCTTGAAGAATAAGGGCAGTTATATGGTATCAATTATTTTTACGGGAATTACAACCTTTTTATTTGCATCACAATTGATCTACTATAAGATTTTCAAAGTGTTCTACACCATCTATTCAGCAGGAAATGCATCTCAAGTCTTTGAATTTTGGAGGGAGATTGTTACCGCCATCTCGCAAAATATCCTTTCGATGGTGCTGATATTCATACCTCTTATCATTCTTATTTTGGGAAAGAGGAAATTCTTCCCCCTAAGGGTGTTCAAGATAAGGTTTCAACTTGTCCTACTTCTATGCATTTTGATAATCCATATCCTTGGAGTAGGAATAATCCATATGTCTGGCAAGGGTCCCAACACTACCTACGACCTCTACTACCATACAAATTTTCCATTGCTATCTATTGAAAAGTTAGGTCTTATCACAACAATGAGATTAGATATCCAAAGACATTTAACCGGTTGGACTCCCTCCTTAAATACCGTAACACCTGAGCCTAATGATCAGAACCCTATAGAGGAGGAAGAGGACCCCATTGAATACAATGTCATGGATATTGACTTCGACAAATTGATTTCAGAAGAAACTGATGAAGAAATCATAAAAATGCACAAATATTTTAGAGATGTTCAGCCAACCCCTATGAACGATTATACAGGTAAGTTCCAGGGATATAACTTAATAATGATTACTGCAGAAGGTTTTTCTCCCTATGCCATTCACCAGGAAGCAACCCCTACTCTATATAAAATGGTTCACGAAGGCTACCATTTTACCAATTTTTATAATCCTATATGGGAGGTAAGTACATCCGATGGAGAATATGTTGCTTGTACAGGTTTAATCCCCAAAAGTGGCGTATGGAGTTTCTATGAATCGGGAAGTAACAAGATGCCTTTTGTAATGGGAAATCAACTAAAAAAATTAGGCTATAAAACCATAGCATATCATAACCATACCTACAACTATTATAAAAGGCATGTTTCTCACCCAAACATGGGCTATGAATATAAGGGGGTTGGAAATGGGCTAAAGGTAAAAAAGGTTTGGCCAGCATCGGATTTAGAAATGTTGGAAAATACCATCCCTGAATATATTGATGAACAGCCTTTCCACGCTTACTATATGACGGTTAGCGGTCATCTGAGGTACACATTTACTGGAAATAGTATGGCCGCTAAAAACAGAGAGGTGGTCAAGGATCTACCCTACTCAGAAAATGCTAAGGCATATATAGCAACACAGGTTGAATTAGATCGTGCAATGAGACACCTATTGGATCAACTTGAGAAAGCAGGAATTGCAGACAGAACCTTAATTGCCATCAGTGCAGACCATTATCCCTATGGACTTGCGGAACATGAGATCAATGAACTGGCAGGTCATGAAGTAGAAAAAAACTTTGAACTTTATAAAAGTTCCTTCATTCTGTACACACAGAATATGGAACCTGAGATTATAGATAAGCCTTGCTCTAGCTTAGATATCATCCCAACAATATCAAATCTAATGGGATTGGAGTACGATTCCAGATTGCTCATGGGAAGGGATATCTTCTCAGATTCCGACCCTTTGGTTATATTTTTAAATAGAAGCTTCATCACAGAAAAAGGAAGATATCATGCCTCAGAAAATAAGTTCATTCCTGAGGACGGGGTGGAAGCCGATGAGGTATATAAAAATAGGATCACAAGCATGGTAAATGCCAAATTTTACTACTCTGCAAAAATTCTTGAAACTGATTATTATAGCAGGATTTTTAAGAATTAATGTATTAACCATTAAATAAGGCAGATGGTCTCGAAATTCCATCTGCCTTATTTTAAATATTGTAGAATAGATCTTCTGTGGAGAAGAATGGATCGCTGGTTATATCAATCCCCAGTTTTATATACACCTGCTCATCATTCCTGCTTAGAATGGTTGTGGAATGAGCTTGGCATCCCCTTAGCTCTACCAGTTTATTCATTGCTACCATAGCTGTTGGGTTGGTTGCAGCACATATACTCAATGCAATAAGGATTTCTTCACTATCTAAGGCTGGTATTTTACTCCCTAAGGTTTCACATTTCAGTGCTCTTATAGGCTCTAATATAACTGGTGAAATAAGATGGATCTCATCAGAAATATTCGCTAGGTGCTTTACCGCATTTAGTAAGGCTGCGGCTGTTGCAGCCATCACATCAGACCCTTTACCAGTAATGATGGTATGATCATGGAGTTCAATCGCTACCGCAGAGCATACCTCGTTCTTGCTAGAAGTCTCTATCTTCAACCTTGCTGCGCGTTCCCTAGCAGGTAGAACTACCCTTCGATCCTCCTGTTTCAACTCCAATTCTTCCATAATCATCTTTATCCTCTCTAGGGTTTCCTTATCAACATATCCCTTTTTATAATCGCATTCGGTTTTAAAATATCGGCGGATAACCTCTTGTTTAGAAGCTTCCCTGATGACTTCATCATCCTCTATACCCACTGCTACCCTATTAACACCCATATCCGTAGGCGATTTAAAGTTGGATTCTTTGCCAGTAATCTTTTCTATGATCCTTTTCAACAAAGGAAAGGATTCAATATCCCTATTGTAATTAACCGCAATAGTATTATAGGCATCAAAATGAAAGGAATCTATCATGTTTACATCCTTTAAATCCACTGTTGCTGCCTCGTAGGCAATATTTAATGGATGTTTTAGAGGTATATTCCATACGGGAAAGGTTTCAAATTTGGAGTAACCTGCAACTCTTCCCCTCTTATGTTCATGATATAACTGGCTGAGACAGGTGGCCAGTTTACCGCTCCCAGGTCCTGGGGCTGTCACCACTACAATTGGCTTTGTTGTCTCTATGTAGGGATTCTTGCCATATCCCTCATCGCTTACTATAGTATCCACATCGGTAGGATACCCCTTTGTTGCCCTGTGCTTATAGACTTTTACTCCTCTACGCTCTAATTTATTGATAAAGATATTTACCGCCGGCTGTTCATTATATCTGGTAATAACAACACTATTAACATCCAACTCATAGGATCTTAAATCATCAATTAGCCTCAAAGTATCCATGTCGTAGGTGATGCCAAAATCTCCCCGTATTTTGTTTCTCTCTATGTCCCCTGCATATAGACAGATAATTACCTCAAGCTTTTCCTTTAATTTCTGTAAAACCATTATCTTTGCATTCTCGTTAAATCCAGGTAGTACCCTTTTCGCATGAAGGTCATATAATAGTTTTCCTCCAAACTCTAAGTATAATTTGTCATAGTTATTTACCCGTTCAAGTATATATTTTGACTGTTCTTCTAAATATTTCTCGTGGCTAAAACCTATCTTCATGAATATACCTCACTTTTTAAATGATATAATGTATATTAAGTAAAAAATAATAAAATCACTTACTACAAGTATTAATTATCACATAGTTCCTGTTTAAAGTAAATAGACATTTTGCTCGACACCAGGCCTTTTGGTCCAGATAAAATCCCCCAATTATTGGCATAATATTATATTTAAAATATAATGTATGTAATAATCTGCCTAAAAAATAATTCGAGGAGGAAGCTTATGGAAATTAGGGATGAATTAAGTAATATAAAATTAATAATAAATGATAAACATCCAGCCCCTTTGCATTTACCAGATAATTATCAAGAAAAGACCGCTCAGGAAGTTAGGCGTTTCCATACAACCATTAAAGGATACAAGGCAACACCTCTGGTTGCACTTACTGCCCTTTCCGGGGAACTTGGGGTATCGGGTATCTATGTAAAGGATGAGTCATATCGATTCGGATTAAACTCCTTTAAAGGTCTAGGTGCTACCTATGCCATCGCTCAATTGCTCAATGAGATCCTCCATATTCGTACAAAGGAAGTTCATTTTGAACTTTTTAAGAAGGATGAAATTAGAAAAAAGATTAAGGATATGGTACTTGTTACTGCTACCGATGGTAATCATGGAAAGGGAGTAGCATGGGCGGCTACACAATTAGGTTGTAAATCCATTGTCTACCTACCAAAGGGGGCAGCATCTCAAAGAGTAAATGCCATTAAGCAAGCCGGTGCCGATACCTTTGTAACCGAATATAATTATGACGATACTGTAAGATATGCAGCCAAAATGGCAAAAGAAAAAGGCTGGTACTTAGTACAAGATACTGGTTTTGAGGGATACGAAAAAATCCCTAATTGGATATCCCAAGGCTATATGACCATGGTTGTCGAAGCATTGGATCAGCTAAAGTTGGAAGGGGTAGAAAGGCCTACCCATGTATTCTTACAGGCTGGCGTGGGGGCTATGGCAGGAGGAATATTGGGCTATTTGGTGAATCGATATCACGGAAAGCATCCCTCTACCATTATCATGGAGCCAGAAAAAGCAGCATGTATATATAAATCAGCATATATAGGTGATGGGAAGCCCCATAATGTTTTAGGTGAGCTTGATACTATTATGGCTGGACTTTCCTGTGGAGAGCCTAATAAAATTACCTGGGAAATATTAAGGGACTATTCTACTGCTTATGTCTCCTGTCCTGATTTTGTCTCTGCCAATGGGGTAAGGATCCTAGGTAATCCCCTTGGAAATGACAAAAAAGTGGTGTCAGGGGAGTCCGGCTCTGTAGGAATTGGCCTGCTGCACCTGTTGATGACAAAGAATAATTTAGCTGAAATGAGAAAAGCATTAGGGTTAGGCAAAGATTCAATCCTACTGTTCTTTAATACTGAAGGAGATACCGATCCTGAAAATTATAGAAAGATCCTACATGAGGGTAAGTACCCATCCATAATCTAGGAAAGGGAGTGTATGCTCCCTCCCCTTTAAATATTTTCAATCTGCCAATCAATAGGACTCTTCCCCATGGATTTTAGAAAATCATTGGTCCTGGAAAAGGGTTTGCTGCCAAAAAAGCCTCTATGGGCAGAAAGCGGACTAGGATGTGCGGATTTTATGATTAAATGCCTATTGTTAGTAATGAGACGACTTTTGGATTGAGCATTCCTACCCCATAGTATAAAAACCACAGGATCGGTTCTTTGGTTTAACACCTCTATGACCCTGTCAGTGAAATTCTCCCATCCTATAGATCTATGGGAATTCGCTTGCCCTGCTCTTACAGTAAGCACAGCATTTAATAGCAATACCCCCTGATCTGCCCATTTTTTTAGGTACCCATGATTTGGAATATAGCAACCCAGGTCATTTTGGAGTTCTCTATAGATGTTTACTAAAGAGGGGGGGATTTTTACTTCAGGTTTTACAGAGAAGCTTAATCCGTGGGCTTGATTTGGTCCGTGATAGGGATCCTGACCTAGGATCACTACTTTAACATCCTTATAAGGTGTAAAATGTAGAGCGTTAAAGATATCATACATATCAGGATATATGGTTTTTGACCTATATTCTTGGATGAGAAATCTCCTTATCCTCCTATAGTAATCCTTATTGAATTCTTCCTCCAAATAGTTCTTCCAATCATTCTTCAGTATCCCCATAGGTATCACCTAAAATTATATTATTTTTTCCCCATTATAGCTCTCTCCTCCAGCATCAGGCATAAACCCATATCGTTCGGTCCAAAGGGTTTTATACTTTAATGCTTGGGCATGTATGCTTTCTAAGTTATCGGGTAATGTTTTTAAAACCCTTGCTGGTACTCCTACTACCATAGAGTATGGTGGAATATTTGTTCCCTCGGTAACTACGGCTCCAGCAGCAATAATACTACCTCTACCCACAACTACCCCGTTCAGCAGAACTGCACCCATCCCGATCAGGCAATGATCCTCAATAGTACATCCATGGAGTATAGCTCCATGACCCACTGTCACAAAATCACCTACGATAGTGGAAAATTCATCAGCAACATGGACTACACAATTGTCTTGAATATTGGTGTATCGTCCTACTTCAATTCTATTTACATCTCCTCTTACAACAGTATTATGCCATATGCTGGAGAACTCCTTTAGCTGAACCATGCCAACTATCTGAGCTCCTTCCGCAATATATGTTTTTTTATCTATGACCGGTAATTTCCCTTCAAATGCTTTAATCATGAACCTTCCTCCTTAGATGGGTTTACAATAATATCATACTAGTTCCTCCATTCTTTAGCAATCCCATCTTCTATTCAAATCATACCTTAACCTCAAAAATCCCTACCACAACAGTGCAATTCAAATAAAAAAGGGTTTTGTGTTTTAGATGTCGAAATCATACCAAAATTTGAGCAATTACTATGATAATATAAAATATAAAAACAGGAGAGGGGGATGTACAGTGGGTGAGATTAGGATAAAACGAATATACGAGCCGCCCTCAACCGAAGACGGCTATCGAATACTGGTGGATAGGTTATGGCCAAGAGGAATAAGCAAGGAAAAAGCTGCATTAGATGAATGGGCAAAGGATATTTCTCCAAGTACAGAACTGCGCAAGGAATTTCACCATGATCCTAGTCGTATGGAGGATTTTCAGCTTAAGTATACCTACGAATTAGATCATAATGAAAGGGCGGAAGAGTTTATTTCTAATTTAAAAAAACAACTGGAGAATGGCAATGTGACATTTCTATATGCAGCTAAGGATAGAAAGGTCAACCATGCCACTATACTTAAGGAATGGGCCCTATCAAGGTTATAACATATCCCCTATACTAGAATCCATATTCACCATAGGGCATAGGTCCCTCCTAAGATATATAGGACAAATATTTCTTAGGAGGGACCTATAATGTAATTATACCCAATGTGAAATCTCTTTTATGCAAACACTTGCACCCGTGGCAAAAACCGATTGACAGCATGAGGGTGTCTTTATTTCGATATCTAGTCTAGTGCCATCTATGCCAATGATTTAATAATAACTAATAACTGTGTTGTCTTACAGGCACTCTCTATAACAAAGCGTACCTATTTTCTCCTATTCCTGTTCCTTATAGCTAAAAATGGGTATTATTTTAACTATTAACTATAAAAGTAATAATTTATAGATAATTAGGCCGTAAGAGGTGTCATGATGTGTACAATACTTTTTGCATTCAAAACTCATCCCGAATATGATTTTATCTTTATCGGTAATCGTGATGAATTTAAGGCACGACCTTCCATAAGGGCACACTTTTGGGAATCACATCCAAATGTTTTGGCTGGTATTGATTTAGAGAAAAATGGTACATGGACGGGTATAACAAAGGAAGGCAGAATTGCCTTTGTCACAAACTATCGAGATTTTACTTTGATAAAGGATTCTAACCTATCCAGAGGATTTTTGACCCATGACTTTTTAACCAGTTCCATTCAACCAAAAGAATATTTAAGAATTGTTCAAAATAAAGGATCAATGTTTAACCCTTTCAACTTAATTGTGGGTACTACAGAGGAACTATGGTATTATTCCAATATAGAAGATAGGATCCGAAGGATTAGCCCTGGAATTTATGGAATAAGCAATTCATTATTAAACACCCCTTGGTATAAGGTAGAAAAGGCAAAAAAACGCTTCACTTCCCATTTAAATAATTCTTTCACTGTTAAAGGGCTTTTCGATATCTTGGATGATACCGAGATACCACCGGACGATTACCTACCCCAAACAGGGATCCCATTAGAAACCGAGCGTTTACTTTCTACCATACATATTGATTCTCCTGAATATGGTACTCTATATAAGACCATCATTCTCATCCATCGATCAGGAAGAGTAGATTTTTATGAGAAACATTTAAACAAAAAGAATAATTGGGTCCTTCATTCGTATACCTTTCGGCTAGAAAAGTAAATGCTAGTAGCTCCAATATAGAGCAGATCAACAATGTTTTTAACATAAACCTAACACAAACTATTTTTTATGTTCTATAATATAAAAGGCTGTTTTAATCAAAACTATATAGGATAAAGCTATTTGGGAGGTATTATTATAATGACATTGGAAATGATCATGACGCTTCTTGGTGGTTTAGGGCTTTTCATCTTTGGTATGACCATGATGAGTGATGGTCTAAAGAACATTGCAGGAAATCGTATGAAGAATTTACTTGAGGCACTTACTAATAATAGATTTCTGGGCGTATTAGTAGGTACCATTGTAACTGCAATCGTGCAGAGCAGTAGTGCAGTAACAGTAATGGTCGTAGGATTTGTTAACGCAGGTATCATGAACCTGTTACAGGCTACCGGTGTTATTATGGGAGCAAATATTGGAACCACCGTTACTGCGCAATTGGTCGCATTTAATCTAACGCAATTTGCACCTCTGGCTATTGCCTCTGGAGCAGTCATGTATATTTTTGGAAAGAGGAAGCGATTTAAACAGATAGGTTATATGATTTTAGGTTTTGGTATACTGTTTTTAGGTATGAAATTAATGTCAGATGCTATGAAGCCTTTAAGGGATTTTGAAGGATTTAGATCCCTACTAATATCCTTTAGCCACAATCCCATCCTAGGAGTATTAGCTGGATTCATTTTAACAGCAATCATTCAAAGTAGTAGTGCATCCATTGGTTTGTTACAAGCACTGGTCATTGCCGGAGCATTTAATATACCTAATGTCAACCCTTTAGCGCTTATCATACCAATTCTTATGGGACAGAATATCGGTACTTGTGTCACTTCAATGCTTTCTGGTATTGGAGCTACCATCACTGCGAAGCGTGCTGCCCTTATACATCTCCTTTTTAATGTGTTAGGTACTATATGGTTTTTAATCATTTTAAGCTTAGCCGGAAATCCTATCTACAATTTTATAACTTCAATCTCGGGTACAACACTTTTGGAAGGAAATATAGTTCCTGATCTAGCAAGACAAATTGCTAATACTCATACCATTTTTAATGTATCAAACACCATTGTATTACTCCCCTTTGCCCACGCATTGGTAAGACTTACTGAAAAGGTATTACCCGGAGACGATGAGGATCGAGGCGGTTTGAAATACCTTGACGAAAGAATACTTGAGAATCCTGCCATCGCAGTGGGACAAGCAATAAAAGAAACGGTAAGAATGGGTCGGTTTGCCTTAGATAATATAGCTTTTGCGACAAAGGCTTTCCTCGAAGAAGATGAAGAATTAATAGAGGAAGTATTTAAAAAAGAGCAAATCATTAATGAGTTAGAGAGAGAAATTACAAAATACCTAGTAGCCCTATCAAATTCGAACCTCTCTGATATGGACTATTTAAGGATATCCAACCTATTCCATACCATAAATGACATTGAAAGAATTGGTGACCATGGGGAAAATTTAGCAGAGTTAGCACAATATCGTATTGAACATAAACTATCATTCTCTAATATTGCTATAGCTGAAATGGAAGAGATGATCCATAGGGTACAAGACATTATTTCAAAAGCTATTGATGCCTTAGAGCATGATAATATACAATTAGCAAAGACCATTGAGGACCAGGAGCAGGAAATCGACATTTTAGAACAACAGCTTAGGGATGGACACATAAAACGGTTAAACAACCACTCCTGTCATCCGAGTTCCGGTGTTATCTTCCTGGATATGATAAGCAATTTAGAGAGAATTGCTGACCACGCTACAAATATCGGTAAAACAGTTATAGACCTAGAAAAGATATGATATTATGATATCTTCCCTAGACTGCTTTTTTAGCACAATGAACTGATTATTAATACGACCCCTTAATTGACAATTCTTGATAGCATGATATAATAAAATCAGAGTTGAGCCCTATTTGTATGCACGAATAGGGTTCTAATTCTTTAAAAGTTTATTTTAATAGCAAGAAGGTGAAGGGCTTGGCGAAACATGCAAGAAAAGTTATAGCAAACAATAAGAAGGCAAGACATGATTATTTTATTGAGGAAACCTATGAAGCTGGTATAGAATTAGTAGGAACTGAAGTGAAGTCAATAAGACAGGGCAAGGTCAACCTAAAGGACAGCTATGCCTCTATTAAAGGATCTGAAGTCTTTGTACATCAGATGCATATTAGCCCCTATGAAAAGGGGAATATATATAATAAGGATCCTCTGAGGGTGCGAAAATTATTGCTACACAAATCTGAAATAAGAAAACTAATTGGTTATACCCAGCAACAAGGCTATGCATTAATTCCTTTACAACTATATTTAACAAGAGGTCTAGTTAAAATGGAATTGGGAGTAGCTAAAGGGAAAAAATTATATGATAAAAGACAGGAACTAGCAAAAAAAGATGCAAAGCGAGATATGGAAAGGGCATTTAAGGAAAGGTATCAATAAGTTGACATAACATTAGTTTGGTGCTATAATTAACTCCCTTGAAATATAATAATGGGGGCGTACTTGGTTTCGACGGGGGTATTGAAGCTAGAGTAGCGAGTAGTGGACTCCGGGGCCACTATAAAACCTGGAACCTAAATATAAACGCTAAAAACGATAATTTAGCTTTAGCAGCGTAGAGCTGCTAACGTCCTACTAATCATTCCCGCATGATTAGATAGGGCGCCGACTCAGCGGGGACCTGCTTGCCCAAAGCTTTGAGGGTAAGTAGAATAGATGAAGCTAGCGTAGCCTGAATCCTGTTGGTTGGAGTCAGGTGAGGCGAATCCTAAAGAACCAACTGCACTCGGAGAAGCTCTAGTGAATGTGCTTTCGGACAGGGGTTCAACTCCCCTCGCCTCCACCATTTAATACCATAAGCATATTGATCGTAAGTCCCAACGGTTTTTGATTTAGTTTAATAAATCCATCTAAGGAAGTAAAATCCAAAAGACTATAAAGCAAACCTTACTTTCTTTTTTTATTTTATATCATGTTTATTATTGTTTATAACTATCCTAACCAATAGGAATGTTTAGTCCTCAACCAGCATAAAATCTATTTGACCATGGGCAATATCCACCTTAATCACCTGGATGGTCACTTTTTCCCCCAACCTATAGGTTTTCTTAGTCCTCTCCCCTATGAACTGATGGTGTTTCTCATCGTATTGATAGTAATCATCATCCATGGAGCTTACCCTAACCAATCCCTCTACTGTATTTTTTAACTCTACAAACATGCCAAAGGATGTAACCCCCGATATGACCCCTTCAAAATGCTCGCCAATACGCTCTGCCATATATTCTGCCTTCTTGAGGTCATCAGTTTCTCTTTCAGCCTCCTCGGCTATCCGCTCCCTCATGGAGGATTGCTGAGAAATCTCTACCAGCCGTTTGTTTAGCTTTTTTATTCGATCCTCAGTTAGCTTATTAAATAGCATTTCACTAATAATTCGGTGAATCATCAAGTCTGGATATCTTCGGATGGGAGAGGTAAAGTGAGTATAGTACTTTGCCGCTAATCCAAAATGCCCGAAGTTGGTTGGTGCATATCTGGCCTGTTTCATAGTTCTCAACATTAATCTACTGATCACATTCTCCTGGGGGCTTCCCTTTATCTTATCCAATAAGTCTTGAAGCTCCTTTGGGTGTATATTAGTACCCATCCTTAAATGATAGCCGAAATTATGTATAAAGTTATTAAATTCTTTTAACTTTTCTTCATCTGGGTCCTCATGAACTCTATATACAAAGGGGTATGCTGTCCAGTACATATGCTCCGCAATGGTTTCGTTGCATACCAGCATAAATTCTTCTATGATCCTATTAGATATCCTTCTTTCATACCTTATTATATCAATAGGCTTTCCCTCCTCATCTAATATGATCTTAGCCTCATCAAAATCAAAGTCAATTGCACCTCTTGACATTCTTCGTTTCTCTCGAAGGATTAAAGCCAGTTCCTCCATCTTTTTTATATCATCTACTAGATCATTATATTCTGCCATTAGTTCAGGATCTTGATCCTCCAAAATCCTTGTTACATCTTCATAGGTCATCCTCTTCTTAGAATTGATGACAGATTTTGTTATCTCATGTTTGATTACTTTGCCCTTAGGATTGATCTCCATAAAGCAGGACATAGTTAATCGATCCACGCCTGGATTCAAACTGCAGATACCGTTAGATAATTTCGGAGGTAACATTGGAATCACTCGATCCACTAAATATACACTTGTACCTCTCCCTAAGGCTTCTCGATCCAAAGGGCTGTTTTCAAACACATAATGACTGACATCAGCTATATGGACCCCAAGGAGGTAGTTTCCATTTTTTAACACTTCAATGGATACTGCATCATCTAGATCCTTTGCGTCCGAACCATCAATGGTAAATATTCTCTTATCCCGAAGATCTTTTCTCCCCTTAAGGTCCTCCTCTCGAACTTCATTAGGGATCTTATTCGCCTGCTTTAATACCTCGGGGGGGAACTCCTCCGGCAGCTCATACTTTCGAATAATGGATAGTATATCCGTACCCAAATCATTCTTATGCCCTAGTATCTCAATGATCCTTCCTTCAGGGTTTCGTTGAGGTTCCGGATATTGAGTGATCTCAACGACCACTTTAAAATCATTTTGTGCCCCCATAGTTTCAGTTTTTGGAATAAATATATCTTGTTTTATTCTCTGATCATCGGGTATAACAAAACCAAAATTTTTACTGTTTTCGAAGGTTCCAACAATTCTTTGATGACCCCTTTTAATGATGCGAATGACCTCTCCTTCATTCCGCCTATCCTCTCCTCCCCTTCTGGTAAGGCGTACTACAACCCTATCCTTGTGCATGGCCCCATTTAAATTTTCAACTGGAATAAAGACATCATTATCAACTGTTCCAACATCCGGAATCAAAAATGCAAAGCCCTTTTGATGCCCCTGCAGAATTCCTACAGCAAGATTCATCCGTTCAGGAGCACCATATTTTTTCTTTTTGGTCTTTATGATATATCCTTCCGCTTCCATTTCTTCTAATATACGAATAAATTCCTGCCTTTGAGAAGGATCTTTTATTTCCAACGCTGCCAAAAGTTCCTCCTGCTTCATAGGATTATATGCCTTCTTACGCATAAACTCCAGTATTTTATCTCGAATATCCAAAATATCACATCCTTTTATTAATTACTAAAAAAGCTTTACCTATATCTATTACTATATCAAGCAATACCCCAAATTATTTAGGTAAACTATAATTTTTCTATCTATATCTAATAGACCATAGATTACTATAAAGGGACCATTAATGCTATTTCCCATAGCTTCTCCTTTTATTTTTAGTAAAATACCAACTATTAGAAAAGGACAAGGTGATATCCTTGTCCTCTATTAACTATATGAATAATGGAGCAAATACAAGAGCCACGATAGTCATTAGCTTTATTAGTATATTTATGGAAGGTCCTGAGGTATCCTTATATGGATCCCCTACAGTGTCTCCTACAACGGCGGCTCTATGAGCCTCACTACCCTTACCTCCATGAGCTCCGCCTTCTATATATTTTTTTGCATTATCCCAGGCTCCCCCCGAGTTCGCCATTTGAATAGCTACTAATACACCGGTTACTAGGGCACCTGCCAGTAAGCCTCCTAAAGCTTCAGAGCCTAACAAGAATCCGATTCCTAAGGGTGCAACCACTGCCAATAGGCCAGGGATGATCATCTCTTTTAGGGCAGCTGCCGTGGAAATATCCACACACTTTGCATAGTCGGGTTTGCCTTTCCCCTCCATAATACCTGGGATCTCTTTGAATTGTCTTCTGACTTCTTCAATCATTTGATTTGCCGCCTTACCTACAGCTTCCATTGTCATGGCACTAAATAGGTAGGGGAGCATACCTCCTACAAACATGCCAGCGATAACCTTGGGATCCAATATGTCGATCCCCTGTAATCCTACGGCTTCAGAATAGGCTACAAATAGTGACAATGCGGTAAGTGCAGCTGAACCGATGGCAAATCCTTTCCCTATAGCGGCGGTAGTGTTCCCAACCGAGTCCAGCGTGTCAGTAATCTCACGAACTTCTGGAGGTAATTCAGACATCTCGGCAATCCCCCCTGCATTATCGGCAATGGGACCATAGGCATCGACCGCGATGACAATGCCTGCAGTGGAAAGCATGCCCACAGCCGCTAAGGCGATCCCATATATCCCTGCAAAATAATAGGCAATAAGGACACCAATTGCTATGAATATGATGGGTAGGGCGGTTGAATACATACCTACTGCCAACCCGCTTATGATAGTGGTGGCTGGCCCAGTTTCAGATTGTTGGGCGATCTTTTTGACTGACTTGTATTTATCGGAGGTATAGATCTCTGTGAATTGTCCTATAGCTATTCCAACGATTAATCCTACTAGAATTGCTATAAAGGGATTAATATCCCCAAGTATGAATTTACTCATAAAATATGCTGCTATGACTACAATAGCTGAACTAACATAGGTCCCCATGTTTAGTGATTTTTGAGGGTCAACTTTTTCATCCCCCTTTACAAAAAAAGTGCCTATGATGGAGGCTATAACTCCTACTGCAGAAAAGATCAATGGGAATACGATCCCATTCATGCCAAATACCACAGCACCTAATGTCATAGCTGAAATGATTGAGCCTACATAGGATTCGAATAGATCGGCGCCCATCCCAGCTACATCTCCTACATTGTCCCCTACATTGTCAGCGATGACCGCTGGGTTCCTTGGATCATCCTCCGGGATCCCAACCTCCACTTTACCAACCAAATCAGCTCCTACATCCGCTGCTTTGGTATAGATACCGCCCCCTACACGACCGAATAGGGCGATAGATGAGGCTCCAAGCCCGAAACCGGTAACAATGGACATATCATTGAATATATAATATAGAACTCCTATTCCTAAAACACCTAATCCGACCACCGACATCCCCATAACGGCTCCACCGGAAAAGGCAATACTTAATGCTTTATTCATTCCTGATCTTGCTGCATTTGCGGTCCTTACATTGGCCTTAGTGGCTACCCGCATCCCAAAGTATCCTGCACTTACTGAAAATAAAGCGCCCACTAAAAAGCTAATGGCTGTTTCCCAGCCTAGACCCGGTGTAACAATTAGGATGACAAAAAATATTACGGCAAAAATAGATATTGCTTTGTACTCTCTTGTTAAAAAAGCCATTGCCCCTTCTTGTATGTATGTGGAAATCTCCTTCATTCGATCGGATCCAATATCCATTCTGTTTATTCTATTTGCTAAATAGTAGGAAAATAATAGGGCAAAGATTCCCACAAGAGGAGCAATGATGATCATATTGTTCATTGTAGCTGGTTCCTCCTTTGATTATAAAATTACCTAGCCATGTAAGATAGATATCTAACATGGCCAACTGTAACATCTATGTTATTGTAGCATGGTCAATAGTAACGCGGATAACATAAAGACGACAGCGGAAATGGTGGTCAATCTCGCTAGTAAGGCTTCATAGCCCTTTGCCTTTTTTTTCCCAAAAAGACTTTCCGCCCCACCTCCGATTGCTCCGGATAGTCCCGCGCTTTTCCCCGGCTGTAACAATATACTTACAATAAGTATTACACTAGTGATCACTAGCAAAACGATTAGAAATGTTGCCATGCCGACACCTCCCCCCTACGCTAACATTGTTATTTTAACATAGCAATATTAAAAAGACAACTAATAAAAGGAAGCATGGATATTTTAACACAATTATCAAACCACTTTTATAATGAGTTTGTGTCTATGTTGGGCACATAAATAATAGAAAGGGGTTTATAAACCCCTTTCTATTATTTGGCAAAATCTTAAATTTTATACTCTATCGATAAAGGTTGTAGAAGGACTCTAAACCATGATACCGTGAGGCATCTCCCAGTTCCTCCTCAATCCTTAGTAATTGATTGTATTTTGCTACACGATCTGTTCTTGACGGTGCACCTGTTTTTATCTGTCCAGCGTTAACTGCCACCACCAAATCAGCAATTGTAGTATCCTCTGTTTCACCTGAGCGATGGGATACAACGGCAGTATATCCTGCTCTCTCAGCCATTTTAATGGCATCCAAAGTTTCTGTAAGTGTACCGATTTGGTTCACCTTTATCAGAATGGAATTCCCAACCCCCATTTCAATTCCTTTTGACAGCCTTTTTGTATTGGTGACAAATAGATCGTCTCCCACTAATTGGAGCTTGTTCCCTAAGCGTTGAGTTAATAACTTCCAACCATCCCAATCTTCCTCAGCTAGCCCATCCTCTATAGAAATAATTGGATACTTCTCCAAAAGTTTCTCGTAAAAGTCTATCATTTCTTCGGAAGTTTTTACGATGCCTTCCCCTTCCAGGTAGTATTTGCCATCATCCTGGTATAGTTCGGTTGCTGCTACATCCATAGCAATGAAGATCTCTTCACCGGCTTTGAATCCTGCTTTCTGAATGGCCTCCAGTATCACCTCAATGGCTTCTTCATTGGATGTAAGATTAGGGGCAAATCCTCCTTCATCTCCAACCGATGTGTTTAAGCCTTTATTTTGCAATACTTTTTTAAGGTTATGGAAGATTTCTGCACACATTCTCAGCGCCTCTTTAAAACTATCTGCACCGACAGGCATAACCATAAATTCCTGAATATCTACATTGTTATCCGCGTGCTCCCCACCATTTAGGATGTTCATCATGGGGACAGGCAGGGTCTTTGCATTAACCCCCCCGAGGTATTGATATAAAGGAAGACCGACAGCCTTGGCAGCAGCCCTTGCTGTGGCAAGGGATACCCCTAATATCGCATTGGCACCCAGTTTTCCTTTATTATCTGTGCCATCTAGGGCAATCATAAATTCATCAATGCCCACCTGGTCTAAGGAATTCCATCCAATGATTTCTGGAGCAATGATGGTATTTATATTATCCACCGCATTTATTACCCCTTTACCTAGATATCTGCTTGGGTCTCCATCCCTAAGCTCTACAGCTTCAAATGCTCCTGTTGAAGCCCCAGATGGTACGGATGCTCTGCCAACAAAGCCACTTTCAAGCTCTACCTCAACTTCCACCGTTGGATTTCCTCTGGAGTCTAAAATCTCCCGTGCAAATACATCCACAATGATGGTCATTTTTTTCATCCTTTCTTTTCTACATTTTTAAAAATAGAGGATTTGGGCCTCATTTTTTTAATATCAGTGAATCACCGGTCATTACCTTCGGTTTTTCTATCCCCATGATCTCTAATAAGGTTGGGGCGATGTCAGATAGTTTCCCTTCCCTTAGCTCTACATTTCCTATGCCTGCTATAATACATTGAACTATATTTGCCGTATGGGCAGTGTGGGGTTTCCCCGTTCTATAGTCAATCATTTGTTCAGCATTCCCATGATCTGCTGTAATAATAGCACTGCCGCCAAGGGAAAGAATTGCATCGGTTACTTCTCCAACACAATAATCTACCGTTTCTACTGCCTTTACTGCCGCTTCAAAATTTCCTGTATGTCCTACCATATCCGCATTGGCATAATTAAGTACTAAAAAATCATACTCTTCCGATGTTATAGCCTTAAGTACCCTATCAGTTACCTGATAGGCGCTCATTTCGGGTTGAAGATCATAAGTTGGAACTTTAGGAGAAGGAACTAAGATTCGATCTTCCCCTTCAAATTCCCTTTCCACCCCGCCATTAAAAAAATAAGTAACATGGGCATATTTTTCGGTTTCAGCAATCCTTAATTGTCTTAGTCCTTTCTTGCTGATACATTCTCCTATGGAATTCTCAATCCATTGGGGAGAAAAAGCGACATGTACATTATCTATAGTTTTATCATATTGTGTCATTGTAACAAAGGAAAGGGGAAAGGGGATCATATCCCTTATGAATCCTTTGAACTTTGGATCTACCAATGCTCGCGTAAGTTGACGTGCCCGATCCGGTCTAAAGTTAAAAAAAATCACTGAATCATTTTCTTTAATGGTGGAAATGGGTCCATTCTCATTTCTAATTACCGTGGGAAGGACAAATTCATCCGTTGTATTATCATGGTAGGCTTTTGATATTGCTTCCCTTGACGATGATGCATATTCTCCTTGTCCTAACACCAAGGCTTGGTAGGCAAGCTGTGTTCTTTCCCATCTCCTATCCCGATCCATGGCATAGTATCGTCCAGAAATACTTGCTATACTGCCTACTCCTATTGTTTTTATCTGTTCTTCCAACTCTTCTAAAAATAATCCTGCACTTTTGGGAGGTGTATCCCTTCCATCTAAAAAGCAATGTATGTATACCCTACTTAATCCATTATTTTTTGCCAATTTTAATAATGCATAGAGATGGGTATTATGACTATGTACACCCCCATCCGAAACAAGCCCCATGAGGTGTAATGAGGAATTTTGCTCCTTCGCTTTTTTTATTACTTCTAAAAAAGTCCTGTTCTTAAAAAAGGTACCATCCTCTATACTTTTTGAAATCCTCGTTAATTCTTGATATACTACCCGTCCGGCCCCAAGATTTAAGTGACCGACCTCTGAATTGCCCATCTGACCTTCGGGTAAACCAACGGCTAACCCACTTGCATGCAAAAAAGTATGGGGAAAGTTGTTCCATAGGTGGCTGATATTACTCAAATTGGCTTTATAAACTGCATTTCCTTTTTTTTCAGTGGTATACCCAAATCCGTCTAATATAATTAGTGCTACTAGTGGCTTTGCCATTTTTAGTCCCCCTTCGGTCCAATGGTATCAGTAATTTACAATGGCGGCATATTGATCAGCTTTAAGACTTGCTCCTCCAACCAAAGCGCCATCAATATGGGGCTGAGCCATCAATTCTTTGATATTCTCTGGTTTTACACTTCCGCCATATTGAATTCTTAAAGCTTCCGAAGTGGTTCCATCACTTAGAGATTTTACTTCATCTCTGATCCAGCCACAAGCCTCATTGGCATCCTCGCTAGATGCTGTTTTCCCTGTGCCAATCGCCCATATGGGTTCATAGGCGATTATCAGCTTTGAAATTTCCTCATTGGTCAAGCCTTCTAATGCCTTTCTAACCTGAGCAGTTATAACTTCCTTCGCCTTGTTTCCTTCCCTCTCTTCTAATGATTCCCCCACACACACTATGGGAGTCAAATTGGAATGAATGGCTTTCTTAACTTTTTTGTTGACAGATCCATCGGTTTCATTGAAATACTGTCTTCTTTCAGAGTGTCCAATGATGACATATTCTAAACCTAACTCCTTAAGCATCGGCGCTGAGACCTCTCCAGTAAAGGCACCTTGATCCTCAAAGTGCATGTTTTGAGCACCTACTTTAATATTTGTGTTTTTAGTCACCTCTAGTACCGAAGCAAGAGATAGGTAACTAGGACAGACAACGATATCAACTTCTGCTTCCTTTACCAACGGTACTAATTCCTTTACTAGTTCCTTTGACTTGGTTATGGTATTATTCATCTTCCAGTTTCCTGCAATGATAGGCTTTCTCATAGAATTTACACTCCTTTATTTATCCTGAAGTATTTTGATACCGGGCAGCTCTTTTCCTTCAATCAATTCCAAGGATGCTCCACCCCCAGTTGATATATGGGTAATTTGATCCCCATATCCCATTTGCTTTACCGCTGCAGCCGAGTCGCCACCTCCTATAATAGTGGTCCCTTGACTGTCTGCCATTGCTTTGGCAATAGCTTCTGTCCCCTTAGAAAAGGCAGGAATTTCAAATACCCCCATGGGACCATTCCAGAGGATGGTTTTGGCTTTAGCAATTTCATCCTCAAATAGCTCTCTTGTCGCCTCGCCTATATCTAGTCCCATTCTATCCGGAGGAATATCTCCTATTGAAACCGTATGACAGCTTGCATTCTCTTTTAATTCCCTTGCAATGACAACATCGATGGGTAGTAAAAGCTTGATTCCCTTTTCCTGTGCTTTGCTTAATAGTTCCTTAGCTAATTGTATTTTATCCTCCTCCAAAAGGGAAGTGCCAACCTCATATCCCTGAGCCTTTAAAAATGTGTATGCCATTCCTCCACCTATAATTAGAGTATCTACTTTATTCAATAGGCTTTGGATGACGCCAATCTTATCGGATACCTTTGCACCCCCTAAAATTGCTAGGAAAGGGCGTGCTGGCCTATCAAGAGCAGCTCCAATGATATCCAGCTCTCTTTCTAATAACATACCAGCATATGCAGGTAAGATCGATGCAATCCCTGTATTAGATGCATGAGCCCGATGGGAGGTTCCAAAAGCGTCATTAATAAAAACATCGCCTAGACTAGCCAGTTCTTTGGCAAAGTCTTCTCCGTTTTGTGTCTCTTCCTCTCTAAATCTAACATTTTCTAATAGTACTACATCCCCATTCTGCATTGCTTCAATTGCCTGTTTTGCATTCTCTCCTACAACAACATCATCCGGAGCAAAAGTGACCTCCTGTTGTAGGTGATTAGATAGAACTTGTATCACAGGTTTTAAACTATATTTCTTATTGGGTTCTCCTTTAGGCCTACCTAGATGGGATAGCAAAATCACTTTTGCACCTTTATCCATTAGATATTTAATGGTAGGGACGGATGCGACTATTCGAGTATCATCTATGACAACTCCATTCTCATTTAGGGGAACATTGAAATCCACCCTAACCAATACCTTTTTTCCCTTTACTTCAACATCCTTTATACCCTTCTTATTCAACAAGTACCTTCCCTCCTAGCATGAGAACATATTGAATGGTCCAGTCCATAGTATCATAACTATAAAACTGGACCAAAATAAACAACTAAATGCCCTTTTCACCAATATATTTCGCAAGGTCAATAATCCTATTTGAATAGGCCCATTCGTTATCATACCAGCTTAGTACTTTGGCTAACTTGCCGCCCATAACCATGGTAGACAATCCATCTACAATGGAGGATCTGGGATCTTGTTTGTAATCCATAGAAACTAAAGGCTCTTCACTATATCCCAGGACCCAATCATCGGCAGCAGCTCTTAAAGTTTCATTGATCTCATCAGCGGTGGTTTCTCTCTCAAGTTCAAGTACAACATCGACTACCGATACTGTAGGAGTGGGTACCCGCATTGCCATACCATTTAGCTTTCCCTTTAATTGTGGGAGCACTAATGCTACTGCCTTAGCAGCTCCGGTTGTTGTGGGTATTATAGACTGGGCAGCAGCTCTAGACCTTCTTAAATCCTTGTGGGGTAAATCCAGTATTCTCTGATCATTGGTGTAAGCATGTACTGTTGTCATCATACCTTTTACTATACCGAACTTTTCATCCATCACTTTAGCCACTGGTGCCAAGCAGTTGGTTGTACAGGATGCATTGGAAATAATGTGGTGATTCTGTGGATCGTATTTATCCTCATTGACCCCTAACACAATGGTAATATCCTCATTCTTCGCTGGAGCACTTATGATAACCTTCTTAGCGCCTGCGGTTAAATGCTTCGATGCCTTATCCTTCTCAGTAAAAAGACCGGTGCTTTCAATGACAATATCAACACCCAGTTCTCCCCAAGGTAGTTGCTCAGGATCCTTTTTCGCAAATACCTTAATTTCCTTGCCATCTACTATAATAGCACCTTCCTTTGCTTCAACCGAGCCATGAAACCTACCAAAAATCGAATCATATTTTAATAGGTGTGCCAATGTAGATGGGTCAGTCAAATCATTGATGGCAACGATCTCTACCTCTTCCACATTACTTATGTACTTTGCCTTTAGAGCATTCCTACCAATTCTACCAAATCCATTAATGGCGACTTTTATTGTCATTTTGATTCCTCCTTTAAATTATTATCTTCTATGATTGCCTTTGCGGCACTTTCATCAGTAACCAATATTAGATCCCTTCTAATTTTAGATGTGGCTTTAATGGCTTTTGCCTTTTCAGCCCCACCTGCAACTGCTATAACATATGGGATCTTCTTAAAATCATTCAAACCAATTCCCACACTGCTTGAGCGGTAGGTGACTTCACCATCCTTATTAAAATAATGGCCAAAGGCTTCAGCTACTGAATGTTTTTCCTTTAGCAACATAATTTTTTCTTGGCTAAGACTCCTTCTTTCTGCCATGATATCCGCCCTACCCACACCATATATCAGTATGTCTAATTTTTTTAATTTATCCAGGGTTCGTTTTATTGTTGGATTTGCCCTTAGTGCCTGTAAAATTTCTCCTTCCACATCATCCGGCATATGTAAAAGCTCATAGGTCCCACCTAGTTTGGTCGCTAATTGAGCAGCAATATTATTCGCTTGATTATTAGCATCCTTTCCCATTCCACCTCTGGCAGGAATGACAGAAACATTTGGAAACTTAAGTAAAGGCATCATTCGTGCTACAGCAGACACGCTGGATCCTCCTGTTACCCCGATAGTCATACCATTCTCCAGAATAGTTTTCAAATAGTTTGCAGCCGCATCACCAATCATATCCAAGACATTTGGATTATTACTCACATCCCCTGATACAATGATGATCCTCTCCAAGGATAGAATTTTCTTAAGCCTTTCCTCCAAACTGGATAGATCTCTGATCTCTGATATTACATGCTGTAATTTCTCAATCATTTCTTTTCCATCCTCTGTAAGGACCATACCCTGTCGAAGGATCTGTATGAGATTTACATCCTGTAGCTTATTGGTCTCAGTACGAACAACCCTTTCTCCAATATTTAAGCGATTGGCTAATGCCCTTCTCCCTATTGGTTGATGGGTTTGTATGGTTTGTAAAATATTATACCTGTTTTCAAATAGATCAAACAATTCGGGCACTATTTTTTTTTGTACATGTATATATTCTTTAATATCCATAGCAAGTCTCCCAAAAGTAAACCCCAATGATTTTATTTTTACATTATAGGTAAAAAATATACTCAAACATATGGGTTGCAATCTGTCCCAGCGGGTCTTTTAAGTATATTGTAGTATAAATAATAGTAGATATCAAGATTTTATTAGAAAAATACAGGTATCCTAAGTTTCGTAATCAAAAACTTAGGATACCTGTATCTCAAAATATGCCTATCAACATCTATGAGTAGCGTTTTCTTTTGGAAGATGATAGTATACCCATTTCATCCCGGTACTTTGCTACCGTCCTTCTAGAAATACTAATGTTTTCTTTTTTTAAGACATTTACAATATCTTGATCGCTTACCGGCTTACTTGGATCCTCTTGGGAGATAATACTCTTTATCCGATTTTTAATATTCTCAGAAGCAATCATTTTCCCATTCATATTCTCGATACCACTACTAAAGAAATACTTCAATTCAAATATTCCCTTAGGAGTTTGCACATATTTGCCATTGGTAGCCCTACTCACGGTGGACTCATGTATGTCTAATTTTTCTGCGATTTGTTTGAGAGTAAGAGGTTTTAGAGCTGATACCCCTTTTTCAAAAAAATCTTTCTGTACCTCTAATATACAAGAAACAACATTATATAGGGTATTCCTTCTTTGTTCAATACTTTTAATCAACCACATGGCCGATTCTAATTTTTCATTTAGATACTTTGATGTGACAGAGGATTTATTCTCCTCCTTTAATATGCTCTTATAAAAATTACTAATCTGTAAACGGGGAGCTGTTGTATCATTTACTAATACAATATATTCATCTCCAATTTTTTCTATATAAACATCGGGTATAATGTAACGAACATCATTACCCCCTGAAAGGATTCTTCCGGGTTTAGGTTCAAGTGTTCGAATCAAATCCTTAACATCCTGTATTTCCTTACAGGAAACATTTAGTTTTTTTGAAATAAGTTGAAACTTATTATCCGCCAATTCCTCTAAGTAATCATATATGATCTTTTCTACAACTTCATTCCAACAATTCCTTTGTTTTAATTGTATGGCTAAACATTCCTGCAAATTTCTAGCTGCTATACCTGGAGGATCAAAGCTTTGTATATGCAATAATGTTTTTTCCACATCCTCTTGACTTTCATTTAATATTTTCGCAATCTCATCGATCCCCATGGTTAAATAACCGTTTGAATCTATGCTCTCTATAATATATTCACCTATTTTCCGATGGGTAGCATCCATTACCGAAACATTTAGTTGGAACATCAAGTGCTCCTTCAGTCCCGTGTAATCCTTTACAAAATTTTCTTGGTTGTATTCCTCATCCTTTGATTCATTATTCCTATTGCTATAGTAGTAAGAATCAGTATACTCAAAATACTTTTCCCAATCAATCTTTTCCTCTTTATTTGTTAGGGCATCTTTTTCATAGATTTCCAAGTCAGCTGCCTTTTCTTCTGACAATTCAATGATAGGGTTCTTTTCAATTTCATTGACAATCAAATTGTTCAGTTCAAAGGAAGATAGTTGCAATATCTTTATAGCCTGTCTTAATTCCGGAGTCATAATCAATTTTTGCGTTTGCTCTAATTGCAATCCAAAATTAAGCTTCATGAATCTTCCCCCCCCTTTATCTATAAAACCGCTACATCCATTATATCATATTTTTTTGTAAAGTTAATGCAAATTTCATACCAAAAACTAAAAAATGCCCTAAAAAGGCATCTGAGCTTGTTGAAAAAATGCTGTTCCTAAAGGAAACCCTTGAGAAATTAACTTGTTCACGAATTAACGAACCGCATTTAATTCCTTTCAAAAGCGGTAAGCTATCTGAGCAGAAATGCAATTCTCAAGGGTTTCCAAAAGTCTGAAATGCCTGAAAAAGGCATTCATTAAAAATTTTCAGAAATATATTTTTCCACATTTACTCCGGCTATGGCACCATCAGCTGCCGCTGTAATCACCTGTTTTAACGATTTTTGCCTAACATCTCCAGCCACAAATATCCCAGGTACATTTGTTCTCATTTCTTGGTCTCCAATGATATAACCAAGTTCATCCGTCTCAACCAGGTCTTTAAATAGACTGGAATTAGGTGTATATCCAATATATACAAAAACACCATCTGTTTTAAACTCTGACAATTCGTTCGTCTTCTTATTTTTCAAAACAATGGACTGCACAACACCTGTGCCCTTTACCTCTTCAACAACACTGTCCCACACAAAGTTAATTTTTTCATTGGCAAAGGCCTTTTCCTGAATTGACTTAACAGCACGAAGTTGATCCCTTCTATGAATAATGGTAACCTTCTTGGCAAACCTTGTCAGATAAATAGCCTCTTCTACTGCCGCATCTCCACCACCAATAACGGCTACATCAAGATCTTCAAAGAAGTCTCCATCACATGTTGCACAATAGGAAATTCCTCTTCCCCTGTATTCTTTTTCCCCTTTAAATCCTGCTTGCTTTGGCTCAGCGCCGGTGGCGATAATCAGTGTTTTAGTAAGGTATTCACCTTTATTGGTAGTCACCTTAAAGATCTGTCCCTCTCTATATACCTCTTCTAAGGTTTCTTGTGATATTTTGGCACCAAATTGTAGGCATTGTTCCTTCATCCTCTCCATGAGTTGTGGACCGGTTGGGTTTTCAATAGAACCAGGATAATTGTCCACCAGATGTGTTGTCGCGGTTTGCCCCCCAATATCCCCTCTTTCAATGATAAGTGTATTCACTCTTCCTCGGGCGGCATAAAGACCTGCGGATAATCCTGCTGCCCCTGCACCTATAATAATGCAATCAAAATCCGTATGCACGATTCATTCCTCCTTTATCCTATAACTATCTTACCCAATCAAGATGGAATAAAATCACATAACCTTCCTTTCACGCCTTTTGCAAATCCAATACCGTTTTGCTAATATTGGTGGCATGATCTGCTATTCGCTCTAAATTACTTAAAATATCTAAGAATATCACACCAGAGCTAGGATTACACAACTGGTTGTTTAACCGGTTTATGTGTTTCGCTCTAAATTCCACTTCCAACCGATCGATTTCTTCTTCCTGTAAATAAATGGTCCTTGCTAAACCAATATCATCATTTTCTAAGGAAGTAATGGCATCCCTTACTACTTGATCTACTTTTTTTATCATCTCATGTAATTCATCCACTGCATCATCAGAAAATATTAGATTATGTTCAATATTAAATCGTGCAAGTTCGGCTATATTTTCTGCATGGTCCCCAATTCTTTCTATATCATTTAAGGTATGATATAAATTTGTCGCCCTCATATAGTCAGTTTCTGAAAGATTGGAGTTGGACAGGGAAACTAGGAATTTTGTAATTTCCTTTTCTAGTTGATTTATAATTATCTCTAGGTCCATAACTTCATCTATTAACTTTTCATTCCCATCAAAAAAAGCCTGCATCGCCTTGTTCACATTTTCCAAGGCAAAATGTCCCATTCGAACTGTTTCCTTTACGGCTTGTCCCACTGCAATGGCAGGGTTTTCTAATATCCGTTCATCTAAAAACTTTAGCCCTCCCATATCCTCTTTTTCTTCACCAGGCATTATCTTTTCTGCAAGTTTGACCAAAGCACCAGCAAAAGGGAATAGTACAATAGTATTTGCTACATTAAAAATGGTATGGGTATTCGCAATCTGTCTTGCTACATCGGGCACAACATGTCCAGCTATCATTGTTGTTCCTGAAATATTTGCAATAAGATCAAAAATGGGATTTGATCCATTAAATATCCACCCAACAATTCCTAGAACGATAAGAACCCATACTGTACCAATGACTTTTATTAAAAAATGTATAAATGCAGCCCTTTTTGCTGTAATATTTGTTCCTATACTTGAAATCATCGCGGTCACACAAGTACCTATATTTTCACCTAACAGAATAGGTACCGTTAGGGCAAAGGGAGAGACACCAGGGATATTATTAAAGGCCCCTGAGATGGCAAGAGCTTGGAGAAGACCAATGGATGCGCTACTACTTTGTATAATAGCAGTTAAAACAAAACCTGCAAGAACACCTAAAATCGGGTTACGACTAAAGGATACCAATAACGATTTAAAGCCCTCATGATCCCGAAGAGGTGCCATGGCATCTGACATAAATGCTATTCCAGTAAATAAAATACCAAACCCTAGTATTACCGAACCTATTTGCTTTGTTTTATTCCTTCGTGCAAATAAAAACATCCCAGCACCTACAGCAATAGCTAGGGGCGAAATTTGGGTAATGTTAAAGGCAATCAACTGAGCGGTAATCGTTGTTCCAATATTTGCCCCCATGATAACCCCTATGGCTTGCATAAGGTTCATAAGACCTGCATTCACAAACCCAACGATCATGACGGTAGTGGTACTGCTGCTTTGTACAATCATGGTTACGATGGTTCCAACCAATATCCCCAATACCCGATTATTGGTCAATATCTCTAGGAGTCTTTTCATTCGATTCCCTGCGATTGATTTAAGGGAATTACTCATCATTACCATCCCATAGATAAATAACCCTAGTCCTCCAAACAAGCCCATAAACATTTCAAATGACATAATAAATAAATACCCTCCTATACACCCTCATTCAGTATTCATTAGACGACCTTTTTCATTATATACTAAAATGCTCTATTTCTCACCTCTTTTACTTTAATAAAATAATTTTACAAGTATTAATGTAAATCCAGGAAGTCTAATTGACGCATTGCTTCATAGGCAATGATTGCTACTGCATTCGAAAGATTAAGAGAGCGCGCTCCCTCTGCCATGGGAATTTTAATAGAAGTCTCAGGATTTTTTTCTAGCAATTCTTTAGGTAGGCCCGCTGTTTCTTTACCAAATAGTATGAAGCATCCATCTTGATAGCGTATATTTGAATAATATTTCCCACCCTTAGTAGTGGCGTAAAAAAAGCTCCTATCTTTATATTTTTCAAAGAAGGCATTAAGGTGATCATGGTACTCAATGTTCAGTGACTCCCAATAGTCCAATCCTGCTCTTTTCAGATATCGATTCTCCAAAGAGAATCCCAGGGGTCTTACTAGATGTAATTTAGCCCTAATAGCGGCACAAGTTCTTGCAATATTACCTGTATTTTGTGGTATCTCGGGTTCTACTAAAACAATATTAATTGACATAATTCCTCCTACCTTGATCTAGATAAAATGATTCTTCCTAGCTAAAAATACTTTACTTCGATAGCACTGCTGGAACTAGCATCGAAGACAAAAGATGAAAATCAGTTAAATGTTATTTCACCATAGATTGGTTACCCATCCCTATTATAACAAAAAACTTCTATAAAATTATTTCTTAAGATATAAATTTTCCTAATACATCTACGATTCCATCCTCATCATTGGAACTGTAATATAGTCTGCTACAATCCCGATGATAGAAATCGTATAGTATGGACCTGTCTTGGGTTATATAGATCCTATCTTTACCGTATAGATGGAGGGGAATACCTAATCCTTCACAAATGTTCGCCGCCTGAAGAATAACCTTCCTATCGATGGGATAGGTTTCAAAACTCTCCTCCTCCCCGATTCCCTTTATAATTGCCCCGTTACAGGCAATGATGTGAGTTTTTTTAATCCAATATAATCTGAATATAGCTCCGCTGAGGTAAATATCCGCCCAGTTGTAATAATGATTTTTATTCCCTTTATTTGAGCTTTAACCAAAGCTCCCTTTGTTCGGTCAGAAACCTTTTTTCTTTATTTAAAAGGGTGCCGTCCATATCTATGGCCACCAATCTTTAGTCCATCCTTTGCAGTCCCGCCAATAACCTAATAAACATCAGTCCTCACTTATTAATATATACCACCTTACATTTATTAACAACCTCGTGAAGGGACTATGACTAACCTCAAAAAGGGAAAAAATAGCTAGGATGAACAATCCTAACTATTTTTTAGGTCCTCAGCAATTCTTTTTTTCGCGTCTCTTACGATCCGAACTAAGTCTGGATATGCTTTTAGGGTTCCATAGGTCACAATGGGTCGCCCGAAGGATACAAGTTTTAATCTCCTTGAACTATATCCACCTATTTTCATCCATAGATTGACCGCAGGCATAGTTCCAAAAATATATAGCCCATCCATGGTTCCTTTGCAGATTCGATAGGTATCCCTAATAGCATTAAGAACAAGGTGAGGTTGGTATTGTCTGCTGACGGTATACACATCTACACCCATCTCATCCCTACCTATGTATATAAGATGCCCTTGATCTTTTTTTTCCATCCTATCAAAGGTCTTAATTTGTAATAATTCTTCCTTGGTTGGGGTTACTTCCATTGGTAATTGATTCGTGTGTATATGAGCAGCGACAGCCGTTGAGTGGCTCCCTCCAACATCATGATATATCGCCATCATAAGTAACAACTCCTCGTATTCGTAAGTGTGCTCAGAATTATTATCTTCAATATTCAACCAAGTATTCATAGACCGATAGATAGCTTTTTATTTCATTGAATTTTTAATGGTCAACCAACGATCCCTTCCCTTATTGATAATAGCCCTATCCCCATTTAGAGTGAACAGTTTGCTAAACCATAATCTAGAAGTTTCAAAATTACCCAGGCGATAGGAAATTTCACCCAACAAATAGCAGTGCATCTCATCGGTCATGTCACTACCACCGCGCTCATAATTATGTAAATAGGCATCATAGGCTAATTTAAGATACTTTTTTTCCTCTACAATATCTTTTTTATATCTATTAAACCATGCCACCCTCATATATAGACCAGCTGTTACTCTTAAGGGAACATTGATCATATTTCCAGTAATAATGGATAATTTCCCAAGCCTTAGAGCATCCTCTATTTCTCTCTTCCCCTTTAGATTAGATGTCCCCCTCATCCTAGAGTAAAAGGATTTTATCTTGCTTTTGGTTAGTACATCCTCAGCCTTTAAATACTGTTTAAAGCTTTGGATATACACGCTATTACAATGATCACAAATAAGAAACTCATAAAAATATGGGTTGACAGATCCATAGTGATTGCAAAAATCATGGTCTTGTTTCTCTATCTTTATTCGGCTTTTTCGAACCTTTTTTATGGGATACTCCTTTCCACAAATTATGCATTGTTCCTTGAAATCATAAAGTAGTTCTAATTTTTGCATCCATCTTAAGTCCTTTCTATTTTGTTTTTATAAAGGGTCTATATTTAATAGTCGTTTAAGATGAGAGTTTGTTGAGTGTATATTTATACTTAAGTTGTTTAATTTCACCCAAAGCATTATAATGGTACATAACATTATAAACTATCAGAAGAAAGGAAGTGCAAAAATGGATCGAACATTAGGGGAGCAATTATTGCATAAATATGTCACCACCCCCCATATAATACGACATTCCTACGCAGTGGAGAGTGTAATGAGAGCACTAGCAAAAAAAATAGAACCCGACAAAGTCGAAGTATGGGGATTAGCTGGTTTATTACATGATCTGGATAATGATCTAGTGGATTGGCAAAGTGATATGTCCCTCCATGGTCCTAAGACCATTGAAATCTTAAAGAAAGAAAACATTGGGAGCCAAGAGATGTACCAAGCTATTTTGGCACATAATCCAGCAACTAAGGTAAAACCTGTCACCGCATTTCAAAGAGCACTTTATGCTGCTGACCCCATTACTGGGTTTATTACTGCCATAGCCCTTGTCTATCCCAGTAAAAAATTAAAGGATGTTAAGGTAAAATCTATCACCAAAAGAATGAAGGAAGTGCGTTTTGCTGCTGGGGCAAACCGTGAGGCCATGGTATCTATTGAAGAACTGGGAATAAGTTTTCCTGAGTTTGCCGAACTATCCTTAGAGGCAATGAGAGGGATTTCTGATATTTTAGAACTATAAAAGAGAGTAACCTTCTACTCTAAATCGTTAAAAAAAACCCTTAAGATTTGTTTTTCTGCTTAGACATTAAAAGCAATATCTTAAGGGTTCTGCTATGTGTTTTATTTTCTAAGCTTAAAGAGCGCTCTACCCTCCTCAGTTGATTGGTAAAAAAATCAATGTTTTAATGCTCAATAAATAGATCAATGATGGTTTCATCATTTTGAATACCCTGTATATTGATGCTACTATTCCCATAGGTATTCCTTAGTATCTCTGCATATTTCTGCACAATTTCCTCTAATTTATTTATCTCTAAATCGTTATCTGCAATAATCTTAGCTGTAGCAATCCCATCTATTAAGAAAACTTGACCTGACAGTACTCCATGCTCTAAGGTTAATTTCATACTTAGTGCTTTATTCATCTGACCAGGTCTTCCCCTGGTGCTTGTTACCTCTCCGTGGGATGTGCAAGCGGCTATAAAAATAATGATTAGTAATATTACAATAATTCCACTCATTTTTTCAAAGGTTTTCATTCGCATACCTCCTTAGAATGTTATGTCTTTCAAGTTAGTATGCGCCTAAAAAAATTGAATTATTCGGGCTTAGGAGAATCCTTCCCTCGAGTCATTCCCTTCTATCTTTCGTCCCTACAACGATAATACCATCCACTGGTCTATAATAATCATAATGTAGTAACTCCCGATGTGTCTCTACTCCATTTTCATAGATTATTTTATAAACATTTACCTTATATCCGGTTCTCGCCTGTCTTTCTATCTTTTTATAATCGGTATACTTACTTGGATCCTTCCTATATTTTATCGATGGAACAATTTTAGAAATTATTTCAGTTTCTAGCCCTATTTCTTTATCAGCGTCTTGATGATTCCCGAAAATATTCGCAACTACTCTATCTCCGTTTAAGTACATCTTTATATACAATGGGTAATCCTTATTGTTTTTAAATTTAAAGTCAATCCAATCCCCTGCAATAGTAGCATCATGCCCTAAGGGTACATAACCTACAGGTAGAGAATGATGCCTTCTTTCAACAATTTCTAAATCTGCCCTTACTGCCGCATTGAATAGGGTGGTTGCAATTTGACATACACCACCTCCAATACCAGGTTCCAAATCCCCATCAACAATGACAGGTGCGTTTTTATATCCATTGGCTTCAGTAATAGGACCGATAAACTCATAGGTAGAGAATACATCCCCGGGCAGGAGAACCACTCCATTAATCATGGAGGATGCAATTTTTAAATTTTCTGCCCGTTCTTTGGCGTTAGGATTATAGCTAGTGGAAAAGGATGCCAGGGCGCTATCAATGCTATTTAAGATTTCTTCTGTGATTCTAGGAGAAATCATCTCAACAGGTAGCTCCATATTCCCTTCTCTCCCTGCTTCCAAAGCCTGCCTTATCCACCTATTTGCTCTATCCCTCTGGAGTCTCTCCCCACATACCTCAGGTGTAATTTCAAAGCCGCCACTAACATGCTTAATCTGTGCATCTACCGACGGTCTATAAATGCTCTCCCCGATCTCTTCCAAAATATGTTGAAGTAGTTCATCTTCTATACTAATGGTCAATGGGAACTCCTTTCCATTAAATATCAATCCAATATAGGCTTTCATCCTTCGAAGTAGATTCGCGTCCTTACCAAATTCAAAAGCTTCCTGTATCGCTTTATCATATTCATACCTACTTTCAAACTCATCATAAGCAAACTCCCATCTTTCATCCTTGTAAGTGAATGCAATTCTCTTTTCTCCCAATACATGATCAAAATTCTCTTTAAGCAAGTTCTTAGCTTGCTCCTTATTTAAATTTCCTACATTGATTCCTTGGACGATAATATTGGGGTATATGACATCCCTATTCACTTTAAAAAATAGGAGAATAAAAATCAGGAAAAAAGTAAATAGTAAAATTCCAGTGGTGAGCAATACCCTGCTGTTTTTTAATTTAGAGTCTAGCGCTTCCATGATGCAAGCCCCCTAAAGTCTGAATAGTATAAGCTTTTGACTATTTTCTATTTTATGCCTTACTTCTATATACTATTCCAAACATGGGGAAAATTTGAAATCAATTTTGCCTTTGAAAGTACTGGCATAACTCGCGTATAGGGCACTCATGGCAAAGTGGTGTCCTGGCTTTGCAAATATTTCTTCCATGATGAATCAACCAATGATGGGCATTTATCCACTTGCCTTTAGGTATATTCCTCATTAATTGAAACTCGGTTTCCTTTACATTGGTCGCCTTGGCTAATCCAATACGATTGGAAACTCTAAAAACATGGGTATCCACTGCGATCGCTTCCTGTCCATAGGCATTACTAATAACTACATTGGCAGTTTTTCTACCAACACCGGGAAGTTTCATTAATTCCTCCCTACTATTGGGTACCATGCCATCGAATTTTTCTAGTATCATTTTGCTGGCAGCAATAATATTCTGACTTTTATTTCGATAAAATCCACAACTCTTTATCCATACGCTCAATTCCTCGGCGGATAATGAGGCGAAATCCTCAGGTTTGTTATATTTTTGAAATAATTTTTTGGTAATAATATTTACCCTTTTATCAGTGCATTGGGCAGAAAGAATGGTTGCAACCAAGAGCTCAAAAGGAGTGTCATAATGTAAGGCTGTGCTTGCATCCGGATAGGTCTTCTCTAGTATGGTTAATACTTGGTTTATTTTTTCCTTTTCTAACATAATGTTTCCTCCCTTGTAGATATCCAAAATCAAAAAATTGTAAATATTTCTCTGCTTTAATTATAGTATAAATACATAAGATATAGATGAGATTAAAATAAAGGAGAGACTAGTATGAATAGCTATATGAGAAATATTATGATCATCGGAGCCATAGGAGCTGTAGCTGGCTACTCCATGTATAGACAATCACGCAATTTAAGAAGACCCCTAAAAAGAACAAGACGAATACTTGCAAAGGCAACTAATATGTTCTAATCTAAGAAATTGCATATAAGATTTATTTTCAAACACCAGTCCTAAGGATTGTAGATCCTATTTATTGACTGTAGTGTTTGATTAAATCAATGACGCAATCTCTTAATTAAGAATAACATATTCCCGAAGTATGGCAAACCTATATCCTTATAGAACTTTATTAAAGAAACATTTATTAAAAAACAAGGGAAAGCTCATTAGGCTTTCCCATTGTAATTTTTTCTATCCTGCCCTCTTTACAGCGTCTAATGCCTGCTCAAGATCTGCAATGATATCCTCAACATCCTCTATACCCACATGGAATCGAACTAAACCATCTGTGATTCCGGCAGCCAGCCGTTCTTCCCTAGGCACAGGAGAATGGGTCATGGATGCTGGATGCTGGATTAAAGAATCCACCGATCCCAAACTCACCGCTAGGGAAATCATCTTTACACTATTCATAAGTACTTTCCCTTCTTCAACACCGCCTTTTAATTCAAAGGAGATCATACCTCCAAAACCATCCATCTGTTTTCTCCCTAACTCATATTGGGGGTGGCTTTTTAAGCCAGGATAGTATACCCGATCGATTAATGGATGGTCCTCAAGATATTCAGCAACTATTTGCGCATTTTTACAATGTTGATCCATTCTTAGGGCAAGGGTCTTCATGCCCCTCACCAATAGCCAGGCATCAAAGGGACCTAGAATTCCCCCAAAATCCTTTAAATAGGGTATTTTCATTTCATCAATTAATTCCTTTGAGGACACGATCAAGCCTGCAAGTAGATCGCCGTGTCCACCTAAGTATTTTGTAGCACTATGAACTACCACATCGGCTCCTAGCTCAATGGGCCTTTGTAAATATGGAGTCATAAAGGTATTGTCCACTACAACCCTGGCGTTAAATTGATGGGCAATGTTGGAAACGGCATGGATATCTATGATCTTCATGGTTGGGTTTGCCGGAGTCTCCAGATATACCACCTTAGTATTCTCTCTCATAGCATCCTCGACCTGTTTTAAATCCGTTGCATCAACAAGTGTATACTCCACTCCATACCGAGGCATCATTTCTGTAATAAATCCAAAGGTGCACCCATACAAAGTATCTGATGCCACAATATGATCCCCTTTTCTAAGCAGGGTTAATAGGGCATTGGATATAGCAGCCATCCCAGAACCGGTAGCTAAACCTGCCTCTCCACCTTCAAGAATTGCAATTTTCTCTTCCAGTTCGGTTATATTTGGATTGCCCAGTCTGGTATAGATATAGCCACCTTCCTCCAAAGCGAATCTTCTTGCCCCTTGATCTGCATTCTCAAATATAAAGGTAGATGTTTGATAGATGGGTGTTGCATGGGACCCTGATGCACTATCATGAAATTGCCCTCCATGTATGGCTTTTGTTCTAAAGCCCATAAAAATCCCCCCTTATAAAATATACAAACAATTCTATATATTGCAATTTTTATGCCAATAGCTTTCAAGCCAGTTTGGCAAATGACTGGTTATATTTCTAACCATATATAGGGGGATTAGTGGTTATAATTTCAACCATCGGTTAATTTTTCAACCATCACTTAATCTCTCTCTATGCGATATTTTTTCATCTTATTGATCAGGGTGGAGTGGTTGATGCCCAATGATCTTGCTGTTTTCCGTATACTCTTATACCCCTTCAATGCATCCTCTATGGCATTTTTCTCTGCATTAGACACAATATCCCTTAATAGCTTTGGTTTACCCTCCTGAGCTACATAGGGTAGAAGCTCACTCTTCTCTTCATTTACAATGATATGCTCTTCTTCGATGATTTTGCCTTGGCAAAGATTCATAGCACGCTCAATGATATTGGCCAATTCCCTAATATTTCCTGGCCAATCATAGTTCATCATTTTTTCCAATGCCTCTTTACTAATACCTTCCACCTTGCTGCTCAATCGATGGCTAAGTTTAGAAATATAATATTTGCTTAAGATTGGGATGTCTTCCCTTCGATCCCTAAGAGGAGGGATATTCAATGGTATCACATTCAACCGATAATACAGATCCTCTCTAAACTGTCCAATCTCAATCAACTTCTCTAAATTTCTATTGGTAGCTGCAATGACTCTGACATTGATAGGAGTTTCAATATTACTACCAACCTGCCTTACTTTTCCCTCCTGAAGGACTCTTAAAAGTTTCACTTGAAGATGGGTGGATAATTCCCCAATCTCATCCAGAAAAACTGTTCCAGTATCGGCATACTTAAAAAGGCCCTGTTTGCCACCTTTCTTAGCTCCGGTAAAGGCTCCTTCCTCATATCCGAAAAGTTCGCTCTCTAGGAGACTATCTGGTAGAGCGGCACAATTGATCGCAACAAAAGGATTATCCTTTCTGGGGCTGGCCATATGAATAGAGCGGGCAAATAGCTCCTTTCCGGTCCCGCTTTCCCCTCGAATCAAAACGGTTGAATCCCCTTTAGATATGATCTTTGCCATATGGATGACCTTTTTTATACAATCACTTTCACCGATGATTTCATCAAAGGTAATCATAGATGGTTTTGTAAATGAATAGACTAAATCCATAACACTGACAATATCCTTGAAGTTTCCAACGGCACCTATGGGCCTTCCTTCTTCATCTAATATTGGGCGACCGGATGTAAAATAGTGGGTGGGCGAGTCCCTACCCTTGAGCACGATCTCAACATGATCATAGCCTTCCCCAGTTTTTATGGTTTGTAGGATGGGCAGATCGGGTGAAATGATTTTAGAGATATGATGACCGATCCCATTATTTATTTTTAATATCTTTTTTGCAGCCTGATTTACCGTTGTTATGATGCCGTTCCGATCTATGGCAATAATTCCCTCATCGGTTGTATCCAAAACAGTTTCAATATACTTTTCCCTCTCCTCCTGGGGCAGTAGTTCAATGGCATTGATCTCCAATACATCCTTCTGCTGCAAAATCTTCTCTTCCAATTGCTGAGTACTAATATGAAAATCCTTATGGATCCTTATATAGATGATCCCTGGTTTTACCTCTAATGCCTTTATGTCTATCCCTTGCTCATACAATACCTTTAAGACATCTAATATCATACCCTTACGATCAATGGTTCTGATCTCATACCTTATGGTTTTTTTCATATTAGCCCCCCTTTTTGGGAACGATTATATTTAATGCTCGATGGTAATTCTTTATGACCAATGGAAGATCGGGGCCTGCGTCACCGTCGATGTCACTATTGATTGGGCTTTCATTATTTTTATATGGGGAGATCTCCAGTTGATCCGTTTGAAAGAAAATAACATTGGGGTCGTGAATGTGTTCGCCCCTCAAAAGTTTAACAAATAATCTTGCCAGTACCGGTAGGGACATATTTTTAAAAAGTATTACATCGAACAGCCCATCATTAAGCAAGGCTTTCGGTGCAATTCTCTTAAATCCTCCTGCGAATTGCCCATTTAAAATAAGAAAGAAGAGCAGATCTCCATTGTATTGATAGGCCGGACTATTGAGGGAGATGGATATGGGTTTAAAGGTGGGTATCTCCTCCAGACCCTTTAAATAGTATGCCATTTTCCCAAGGGTGTTCTTTAATTTTAAATCTGTTGATTGGGGTACCTTCGCCACCAGCCCACCACTTACAACACTAATAAAGTACTCTTTATTCACCCTCCCCACATCTATTTGTTCTACATTTTTTTCTAAAATAATATGACAGCATTCATGAATATCCTTTGACATCCCTAGAAAAGAAGCCAGATCGTTCGCTGTCCCGACAGGTATAATGCCCAAGGGAGCAGATATTTTTTTATCCATCATCCTATTAACGACCTGACTTACCGTCCCATCCCCTCCAGCTGCGATAATAATTGTGTTGGCCTCATCGATAGGGGCTTTAAAAAAATCACCCAAGTTGGTATTTTTACTGGTTCTATTTAATTCAACAAGATAACCCCTCTCCTGAAATATGTCTACAACCGCATCCAAATGGTGTTTAAAACCACCATCTCCAGAAACGGGATTATAGATTAGCTTTGCCTTTTTCATAGGCTACCTCCTAGCAAGCTACTAAGATAGAACAAATTATTTAGTACCTACATAGTATAATTAATAATCCTATTATATTATTTCTACCACATTTTACATAAGATATCCATCCATAGGATTTTTTTAAAGGGGGAGTAGGCATGTTTCCTAAAAAAAAATATACCATTCATAATATCCCTAAATATATTGTAGGTAATGGTATGAAGGTACCGACCATCCATGGACATTCAGTGAAATATATTAACCTTGATAATGCTGCCAGTACGCCCATCCTACAGCCAGTAGTGGACTATATCTTAGAATATTTACCATGGTACTCAAGTGTACATAGGGGTACCGGTTTTAAATCACAGCTTTCAACAGAGCTATATGATTACTGCCATGTTCGAGTAGCTGAATTTTTTGGTGCAGATCAAAACCACAATACCGTCATTTTTACCAAAAATACCACCGAAGCTATAAATAAACTATCCTTTCGATTGGGCTTAAATAGGGAGGACTATGTCTTAACCAGTATTATGGAGCATCATTCCAATGATCTCCCCTGGAGATCCCATTGTAATATTGAACATATTGGTCTTACTAAGGATCTCACTTTAGATTTGAACCATTTAGAAGAATTGATTAAAAAGCATAGGGACAGAGTAAAGCTTATTACCATTACAGGGGCATCTAATGTTACCGGCCAGATGAATCCTATCTATGAGATTGCCGAAATAGCACATAGAAATAATATCCCAATCCTAGTAGATGGAGCTCAATTGGCGCCCCACCGCACCATAGATGTCCTTCCTGATGACCACCCGTCCCATATCGATTTTTTAACATGCTCCGGTCATAAAATGTATGCTCCTCTTGGCACAGGTGTTTTAATCGGACATAAAAGAACCTTTGAGAGGGGTGTACCTGAGTATACCGGCGGCGGCACTATAAAAAGTGTCACCACAAAGGATGTCTATTGGGCAGATCCACCAGAAAAGGAGGAAGCAGGCTCTCCCAATACTGTAGGGGCAATCGCCTTAAAAAAATCAATGGATATTTTAGAAGAGATTGGGATGGAGGAAATTTCTCAGCACGAAGAGGAATTAACCCAATATATTATTCGAAATCTTAGTAGTCATCCAGACATAATTATTTATGGAAATACCCAGCTAGATCGGCAAAGTAGGGTTGGGGTAATCAGCTTTAATATTGCAGGAATGAATCATGCTTTGGTTGCAGCTATACTAAGCTATGAATATGGGATAGCGGTGCGAAGCGGATGTTTTTGTGCCCATCCCTATATTCATCGGCTGTTAAACCTCAGCAAGGGAGATATCTACCAACAACAGCAGCAGATCCTACAATCCAATCTCTACAATGTTGTAGGTATGGTCCGGATTAGTTTTGGAATGTATAATACCCTAAAAGAAGTGAAAAGGTTTTTAGAGGCAATAGACGAAATAAGCTCCCACAATAAGGACCACTACTATTTGAAAAGATACTTCTTAGATCGAAAAACCGGTAGCTACTTCCCTAGGGATTTTAATCCTAACTTTAAAAAATACTTTGATTATTAATTTCCATTGTTTTCTTTCATAGCCCTTATCCATTTTTCAAATACTAATTGTAAATTCATTCTTTTAAGAGTCCAAAAATATGGATAAAGGAGGTCATTTCATGGAAAAAAACATTGGTACCATTGATGCATATATACGCATTACACTGGGCTTTATAATGTTGGGCGGTGGTATTATGAAAAAGAGCCCTGCTAAGATTGTCGTAGGAAGCTGGAAGCTCGCTGAGGGTATGACAAGATTCTGCCCAATGCTATATGTATTTGGGATGAATACCAACCACCTTGATAAGGTTTTGCCGATAAAAAAAAGCTGCAATAGCAAAGCTCAATTATTCAGAGGATTATAGAGTAGAAGTAACAACCCAGTCTATATATTTGAAGGAGACTGGGTTCTCTAATTACTTTACTTCCATTATTAAGTAGTGAACATCATCATTTAATTTAACCCCTTGAGTAAAGACCTCTAACTCTTGAAGAATCTCTTGGGAAAAAAGTTTAGGAGGTAAATGCCCCATATTTTTAAACAGTCTTATCAACCGTTCTTCCCCGAAGGGTTCCCCCATTCTATTTGACATTTCTATGATCCCATCTGTATAGAAGAGAATTTTATTTCCGGGTATCATAGGGACGACATAATCCTTGTAATCAGGTTTGTAACTTTTGCTAAATTTACATATGGGAAAACCAGTATGCTCTATCTGTTCCACGATGCCCTCACCCTTATATATCAACGGGTAGGTATTCAGGCCTGCGGATGAAAAGATCAAATTATTTGTTTTCTTATTATAGACACCATATATCATAACAGCATACATCTCTAGTGGAAAATCTGTTTCATTATAATCCCTATATAGATTATTCAACACTTCCTTTGGAGTGAAGATCTCATTTCTGCCACTTTCAAATATCTTTTTAGTATTGATGGTTTGATTCATAAAGATGGTCATCATCGCTGCAGGAACGCCATGTCCAGCAACATCCCCAATATAGAATGCCAAATGCTCATCGCTCAGGTCCTTGAAACCATAGAAATCCCCACCCACCTTTTCATAGGGGATATATTCACTATATACCTCTAAATTACCATATTGCTCATGTTTTATCGACATTACTGCCTTCTGGATTGTTTTTGCATATTCGATATCCCGTAGCATTTCCTGATTCGCCTGATTGATCTCTTCTGTTCTTAGATTAACCAGTTCCTCCAAGTTGTTGGCATATTTACTAATCTCCTTTTCTGCTTTGTCCAGCCTGCTGTACGGATGGATCACACTTGCTACAAAAAGAACTCTAAAAATCATCCCTGAAGCGATTAATTTGTACAGGTGTCCAATTAGATTGTAGATGTCATAAACATTGAAATAGCTGGTGAATGCCGCCTCAGAAAAAATGCTTAGAATCAACGCCGATAGAAACAAGGGTATAATCTTACTTTTGGTTCTGTTGTATTCCCGGGAAAAATTTATAAATGAAATTATCATCAATAGTATGATGATGTACTCCATTGCCTGTTTGGTCGTGGTCAAACCCTCACCCTCTATAAATAGGGTTGGAAAACTAGTTGGATAGAAACTAACAAGTAGTAGGAAGAGTAGGGAAAGGACCAGTGGGATTGCCCATAGTATCCATCTCTTATAATTTTGCACCTTAATATGCAAAGGAATAAAGCTCCCCGCCAAAATCCCCAATGCAAAACCAAACCTTCCAATGATCCAATAGGTGGTTGCCGATTATGTTGAACTGGGAGCAAACAAACCGGGCATACCATTGTAGGAAAAAGTGTGCCAAAAATCAATAAAACCTACAAATAAAAGTATAGAGCCAAGCACCTTCATCCTTAACCTAGGATCCCGATCTCCTACATAATATATTACTAGAAAGGTAGCAACATACATTGTAATACTGGCAAATTCTATGATAGTATGAAAAACCAAATAGTAATTCGCTAGGAATATACTATAAACATGCTCCTCTAAAAATCTTATGGTATGAAAGACAAAGGCACTAACTATAAAACTAACAACGGTTGAGCGATAATCAGAAAGAAATGCATACATAGGGAGACGCAGCCCTTTTATTGTGGTCTCAAATTTTGCATTCATATTTCTCCCCCTTTCTTCTCATACATTCCATCTCCTGACCATTTAATTATACTATAATATAACGCTTTAATAAAAAATTTTTGCTCCCTTTAGGAACTATCCCAAATTTTATATCCTATTATTCTTATATATTCTATAAACTTAGCCATATCTCCTGCCTAACCGTCAAGTTTTTACAATTCCCTTAGACTGCTTATTAGACAAAATTCAATAACTTAATCTGCAATATGATATAGAAAATTGCACCCTTATTAAATCACAAAAGGGTCCGTATGCAATCATATAGACCCTTTTAAAGAATTTATGAATCATGATAGATATTTCCCCCTATGAATTCCCTTAGGATGGAGTTCTGAAGTATGGAGCGTTCATCCTCGATGACTAGAAAATATTTAAGAAATTTTAATAGTCTTTTTGCTTCAATAAAATAGGGACTATCTTCCGGGATCTCACTTAATAGGGGCTCTGCATACTTTTTAAGAACTGACATTTCATAAATTAATGCTGAATTGAACATAATATCCGCTTCCTCTTGATAGGGGAAGATGTACTTCTCCTCCCCCCTTCTTACCGAGGGCCAAAGCCTCAAAGTTGTTTGAGCATCATGATTTCGATATTTATTATCGCGGACCATCCTTCTGATCAACCTATTATCTGTAGTAGGGATTCGGTTATGTTGATCCACATTCAATTGTGTCAATGCACTTATATAGATCTTGTACTTATTCTCATTGGGTATATCTTGTGTAAGTTTATCATTTAAACCATGTATTCCCTCAATGATAATGGGATTATCCTTTTTTAACCTAAGCAGCCGTCCCCTTTCTCTTTTCCCTGTTTTAAAATTAAAATGGGGAACCTCTACCTCATATCCCTGTATTAGACTAATTAGGTGGTCATTAAAAAGTTCTATATCAATAGCATCAATGTTTTCAAAGTCATATTCTCCATTCTCATCCCTTGGGGTGAATTCCCGATCTACAAAATAGTCATCCAAAGAAATGGCGACGGGTTTTAAACCGTTTATTCTAAGATGGGTGGACAGCCGATTTGCAAATGTAGTTTTCCCCGAGGATGAAGGGCCAGCAATGAGGATGATCCTCGCCTCCTCCTTTTTTGAAAGGATCTCATCGGCGATTCTACTAATTCTTTTTTCGTGATCTGCTTCTGCAACCCGAATAAGCTCATGAACTCTACCGGTTTCTATGCTTTCATTTAGCTCAGCAACCTCACCAATACCTATTATTTCTCCCCATTGTTCATATCTTCTAAATATAGAGAACAATTTTTTTTGTTCAACAAATTCTGCATGTTGGTCAGGGAACTCTACGGTTGGTGTCAAAAGAACAAGACCAGGTAAATAAAATTTTAAGTCAAAATTTTTTAACATGCCTGTTCGTGGAACCATATAACCATAGAAATAATTTTTATAATCATCTAGGACATACATATTCAATTTTTCTTCTTGACGGTATCTTAATAGGTTCACCTTCCCATATTCCCTATTTCTATTGAATATTGCTTCTGCTTCCTTCTTACTCATTTCAACCTTGCCAATGGGGAGGTCCATCTCTATAATCTCTTTCATTCTATGCTTGATTTGTTTTACCTCATCTTTGGTAAGTTCCTTGTTCCCATGTAACTCGCAATAGATACCTCGTCCCAAGGAATGTTCAACCCATAGCTGCCGATCCGGAAATAAGTCCCTTGCTGCCTTTATCAGAACGAAAATTAGCCCTCTTTGATAGATTCGAATCCCATCCTGACAATTTAAATCAATAAATTCAACCAATGCATCCTCCCGAAGTTCATAGGTCAATTCCCTTAAACCCCAATTTACCTTTGCAGCCACAATGGTATCATGCATATCCTGCTTTTTCCTGGCAATATCAAATAATGTAGTTCCATTGGCATATTCTTCCTTAGACCCATCACCGAATGTCACAATAATCTTCTCAGACATGGATATCCCTCCCTTTCCATTATTCATTTAGCAACTCATCCATCGCTTGGTTAACCAACTCATCACAGCGATTATTATAATAATTATCACTATGCCCCTTGACCTTCCTAAATTCTAGTTGATGAATCTGACTTAACTTGTATAGCTCCATCCAATACTCCTTATTTTTTAATTCCCCACTCCTTCCTCTAGACCATCCTTTTTCTTTCCAGGATCCAATCCAGTTCTGTTGAAATGCATTGACAATATATGCAGAATCACTGTATATAGTTACTTTACATGGCTCCTTAAGCATTTTTATCCCCTTAATTACCGCCAATAATTCCATTTGATTATTGGTGGTATTCCTGTGTCCTTCCCTATATTCCTTCATATAATCTTTCTCAGGATAGATGAGTACTATCCCAATACCACCGATATTGGACTCAGCCCCATTATCCCTGCAACCTCCATCAGTATATAGAATAATTTCCTTCAAATCATACTCCCCCCTCACTTTGCTCCCTTTGAACCAGATACCTATTTAAAGCTTCTAAATAATGAAGATAGATCCCTTTACTTTTTTGGACCAAAAAATCCGGATTGCATTCTTGGTAGGAGATAGATTTCTTTCCTCCTTGTTGGGCCCTCTCCCAAAAATGTTTCAGATCCTCCAGGGGGATAAAAAAACATCGATCCACAATATGGAAATAGGCAATAATAAAGGCAATCCCCCTCTGTTTAGAAAAGTTCTCCATAAACTCTATTTGATGCCTATGAATATTGGACAGGGGGAGACTTTTTTTTGTGGTTTCCTTTGCATCAAAGCACACTGGGATCCCCTGTACACTCCCCATATAATCCACCGTACTCTTCTGTTCAAAATATGCCAGATTAATAACACCCTTACTCTTATCAAACTGAACAGGTGTTATAGATGTCGGGATTTTTTGAATTACTGCTAGATTATGTCTTAAGTAGTAGTCGTTGGTTAAATTAATAATCTCTTCTAGGACACTCCCTCGCAATCCCCTACTGTTCCAATAAGCCATTATAATCCTCCCATCCCATATTATTTAAGATGTTACTAAGATGCCCAGGAACATCCCCTCTAAAAATTTCCCCTTCTAAATAGGATAAATGAGCGGGGCAGTGTATGAATTGAATGGAATCCCCATGTAAAAACTGGGAATGTAGTTTGAATTTTTCCATAAAATAACGGTTGGTCCTCTCGTCCCCATACTTTATATCCCCAACGATAGGAATCCCTTCTTCATACAGATGCGCCCTTATTTGATGAGATCGCCCTGTAAATATTTGTATACTTAAAAGACTATAGATCCCGTTAGTTTCTATAGGAGTATATTTGGTATGTATAAATTTGGATCCCTTTGTTTCTTTAGGACTAATTTGAACTCTGTTAGATTTGGAATCCTTAACAAGGTACCCCTTTAGTTCCCTTTCCTCCTCAACCTTTCCCTTTACCAGGGCAATATATTTTTTAATAATCCCATCCTTCTTCATCATAGAATTCACAGCTTGTAAGGTGGGAAAATTCTTGGCAATGATGACGATGCCGCTGGTATTTCGATCCAACCGGTTGCATGGAGCAGGAGAAAAGGTGCTCTCCTTCTTAGGATCATAATCCCCCCTGTTTATAAGGTGGTAGTAGACCTGGTTAATTAAAGTGTTATAATTCTCCCCCTTATCCCCATGGACTAGTAAGTTTTTAGGCTTATTCACCAATAGGATATTGGTATCCTCATAGATAACATCTAAAGTTGCCTTTTTTACCACCATCCTCTTTTCATTTTGAAATTCGCTAATGGTGTCCTCACTTAGATATAGTTGTATTCTGTCATGAACCATCAAAATGTATTGGGATGTTGCCCTTTGCCCATTGACCTTGATTCTTTTTTTTCGTATCATCTTATAGATAAAGCCAGCACTTGCCTTTGGCATAAATTTTTTTAGAAAACGATCTAGTCTCTGTCCAGCTTCATTTCTAGTAACTTCAATTTCCTTCATCTTTTCACCCTGCTTAATTCTTTTTTATCATTGTACCATAATTTTACTATCATTTTTCTTCGTTGCTATTCCATTGGGATTCCCTGGTACATAGACGAATTTTCTTAATATTAATTATCCATAGGTATAGGACAAAAGGAATAAAGAGGATCATTAGAATGTCCAATTTAGATAGCAAAATATAATTAAATATACCATGGAGGATGACCGGAATCCATAAGGATTTTGAAAGGAATTTTCTTCTCTCAACACCATCCTTACTAAATTTAGCCAAGGATAGATAGTAACCCATTGTTATGCCAAACATTGTATGGGCAGGAACCGAAAATATTCCTCTATAGAACCCCACTAGGGGTTCCATTGCTATATTATTAGCAATATACATAATATTCTCAACCGTTGCAAAGCCTAGTGCTGAATAGACCGAATAGGCTATGCCGTCTAATTTTTCATTAAACTCCTTATTGTGATATATGGTCCTTAGAACCACCCATCGTTTAAAATATTCCTCTATAAAGCCAGCCACTACAAAGGCAACATAGGCATCCCCCAGCAGCCCAGGGAATATATTTAATCCTACTAAAAATCTTTCTATAAATAGAGCTGGAATAATGGTTAAGGCACCTAAAATAAAAGTCTTAATTAGTAGGTAGAAGGGCTCCCTTTCATACCTATCATGATAATAGACCCAAAGGGCTATAATGACACTTGGCAAAATGGATATCAATAAAGTTCTACTATTCATGGTTTCTCCCTATACCTTTCATCATGGATATGATAAATATTATTTATCATTCCCAATGAAAAACCAATTTAACCTTTAATCTATTCCCTTATCACAAAAAAGCATCCGGTTGAATATATTGTAATTAGGTTATTGTAAAGGAGGAATATCATGGGTAGTAAGAAGACCGTATCAGTCCATGAACATTTTATTCGAGGAAATACCACCTTTGATCATAATCATTTTCATTCCTATCACGATAAAACTAAAAAAATGTTTACCACAACCAAGGATCACATACATCTTATTCAATCAAAGACATCCATAAAGGATGAACATATTCATTATATGACATGCTTTACAGGTCCTGCAATTCATTGTGATAGGGGACATTACCATTGCTACTATGGTGCTGTATCCTATAATGATGGCCATATCCACTACTTCAACGGATACACTTCCATTGTCTAGGAGAAAAATATATAATTGAAGCTATCTACTATCGCCTTTCAAGGTGATTTTTTCTTTCTTCCACAAGTAACCGAAAAAAATCAGCCTACATTTTTTATGAAGACTGATCCTTTCTATCCTTCATCCTTTATTAGTTTTTTTAATTCCACTTCAAGACCCATAAGCATTTGTAGATCGCCTTTTTCCCATAGATCCGAAAAAATTTTTTGATATTTTTCAGCCAGTTCCAACCTTTCTTCCTGATATAGCAATTGTATATAATGCAAGATCTGTACAATGGCATTTGATCGAATACTGAATGTTTTCTGAGCATCGGTGATTTCTTCCCTTATTTCAGACATCTCTTGATCTAAAAGAAATGCTGCCTCTGCTGCATTAATCAATCGCTTGCGTATCTTCTGAGGTATATTCTCCTTGTACTTATAGTTTAAAGAATGCTCAATGGTTGCCCAAAAATTCATTGCCATGGTTCGGATTTGAATTTCAGCTAGTATTTCTTTGGTCCCTAATATGTTCTGGACGGGATATTTAATAATGATATGATAACTGCGGTAGCCACTCTCTTTTTTGTTTCTGATATAATCCTTTTCACAGATAATTTTTAAGTCCTTCCCATCCCTTTTTCTAATGAGTTGGACTACCTTATCTATATCATCAACAAATTGGCATATAATCCGAATCCCAGCAATATCCTCTATTTTTTTTTCAATCAAATGGAGTGAAATATTATATTTCTTCGATTTCTCTAATATACTTGAGAGCTTCTTTACTCTTCCTAGAACCAATTCAATGGGGGAATACTCACCCATTGTGTTAAATTGCTTCCTAAGGGCCTCAAACTTGATGACTAATTCCTCTACCGCCTGCTCATATGGAATGAAAAATTTTTCCCAATCCCTCGCTTCCAACCTATCCCTTCCTTTCCACAATACTTTTTGCACTATAGATGACTATCTTCAAAAGCGCATTGCCGAACCGTATAGGTAATGAAACTTTTTCCCCTGAAAGGAGGATCTAGATCTCATCTCCTCTTCTATTTCATCCCTAACCTTCCACCAACTGGTATTCCAATTTGCAAATATCGTGTCTTCCTCGGGTGCCCTGCCAATTAATCTCTGTATAACAATATCAGGTGATAGGTACTCCAGGAAAAGGATGACTCTATTAATATAATCCTCTTTACTCAGAAGTTTAAGCTCACCCTTAAGATATTGTTCGGCCATTTTAGTATCCTTTACGATATAAAGTGAATGAACTTTTACAAAATCTACGCCCAAGGCGGAAATGATTTTTGCACCTTCTACAGTATCTATTTCTTCATCCCAGGGAAGATTAAGTATTAGATGACTGCAAACTTTAAAGCCATATCTCTTAATACGAAGAGTAGCATCGATAAATTCAGCTAGGGAATGTCCCCTGTTTATTTTTTTTAGAGTATGGTAATTGACTGTTTGCAAGCCCAGCTCTATAGTTATATTTAGGTTTTTTTCTTGGGATAACGACTTTAATAGGTCCAATTGCTCCTCAATGATACAATCAGGACGGGTGGAAATGGAAAGCTCGACTACATGATCCACGCATGCCTCCCCCATATATTTTTTGAAGGTATTTAGTGGAAGATAGGTATTTGAATAGTTCTGAAAATAGGCGATAAATTTATTCGCCTTATATTTCTTTGATATATGGGCGATGTTCCTCTTAAGCTGTTCTTTTACGCTTAATTGATTGGATAGGCTTTCAAATCCTGCACCCTTTTCTCCACAGTAGGTGCATCCACCCATTGAGATATTCCCATCCCTATTAGGACAGCTTACTGGTAGATTTATAGGAATCTTATATACTTTTTCACCATATTCTTTTACTAAGTATTGCGAATAAA
>MTKW01000628.1_pt1 | contig 66389 bp, 51 predicted proteins | sample 1042761 | NCBI WGS metagenome assembly MTKW01 (sample SAMN06205366, study PRJNA360243) | anaerobic digester metagenome | biome: Wastewater treatment plant; feature: Anaerobic digester sludge; material: sludge; isolation source: anaerobic digester fed with sludge from wastewater treatment plant ... | reverse complement strand
GAATTTGGCGATGTTTAGAAACAGGTTACAGTATTACCACTTTAGATATTCCGTTGTTTATTTTTACAATAACCACACCCTTAGCAGGTACAGCTATACTATTCAGTCCATTACGTGTAATATGGCTTAGTAGTTTTTGTCCGGCTACACTGAATACTTCTACTACTTCTCCGGCAGTAGCTTGAAACATAATATTGCCATGAGAGCTAAAAACGTGGGTATTAGTTGTCATACCTGCTAATCCGACAGAAAGTAAGCTAATTGGTCCTATCTCATTGGATAGTCCGGATTCTATCACTCCTTTTACGGTCACTACAGTATAGAAATACGTGTCAGCATTGGACAACCCGGTTACACCATAGCTGGTAGCAGTAATTCCCGAAAAAGGAGAACCTACAACAGGCAAAATGTTTTCTTCCCCATCCTTGGTATAAACATTTAATATATACGAGTCAGCTCCTCCGACAGCACTTTGCCAGTTTGCTGTAAACCCTGTACTACTTTTATCGGATTCAGCAATTGCCACCGGAGGAAGAACGCACGCACCCCCATCACCGGTGAGAACTGCATTGTTCGTAGAAGTTTTAACAACCCAATTTTTCCCATCTACTAAGGTCTTATTGCTACCGTTATAATCATTGTCGGGAGTTTTGGTGTAATCACTCCTGCCAACAAAGATAGTTCCTTGTGATTTACCGGTTCTATTGGGCAACATTCTATAAATCGAATCTAAAGCACATGCATCTAAACTGTTTGCATTTGCAGGTCCATCATTTTGAATGGAAAGGGCTGTCATGTTTGTAGCTGAACAATCCAATTCTTTAGCATATTTTAATCCACCGTTACGTATGGTTAAGGTGTTAAGATTTGCGTTATTTGATAAATCAATTCCCTTGAAGCAAGTGTTATAGCCTCCTATTGAAAGCAATTGTTGCAAATTTGGCTGATTGCTGACATCAAGAGTGGTCAAACTATTTCCACTAACAGTCAATCTTACTAAAGTATTCGTCCTGCTTAAATCTAAGGACGTCAATCCGTTGTTTGAACATACAAGATTGCTGATCCCGGAACCATCCACATATACTTTAATAATTGCCTGGTCACCTATAGTAGCACTGGAGACGTTTGTGGGAGCACCGATATTATTAGAAATATTTGGATAAGATACTATATTTCCATCTCCCCAGTCAACCCCTACAGTTCTGTTTCCACCTGCTACAAATCCTAAATTGATTGTAGAGTTGTTTGCTTTATTTGTTTGCATCTCAAATGCTTGTACCCATGTTTGAGCATCTACGGTATAAGTTGCAAATAACAATAATACCGGAACTAATAAAATCTTTTTCATATTATTTTGATTTTAAAAAATTAATAAATCCTATCTTTTAATTGCGTTTATTATTACGTTTATTCAATCACTACTTTACGTACTGATTCTGCAGTATAAATTAAATAAATTCCTTTTGTTAAACTCTTCAATTCTAATGTAACATCTTGTCCTAATAAGTTTTTATCAAGACATACTTTCCCTACCAAATCTGTTATAAGAACACGGTGTTCAGATAGCTGATCGGAGTAACGAATATTGATAAAATCTACTGCAGGATTTGGATATATTTCAAGATGAGGTTTTGAAATAGGTCTGAAAAAACCGGTGGTACAACCACCTCCATCTCCTGTCAATATATCATCTTGGTAACTTTTTACTGTCCATCCTTTACCCGTTGCAATGGTTTTATTGCTTCCTGCAGCATCATTGTCCGGTGCATCACCTTCTGTATTGTACAAATTATTGGATACAAGTAAGTTTGCCGCTGTTGTTTTTTTAGGAAGTGTTTGATACAACGCATCCAACGCACATGCATCGAAATGATTTGCACTTTCATGCGAAGCATTGGTAGAATTAAAAATATCAACTTTTATAAGATTAATATTGTTTGTTAAATCTAAAGAGGTTAGTTTAGAATTTCTTACATTTAATGTTTGTAAATCTGAGTTTGTACTAACATCTATACTTCCTAACAAATTGTTTGTTGTAACTAACGTTCGAAGCGCTGTAAGTCCGTATAAGTCAATGGAGGTAATCTGGTTATTATGAAGCTGAAGGTCAGTCAGAGCATAATTTTCAGAAACATTTAGTTCAGTTAATAGATTTCCATAACAATGAAGTAGCACCAGATTTTTATTAGTGCTTACATCTAAAGTGTTTAATTTATTATTATAACAGCGTAAATATCTGATTGTGCTTGTCTTAGTGACATCTAATGAAGTAAGTCCGTTATTAACTGTAGTGATAAATGTATAATAGGTTCCCTCTACAAAGAGCTGAATTACAGGTTGATTCGTGGAAAGTGTTTTTGTCAAAACAGTTGGCGAATTTACATTATTTGAAATTGATATTTCAATTTTTCCATCACCATCTCCCCAATCAATATAAAAATTCCCTGTACCACNNGTACCACCACCTGCGACTTTTATTTCAATTGATTCACCGGTTACTTTCTCTGTTTGCATGGAAACAGCTAAAGTTTGGGCATTAGCAGTTATTGTCACGGCCCAAAAAACGATAAATAAGTAAATTTTTTTCATAAATTCTATTTGTTAATTATTAGTGATGTGATGAATTTTCTAGTCTTGATTTAAAGGCTTTAGTTTTTATTTTCCATAGGCATTTGTTGTAAAAAATATAAATTTGTTGTCTTAAGTAAGTGTTGAACAGTGCTTTACCAGCCATCATTTTGTCCCAAATCACTGTGCAGTGATGTGTCATGAATGGGTATGGGGAATAACAGGTGTTTTTTTTCTACATTCTTAAATGCAAGTGCACCCCAAATCCATGCTGCAGGGGCATTTTCATCAAAATGTTCTGCCACCTCTTGCATTGTTGGGAGGAATATCCCCCAACGAATTAAATCGTATTTTCTTAAAGCTTCAAAGCATAATTCTTTGGTTCGCTCTTCTCGAATAAATTCTCTAAACTCTTCTTGTGTTAATCCTGAAGGTATGTTTGCCGCAGAATTATAAACTGCATCAGGTAATAAATTTCCGTATGCCCTGTCTCTAACTAGTTTGACAGCATCATAAGCTGCTGTTGTTGGTTCATTATTTAATTCATTTTCCGCTTCAGCATACATAAGCAAAACATCTGAGTATCTTAATAAAGGAAAATTCTGAGGAGTTCCATAGGATAGTTTTGGAAGCAAAGTTTCAAATTCTCTTCTATATTTACCCACATTTCTATTGTACAAGTGTGAAGGACCCCAATATATTTTATTGGTTGTGTTTCTATCATATCTGTAAGGTGCACAGTTCCAGTCTCTTCTGAGATCACCCTCATCATACTTGAGGTAATGATAGTAGGTAACATTTATAAGTGCTGTGGAAGAACCAAACGGACTATCTCTTGGAGCAGAAATTCCCAACACATTTCCTACATGCCCATATTCACGATATGAGTCAGTTGCATTTCCCCAAAACTCTACTTCCCAAATACTTTCTTTGACATTGTATTTATCTTGTGCATAGTTTTTAAATATTTGTTCGTAGTTCGGCTCTAATTCGTGAAATCCGCTGTTTATAACTTTTTCTGCCCACTTTTTAGCATCTTCAAATTTAGAAACATCTTTTACAGGTTCTCCTGCCATATGAAGACATACTCTTGCAAGTATTCCCTGTACAACTGATTTAGATACCCTTCCCCCAAATCCTGTATCTTCAGCACTATCTACAAGCCCTTCTGCTTCTGTCATATCTTTAACTATCTGTTCATAGATATCTTTTACGGGCGTCCTTTGTGTTTTTTCATAATTAGCAGACTTTGTAGAAGTTAGTATAAGAGGGACATCTCCCCAATTGATTGCTAACAGAAAATAATAGTATGCTCTCAGAAAAAGAGCTTGCCCTTTTATTGCTCCCCTTTTTTGCTCATCAATATCTTTGGCCTTGTTGATATTTTCAAGTAAAAGGTTTGCATTTTCAATTCCGATATATAAATTTTGCCAAACCACCTGTACTTGTTGATTGGATGATGTAAAATTATAAACTTGTGGTCCTTGAGTCATAGTTGATCTATTATAAAAACCTTCATCGGCTTCTGTACCAATTTGACATAAATAGGTATATTGATATAAGCCATAAGACCCCAGTGTATTATATACTCCATTCAATGCATAGCTTAGTTGCTCAATATTGTTGTAATAGTTTGCCGGAGTTACAAAATCTGTCGGCTGTGGATCACATGCATTTATTATAAAAATTAATCCAACACTTAGAAAAAGTTTGTGTGTTTTGGTGTTCATTTTAGTGAGATTTACAAGGTTGTTAAAAAGTAGCTTTAAGTCCTAAAACAAGATTCTTTGCTCTTGGATATGCCGAATAGTCAAATCCGGGTGTTAGGGCTGAATTACGAACGGAAACTTCCGGATCCATTCCCGAGTATTTGGTAAAAGTCAGCAGGTTTTGTGATGACAAGCTGATTAATAAGCCCTTAAAACCGATTTTTTGAAGTTTACTTATAGGGATATCATAACTAAGACTAATAGACTTCAAACGTAAGTAAGAGCCATCTTCCAAAGTTCTGTCAGAATAAACTCCAATAGGACCTTGCCCGTGGGTGCGGTATAGCGTATTATTTTGATTATCCGGAGTCCATCTGTTAGCATAAGAAGCAAATTGATTTAAGTTTTGAGAACCCAGCACATTACCTTCAAAAAGAATTCTGTTGGCGTTCATAATCTTATTGCCGTAAGACCACTGAAAAAAGATATTGAGACTAATTCTTTTGTATCTGAAGTCATTGGTAAAACCACCTACATGGATTGGATAAGCATCTCCTATGGTTGTTAAATCTTTCTCATCAATTATTAAATCTCCATTTAAGTCTCTATATTTAATATCTCCGGGCTGAATTTTATCTCTACTCATGCCATTTGTTGTAACGTTTTCTTTTAAAACATACACCCCCTCAGATACTTCATCAAAATCACTATACTGATAATTTCCATCCCAAATATAACCGTAAAATTGTGCTGCCGGTTTACCTACTTCTGCATAATATAAAGGCGTAGAGTTGAAGTTGACACCCCAGTTTACTGAGTTTTTTAGCCACGGTTCATCATCAGCTAAAGCCAATACTGTGTTTTTGTTAAAACTTATATTGAAATTACTAGTCCAGGTAAAATCTTTAGTGTCAAAGTTAACAGTATTAACAGAAATTTCCAGTCCATTGTTCTGAAGCGCCCCGATGTTTCTAAAGGCTCTGTTATATCCTGTATACATAGGGATGTTAGCCAATAGTTGGAGATTTCGAGTTGTCTTTCTGTAATAATCAACAATTAATTCAAAACGGTTTTTGAAAAAACCTAAGTCCAAACCCACATCAAATTGAGCTGCAGTTTCCCAGGTTAAATCATGGTTTGCAGGAGTACCACCCACAATTCCTTTTGATGGTGTTTCATTATTAAATGAGTAGGGTGTGCTTTCAGTTATTATTAGCTGTGGCATGTAGGCATAATCATACACGCGATTATTTCCTGTCTCTCCATAGCTTATTCTTAGTTTAGCATTAGTTAAGTGGTTGAGTCTTTTCATAAAATTTTCATCAGAGAATCTCCATGCAAAAGCTCCTGATGGGAAAAATCCCCATCTCCTACTTGGAGCGAACTTAGACGACCAGTCACCTCTAAATGTAGAAGTGAATATGTATTTTCCTTTTAATGTGTAATTAAATCGACCCAAATATGACATTAAACCATTAGCAGAAACTCCTGCATATCCTTTGTAGGGTGTACCTTCATCAAGTCCACTCATTCCTAAGTTTTCGTTTGGAATCTGTTGAGCTTCATAACCATATCTATCAACACCTCTCCTTGAAAAAGTTGCACCAATCGTAGCATCTGCTCTATGAATATTCTTAAAAGTACGCCCGTATCTTAATGTGTTTTCATTGGATAAATTTTCGGTTAATGAGTAAATCCATGAACCATTTACACCCCTAATATTTGATGGAAATACAGGAGTTCCCAAACGACTGGAAGAATTATTAAATGCCTCTCTTATCAAGGTGTATCCTGCATAGTTTCCCGTAGTTCTAAATGTTAAATATCTGGTAATCTTGTAATTTGCAAACACGTTAAATATCAAAGTATTATATGTTCTGTACCGATATTCATTCTCTGCAGAAAAAACAGGATTTATAACATATACTTGCCCTGAGTAATCTAAATCAGGATCAAATCCTTGTCCCAGCAGAGTTTCTTCTGTTATTCTCAGACTGGGAATAGGTCTATATCCCCAAATATTATACATTAAATAGGCTGAGCTATGCCCTGCTGTACCCGGGGATGATGCTTCTTGTCCATAGGACTGTGCACTACTGTAATTTGCTATTACACCTATTCGGAGTTTATCATTGAAATCCTGTTCATACGATCCCCTTCCTTGATATCTTTTGTATCCGGAATTGATAATAATACCTTTTTGGTCATAAAATGAACCGGATAACGAGTACCTTGAATTTTTTGTTCCACCTCTAAAAGCTACATCATATATCTGCATAGGAGCAGTTCTGAATGTCTTATCTTGCCAATCAATAATTGGTTGATTTTTATAATAATCCAAATCTCTTCCTTGCTCTGTAGAAATATATTCACCTGCCGCATAAATTTCATTATTTTCAAGTTGATACTTTACAAACTCATAGGCATTCATCATTTCCATTCTATTTATTACATTTTGGAACCCTACAGATGCTCCAAAAGTAAGTTCGGATTGCCCCGTTTTACCCTTTTTAGTTTCAATAATTATTACACCATTTGATGCTCTTGCTCCATAAATAGCCGTTGCAGATGCATCCTTTAAAACATTTATTGATTCTATATCTTGAGGATTTATTGCGTCATTCATATCATCTTCTACAGGAAATCCATCAATCACATATAATGGAGAATTATCTTGCGTTAATGAACCTACACCTCGAATAACGATACTAGAACTAACACCCGGTTGCCCTTCATTGGAAGTTACCCGAACTCCGGCAACTTTTCCACCCAAAGCTTGATCAAAAGAATGTACAGGGCTTTTTATAAGCTCTTCCCCTTTGATTACAGCAATAGAACCGGACAAATCTCCTCTCTTACTACTACCATATCCTATCGCCACTACTTCATCCAATAAAGTGGCTTTTTCCTCCAATCTGATTATATACCTATATATATCACTTGTGATTTCGACCAATTTGTCTTCCATCCCAATGAATGTCACATGCAAGACATCACCAACTTTAACATTTTTTATTGCAAAATTTCCATTGATATCCGTCACAGTTGCTTTCTCTGTGTTTACAACTCGAATGGAAGCACCAGGCATAGGATTATCATCTGATGTTACTACCAATCCGGTTATGTCTTTTACTGTCGGTGGTGCCTCCTGGGCTCTTATTCCCCAAGACGGAAAAACAGTAATTACCATTAATAATAAGGTAGATTTACACTTGCTAAAAATCAATTCAAAAAGTGAATCACAAGAGAGACGGGTGATTGTATTTTTCATTGCACTTGTTGTTTTTGTTGTTCAAACACGACTAAAGCAATCAAAATTTGAGACAATACTAATCGTTATACAAATGAAGCATAAAAAAAACGTAGAGAATACCAATTTTCCGTAAATCTAACCTCAAAAAACGCAGAACATGATTTTAACTTAACTTCTTCAACTGTTTGTGTCAGGATAATAAATTACAACGATAAACATACTGCATTGGTCGTTGAGATCATTAATTTTATTACAGATTTATGATCAGGACAAAGCATTCTTCCGTTTTTATTCATTTGCCATTTCCACGGCAGTAGTTGTAATGAAGTACTTAGTCAGCGTATTTGCTTTTTCCCACTCAGGCATATTTCTGTTTACCAAAAAATCAAAATAATTTTCAGCAACAAGCCCGAAATGTGCTTCGTGATTGGAGCGGTTTTCAACCGGGATCACTATTTGATATTTGTCGCCTGCTTCTTTTAAAGAAACAAACGGATATTTTTCTTTGATGTTTTCAATTGTCCTTTCCAGATTCGATTTAAATTCATCGCTATTTACACCGTCGGCTTTTTCTACATAAAGCTGCTTGATATAATCATGCTGTTTGTCTTGTACGGTTGCAAGGATTGCTTTGGTACCTATCACCCTGGAAGTGAACGTGTCGCCTCCTCCTTGCGGAGCAACATAGTTCCACAGTACTTTCAATGCGATATTTTTACCTTTTACCTGATAATTTATGGTTCCGTTGGCATTTACTTTCAGCTTTGAGTTTTCCACATACTTTAATAAATACGAAGGGAAACTTTCTGAATTTGTGGATTTTGAAAAGTCTTCCAAACTTAGTTCCGTAGCCCAATGAGAAGCGTTTATTACCTTTATATCCGTCTGATAATTAATGGACTGATCGGGGAAGCATTTCCAATTGACCAGGTCAATGTAGTGGGTAGTAACATCGGCAATGCCCTCGCCCTGCTGTTGTACGTCGTAGTACCAGGCCGGGCGTATCAACGGTTTTCCGGCTACTTCCTTGTAAAAATGATGCACGCTTTCCATATAGACTGCCGGCTCATTTTCTGTTCCCCCCGTCAATTCGCCGAAAAGCTCTTTGTTGTTGATGAGTTCTTTCTCGATAATATTCAGGTCGTCAAAACGTTCAGTCATCATGTCATACAGCAACACGTTATTCTTTTCAGCATTTTCGTAAGCTTTCACCAAAAGTTGGAAATCTTCTTTATTTATTGCCATAGGCTTGTCCGACAGCACATTATATCCGGCACTGACAGCTTGATAAATATAATTTGTTGTCTCATGGTTATTCCCTGCCAGCACCACTACATTTCCTCGTTTTTCGGCTAACATTTTTTCCAGAAAGTCAGGTGCTTCATATACTTCTTCCTTCCATGAAGTAGGATTTTCTATCCGCGTATTAAACCCTTTGACAGTTGCAAGATACTGCTCTAATTCGGTTCCTTCTGGTGCATACACAAACACGCTGTCGTTTACCCTGGCCAAATTGCTTTTCAAAAGCAAGGAAGCATGAAAGTGTCCCGGATTTAATACGACGAGTCTCACCTCACCCTCTTTTCCTGTGAAAACAGACTGATCATCCGATTTTTTGCTTGTACATGAAAACATAAGCAGCACACTTAGTAACAGTACAAAGCTAATGATTTTACTGTTCATATGTTTAAATTTAGAAGTCCCCCTATGATCAACTACCTTGCACCTCTGAACTCGGAACACGCGACCGTGCTTCGACAAGCTCAGCAACCATCTAAAGTAATGTGGTTACTGAACGAAGTCGAAGTGCAGCAGTTGGGCGCTTATAAGATACCGCCTGATTATTCATAATTCAAGCAATGCCGAACTTGCCGCATCCAAATACAAGGTTACATTTTCCTTTGTTCTTAAAATACTGGCGGGACAGTCCTCTGTGATCCCGCCGTTCAACGTATTATAAACTGCTTTTGCTTTATTCTTTGCCGGCACAATGCAGAACAGATATTTTCCTCTCAACAAGGCAGGAATCGTGAGTGTCAAAGCCTGCCCGGGAACTTCATCCAACAAGTTGAAACATTTATCGTTCACTTGCTGCTGACGGCACATCAAATCCAAATCGGCAATTTTGACCAACTTCTCATCGTTGAAGTCTGCCACTCCCGGGTCATTGAAGGCAATGTGTCCGTTTTCGCCGATGCCGAGGCATACGATGTCAACCGGATATTTTTCCAAAAGTTCAGAATAACGCCTGCATTCTTCATCTAAATTTTTCGCCAAACCGTTAAGATAGTTTACTGACTTAAACGGTACTTTGCCAAAAATGCGGTCTTTCAGAAAATTGCCAAACCTCTGGGGAGCATCGGCTGCAAGTCGGATATATTCATCCATGTGGAAAGCATTAATTCTGTTCCACTTTATTGCTTTGTTGGCGATCAAATGTGCAATAAACTCATTCTGCGAGGGAGCTGCAGCAAAAATCATATTCAACTCTTCTTTTTCTCCTTGCATTTTAATGATTCTTTCAGCAGCATCTGTGGCTGCCACAAATCCCATCTCTTCCCGGTCGGGGATAATTTTGACTAACATTTTTCCTCGTTTAAAAACGGTAATTTTTTCTTTTTTAGTTTTTGGTGTAAATAACATTTCCTTCAATGATTGTAGTTAATACTCTAATATTTTTGTCAAAAATTACCAGGTCGGCATCTTTTCCTTTGCAGATTGAACCTTTCTTTTTGTCAATTTTCATAATTTTTGCCGGCGTCAGGGTCATCATTTTAACTGCATCGAGCAAAGGCACTTCAGCAATATTTACCATCGTACGTACCAGACGGTCGGCTGTAGCCACACTGCCTGCAAATGCCGTTCTGTCCGGTAGTTTTGCCACTCCGTCTTCAATGATCACTTTTTGTCCTTTTTCCAAACTTCCCAAAATGGATTCTCCATCCGGCATACCGGCTCCTCGCATGGAGTCGGTACAAAGTGCCGTTTTATCCGGACCTTTGAATTTATAAACAAATTGAAGCAATGATTTAGGGAGATGAACTCCATCAGCAATGATCTCCACTGTCATATCGTCAATCAGATAAGCAGCTTCCAACACACCCGCATATCTAAAAGCATTTCGGCGTGTAATGGTTGACATGCCTGAATACAAGTGAGTGACGTGGGTAAATCCTGCATCAAAAGCGGGTAACACTTCTTCATAAATCGCATCGCTATGTGCTATTGAAGGAAGAATATTGTTTTCCATCAATACCTCTCCAAATTCTAATGCGCCATTCAGTTCAGGTGCCAAACTCCATCTGACAATGTCATCTGACCGGCTTAAAATATAATTATATTCTTCCGGCTTTGGATTTCGCAAATATTTCGGGTCTTGTGCTCCACGCTGATTGTATGCGAAATAAGGTCCTTCAAGATGAAGTCCGAGAAATTTTGATCCTTTTTTGTTCTGCTTTATAGCCTCTTTGTAAATGGCAAATGTACCTATCAGTTCTTCGGTAGTACTTGCGAGTGTAGTAGGTAACAAAGCTGTTGTGCCGTATTTTACATGCGTTTCAGCTGCTCCAAGATATGCTTCCACAGTAGAATCCATAAAATCATGACCGCCACCACCGTGCGTATGGATATCAATGAATCCTGCTGAAACGTAATTCCCTTTGGCATCAATCACTTTATCGCTGTCTTCAACTTCAATTTCACTTGAGTGAATAATTTCAGCAATCTTACCGTTTTTGCATACTATGGTTGTATTTTCCTGAATTCGGTCGTGAAAAATCACTGTTCCGTTTTTTATTATTAATCTATGTTTCATACCTTAAATGATTAGATGTATGATGTTGGATATTGGTGTGATAATGTCTTAATTCAAACTTGAAAAATTCAGACTTCGGTCATCCGGCACCCAGCACCAAACTGACTATAAACTTTTCTTCCAATTTTTTATTTTATAACCGTGTAAGGCATACCAAACAATGTATGCAAAAGAGGGTATCAATATCCAATAGGCATTTTTCATGGCTTCGAATGGAGAAACCAGGGTATTCATGTCTACTAACGCATGGTAAATCATGGGCATAAATGCACTTCCGCAAAGTGCCATGACCAAAAATGCAGAGCCGAGATTGGTGAATTTGCCTAATCCGTTGATGGCAAGAGGCCAAATTCCGGCGTAGAGCAATGCATTGGGAAGTCCCATCATCACAAGGTACCACAAGGAAATATCGGCCGTGATGCCGAGAAAAGTAACTGTGCCGGAAGTAGTAAGAATGAGTATCGAAAGAATAAGATTAATAGTCGCACAAATAAGCAACGCATTTCTTTGTTTTAAGTATTTCGGGATCAAAGCAATGCCTATGAAATAACCCAAGAAAGTCAAGAGCATAGTATAGGAAGGGATGTTTTTGGCAGGACCCGCCAAACTTTCGCCCATGGTGCCGGCATATTGAATGCTGGTGGACAGTGCTACCATCTGCGTCCCGATATGAAAAAACATGGCAAGTACCCCGAGCATCAGGGCAGGGTATTGCACAATGTATTTTTTTGAGCTTTCATCTTCTGCCGAACGCTTGTTGACAGTGGCCGGATCCAAGTCGGGCAACACGGAATAGCGGATGATAATACCAAAAACAAAAAGGGCGATTGCCAAAATCAAATAGGGAGTCATCACACCCTTGATCAAGTTATCCAATGCCGCGTCTAATGAAGCTCCGGTATAGATGCCTGCTTCTATTTCCCGCATCAACACCTTGTCGGATTCACGAATTACTACCCCTGCAAAAATTAAATTGGCAATTACCCCGGCTAACTTGTTCCCCGTGCCCACAATGCTCATACGTTTAGCCGCACTTTCTATGGGACCTACAATGGTCACGTATGGGTTAGCAGCAGACTGAAGAACAGCCAATCCGACCCCGAGTAAAAACAGTCCTAAAAGAAACAGTTGATAAGTACGCCAGTAAGCAGCAGGAACAAAAAGCAAAGCTCCGATTGACATACACCACAGGCCAAACATCATTCCTCTTTTGTAACCCACTTTGTTCAACAAAAAAGAAGAAGGTATAGCCATGACCAAATAGGCTATGTAAAAGGCAAATGTAACAAATGAAGACTGAAGGTTGGTCAACTGAAGCGTCAACTGGAAGTAGGGTACCAAAATGGTATTAACCCACGATACCAACCCAAAAATAAAAAACAGCAGTGCCAGAATTATCATGGACTTGATTGTGGTGCTTTTTTCAGGTGTTTGTGTGTTTGTCTGATTCATGAATAGGGGTTTACACAGAGTGTGTGAGTAGAATATGATTCACACTCTAAAATGTTACAGATACAAAATTATCTTTTCTCGAGGAAGAAGAACGCACTAATAGCGCAAATTTATCTTCAAAAAACGCAAGATAATTTAAGCTTTTCCTGATTGTTCAACCTTAGATTGGTTTTGTCTGCGGTATTCGGCCGGTGAAAGACCTTTCATTTTCTTGAAAACACGAGAAATGTTTTTACTGTCATTAAAGCCGCACTCTAAGGCAATATCGAACAGTAAACGATCTGTGTTGACAAGTAGCTTGGCAAAATGATCAACCCTGCATTTGAGAAGAAATTGATAGATAGAGGTGCCAAGCTCATTTTTGAATTTAATCTCTAAGTTTCTTCTGGAAAGTGGAACTAACTGAGTTAACGCTTCAATAGATAAATTGGAATTAAAATTTTCCTCAATATGGCGAACTATGGTTAATATATGTTTGTTGTCAATATTATATCTGTCAGTAGATTTCCGTTCTTCTATCCTCACCGGATCTATAACAATATTAAAAGGTATATTTTTTTGTTCTTTGATTTGTTGGTGGATCAGTCTCCCTGCGCTATAACCGCCTTTTTCTACTTCAAGCACGACAGAGGAGATGGGTGGATCGGATAAATTACATATAAGCTCGTCGTTGTCCACACCAAGAAGCGAAATTTCATGGGGAATATTAATACCGTTTATCTTGCAAATTTCTGATACTTCCAAGGCAAATCGGTCATCACAAGCAAAAAGTGCAACTGGTTTAGGAAGTGATGTCAGCCATTCATCGAGTTTTATGTGGTTGTTGCCCCATTCGTTTTCATTCAACCTGTCAGACTCAAAATAAAAGTAGTTACCCCCGACTTCTTGTATTTCTTGCATGTATCCTTCTGCACGTTCCCGGGACCAGACAACACCTTTATTTCCATAAAAAGCAAAATTTTTAAACTTCCTTTCAATGAAAAACTGAGCTGCCATCCTCCCTGTGCCAATATAGTCTCCGGTGAGGTTAAAGAAGTAATCACTTCGTTTTTTATAATTTTGAAGGATAATAGGAATATTCAAATTCTTTAAAAGATTACTCCCTTCAAGATCCCATTGAGCTATGATCGCGTCTGGCTTTTTCTCTTTTACCCACTCTATTACACCTTGCTTACCATACAGAACCTTGTAGTAGGAAGGAAGGCGGTAAAAAATCCACGGACCATGCTCTTGTGAATATTGCACCAATCCCCTCAGGAGCTTTCTGCTGAATTCACTGGAATAATCTATTAAAAGCAGGATTTTTATCATGGTAACAGAGATTTTTCCGTTTGATTTTTACGTTATTTGAGGCAAATATAGTATTAATATGTCATTTAGAAAATATTTTAAGAAAACGAAAAACATAAAAAGGCAATGACAAGTTTCGGAAAGAATGATGCTTATCTTGGAATAAACATTAACTTTGTACGCGTATTAAATATCAAAACAATGAAAAAACAACTCAAAATAGCCCTGGTAGCACACGATGCACGCAAGGCAGACATGGTAGAATGGGCAGTTTTTAACTCAGATATGCTTTCGCAGCACAAGCTGATTTGTACGGGAACCACCGGCGGACTGATACAGGAAGCCTTTGAAAATGAGGGAATAGAAGTAGAAGTTGAGCGTAAAAACTCCGGTCCGATGGGTGGCGATGCCGAAATTGCGGCAATGGTTGTGAATAAACAAATAGATTTTTGTGTGTTTTTAATAGATGACCTGAGTGCAAATCCACACGAAGCTGATATACAAATGCTTTTACGTCAGTGCCGCATTCATAATATCCCGATAGCCTGCAACCGCTACAGTGCGGATTTGATGATTACCAGTCCGCTGTGGGACGATGAAGAGTACGTTCCCAAAGACCCTCAATATGTACCTTTTCATCGTGAATAGATATTGCGGTTTCCGGCAAATTATATTACATTTGCGGTCCCGAAATATCCATTGACTTATGGTGTAATGGTAGCACTACAGATTCTGGATCTGTCTGTCTAGGTTCGAATCCTAGTAAGTCAGCAAGCTCTCAATTTCCCGGGGCTCACTTACAAAACGCACTGCTCCGTGTTCTTCGAGTTCCGCTTTTGTTCGAAAACCCCATAAAACACCAATAAATTCAACTTCGGCATAGGTTGCAGTCAAGGCATCTACACCGGAATCACCCACGAAAACAGTATCGCTTTTCTGTACACCCGCATCAGCTATTATTTCATTGAGGATATCGGGGGCAGGCTTTACCGGAACACCGTCACGCTGACCAAATACCCGTACAAAATTGATCTCCGGAAAATAATGTTTTACCAAATCCACCGTCGGCTGATGTGGTTTATTGGACGCTACCCCAAGCTGATAACCTGCATCTTGCAATTTTACAAGTAATTCGGGGATGCCCGGATAGGGTTTTGTACAATCTTCGGCATGCAACAAGTAGTATTTAAAAAATTCATGCCTCACCATGGAGATGACATCTTCATTTTTATGTTCCTCGGGCAAAACGCGTTCAATCAGCTTATTCAGCCCATTGCCCACGAACAATCGAAACTTATCCGTTTCAAATTCAGGGAAATTGAATTGTCTCAAAGCATAATTGACGGCATTCGCCAAATCTTCTATGGTGTCCAAAAGGGTACCGTCCAAATCAAATATGATAAGTTTCTTTGTCATGATGATATGAAATTTTGCCTGACAAAGATATCAATTATTCTTTATCATTTTATACTTCTATCCCTCCTTCCCAACCTATTTCCTAATCATAAAACCAAATCGACTCACAAACCAGTTATACATCGTGTTTAATTTACTCAGAAATCTATTCAAACTAAATTTTGAAAAACATGTAAGGATTTTGACGGATTCTTATTGCGTTTTCCGACAGATTACATTACATTTGTGACTCCAAACCACACCAAACATTTTACTCTCATCAGCCTTAAATCAAGAAAAGGGAAAATAAAATGCTTAACAGAAAAATTTAGTTCATAATTTTGTCATAACATATGAAACTCAGACATATAGTATTTGATATTATTCTTTTCTCAATAAACTTAACAGCCCAACACAAAAATTTTATTGGCTTCGGTGTAGTCAGTGAAATGAATCGGACCGAAATAAACTTCCATGAAATTCATGCTTGTGAATTTTGATAAATCTATTGATTATTAATACCTATAATTTAAATATAAATAACATTATGAAACTATTAAAAAACATCTCTTTCTTCTTCCTGGTTACAGCAGGTTTATTTTTTATCAATTGTACAGGAAAAACTAACCAGCAAGATTTGGTTGTTAAAATCGCTGCCGGCGAAATATCGGGCAGTTTCAACGACAATGTTTATGCTTTTAAAGGAATACCATATGCAAAGGCCGAAAGGTTTATGCCTCCGCAAGACCCCGATGCCTGGGAGGGTGTGCTGGAATGTAAGGAATTTGGACCGGTAGCCAGACAAATTGTGCCCTGGTATCCCGATTCCATCCAAGATGAAAAACAACTTTTCAGCTTAAATGTATGGACGCAAGGATTGAAAGACGGTAAAAAACGTCCGGTAATGCTTTGGTTACATGGCGGTGGTTTCCATGTTGGCGCAAGCAACGACCCTATGACTTACGGTGAAGCATTGGCCAGAAAAGGAGACATCGTATTCGTATCTGTTAATCATCGGTTGAATATTCTTGGTTTTCTTGATTTGTCGGCATGCGGTGAGAAATATGCACTATCAGCAAATGTTGGCATGCTGGATATTGTAAAATCCCTCGAATGGATACAACAAAATATTGAAATGTTTGGCGGCAATCCTTCCGACGTGACCATTGTGGGTGAGTCCGGAGGCGGCGGAAAAGTTGGTACACTCATGTGCATGCCATCAGCCAAAGGTTTGTTTCACAAAGCCATTATTCAAAGTGGAACCTTATTGAACACAATGACTAGGGAGAAATCACAGGCATTAGGCTTAACCGTACTTGAAAATCTGGGACTTACTCAGGAAAATCCGGACGGAATAGATACCATCCCATACATGAAGCTTGTAGAAGCGGGCAATAATGCAATAGCAAAAATGTCAGGCTCAAGAAAACCGGGTTCTCCAACAATGTTTGGCTTTGCACCTTCTGCCGACGGAGTAATTTTACTTCAACAACCCTTCAGCCCCGGATTTGCAGATATTTCATCAGATATTCCCTTAATGATGGGCTCTACTTTGAATGAAATGATGCCCGTCGCATATGGTGAAAAAGACCTGACTATTGAAGAAGCTAAAAAACGATTGGCGCCTAAATACGGCAACAAAACCGAACAATACGTAGCATTATTTGCTAAGGCATATCCGGACTATACACCCCAGGATCTTCTTTCTATTGATGTTGTTTTCAGACCTTACACCATATTTACCGCCGATGCAAGGGCACGTGAAACAAACACCCCTTTGTATGTCTATTTCTTAGCATGGAAAAGCCTTGTGGACGACGCATCGAAAGGGTCTTTCCATGGATTGGATATTCCTTTGGCATTCAACACAGTTGACTTAAGACCTGATTGGACTGGCAATTCTGAGGAAGCATGGGCAATGGCTTCCATCATGAGCTCAGCGTGGATAAACTTCATTAAAACAGGTAACCCCAATGTTGAAGGCGTGCTCCCGGCTTGGGAACCATATACTGCCGAGAATGGCGTTACAATGTATTTCGACAGTGAGTGCAAGATTGTTAACAATCACGACAGAGAATTGATGAATTTTATTATGTCTGCTGAATAATTATTAGATTGTTGTGTTTTGGAATATGTTTCTAAGCTAAGGTTCTAATCAACTTCTTAATAGATATTAAATAATTTTTTCTTGTTGCACAATTCAAAACTTTTATTCTACCTTAGCGGACGTTTTCGCAAAACCACTTGCAATATTATTATTTTTCTAATGCTGAAATCACACTTCATAAGAAGAGCAAGCTAAGAAAATTACATTATAACCAAGAAAATTAAAAACTATGAAACGAACATGAACTAATTTAATCATTTAAAAAAATTAGTTCATCGAGACTTCCATACGACAACTAAAAAATAAAATTTAAACGTATGAAAATGATTACGCACGATATTGTAAAAGCCACCTTGTAAAGCACAAAGTCTCTGCAAGGTGGCGACCAACGGCAAAGTGTAAAAGCACGCAAACCTAATTTTGGTTTGAAAAACCAAAGATAACAACTTTCAAATTTATACTGTTTTTTAATTACATAAAACTATGAAAAAATTAATGTTTGTTTTGGCTATGTATTATAGCCTTCTTCTGATTTCATGTGAAGTACAACCCGAAAGTCAAGTAACCGCTCCGGAAATTGAGAAAGGAGAAGTGGCTCTTGAAATGTTTTCTCATTCAAGAAGAATTGAGAAAATAACGCCCTTAGATGAGAGTAAGCATAGCGGATTTATTACTTCCGAACTACGCTCTCTGCTACCTGCACTTAAAAATAAACGTATGCGAGTCAGAACCAATTGAAACCGATTTGCATAATAATTTTTCCAATATGATGGAGGCGTATAAATACGAACTACACACGTACTGTACCTACGAGTTTCCCGACGTAAACTTAGACAATGATTTTGCAGAACGCAACACCAATATTACAAAGCCACCACAAAATCGTACTCCATATCCCGTGGAAAACTGCTACACAAGATACATACGCATACCCGACGAACACGACGGTATAGTAAGTGCCAAACAAGTAATAATACCCGAACACAAAGGGGTAAAAGTGTGGAATGTGCGGGCTAAGGGCGTAAATCACCAAGAAATGGGAAACCATCCAATAATGAGGGAAATTTTTTACAATGCGTTTAATGAAAAAGATATATATGAAAACACGTTTTATCTTGGCAATCACTAGTATCGTGTTGTTACTCTCAGGCTGTTTTTTACCCCAGCCTGATGACATAAAAAAAGTTGAAGGCATTCAGCCTGTTTGGACAACTCAATTAGCAACTACTTGTTTGACATACAATAAAGGGCTTATTGGTCTGCCTTTATATAACGACAAGGTACTTTTTAATTCAACCAATTTTAGTAGGTTAAATAGTGTCGATAAAAACATCTATGAAGAGGATAATCGTATCAACGCTTTGGATATCAATACCGGAGAAGTCCATTGGACTTTTCCGGCAGAATACTCCAAAGAAAATCCGATGTACTTTGATTCGAAACCCTATTGCAATAATAACTATTTAGTGGTAAAGATGTCCGACTGGGGTACAAAGTATGAAGGAGGCGATATATTGCTCTGTTTTGATATGACTACAGGAACAGAAAAATGGAAAAGGGTAATCCCTAAAAACATGTCATATAACACCAATAACAACTTGCTCGGATTAGGAAAAACATTTTATTTTACACAAGAAACCGAAACGGAAGCTCTTATCTGCAAAGGGGATATTGAAACGGGAAATTGGGAAATCCTTTCAACTATAAAAGCGGAAAATAGTGAAGATATTGCAAGTTTAACAACTTCAGTTCCCGTTATGAGTTCCATAGACGGTAAAGACTTTTTAATTGTAGGTGGTTATGAAGAAAAATCAATTATATCTGATGAAGAAACTCAACATAAATGTTACCTATATTTCGCAAACAGAAATAACGGTAATATAAATAAAGTGTTTGTTGAGCATTATGATAGTAATATGATTGTCGGCAATTTAAACCTATATGGAGACAAACTGTACTTTACTTCCGGCAGACATGCCTTTTGCTATGATTTAGAACAAAATCAAATACAATGGCATTTTTTCTCCAATGAAGCTTATGACTATATGGCACCACTTCTTATTGTTTCTCATGATGTTGTTTTTTTGTATGGGAACAATCGCTACATAGGTCTTGATGCTCAAACCGGACATAAACTTTATCAAGGTAATACAGAATGTGCTAAAGCAGATGTATTTGATGGAAGGGTTTATCTGATAGGACGCATGGAACAACTTCATGTGTTGGATATAAAAACGGGTAGGGAATTACACCGAATTACTTGCCCTGAAGATCCTAAAACCGGAAATGGTTTTCATATTGGTTGCAAACCACAAGTGCATGGAGATAAGCTATTTGTTTTTAGTTATACAAGTGCGTACTGCTATACTTTGTCGGATTTAAAGTAAGTTAATTGTAAAAATTTATTTATCTGTAGAGTTCAATAAGTGATTGATTTCGAATTAGTGTAAAAACAAAATACCCATGCGTAAAACACGTTTTATCTTGGTAATCAGTAGTATTGTATTGCTACTCTCAGGCTGTATGATACCACCACAGCCTGATGATATTAAAGTAGAAGGCATTCAGCCTAAATGGGCTACCAAAATAGGTAAAGCCGGTATATGGAACAATGGGTTAGTTGGTTTGCCCATTTACAATGATATGGTGCTGTTTCATTCAACTGAGTTCACGACATATCAGGGAAATGTTTTTGGGGATTTTGAAGAAGATAACAGAATCAACGCTTTGGATATCAATACCGGAGAAGTCCATTGGACTTTTCCGGCAGAATACTCAAAGGAAAATCCCATGTACTTTGATTCGAAGCCCTATTGTTATAATAACTATTTAGTAGTAAAAATGCCAGTCTGGGGTACAAGGTATAAAGGTGGCGATATATTACTCTGTATTGATATGGCTACTGGGAAAGAAAAATGGAAAAAAGTAATTCCCAAAGATATGTCCTATAAGACAAACAACGACCTAATCGGAATAGGAAAAATATTTTATTTCACACAAGAGACAGAGAAGGGGGCACTTATCTGCAAAGGAGATATTGAAAGCGGGAATTGGGAAATCCTTTCAACTATAAAAGCAGAAAACAATGAAGATATTGCAAGTTTAACAACTTCAGCTCCCGTTATTAGCACCATAGACGGTAAAGACTTTTTAATTGTAGGTGGTTATGAAGAAAAATCAGTTAAATCTGAGGAAGGAACTCAATATAAGTGTTACCTATATTTCGTAAACAGAAATAACGGTACTGTAAACAAAGTTTTTGTTGAGCATTATGATAGTAATATGATTGTCGGCAATTTAAACCCTTATGGAGACAAACTGTACTTTACTTCTGGCAGACATGCCTTTTGCTATGATTTAGAACAAAATCAAATACAATGGCATTTTTTCTCCAATGAAGCTTATAACTATATGGCACCACTTCTTATTGTTTCTCATGATGTTGTTTTTTTGTACGGGAATAACCGTTTTATTGGTCTATCTGCCAAAACCGGAGAAAAACTATATCAAAGTGATATTGAATGTGGAGGTGCTTCAGTTTGGAATGATTCTGTGTGTATTACCAGTCGCGACGGAAATATTTATATAGTTGATATAAAGACAGGCAGGCAGACTTTAAAAATAGAAGCACCAAAGAACTATGAATTGGGTACTTATTTTGCCACAATTACTCCAAGAATTTATAACAATAAATTATTTTGTGTTGGGGAATATCATGCTTACTGTTACGACTTGAAAGAATTAGAGTAACTTAAACAGCAAAATGCGTATCGGGATTACTTCCGGTACGCATTTTCAGGATATGCGTTTATCTGTAGAGTTCAATAAGTGATTGATTTCGAATTAGTGTAAAAACAAAATACCCATGCGTAAAACACGTTTTATCTTGGTAATCAATAGTATTATCTTATTACTCTCAGGCTGTATGATACCACCACAACCTGATGATATCAAAATAGAAGGCATTCAGCCTATATGGACAACCCAATTAGCAACAACCTGTTTAACATATAACGATGGACTTATTGGTTTGCCTTTATATAACGACAAAGTAATTTTTAATTCAACTAATTTTAGCAGGTTAAATAATGTCGATAAAAATATTTATGAAGAAGATAATCGTATTAATGCGTTGGACATGAATACCGGAAAGAGAAGTTGGGTATTTCCGGAACAATATGATAGTCTTTTCCCTCTATTATTTGACTCGACTCCTTATATTTTTAATGAATATCTACTACTGAAAATGCCTGCACCAAGAGGTGTTGAGGGGAATGACAGATTGTTGTGTATAAATATGGAAACAGGAAAAGAAGTGTGGCGCAAAATCGTGCAAAAAAACATTTCTTATAAAACAGGAAAAGATGTAATAGGCTTCCAATCCGACTATTTTATATTTCAAGAGACTAAACAAGATGCTATGATTTATAGCGGTAACATATTACACAGTGAAATAACTCCTTTATATACGTTTACTCCAAGTGAAGGATATGATTGTGTGGATTTTACAGGAAATGCCATTTACTATGAAAGCACTGAAAACAAACCTACATTGTTGTTATTTCTCTTTGAAAAAAACTTTACGACTAGACAAGATAGCATAACCAGTGTTATTTTCGATATAAACAAAAATCAGATTGTAGCTAAACAGGGTATTTATCGAAAGGATAAAACCTACCGAGTTACCCGCTCCATCTTCTATAATTCTTTAGCCTACGTCAATTATGGCTCAGGATTGGCTTGCATCAATCCACATACAAATCAAATAATGTGGCAGTACGATAGCTCCGAACCAGTCGATTTTCACACACCTCTTATGTGTATCAATAGTAATGTCGTTTTCCTATACTTCAATAACCGTTACGCTGGTCTTGACGCTCAAACCGGACATAAACTTTATCAAGGTGATATAGAATGTGCTAATACAGATGCATTTGACGGGCGGGTTTATCTGATAGGACGTAGGGGTATCTACATGTATTGGATATAAAGACGGGTAAAGAATTACACCGAATTACCTGTCCTGAAATGTCTAAAACAGGAGATGGTTTCAGTCATGGTTGCAAACCACAAGTACATGGAGATAAACTATTTGTTTTCAGCTACACGAGCGCGTACTGCTATGATCTGGCAGACCTGAAATAAGTAAGTTCGCAGTTTTCTTGTCTCTACTTTACCGCGCCAACTAAATTTTCCCCCTCAAGAATCTTCCGGTATAAGAAGCTTCGCATTTTACAAGTGCTTCCGGCGTGCCTTCAAATACGACGAAGCCGCCTTCATCACCTCCTTCCGGACCCAAATCAATGATGTGGTCGGCAGATTTGATAATTTCGGGATTGTGCTCAATGATGATAATGGTGTGTCCTTTGTCAATCAACGCATCAAAAGCTTTGAGTAAGGTTTTGATGTCGTGGAAGTGCAAACCGGTAGTGGGTTCGTCAAAAACAAAAATAGTCGGTTCCGTTTTTTCCAAAGCTAAAAATGAAGCCAACTTTACACGCTGACTTTCTCCGCCGGAGAGAGTGGAGGATGACTGTCCCAGTTTTACATAGCCTATGCCTACATCTTGCAAAGGTTTCAGACGTTTTACAATTTTCTTTTGCGTACTCCCGGTGTGTTCGGTAAAAAACTCAATCGCCTGATTTACAGTCATCTCAAGCACATCATGGATATTAACCCCTCTATATCGCACCTCCAACACATCTTGCTGAAAACGCTTACCGTGACAATGATCACACTCCAACACCAAATCAGCCATAAATTGCATTTCAACCGTCACGGTTCCTTCACCCTTACACTCCTCGCATCTCCCGCCGGGAGTGTTAAAAGAAAAATGTGAAGCTTTGTAACCCATTTGTTTGGATAACTGTTGATCTGCAAAGAGATTGCGTATTTCATCATAAGCTTTGATGTATGTCACAGGGTTGGAACGCGTTGATCGTCCTATAGGATTTTGGTCAATCAGCTCAATACCTTTGATCAGATGCATAGAGCCCTTGATGTTGTCAAGCTGACCACTTTTATCTGCTACATTATCATAATATTTTTTCATTGCTTCATAAAAAACCGACTTCACCAAAGAGGATTTTCCGGATCCACTTACTCCTGTCACTACCGTCATCACATTTAGAGGAAACTTCACATTAATGCCCTTCAAGTTGTTTTCTCTGGCATCTAAAATTTCAATGTAATTATTCCACTTGCGGCGATGTAAGGGAGTCGGGATGGTTTCTAAGCCCAGGAGATATTTGATGGTATAGCCCCCTAAGTCCCCCTTGGGGGATTTAGGGGGCTTCCCCTCATACACAATCTCTCCCCCCTTCCTTCCTGCCTCCGGCCCCATATCAATCAGATGATCCGCAGCACGCATAATTTCTTCATCATGCTCCACCACAACGACCGTATTACCTATATCTCTCAAACGCAGTAAAACCTCTATCAGTTGACGCGTATCACGCGGATGCAACCCGATACTCGGTTCATCCAAAATATATAAGGAACCGACCAGACTGCTTCCCAAAGAAGTAACCAAATTGATGCGCTGGCTTTCTCCGCCGGAGAGGCTGTTCGACAGACGATTCAAATTCAAATAGCCCAAGCCGACATCCAATAAAAACTGCAAACGATTGTTGATTTCAACCAAAAGTCTTTCTGCAACTGCTGCATCATGTTTATCTAACTGAATATTGTCAAAAAAATCTTTCAGCTTAACAATCGACATCAGCACCAACTCATTGATTGTTTTGCCGGAAACACGAATGTATGAAGCTTCTTTTTTCAAGCGACTACCCCTGCATTCGGGGCAAATGGTTCTGCCAGTGTAGCGGGCAAGCATCACCCGGTATTGAATTTTATACTGATTGGCTTTCAGCATATCAAAGAAAGCGTTAATGCCGTAAAAATACTGATTACCATTCCATAATACTTGTTTTTGTTCGTCTGTCAATTCATGATAAGGTTTATGGACAGGGAAATTAAACTTAGGAGCAGCACGCAAAAATTCTTTCTTCCATTCCCCCATCACTTCTCCACGCCAGCAAAAAATCGCATCTTCATACACAGAAAGTGATTTGTTGGGTATCACCAAATCTTCATCAATGCCGATAATTTTGCCGAAGCCTTCGCAAACGGGACAAGCCCCTATGGGCGAATTGAAGCTGAAAGTGTGCACAGTCGGCACTTCGAACCCGATACCATCGGCTTCAAAACTTTTGGAGAAATGTAAGATCTTTGTTTCATCAGCTAAAAAAACTTTTAGCACACAAGCACCTTTCCCCTCGGCAAATGCAGTCTCCACTGAATCTGTCAGTCGGCTGATACCCTCCTGCGCCATATCGACAGTCAACCGGTCAATGATCAAATATATCTTTTCGCCCGTGATTGTTTCCTGAGCAAGTAATTCCTGAATGGTAAAGGTGTCTCCATTGATTTGCATCCTGCTGAAACCCTTTTTCAGCAAAACATCCAATGCCTCACGCAACGACTGCTTCCCTGCATCTACTTCGGTCAGGATCATTAAACGTGTACCTTCAGGAAACTGCATGGCAGCCTCTACAACGTCTTGTACTTCATGCTTTTTTACCAAATTACCTGAAACAGGAGAATATGTTTTACCGATTCTGGCAAATAAAAGTTTGATGTATTCGTAAATTTCGGTAGAAGTCCCGACCGTAGAGCGCGAATTACGTGTATTTACCTTTTGGTCAACAGCAATAGCAGGAGGAATGCCTTTGATATAATCAACTTCCGGCTTGCTCATGCGTCCCAGGAACTGGCGGGCGTAGGCGGACAGACTCTCCACATAACGTCGCTGCCCTTCAGCATAAAGCGTGTCAAACACCAGGGATGTCTTACCGGAACCTGACAAGCCCGTAACTACCACCAATTTGTCGCGCGGTATTTTTACGTCTATATTCTTGAGATTATGAACACGAGCGCCTTTAACAATAATATGGTCTGAATTATTTTCAACAGACATAAGCAGATTTCAATTTTGACCAACCCGTAAGGATAAATGAATAATTATTCTATTCAATCTTTTTCGCCCAAACTGAACGACCCTGGCTATCCAAACCGGTAGCCAACCACGTAAAACGTTCGTTTTCCCAATCTTGTCCGGCATGTACATGAAGTCGCATGGCGCGATTTTCAAAATCAACCAATTGAATCAAATTTTCAGCAATATACCACCATCTACCCGATTGATGTGGAGTAGTGAAAGTCTGGTCAGCGTGTAAATTAAGCCTTACTGATTCACATCTTTCATTTTTTCTAAGCTGATTTTCTCCCCACAACACTTGACCTGCCTCCAAATCGCGGGTGTCCATGCTTTCGGACAAGTTGATCCATTCCCACACTCCGGCAACATCTTCCTTAGTGAACAACACATCCGAAACGCCAGCATATCTTTCCGGCGATACAACCGGCCATCCGTCTTCTGTCCAGAAAATTTTTCTGACATGTAAAACCATCATATGGTTATCAGGAGACAAGCGTGCCTGGTGTGCCATGTAAAAATCACCTGTTGCATCGCTGAACACAGCACAATGCCCTGTGCCAGCCCAGCCGGGGTGATTTTCAAAACGATAGGGATATGTTAACAATGGAAGGTTATCTGTTTCTTCTCTGAAATCATTTCCGAAATAGTCGGTAAAAGGACCTTCCGGAGAATCTGACCTACCCACCCGAACATTGTATGTGGTCATCAGCGGGTCATAGGATACAAAAAGGAAGTATTTCTTTAATTTAGGATTGTAGATAATTTCAGGTGCTTCGTTGTTATTTTTCCTGCCTTCGTATCGTCTGGCTGTCAAGTGTCCCTGATCACCCTCGCGAAGAGTCAGGCCCGTTTCGGGATTCAATTGCACACAATAAAGTCCTCCAAAATAAGAACCGTAATGCATCCACTGTTTTCCTGTTGATGCATCGGTTACAATACTCGGATCGATGGCGTTCATTTTATCCCCTTTTTTAGTTTTTACCACACATCCCTTTAAGGTCCAAGGACCTAAAGGTGAATCAGATTCAGCCAATCCGATGTAAGAAGTTTGTAAACCAAAAGCAGATACGGAATAATACAAGCGGTATATCCCTTTGTACTCAAATATATAAGGTGCCCAAATATTGGTTGCACCCCTTCCTCCACTGTGTTCCAACACCCATTCCCTGGCTTCCTGTGGAATGCTGTCAAAGGCCCAACCTTTAAATTCCCAATTTACTAAGTCTTTGGATGTCCTCACTTGAATATTCCCAAAAGGAAGTCGGTCATTTTGAATAACCCTTCTTCTTTCTCTGAAAATGGCATCTGTAGAATACATATAGTAAGTATCATCAAAAAGTTTACAAGACGGGTCATGTACATTATAGGGACCCCATTTTAAATAGTTATGCATATCTGAAACCCCGGTATAATCATCCATCCATGGATTGGGCAATGCAGAATACATAGCAGGATTATCAGACACGACACACACAACACGCCATGTTATGCAAAAGGCAATAATTAATAATTTTCTCATTTTAAAATATTTATTTATTGATGCGAAGATAATAAATTTAGATAATTCCTCTGCAAAGGACTTTCTCAAAACAAATATTCAACTAAAAAATAACAAGGCGTCTTGGAAATGTCCAAACAGCAACAAACAAAAGCAAGTCGTCCGAAAATTCCAGACGACTTGCTCGCTAACACATTTTTTTTTTAAAAAATATCTTTATTCTTATAAAATAGGATATTGTTTCAATATTGATTACAGTTGCGGACCGGAAGCTTTCAAGGCAATAGCAGCGTCATTCACACAATACTGTTCAAAGTTCTCAATATATTTTGCAGCTAATTTCTTAGCTTTCCTTTCCCAATCAGCAACTGAAGGATAAGTATCACGCGGGTCAAGAATACCTTCAGATACATTCTTCAACGCTTTAGGAGCATACAAGTTCAGAATCGGTACGTGAAAAGTTTCAGCTTTCTCAATTGAGCCGTCTAAAATGGCATCAATGATAGCACGCGTATCTTTCAAAGAAATACGCTTGCCTGTACCATTCCAACCTGTGTTCACCAAATAAGCTTTTGCATCATGTTCCTTCATTTTCTTAGCTAAGTCAGATGCATATTTGGTGGGGTGCAAAGTCAGAAAAGCTTCTCCGAAAGCAGGTGAGAATGACATTTGCGGTTCTGTGATTCCACGTTCGGTACCTGCTAATTTTGACGTATAACCACACAAGAAGTGATATTGAGCTGATTGCTCATCTAAGATAGACACCGGAGGCAATACGCCGTATGCATCAGCCGACAGGTAAATGATTTTCTTAGCATGACCTGCACGTGAAGGTAATACGATCTTATTAATGTGATAAATCGGATATGAAACACGTGTATTTTCAGTTTTTGAAGCTTCTTTTGTGTAATCGATGGAACCATCTGCGTTTACAGTAACGTTTTCCAACAGCGCATCGCGACGAATAGCTCTCCAAATGTCAGGCTCTTTATCCTTTTCCAAATCAATCACTTTGGCGTAGCAACCACCTTCAAAGTTGAAAATGCCATGGTCGTCCCATCCGTGCTCATCATCACCAATCAAATAACGTTTGGGGTCCGCAGATAAAGTAGTTTTACCGGTACCCGACAAACCAAAGAATACGGCAACATCACCTTCTGCACCAACGTTAGCCGAACAGTGCATGGAAGCAACGCCTTTCAAAGGAAGGAAGTAATTCATCAAAGCAAAAATACCTTTTTTCATCTCACCGCCATACCATGTTCCCCCAATAACCTGCATCCTGCGGGTCAAATCAAACAAAGTAAAGTTTTCAGAGTGAAGGCCCTGTTCTTTCCAGTTAGGATTAGTGATCTTTGAACCATTGATAGTCACCCAGTCAGGTTCACCATAGTTAGCCAACTCGTAGTGAGAAGGACGAATGAACATGTTGGTTACAAAGTGAGCCTGCCATGCCACCTCCATGATAAAACGAACTTTCATGCGGGTGTCTTCATTGGTACCGCAAAATGTATCAACTACATATATTTTTTTCGCACCGGAAAGCTGTTTGGTTACCAAGTCTTTACATGCATCAAATACTTCAGGGGTAGTCGGCTTGTTGATGGTGCCATCCCACCACAATGTATCTCTTGTCGTATCGTCTAAAACGATAAATTTATCCTTAGGTGAACGCCCGGTAAAAACACCGGTATCAACTGCTACAGCACCTGTATCAGTCAAAACTCCTCTTTCAAAACCTTCGTTGCCCGGGTCTGTTTCATCCTGAAACAACTGTTCGTAAGTAGGATTGTGTACAATTTCAAAGTTTCCTGAAATCCCGTACTTGCTTAAATCCAAATTTGTCATTTGCTAATAAATAAAATGGTTATGTATTATTTTTTGTCTCAAAAAAAACCAACTCTCAAAATTGCGGACAAAAGTACAACAAATTTATGGAGCTACAAAAAACAATTAGAGAAATATTTCTCTAATTAAACAAAAAAAGTATTTCTAAACATATAGATACAAACTATCCCGATGAAAAATTGTATTTTTGTGCGCGGTGTCTCATAAGGTCCGAGGTCCGAGGTCCGGAGTTGCAGGACGCAAACCGACCTTGACCGATGAGCCGAAAAATAAGTGAGATTGAAGTAAATAATCGTTCATGTTTGAGCTGCAGTCTCAAAAGAAAATATTCAATCAAAAACCCGCAAGGTGTCTTAGAAGTGTCTAAATGCAAGGCACTGAGATTGAGGGCGAAGGAGCATACTTGAAGTATGTGACTGAGCCCGAATATCGAAAGTAACGCAGTAGTTGGGCGCTTATGAGACACCGCTGAGTTTGGACGATTTAGCTGTTCGATCGCTAATTTTTCGAGCGAAGCGGGCACAGTCTTGATTTTTTTTTGCTTCGTTTTTTTGTATCAAGACAAAAAAATGAAGGAAGAACGAATAATGCTTTAAAAGTTGAATTTAACGTTAAATGCCCACTATTTTCAGTTGAATACTTATTTTGAGACATATACTTTAGTTATCGTTTCAATTATCAGAATATGAAGATAAAAATTGTCAACCGCTCCAGGCACGCTTTACCTGAATACGCTACCTTGCACGCAGCAGGGATGGATTTACGGGCTGATATAGCTGAAAGAATTGTGCTAAAGCCCTTGGAAAGAAAGCTGATCCCGACTGGTTTATTCATTGAGTTGCCGATTGGATACGAAGCGCAGGTCAGACCAAGAAGTGGTTTGGCACTCAAAAAAGGCGTTACTGTTTTGAATACACCGGGAACCATTGATGCCGATTACCGGGGCGAAATAGGGGTTATTCTCATCAATTTATCCTCAGAAGATTTTGTTGTCGAGGATGGTGAACGCATTGCGCAAATGGTAGTCTCCGCCCACGAACAAGCAGAATGGGAAGAAGTAAAAACATTGTCTCACTCCGATCGCGGTGAAGGAGGATTTGGTCACACAGGCGTATGAAACAGTGGAGGATCTTGACATATCTCCTTTTTTTAGTGTTGCTTTCATGTCAGACTACCAAACACATCGAAAGTAACGGTCATGTCAGAAAACAAGTGCTGACGGAAGAAGAACAGCGTGTTTTTGATTATCATTTTTATGAAGGCATCCGGCTCAAAGAAGAAGGGAAATACAAAGATGCTTACGAATCATTTCTTTCCTGCAAGTCCATCGACTCCCTGGATACCGGCTTGATAGCAGAAATTGCCATTATGAAACTTGCCTTGGGCAACTTAGATGAAGCCATCATCGGAATGCAGCAAGCTGTAAAGCAGGAACCGAATAATTGGTGGTATAATACCAATTTACTCAACATGTATGTTCAAAGTGAAAAATACGATGAAGCAATAGCTATTGGTGAATCTCTGTTAAAAAAATATCCGGAAAAAGAATATGCATACAATGTGTTGATCCTTCTTTACAAAGAAACCGATCAGCTGTCGAAAGCCATTGTTTTGTACGACAAGTTAGAACAAATTATCGGCATCAGCGAAAGAACGGTGTTCGAGAAGATAGGCATTTACCTGTCGGATCAGAATTTCAAAAAGGCACAGGTAGAAATAGATAAAATAATTCAAAAATTTCCTTTAGAGAATAAGTACAAAATTCTGAAAGCCGATTTGTTGATGCAGCAAGGGAGTTTATTGGATGCTTATGAATTATATCAGCAAATTCTGAAAGATGAGCCCCGGAACCCTTATGTATATGTTTCACTTTCTGAGTATTACAAAGCGATCAACAATCCTGATGAGTCTTTGAAATATATTGTCATGGCACTGAAAAGTGGTCAGCTCGACATGAACAGCAAGTTGGATATCTTAAGCCAACATATTGAACATATCTTACGGGCTGAAGGCGAAATTGAGGAAACCGAGAACCTGTTCAAATTACTCGTTGAATATTATCCCTTAGAAGAAGCTGTACACGGTTATTACGCTGCTTTCCTCCAACATATGAAAAGAGACGAAGAGGCTGTGGTGGTGTATGAATCCATGCTGAATATTAATCCCTCAAATAAGCAAACCTGGCTGAATATCATACAAATATATTTTTTCGAACAAAATTATCCGGCTTTGCTTCATACTGCCAACCGGGCATTGGAAGTCACGGGAGACGAACTCTTGTTTCATTTATATAAGGGCTTGACCCTGGAGCTAATGGAAGAATATGAGCAAGCATTAGAAACCTATTTAGTTGCCACATCACTGTTTAAACCAACAGATAAAGCAGCTTTGAAAAGCGATATTTTCACGCATTTAGGCGATGTTTGCATGAAACTGAACAAGGCGGAAGAAGCTTTTAAGGCTTATGAAGAAGCTATTCAGATGAATGCAGGTAATTTGGTTGCACTTAATAATTATGCCTACTCTTTATCCACAGAAAAAGGAGATTTACAAAAAGCCGAAAGAATGAGCGCCAAAACGGTCGAAAGAGAGCCTCGTAACAGTACTTATTTAGACACTTACGCCTGGATATTTTATCAACAAGGAAATTATTCTTTGGCCAAGTTTTATATTGAAAGGGCGATTGATAATTTGAAAGACACTCAAGATCAGGGTGTAATATTAGATCATTACGGCGACATACTTTGGATGTCTAAAGAAAATGACGAAAAAGCTCTGGAGGTTTGGAAAAAAGCTTTTGATTCGGGATATCAAACAGATGCGTTGAAAGCAAAAATTGAAAATAAGGGATGGGAAAGGGAATAAGTTTTAACAAAACCGAAGAACAATAAATTTAAGATGCATACGAGGACTTTAAAAATATTGCTTGCTGTTGGACTGCTAATTACCTTTGTTGGATGTAAAGTAAAGGAAAAAGTAAAAATTGACGATTTGCGCACACATGAAGAAGTGCTATTGCAAGAAGTTTTACGGGCAGAGCCTGCATTCGGGAATATTCATTTTATGCGCATGAATATAGGAGTGAATTTGAATGGGAAAAGCAAATACAACAGTGCAGCAAATTGTAAAATCATCACTGATTCCGTGATACATATTTCTGTCAGACCTTTCTTCGGCATTGAGATGTTTATTGTACAACTGACACCGGCGGGGATGGTACTTGTTGACAAAACTAAAAACCTGTATTATCAATCTGATTATTTAATTTTTGAAGACTTATTCAACATGCAGTTGAATTACAAAACTTTTGAGTCTTTACTTACAAACAAACTCTTTACAGTTCAGGTGAAAAATCAGGAAAAATCACTCAAACCCATACCTTCCAATAGGGGAAATGAGCGAATATTGACGTATAAAAATGTATCTTTGACCCAATATTTTCTGTTGAACGAAAATAATCGGATCAGGGAAATTGAAATTAAATCCAATGAAGGGACCGGGCAATTCAGAACTTATTATACTGATTTTACGGCTACCGGAAAATGGATCTTCCCATCAAATATACGTCTTCAACTGAATAATGGATCTGAAAAATTTGACTTTAATATATCTATTAGCCAAATGGAAGTTGATGGTGAAATTAACATTCCCTTTTTGAATACTCATTTGTACAGGCAAGCAGATATCAAATCGCTTTTAGAATAAATATCTCCGGCAAATGCGAAAGGTTTTGACTATATTATTCACTTTGTTGTTGATGGCTGTCGCTGTTTCTGCACAAACCATTAAAGAACTTGAGGAACAGCGCAAAAACGCGCTGAAACGCCTCGAGACAACAAGTAAAGTACTCAGCGAAACAAAAAAAACGCAGCAAACTTCATTGAACAAACTGAATATCATCAACAAAAGTATCAGTCAACGTAAAAACCTCATCAACACCATCAACAAAGAAATCAATGCTTTAGCGAGAGAGATTGCGAAGCTGAATGCGGAAACCAAAAAACTGGAACGGGAACTTAAAATATATAAAGAAGATTATGCCCACATGGTAAGGGAGGCGTACATCAACAGAGGGGTGTATTCGAAGATGTTGTTTTTACTTTCGGCTGAATCCTTTGACCAATCGTACAGGCGACTGCGTTACATGCAGGAGTTTACTGCCTACAGGAAACGGCAAATTGAAAAAATTGAAGAGACCCAGAAAGAGATTGCAAAAAAAACAGAACAGCTGACACAGCATCAGCAGACGCAAGAAGCTGTAAAAAAGCAAAAGAATACAGAACAGCAAAAGCTATTGGTCGATAAAAAGAAAGAAAATACAGCTTATGCGGATCTTAAGCGGAAGGAAAAAACGCTCCAGGCTGATTTGAAAAAGCAACAAAAAATAGCCGACGACCTGAATAAAAAAATTGAAGCTTTAATTGCTGAAGAGGTCAGTAAGGCGGAAAAAAAACGTAAAAAAACAGGTGAAGCTTCCCCTGATGATACACCGGATACAGGAATTTATGCCCTAACCAAAGAGGAGCAGTTGATCTCGGGAAACTTTGCAGCCAATGCCGGCAGATTGCCATGGCCTGTTGAAAGAGGCTTCATCAGCGGCAAATTTGGCATTCAGCCTCATCCTACTTTAAAGTATGTAACAACCAACAATAAGGGTATTTATATACAGACGACTGCCAAGACTAATGCCCGGGCGGTATTTGAAGGAATAGTAACACAACGTTTTTCAGTTCCCGGAAGTAATAATGGCGTTATTATTCAGCATGGACAATACCGAACGGTATATGCAAATCTTACGACAATCTACGTTCGCGTTGGTGAAAAAGTTTCTGCCAAACAAAGGATAGGACAGATTTATACGGATGCAGAGAATGATAATAAAACGGAATTATTTTTTCAAATTTGGAAAGAAAGGGCTATATTGAACCCTGAGTCATGGATTGCGAAGTAGGATGTTGTTTTCGGGTTCCGTGGTGCGGGTTCCGAGACATTGAATATTTGTTTTGAGACAACCCCAAGGGAAACAAAAAGATGAATGGTAACAACAATAAAATATATAAACGACTTTTATGAATTAAGGCTTGGGTGTTGAAAAGTAAATGGTAGTAAAAATCAAAAAACAAGAAAATTTTTAGATATAACAATGAGTGAAACAAACGGAGTGAAACAGGTTGAATATACCGACAAAAATATTATAACCTTAGAGGATTTAGAACATGTGCGCCGAAGACCGGGGATGTATATCGGAAAGTTGGGTGACGGTTCGCATGTGGATGACGGAATTTACGTTTTACTGAAGGAAGTGTTGGATAATTCCGTGGATGAGTTTCGCATGGGTGAAGGCAAACAAATCAATGTCACCTTACGCGAAAACCATGTCGAAGTAAGGGATTTCGGACGAGGTATTCCATTGGGAAAAATGATAGATGCCATGTCTGTCATGAACACAGGGGGAAAATATGATTCCAAAGCATTTAAAAAATCAGTTGGATTGAATGGTGTGGGTTCCAAAGCTGTGAATGCCTTATCTGAAAAATTTATCGTACAAAGCTTTCGGGAAGGACAATCACGCCGAGCAGAATTTAAACAAGGAAAAATCGTATCAGATTCCGGAATAATAAAAGACACAGAATCACAAAGGGGAACTTATGTGTATTTTGAGCCGGATGATACCATGTTCGAAAAATTCAAATACAATGAGGAATTTGTCAATACGATGCTTAGAAACTATGCTTATCTTAATACCGGATTGACATTTAACTTCAACGACACCAGGATAAGCTCCAAAAATGGCTTACTGGACTTGCTCAATGAAAACATTACCTCAGAGATACTATATCCCATCATTCATCTGAAAGGGGAAGATATTGAAGTTGCCTTTACACATACCAATCAGTATGGGGAAGAATACTATTCTTTTGTAAACGGACAACACACAACACAAGGAGGTACGCATCAGAGTGCATTTCGTGAAGCAGTCGGCAGAACCATCAAAGAGTTTTTCAATAAAAACATGGAACTGAATGACATCCGCAACGGCATTGTTGCTGCGATATCCATCAGTGTAGAGGAGCCGGTATTTGAATCACAGACCAAGACCAAATTAGGTTCTCGCGATATGGCGAAGGACGGAGTTACTATTAACAAGCATATTTCCGATTTTTTGAAAAAAGAATTGGATAATTATCTGCACCGTAACCTGGAGATTTCCAACATTATACATCAGAAAATTCAAGAGTCGGAAAAGGAAAGAAAAGCGATTGCCGGGGTTACCAAGGTTGCCAGAGAAAGAGCAAAAAAAGCCAATCTGTACAACAAAAAGCTACGGGATTGTCGCATTCACTACAATGATAGCAAAGGGAACATTGAAGACACATGCATCTTCATTACTGAAGGTGATTCTGCCAGCGGCTCTATCACCAAGAGTCGGGATGTAAATACTCAGGCTGTCTTCAGTTTACGCGGTAAACCCCTGAATAGCTATGGCCTGACCAAAAAGGTGGTGTACGAAAATGAAGAATTTAATTTGCTGCAGGCAGCCCTCAACATCGAAGACGGCTTAGACGGTTTACGTTACAATAAAGTGATAGTGGCAACGGATGCCGATGTGGACGGAATGCATATCCGCTTGTTGTTGATCACTTTTTTCCTGCAATTCTTTCCGGACCTGATCAAAAAAGGTCATGTCTATATCTTACAAACACCTTTATTCCGGGTACGGAATAAAAAAGAAACGATTTATTGTTATTCGGAAGAAGAACGTTTACAAGCAATAGCTAAGTTGAGTCCTAATCCGGAAATTACACGTTTTAAGGGTTTGGGTGAAATTTCACCAGACGAATTTAAACACTTCATCGGGAAAGATATGCGATTAGATCAGGTGACACTTAAAAAAGAAGATGCCGTAGCCGATTTGCTGGAATTTTACATGGGGAAAAACACCTCTGAACGTCAGAATTTCATCATCGAAAATTTAGTGGTTGAGGAAGATGTTGAATGATGAGTACTTTATGCGTCAGGCACTATTGGAGGCTCAAAAAGCTTTCGACAGAGATGAAGTTCCGGTGGGTACTGTGATTGTTTGTAATGAGAGGATCATTGCACGCGGGCACAATCTGACCGAAACTTTGAACGATGTAACGGCACATGCTGAAATGCAGGCTATCACTGCCGCAGCTGACTTTTTAGGTGGCAAATACCTGACCGACTGCACCATTTATGTCACCGTAGAACCTTGTGTGATGTGTGCCGGTGCATTAGGCTGGGCGCAAATCAGTCGGATAGTATATGGAGCAAATGATATAAAAAGAGGCTTTTTACGTTTTGCACCTCAGGCTGTCCACCCCAAGACTGTCGTAACAGCCAACGTATTGGAAGAAGAATGCGCTACATTGATGAAAGAGTTTTTTCAGAAAAAAAGATAAAAGAAACACAATACCATGCTCAAAATCTATCGTGCTTCTGCCGGATCAGGAAAAACATTCAGGCTTACACAGGACTATATACATCTACTTTTCAATGCTAAATACACCCATGCCCACCGACATATCCTGGCTGTGACCTTTACGAATAAGGCTACGGAAGAGATGAAGTCGCGCATATTAGAAGAGTTGCATCTCCTGGCTTCCGGACAAGAATCAAACTACCGGGAAGGATTGATGAAAGCACATCAACTTACTGCCGAATCTGTCAATCAAAAAGCCAGGCATATACTCACCAATATCTTACATGATTATACTGCATTCTCCATCAGTACCATAGACCGGTTTTTTCAGCAAATCATTCGTTCTTTTGCACGTGAGATAGGGGTGTATGGAGGATATACCCTGGAACTGGATACAGATGGCATACTTGAACAAGCCGTGGATAATTTGTTTTTCGATTTATCTGAAAAAGAAAATGCACAACTCTTGAAATGGCTGGTTCAGTTTGCTGAAGAACGCATCGAAAATGCCGAAAGGTGGGATATGCGTAAAGATATCCTAAGTTTGGGATATGAAATTTTTAAAGAAAAATATCAGCATAAGGCTACCGAAACCAATGAAAAATTACACGACAAACAATTCCTGCAGGCATTTCAGGCCAATTTAGTCAAAAAAATAAAAACCTTTACCGAGACATCAGAGAAAATAGCAGAGGAGGCACTGGCGGTTATCCATCAACACGGATTGCAAACCGAGCAGTTCAGTGGAGCTTCCCGGTCTGCTATGAAAAAATTGGAAAGAATAAAAAATGGTGATTTCGGCCTGACCAAAACTTTTAGAGAAATGGCAGAGGATATCACAAAATGTTACACAAAAAAAACGGATACTTATGTCATTGCTACTATTGAAGATGCTTATGATGGCGGTTTACAAGCCAAAATGCAGGAATTGATTGCATATGTAGATGCCGGGATTTTGTCGTATAATACGGCTGGTTTTATCCTTAAGCATCTGAATACCCTGGGAATATTGTCCGACTTGACCATACAAATCAGAAAGCTGACTGTTGACCAAAAATTGATGCTGATATCTGATTCCAACCTTTTGTTAAACCAGATTATAGATCATAGCGACGCACCCTTTATTTATGAGAAAAGCGGATTACTTTTCCACCATTTCATGATAGATGAGTTTCAGGATACTTCTGTTTTACAGTGGGAAAATTTTCTGCCGCTTTTGAAGAACAGTCTGTCAATGGATCACTACAACCTGGTGGTGGGAGATGTCAAGCAAAGTATTTATCGCTGGCGCAATTCGGATTGGAATCTGCTGGGAAGTCAGGTATATGAGGATTTCAAGCATGAAAATTTACAAGAAGAAAATTTGGATACCAACTGGCGTAGTGACAAGAACATCATCTTTTTCAACAACGCCTTGTTCCCTGAAGCAGCAGAATGGCTGCAACAAAAACTGAATGAGAACCTTGACCCCGTTCTTTCTTCGCTTCCGCAATTGACCGGTTTGCAAAGTAAAATTACAGATGCCTATCAACAAACCGAACAAAATTTTTGTAAAAATGCCGGTGAAGGTCATGTGAGATTTCAATTTATAGAAAGAACTGACTCAGAAGGAGAATCCTGGAAAGAGCAAAGTTTAAATTTACTACCCGGCTTGCTTGAAGATTTTCAGTCGAGAGGCTACAAGCCTGCTAAAGTTACTATTTTGGTCAGGACAAATGAGGAAGCTTCAATGATTATCCGAAAACTGCTGCATCATAAAACAACGGAAGAAGCCAAACCTGGTTTTAGTTACGACATCATGGGGTCGGAAGGGCTGACCTTAGAATCGGCTGCATCTGTTAGGTTTTTATTGAGTCTGTTGCGACTTTTCATTCATCATGAGGATGTTGTACAAAAAATGATCATGCAGTTTGAGTATGCAAAAGGTAAATTTGGACGATCTGCCTCTGAAGCTGTGCGAGAAACTGTTGCCAATCGTGTAGACTCAGGTAACACAAATTGCGAGACCATCATTTCTTCTATGTTTACTCAAGAAGAGAATGAACAATTGAGATCATATAAACATTATACTTTGTTTGAGATGGTTGAAAATATCATTGCGTTGTTTGATTTGGCTTCGTGGAATGACAAAGAAGTTATTTTCTTACAAGCCTTTCAGGATGCAGTGTATCGGTTTTCAACAGGCAAAACATCCGATTTAAATGCTTTTCTGCAATGGTGGGATCAATTTGGTCACAAACAGAGCATAACAACACCGGAGAAAGAAAATGCCTTCCGCATCATGACCATACACAAGGCTAAAGGTTTGTCATTTGATGCGGTGGTGATGCCTTTTTGCGACTGGACATTAGACTCGCGCATGCGCAACATCCTGTGGTGCGAAACCCAGATTCCACCTTTCAACGCATTACCTCTGATGCCGGTAGAATACAAGAAGGCACTGGGTGAATCATTGTTTGCAGCCGACTATTATGAAGAAATGATGCTTACCTTTATGGATAACCTGAATCTTGCTTATGTTGCTTTCACCCGTCCGAAGCACGAACTGATGGCAATTTGTCCGCTTCCCAAAGAAAAAAAAGATGGCAGCGTAACCGTTGATAGCATTTCAAGTTTGATCCATCAATGTATGACAACGAGCAACAAGAGAATCCTGACTTCTAATTTTGACAAAAATATTTGTCAAATAGGACAACCTGTGAATAGAGAACAATCTGCCAGACATCCCCAAGAATTTGCATCGGTATCTAAAACCTATCCCGTTTGCAGTATTTCCGGTCGCCTGAAACTCAAGCACAGCATCAGTATGTTGAACCGCGAGGAAATTGACATCACTGAAAGTCCGTTGGATTATGGTAATCTGATGCATGAGATATTCTACAACATACAAACACCGGACGACCACCACGCCCTTATAGAAGAGTTTATACGGTCAGGAAGAATTACCGGCACAGAAGCCATCCAAATAGCTAAGGATGTTGAAGAGTTTTGGCAATTACCCGAAACCAAAGCATGGTTTAAACCCGGTGTTCAGGTATTGAATGAAACCACCATCCTTACTCCCGAAGGCCAGCATTATCGTCCCGACCGCATCATCTTAGAAGACAATCAAGCCACCGTTATAGATTATAAATTCGGCGAGAAAGAGCTTCCATCCCACACCAAACAAGTGCAAAATTATGCGCGGTTGCTGCATGAGATGGGCTACCAAACCCAAGCTTACTTATGTTATGTAAAGCTTAAAAAGGTACAGGTTGTTGCGTGACGCCGCCCTCTGACTTATACCCCACCCATTTTCTCAAACCACATATTTTTGTATTTTTGTAGCTCGTAAAAACTACAAATTATAAATTATTTTATGTCACGATACATAATCATCCTATTCATGTCTGCTGCTATTCTTTCTACTTCCTGCAACCATCAATCTGACAAACAAGTTATTGGCAAACAAAACCCACAAATTGAAAACGGGATCTTATCACCGGAAACACTCTGGGCTTTCGGCAGGGTCGGCGGTTTTAGCCTTTCACCTGATAATGACAAAATTGCCTATACGGTCTCTTACTACAGTATCGCAGAAAATAAGGGTAATACGGATATTTTTACCATGAGTGCTGACGGATCCAATCAATGTCAATTAACTCAAACTACCGCCCATGAAGGCTCTGTACATTGGATGAAGGATGGCAAAAGCCTTGCTTATATTTCAGATAAAAGTGGTAGTCCACAACTGTGGATAATGGATGCAAAAGGTAAAAACCGCCATCAGATCACGAACAGAGAAGGAGGCATAAAAGGCTTTTTATTCTCACCGAACGAGCGGAAGGTCATTCTGATAGCCGACGTAAAAATAAAAGCTGCCATCAAAGATATACATCCCGACTTACCCCAAGCTTCCGGCAGATTGATCGATAACTTGATGTACAAACATTGGGATGAATGGGTAGAAACTGCTCCCCACCCTTTTGTAGCTGATTTTGACGGGCAGAATATATCCAATGAAGTCGACATATTAGAGGGAGAACCCTATGAATGTCCTTCCAAGCCATTCGGTGGCATAAAGGAATTGGCCTGGAGTCCTGATGACAATACCATTGCTTACTCCTGTCGCAAGAAAACCGGAAAAGATTATGCGATTTCTACCAATACGGACATCTATTTTTACGATTTGCACAGTGGCAAATCCACCAACATGACCGAAGGTATGATGGGTTATGATATGAATCCCGTGTTTTCTCCGGACGGAAAGTATCTGGCATGGACAAGCATGGAGCGGGATGGCTATGAATCAGATAAACAACGTCTGTTTATCCTGAACATAGAAACCGGAGAAAAGCGTGATTTAACCGCGGGCTTCGACCAAAGTGCCGAGTCTTTGTCATGGTCGGCAGACAGCAAAAGCATTTACTTTGTAAGCGTATGGCATGCCGTTACTCAAATCTATAGAGCTGATATCGAAACAAGTCAAATTGTAAAAATCACAGAAGGTGTACATGATTACCAATCGGTTCAATATGCCGGCGATCAATTGATCGGCGTTAAATGCTCCATGAGCAAACCACATGAGATATATGCCATTAACCCTACAACCGGCGAAGAAACGGAACTGTCTCACGAAAACAAATCCATCCTGGAACAATTGGAAATGGGCAAGATTGAGGAACAATGGGTGACGACTACCGACCAACAGCAAATGCACATGTGGGTGGTATATCCGCCTCATTTCGACCCCGAAAAGAAATACCCAACCATCCTGTATTGCCAGGGTGGACCGCAATCTCCTGTCAGTCAGTTTTGGTCGTATCGCTGGAATTTGCAACTAATGGCAGCCAACGGTTATATCATCGTAGCACCCAATCGCAGGGGGTTATATGGCTTTGGACAAGAGTGGTTGGAGCAAATCAGCGGCGACTACGGCGGACAAAACATGAAAGACTACCTGACTGCCATCGACTATATGGCTGAAAAGCCCTATGTGGATAAAGACAGATTGGGTTGTGTAGGTGCAAGTTATGGCGGATTTTCAGTGTTTTGGTTAGCCGGTCATCATGAAAAACGTTTCAAAGCATTTATTGCTCACGCAGGTATTTTTAATCTGGAACAGCAATATTTAGAAACGGAAGAAATGTGGTTTGCCAATTGGGATATGGGAGGAGCATATTGGGAAAAAGACAATGCAATAGCGCAACGTACCTATGCTGCATCACCACATCGTACGGTAGATAAATGGGACACGCCGATTTTAATTATTCACGGAGAAAAAGATTATCGCATTTTAGCATCGCAAGGTATGGCTGCTTTCAATGCAGCCGTACTGAACAATGTGCCGGCACAATTATTAATTTATTCGGACGAGAATCATTGGATCACTAAACCGCAGAATTCAATTTTGTGGCAAAGAACATTTTTCAGTTGGTTAGACAAATGGCTGAAATAATGACTTTATGCATAAAATCATGTAAATTTGTAACTGCTTGCAACTTTTTTAACCCTTTAATCATCATTAGCATACATGTCTGAAAAACGCTTCGACGAAGAACTGAAAATCGTAGATGCAGCAAAGAAAGGAGACGCGAAAGCTCAAAAGTTAATCTATGAGCGTTACGCGCCTGTCATGATGAATGTATGCTGGAGATATGTCGGAGACAAAGAAACTGCAAAAGATATGTTGCAAGACGGTTTCATCAAGCTATTTTTAAAATTAGACATGTATGCCGGAACCGGAGCCTTTGCAGGGTGGGTAAGAAGAGTATTCGTTACCACCTGCTTGGAATATCTGAGGCAAAAGAGCGCTTTGAAATTGAGTAATCCTATTGACGATGTGGGATATAATATTCCTCAGCCGGAAGTTTCAGTAATCGAAAAAATGTCTGCCGATGAGTTGATGGATTTGATTGCAGATATGCCGGAAAATTTCCGCACGGTTTTCAACCTGTATGTCATCGAAGGTTACACACATGCTGAAATAGCAGAGCTCATTGGGATAACGGAGGTAAATTCAAGAACTCTCTTTCTAAGGGCGCGAAAATATTTACAGAATGCTATAGAACTTATACAAGAAAATGAAAAAAGAAACTCACAATCAGGCACCTGATCCTTTCCTCAAACAGATCAAAGACAAGCTGGAACATCATTCCATGCCTGTGGATGAGCATCTGTGGAAAAGTATCGAGAAGCGTATTCAGCCACCCAAGCCACTGATACCGGCATGGTTATATGTTTCTGTGGCTGTTGCTGCCGGATTGGCGCTGTTGATCTCGGTTGGAAATTTCTTTTATTCCCATATAAATGAGGCAAAACCAATTGATAAAACGGAACAACTATATGTAGAAACAGAACAAGCCAACGAAATAACCGATCCAACTGTCCAAGTTGAAATCGAATCATCTGAACAAACTGCTGTTATTTCGGATGAAAAGCCGGCAAAAACACACAGCACTACAATCCAAACTCAAGAAGAAAAGTTTTATGTGGATAATACTCAAAATATTGACACCAAAGAAGAAACTGTTTCAATAGTACAACCTGAACCGGAAATTCTTACAACAGAAGCCACTACGGAAATCGTTTCAGAGGAAACCGCGGAACAAGCTGTCGCGATAAAGACTGTGAAAGAGCCTGTCAAACAGGATAAAACCACCAAATTGAAGACACTTCCTACACAAACACATCCTGATTGGACTAAATCCATACATAAAAAGAAAAAAAGAAATTTAATGATTGCGGCATCATTTGGTTCCGGTATCGGCAGCTCATCCGCCACCATCACGCCTAGATCACGTGCCTACAGATCTCAGGGATTGGTTGATGTGCCAACTACGGTAGGCAGAGTACTTACACCCAATGATTTCAGAAACAAAGAATACCTGCCACCCTTGTCTACTGAATTAAATGTCAGAGTACCCGTGAGCAACATTTTTGCTTTGGAAAGTGGTGTGGTGTATAACTATTTACAAACACGCTTAAGTGGAAGTCCGGCGGGTGAAGCCAACAAGGCAGCTATTGATCTGCATTACCTTGGAATACCGGCAAACTTCGTAACTTCCCTGCTGCAAACCAATCATTGGGAAATATACATATCTGCCGGAGGCATGATAGAAAAAGGACTGAGAACAGATTTCAGACAATACCAGCAAGTAGAAGATGCCCGGGTCAAGAGTGTGGCAAGCACAGAGATCAACGGTTTGCAATGGTCGCTCAATAGTACTGTTGGTGTTAGTTATTCCATACACAAGCATATTTCCTTGTTTTTTGACCCTAAAGTGGCATACTATTTCGAAAACGAGCAACCTTACAGCATTCGAAAAGAATTACCTGTTTTGGTCAGCTTGAATACAGGACTGAGAATGTCTCTATAAAAAGCTCTACCATAAAAGATGAATTCCCTGCAATAGTTAAAAGAAATAATGATAATTCTTAAATAAGATAGTCTGACAACCCGGCCTATCTTATTTTTTTATACATTTGCAGCCGAGTGATTAATTCTGTGACAATGAAGCGCATTCAAATCATCAATGGTCCCAATCTGAATTTGTTGGGCAAAAGAGAACCGTCTCTGTATGGCAATCAACCTTTTGAAGTCTATTTTGATGAGCTGAAAACTAAATATCCTCAGATTGATTTGTTTTATTTTCAATCAAACATAGAAGGAGAAATTGTCAACAAATTACATGAGGTAGGGTTTGATTTCGATGGGATCATTATCAACGCAGGAGCTTATACCCACACCTCAATTGCTATTGCTGACGCTATCCGCGCAATAAAAACGCCGACAATCGAAGTCCATATTTCCAATGTATATCAACGAGAAGCCTATCGGCACTCTTCCTATCTTTCTGAAGTCTGCAAGGGATGTATTCTTGGATTTGGATTAGACTCATACCGGTTGGCTATCGAATCTTTTTTATAAAACATATATGACGAAAGCTACAAAAATTGTTGCCACCATCAGCGATAAACGCTGTGATGTGGACTTTATACGTGCCTTATTTGAAGAAGGCATGAATGTGGTTCGAATGAATTCCGCCCACCTTGAACGAGAAGGTTTCTTGAAAATCATCAACAGTGTGCGGGAAGTCAGTAAGCATATTGCATTATTGATTGACACCAAAGGACCGGAGGTCCGTACGACGGTTGCGGAAAACGACCACATTGAAATACGGACAGGTGATACCGTAAGAGTAAAAGGTGATCCCAACGGGGTATCTGTACAAGGAAAGATATATGTCAGCTATCCCCACTTCGTTCGTGATTTGCACATAGGGGATGATATTTTAATTGATGACGGAGAGATTGATTTAAAGGTCGAATCCAAAGCCGGAGGTTACGTAATTTGCAAGGCACGTAATGATGGAATATTGGGAAGTCGTAAAACCGTGAATGTACCGGGTGTGCGCATTAATTTGCCTTCATTATCTGATAAAGACAGGCGAAATATCCTTTTCGCCATTGAGCAGGACCTTGATTTTATTGCCCATTCATTTGTACGAAACAAGCAAGATGTCATTGATATTCAGCAAATATTAGATGAACACAACAGCCCGATTAAAATCATTGCCAAGATTGAAAATCAGGAAGGTGTTGACAATATTGACGAAATACTTGAACATGCGTATGGTGTGATGATTGCCCGCGGCGACTTGGGAATTGAAGTGGCACAGGAAAAAATTCCCGGCATTCAGCGTAAACTGATCCGCAAATGTGTGCGCGCCAGAAAACCGGTTATTGTTGCTACGCAGATGTTGCATTCAATGATTTACAATCCAAGACCGACTCGTGCCGAAGTAACTGATGTTGCCAACGCTATTTATTACCGTACTGATGCACTGATGCTCAGTGGTGAAACTGCCCAGGGGAAATATCCGGTTGAGGCTGTCAGGACTATGGCAAGCATTGCCAGAGAGTCAGAAAAAACCAAGTTGGTCGAAAATAACATTCCGATTCCCATCGACAAATACGATGTAACTTCCTTTTTAAGCAATGCAGCAGTAGAAGCCAGTTCTCAGCTCGAAACAAAAGCCATCATAACAGACACTTACAGCGGTCGCACTGCCCGGTACTTAGCGGCATACAGAGGTGCTGTACCGGTGGTGGCTATTTGCTATCACGAGCGCTCGACCCGTGAACTAGCCCTTTCCTATGGGGTCAACCCGTTCTACCAGGAGGGAACCGGCAATACACAACAATATTTTATCGAAGCCCTGCAACATATGTTGAAATGGGGCTGGATTCAGCGGGATAATCTTGTTTGCTACCTCAGCGGCAGTTTTGGAGAAGGTTTTGGAACGACTTTCTTAGAAGTGAACAATGTAAACAAGATACTTGAGTCGAGGGATAAATACTTGTTGCCAAATTTTGAATAACAATCACCTGCTACCCTCTACAAAAACAAGTCAGAAAAATTCAACATATTAAAAATAATCATAGCTTTAAGGTGCTGTCTCAAAAGTAAATATTTAACCAAAAACCCGCAAGGTGTCTTAGAAGTGTTCANNGCATACTGAAGTATGTGACTGAGCCCGAATATCGAAAGTAACGCAGCAGTTGGGCACTTATGAGACACCGCCTGAAGTTTAAGCTTGAGCAATGAAACGATTAATAATTCTCACTACCATTCTTTCCGTAATTCTCCTTCCCTCCTTTGCTTTACAAACCATTAGAGGTCGTATTGTTGATGGAAGTTCGCAAGAACCACTTGATTTTGTTAATGTGGCTTTGATAAAAGATGCCGATGTAGTTCCGACAGCAGGAGTTGTATCCGATGAGAACGGAAGGTTTGAACTTCCCCGTATTCCCAATGGAAATTATCTGCTGCGCATCAGTTTTGTCGGTTACAACACAATTGAAATACCACTAAAAGTCGGTGACAAGGCTTTAGATATGGGTTTGATTAAGTTGATGGAAGATAGCAAATCTCTGTCGGAAATAGAGGTAGTAGGACAAGGAACGCAAATGCGTTTTGAGATTGACAAAAAAGTTTTTTCCGTAGATCAAAACATAGCTTCTGCCGGAGGCTCGGCAACAGAAATTCTACAAAATATACCTTCAGTGGATGTGGATAACGAAGGTAATATTTCTTTACGAAATAGTTCAAATGTAGAAGTTTGGATCAATGGGAAGCCATCCGGATTGACAGAAGAAAACAGGGCACAAATCTTACAGCAAATGCCTGCCGAAAGCCTCGAATCTGTTGAGATTATGACCAACCCATCAGCCAAATATAATCCTGAAGGAACATCCGGAATCATCAACCTGGTAATGAAAAAAGACAGAAAGGGGGGTTATTACGGTAGCGTTTCATTAGGCACGATGTGGTCACAGGGTTCAGTCCCGGGATACAATGCCGGCGTGAACATAAATTATAACAACAGAAAGTTTGATGCATATCTTAACGTGGGTTTCCGGCGAATGAACTTTTTAGGAGGTGGACAAACTGATCGCTATACCTTAAACAATACGGACACCTTAACCGTGTTACATCAATTCAATCAAAATACTTTTGGGCATCAGAGCTTGTTTACCCGTGCCGGTGTGGATTATCACATCAATGACAAACACTCTATCGGTTTATCAGGCTTTGGTATGGGAGGCACAGGAGGCGGCATCACTAATATTGGTTACACTTTAACAGATTGGACATCAGGCACCATCATAAGGGATTATACGCGTGAAAATATTAGCGCCAATAAACGTCCGGGTATGAATATAAGCCTGGATTATAAATGGGACATAGATACCAATGGCTCTAATTTGATGTCGAGTTTGTCTTATTCCAACTTCAATATGAAAAGCGATGAGACCTATCTACAGCGGGAAAGGAATGCGGAAGACACCACAGCCCACATGATCCAGTACCACCAGGGACAGAACAAACAATGGCAATATAAATTAGATTACACACAAAAGTTTTCAGAAAACGATCGTCTGGAAGCAGGCTGGCAGAGCACCCTACAAGACCGCTTTGGTCCTAATTCGGCTAAAGATTTTTTGAAAGATCAGCCTTTACATTCCTACTACAATGAATTTAAGTACGAAGAACAGATACATGCAGCTTATGTGACGTACGGCAGCAGGATCAAGAATTTAAGTCTGCAAGGAGGCTTAAGAACCGAATATTTTTGGCGTCATCCCATCAATGAAACTAAGGATAACACAGGACAAACACAAAGGGTTGATTATGGGGCAAAAGGAGAATGGCAGTTCTTCCCCAGTTTTTTTGCCTCTTACACTTTGCCTGAAAATAATGAAGTTCAGTTGAATGCGAGCCGGAGGGTTAGTCGCCCGCGTGGTCGTCAAATCAATCCTTTCCGCAATTACTCCGACTCAACCAATATCAGTTACGGTAATCTGGAACTTTCCCCTGAATACTCTACAGTAGTGGAATTGAACTACCTGAAGTTATGGGATAACCATTCTATTTCTTCTAGTATTTATTATAGATTTACAGACGATGTGATACAGCGGGTGAGTTTTATGAACGGTCAGGTCATGGAATCATCTTTTATGAATGTAACCAAATCATCAAATACAGGAATGGAGTTCGTGGTAAAAAACAATTTATTTAAAGTGCTTAATCTCACATCTTCTCTAAATTTATATTACAACAAATTAAACGCCTCCACTTACAACAACCCTTACGATACCTCTGTCGTGATTACAACGCCCGAACAGAAAAATTTTACGTGGAGCACAAGGATAATAGCTAATGTTATTTTTGGGAAAAACACTTCCGGACAGTTAACAGGTTATTATTCAGCACCGCGATTGATTGCTCAAGGCAAACGAACTGCTTCCTATGCCGTGGATTTGGGACTGCGACAAAGTTTTTTCAACAGGAATCTAAGTTTGAATTTTTCGGTACGTGATATTTTCAACACCCGTAAGAGAAGCTCCATTACCTGGGGTGATAATTTCTATCAACGATCAGAAAGTTATTTCTCCGGCAGGATGATAGGGCTGACTGCCACATGGAATTTCGGAAATATGATGCCTAAGAACAACATGAAAATGCGGGAGAGAGGTGAAAGTGAAGATGAATTTGACTTGGAAGGTTTCGGAGAAGATTGACGTACATCATTAAATTTTCTCGCTTCACACGACTATCCTCAGAATATTAGACAGCATTTGTAAGTTTGAAAAAACCGTTGTATCTTTGCACCGCTTTTTAAAAAAGACATTCTGTCCCATGGTGTAATGGTAGCACTACAGATTTTGGTTCTGCCTGTCTAGGTTCGAATCCTGGTGGGACAGCGAAAGCACGAACGCCTGATAATTATAAATATTTATCGGGCGTTCGTTTTTATATAAAAGAATATTTTACTTTCTCTTTTCCTTTGCCCAGCTATCCTTCAACGATACTGTTCTGTTAAAGATCAATTTTTCTGCGCTTGAATCGGGATCTATGTTGAAATATCCGACACGCTGAAACTGGAAATATGATAAAGCGGGTTCATTTTTTAACCATGGTTCTACAAAACAACCGGTAAGAACTTTCAAGGAATCCGGATTGATCAATTCTCTGAAATCGCGCTCATCAGCAGTTGGATTTTCTACAATGAATAAACGGTCGTATAGTCTGACTTCCGCTTCCACTACATTTTCTGTAGATAACCAATGTAAAGTACCTTTCACCCTGCGATTGGCGTCAGGCATACCGCTTTTGGTGTTCGGGTCATACTCACAATAAATCTCAACAATATTCCCTTCTTCATCCTTCTTACAACCCGTACACATAACGATATAGGCACTTTTTAAGCGTACCTCCTTCCCGGGTGTCATGCGGAAGAACTTTTTGGGAGCATCTTCCATAAAATCATCTCTTTCGATGTACAACTCGCGAGAAAAAAGAATTTCCCGTATGCCTGCTTGCTCATCTTCAGGATTGTTTTCAGTTTGCAGGGTTTCAACCTGACCTTCAGGATAATTCGTAATGATCAGCTTCACCGGATCGAGCACTGCATTCACACGCGTAGCCGTTTTATTCAGGGTTTCACGCACCGCATGTTCCAATAATCCATAATCATTGATGCCGTCATATTTGGTATAACCAATTTTATCTATAAAGTTATGAATAGCCTCAGGAGTATAGCCGCGACGGCGCAAACCGCATAGAGTAGGCATACGCGGATCATCCCATCCCGACACCAAGCCATCTTCCACCAATTGTAACATCCTGCGCTTGCTCATTACCGTATAAGTTAAATTCAAACGATTGAATTCGGTTTGTCTGGGCCGATAGTCCGTTTCCTGAAATTGGTCGATAAACCAGTCGTACAACGGGCGATGCACTTCAAATTCCAGGGTGCAAAGCGAGTGGGTTACACCTTCAAAATAATCAGACTGACCATGGGCAAAATCATACATAGGGTAAGCTTTCCAGGTCCAGCCTGTACGATGGTGCGGATGATCGGTAATCACGCGATACATAATCGGATCGCGCATGTGCATATTAGGAGATGTCATATCTATCTTGGCACGCAACACCATTTTCCCCTCAGGGATTTCACCTGTATTCATCTTGCGAAACAGTTCCAAACTTTCTTTTATGGGACGGTTACGGTACGGACTTTCAGTACCCGGCACTGTAGGCGTTCCTTTTTGTTTGGCTATCTCCTCTGAAGATTGTTCATCAACATAAGCTTTTCCGTCTAAAATAAATTTCTCAGCCAAATCCCACAATTGTTGGAAATAGTCGGAAGCATAATAAACATTTTCCCACTGATATCCCAACCATTGAATATCTTCCATGATTGAATCAACATACTCCACATCTTCTTTCAACGGATTGGTATCATCAAAACGCAAGTTGCAAATACCATTATATTTCTCGGCTATTCCGAAATCTATACAAATAGCTTTGGCGTGCCCGATATGCAAGTAACCGTTAGGTTCAGGCGGAAAACGCGTCTGAATACGACCATTATTAAGACCATCACGCAAGTCCTGCTCAACCATTGCTTCAATAAAGTTGAGACTTTTTTTAGGTGCTTCTACACTATCCATAATTTTTACTAAATATGTCCTTTGATAATACCCCTGTTGGAAGATTGAATAAACCGGATGATATTATCCCTTTCAACGGACAGAGGCAAGGTTTCCATTACACGTTCAATCGCGTTGGTTGTGTTGAGTCTCGATTGAAAAATTATCCTGTAAATATCCTGAATGCCATTGATTTGCTCATTGGTATATCCTCTGCGTCTCAGTCCGATAGAATTCACTCCACTATAAACCAATGGTTCGCGACCGGCAACTATGTAAGGCGGCACATCTTGAGAGACTTTCGAGCCACCCTGTAACATGGTATGCGCACCGATTTTAACGAATTGATGCACCAAGGTTCCACCTCCCAAAATTGCGAAATCGTCTATTTCTACCTCTCCTGCCAACTGGGTTGCATTGGCCATTATCACAGAATCCCTGATGATACAGTCATGTGCCACGTGTGAATAAGCCATCAGCAAACAATTGTTTCCTACTATAGTTTCCCCCTTGGCTGCTGTCCCCCTGTTAAGGGTAACGCACTCACGAATGGTTGTATTATTACCGATGATAACCAGCGAATCTTCTCCTTTAAATTTTAAATCCTGTGGAATAGCACCCAAAACAGCGCCGGGGAAAATTCTACATTTTTCACCTATCCTTGTCCCTTCAAGGATGGTTGCATTAGCGGCGATGGTTGTGCCTGCACCTATTTCCACATTTTTGTCGATAAATACGAAAGGACCTATTTCAACGCCGGGGCCAATGACAGCCTCAGGATGTACTTGAGAAAGAGGATGTACAGTCATTTTATTTTGTTAAGTATTTTTTTCTTAAAAGTTTAGCAAATTCAGTATTGATTTTATGCCCGGGATATTTGGCAACTATTCTGCCTTTTATCGGTTTTCCGATCAATGCTAAATCACCAACCACATCAAGCAGCTTGTGCATAGCCGGCTCATTTTCAAATCTAAGTCCGCCATTTAAATATCCGAGCTGTGAGGCATCCACGGATTTCTGATTTAACTTCTCACATAAATTATCCACAGCTTTCTGCGACATAATTCTATCATAAATCACAATGGCATTTTTTAAGTCACCACCTTTTATCAGATTCATTTCAAGTAAATGTTCAATTTCACGAACAAACACAAAAGTCCGTGCTGCTGCAGCCTTCTCATTAAATTCACTAATGTCATTTAAGACAGCTGTTTGTTCCCTCAGCACAGGTGAATCGAATCCAATCAATACTTCCAACTCAAATTTATCAGAAGGATAGGCTGTTATTTTGGAACCAGAATCCGTTTCGCATTCAACAACATCAGTGATTACAAGATACTTTTTGTCGGCATCTTGTTCCACTACACCTACTTCTAAAATTTTATCCCTGAAAAAGCGTGCGCTTCCATCCAAAATTGGAAATTCGGGTCCGTCAACTTCAAACAAACAGTTATCTATGCCGGCAGCATAAAAAGCGGCTAAGGCATGCTCTACCGTGCCAACTTGCATGTGGTCATTCATTAAAACCGTTCCACGCACAGTATGCCCAACATTATCAACAATAGCTTTTATACAGGGTTTGCCTGTTATATCAGTCCTACAGATAACGATACCGTGATTAGCAGGAGCAGGATGAGCCGTCAATTTGATGTTAAGTCCGGTATGTAATGCAACCCCTTCAAGAAAAAAAGAATTTCCAATAGTTTTTTGTTTCATACGTTAACAACTAATCTTTCAACAGGTTTGTAAAAGCCATCTGTTGATATATTATATCACAGACATCGGTGTGAAAATGTACTTACTCGTTTCATCACCTTATCTCGTATCAGAATCGATAGTTTTGTCTCCAATTTTATTTTCAACAATCTTTTCTAATTCCTTTACTTTCTTAACCAATTCATAAATAGTTTTTTGCAATTCAGGCAAGTTTTTACTAACCACATAAGAACGTCTGAACGTATTCATTGGTACGGCCGGATAACCTGAATATATTTGACCCGGAGTTTTGATATTGCTTCCAACCCCTGCTTTAGCTCCTAACATAGTTCCATCAGCTATATCGATATGTCCGGAGATACCAACCTGGCCGCCAAACATTACTTTTTTGCCGATTTTTGATGAACCTGCTATACCGGTTTGTGAAGCTATCACTGAATGTTCGCCTACCTCTACATTGTGTGCTACCTGCACCAAATTATCAATTTTTACTCCTTTTCGAATGATCGTACTTCCGAGGGTTGCCCTATCCACAGTTGTGTTGGCCCCAATCTCCACATCATCCTCTAAAACCACATTGCCAATTTGCGGAATTTTCTTATAACTTCCGCTTTCCGTCGGTGCAAAGCCAAATCCATCGGCACCAATCACTGCATTGGCATGAATGACGCAATTGTTACCGATTATCGTATCCGGATAAATAACCACTCCGGGATAGATGATTACATTGTCTCCAATCATCGTATTATCGGCAATACTCACATTTCCGTGAATCGTGGGTCGTTTGCCGATTTTAACCTGAGCTCCGATCTGAACAAAGGGAGCGATAAATGCTTCGCTTCCAATTTTTGCAGATGCATCAATACTGGCTAAAGAGGATATGCCTGATTTTCGTTCTTGCGAATCCTCAACTAAACTCATCAGCTTAGCCAGGGATTCATATGCGTTATCCACACGTATTAAAGTAGGGCTGACAGGTTTTTCAGATTTGAAATCACGATTGACCAAAACAATATCAGCCCGGCAGTCATAAATATAATGTGTATATTTTGGATTTGACAGAAAAGACAGCGTACCGGGTTTTCCTTCTTCTATTTTTGAAAAATCATATACGCTCACATGAGGATCTCCCTCTACCGTTCCTTTTAAAAAATCAGCAATTTGTTGGGCTGTGAACTTCATTCTTTAAAATTAAATACCTAAAATAATTGGGTGGAACTCGCATGCAGAAATTACGGTAGTAAAATTCATACACTGTTACCATTTCAAAAATTTGAGCGCAAAATTAATAAACATAATCGAGAAAATCAGATTAATCCTTGTTTTTCCCAATTTTTAGGCATTTTCCCATCTGCCTTTACAGCACCTGCACGCTCATAATTATTATCCTGATCAATCTTCTAATTTCAGATAGCAGAAAAAATGCTTACTTACTTTCTTAGTTAATACCTGAATATTCAGCATGTCGGATACTTCTGCAATATCTTTGATGCTCCCGTCCTTCATCAATATATTAATGTTTTCATCCTTAGGAGAATATGTGTCAGTACTTACGATAGAATCGCCCATCAAATATTGAGCTTCTCCCAAACTGATATTGAAACGCTGTATGTATCTTTTTAGTACGTTTTGTTGTAAAGTTTCATCAACAGCTTCAGAACCAACTTCAACTTTAAACAGCCTTCTGTTAATAAGTGACTTGCACAACAATGACAATACAAAATCTTCATGATCCATCCACACTTTAATGGCCGAAAAAAAATCAGCATCATCTAACATCATGAAACTTTCAAAAACATCCGTTGACCTGGAAAAGTCAGACAAACTGATTTCATGGTATAAAAAATATTGTAAAGCCGGCGTGGCAAACAACTCAACGCCTTTTGAAGCAAGCTCTTTTGCCCGCTTCAAAATATTAATCAACATCCTTTCTGCAGCAACAGATGTTTTGTGCAAGTATACCTGCCAATACATCAATCTGCGGGCAACCAAAAATTTCTCTATAGAATAAATCCCTTTGGCTTCTACCACCAACTGCCCTTCATGCAAATTCAGCATTTTAATGATACGGGCAGCCCCGATGATCCCCTCACTAACACCACAGAAAAAGCTATCGCGGCTCAGGTAATCCAATCTGTCCATATCCAACTGACCGGACACCAACTGATGTAAAAACTTACGCGGGTACTTGTTTTGAAAAATATCAATTGCCATATCGAGTTTACCCTTAAACTCGATGTTCATCTTCTCCATGATCAACAAGGATATTTCCTCATGACATACATTAGGCACCAAACTATGCTCCAAAGTATGAGAAAATGGTCCATGCCCAATATCATGCAGCAACATACAGGCTTTAACTGCCACCTCCTCTTCATAAGAAATAGCATGTCCCGCTACTCTAAGCTGGTCGACTGCTTCCCCCATGAGATGCATCGCACCCAAAGAATGTTGCATGCGTGTGTGTTGCGCACCGGGATACACATAGGGGGACAAGCCAAGTTGTTTAATGCGGCTTAGCCGCTGAAAATAAGGATGCTGAATAATGTCGTAAAGCAAACCGTCCGGTATATTGATAAAACCAAATACCGGATCGTTGATAATTTTTCGTTTTTTCTCCATGGATATTGATCTGTTACCAAGCCGTTTAAACTGTTAAGAGCTTAAGCATGCAAAGATGCCAGGATCTCAATCAGCCACTTCCAGCTCTTTTCTGTAGAACTGATACTTACCCGCTCATCCGGAGAGTGAACATCATACATTTGCGGTCCCATGGAAATCATATCCAGGTGAGGGTATTTTTCTAAAAACAATCCACATTCCAAACCTGCATGTATAGCGGTTTGTACGGGAGCTTGTCCAAATAATTTTTCATAAGCAGCAGAAGCCTTTTTCAATATAATTGAATTTTTATTGGGCTGCCAGCCCGGATATCCGTCCGATTGTTTTACTTCCGCACCTCCCAATGTAAGGGCTGCATATACCTGATTGGCAATATCTGTTTTACCATCGTTAGAGGAGCTGCGCTGACTGGTATTCACTTCTATGCGGTTATTATCCATCATCTTTACTGATGCCAGATTGGTAGAAATCTCTACCAGGCCGGGAATATCGCGACTCATGGCTTTTACGCCATGCGGACATGCGTAAAGCACATTTAAAAACCTGTCCGAAAAAGCTTTTTTCATCACTGATGCGGGTAAAGACTCCGACTCTAAGTTAATTTGCAAATTGGGTTCTATGCCCTGATATCTTTCCTCCAAAGTTGCAATATACATGTTCAGCATCGCGCGAACTTTTTCTTTGTCGGCATGAGGCACAGCACACAAGGCAGTGGCCTCCCGCGGAATAGCATTGTGCAAATTCCCGCCTTCAAAGCTATATAAACGTAAATCCACTTGCTGATTCAGCTCCCAGAGATAGCGATTCAGCACTTTATTCGCATTGGCTCTTCCCAAATGGATATCACCACCGGAATGACCACCTGATAAACCTGACACACTTACTCTGAATCCGAAATAGCCGGGAGGTGTGGCTTCCGTTTCATAATCGAAGAATGCCCTGGTCCCAATTCCTCCGGCACAGCCGATGAAGACTTCCCCATCTTCTTCCGAATCTAAATTTATCAATATGGTACCGCTTAAAAAATCTTTGGCTAACCCGTATGCACCGGTCAGGCCGGTTTCCTCATCTACCGTAAACAAACATTCCAGGGCTGGATGTTTCAAATCATCAGAATCCAATATTGCCAGCATCATGGCGACTCCTATACCATTATCAGCACCAAGGGTAGTCCCCCTGGCCTTTACCCAATCTCCTTCTACATAAGCTTCAATAGGGTCGGTATCAAAATTATGTGTTGAATCTGCATTTTTCTCACATACCATGTCCACATGGGCTTGTAAAATAACAGTCGGCTGGTTCTCATAACCAGCTGTGGCAGGTTTTTTAATCAGTAAATTTCCGGAACTATCTTGTGCATAAGGTAAATTTTGTGATTTTGCATAGTTGACCAAATAAGCTATTATTTTTTCTTCTTTTTTAGACGGACGTGGAATTTGAGTTATTTGATAAAAAAAATTCCAAAGCTTTTGGGGTTGGAGATTACGCATAATAAATTGATTAAAAGTTTGATTGCAAATTTACGGGAATTTTCAGGATTGACAAAATACTATAGAGACTTAAGCAAGCACTCAATCAGATGGGAGTTTTTAGCTTCTATTCCTGGTGCTGTCCGATTATGGATATTCACTAAATTTAAATTCTTGCGACAGACCTTGACTGATGAGCCAAAAAACAAGTGAGATTGACGTAAAAAATCGTTCTTGAATAATCCATCCATTCTCTTATCTGAAAAAAAATCAGTAATTTTGTTCTGCTTAATAAAAAACACGATAAGATTTCATGTTGTTTTCACAAATTATTGGACAAAAAACCATTAAAGAGCGGCTGATTCGCACCGTTCACGAGAATCGTATACCGCATGCGCAGTTGTTCCGTGGTCGGGAAGGTGTGGGAAAGCTCGCACTGGCTGTAGCTTATGGCCAATATATTTGCTGCAAAAACAGAGCTGAACATGATGCTTGTGGTGTTTGTCCTTCTTGTGTTAAATATTCAAAATTAGCCCACCCCGACCTGCATTTGGTTTTTCCCATTATTAAACCTGCCAATAAAGACTCACTGGTATGTGATGATTTTGTCAATGAATTCAGGGAGTTGTTCCTTGAAGATCCCTACATGGGCGCCCGGGATTGGTTCAATAAAATATCGAAAGACTCCAAACAAGGTATTATCTATTCAAATGAAAGTCAGGAAATTATTCGTAAGCTGAGTTTAAAAACATACGAATCTGAATACAAAGTGATGATCATCTGGCTTCCGGAGAAAATGCACGTCACTTGTGCTAATAAATTATTAAAAATATTGGAAGAACCGCCTGCCAAAACCGTATTTTTGTTGGTTTCCGATCAGCCTGAAACGATCATTACGACCATTCTGTCACGGACACAGCATATAATTATTCCTGCCCTGGAGAACGAAGATATCGTATCTGCTCTGACTTCCAATGCAGAAGTAACAATTTCACCAACAGATGCATTAAATATCGCACGCATTGCCAAAGGCAGCTATAAAAAGGCAAAGAACCTGTTATCGGAAAACGATGAACACAAAGAAAACTACGATAAATTTGTACAAATCATGCGTGATGCCTGGAAAGTTGGCAACAGGAAAGATTATGCCGCTTTGAGATCGCTGAAACAATGGTCAGATGACATATCACAATCAACCGTAGGCAGAGAAAGGCAAAAAAACTTTTTAGTTTATGCACAACATATGTTGCGTGAAAATTTTATACTAAATTTGCAGCAACCGGAATTAAATTATCTGAATCAGACAGAAGCAGATTTTTCTAAAAATTTCTCCCCCTTTATTCATGTGGGAAATGTGGAAGATTTGATGGCGGAATTTGCTTTAGCACAAAAGCATATTGAGCAAAACGTAAACGCCAGAATGGTGTTTTTTGATTTAGCACTTAAAATCATTATGCTTTTGAAAAAATAAAACACTCATGGAACAAATATATAACGAATGCAGTGGCTGTAACGGATGCAGCTATAAAGGATTCAATCTGGGATCTCATCAAAAACTAAATACATTCGACTGGTTAAGTGACTTGCCTGAAACTCATCAGGAAACTGATTATGTCGAAGTCCAGTTTAAAAATACAAGAAAAGCGTATTTCATTAACAGTGCTAAAATCCCTTTGGAAAAAGGAGATATCGTGGCAGTCGAATCGTCACCGGGTCACGACATAGGCGAAGTTACGATGATCGGTCGCCTGGTGTTATTGCAAATGAACAAGCAAAACATCAATCCTGAAAAATATACCATTAGAAAGATATACCGCAAGGCAAAAGAAGCCGATCTTGAAAAACAAAAGGAGGCCAAGGCCAGAGAACAGGAAACGATGATCAAAGCTCGTCAGATTACTGAAGACATGAAATTAGACATGAAGATTGGGGATGTTGAATTTCAAGGAGATGGGGGAAAAGCCATCTTTTATTATATCGCTGATGATCGGGTGGATTTTCGTCAATTGATTAAAGTGTTTGCCGAAACTTTTCGCGTGCGCATTGAGATGAAACAAATCGGGGCACGGCAAGAGGCAGGAAGAATCGGCGGTATCGGTCCCTGTGGTCGCGAATTATGTTGTTCCAGTTGGAAAACAAATTTCAGTTCAGTATCGACAGCAGCAGCCCGATACCAGGACATTTCAATGAATATGCAAAAGATTACAGGTCCTTGCGGCAAAATCAAATGCTGTATTCGGTATGAATTAGACGCTTATGTAGATGCCCTGAAAGATTTTCCTTCCAAAGAAATAACGCTTGAAACGGCAGATCGCACATACTATCATTTTAAAACAGACGCCTTTAAACCGTCTATTTCCTATTCTACAGCACAAAATTTCGGTGAGAATGTCATCACCATCAGTCCGGACAGGGCTAAAGAAGTAATAGCCCTAAATAAGAAGGGAGTTAAGCCGGATTCATTGGATAAGGAACAAGAAGAAAGGCAAAAAAATGCGTATAGCAGTGCCATTGAAGAAGATAGTTTGACACGCTTTGACAAACAAAAAAAACCAAAAAGGAGAAAACGTCCATCCGGAAAAAAAAGAAATCCAAAAAATCCAAAAAATGAATAACCCTACAGATTGCAACTTACCGGTCAAGTTCAACATCTTATTCCAATGGTTGTTATTGGCACTGCTGCTACCAATATTATTTTTTAGTTCATGCGGCAAGCAACCGGTTTTCCATGAGTATAAACTGATAAATACCGGTAGCTGGTCATCCGACAGCAGTTACGTTTTCAATGTAACAATTAATGATACCGCAGTTTTGTACGATTTGTCAATAGGTGTTCGTCACACCGGAGATTATCCCTATCAAAATTTGTGGTTGTTTGTTAAGCAAACAACTCCTGATCATAAAATTACACATGATACCATTTTCTGCACGATGGCAGATTATACGGGAAAGTGGTACGGAGCGGGAAATGGATCAATTTATACCTTACAAGTACCTTTACATAAGCATTTTCACTATAATAAAACCGGTACGTATCAATATTCCATTGTTCACGGTATGAGAGATGATATTTTGAAGGGCATGAATGGCATAGGATTAAAATTAGAAATCGTAAATGGGGAAGAATAAATTAGCAAAATTTGCCGAAATGGAATCTTTTCCAAATGTGTTTCAAATGACCTCCCGGGAAATCTTACCGGGGAAGTCATTTGAGTATAAGGGGAAGTGGAGCAAATCGGTATTCAAAAACAACAACCCCATCGTACTGGAGTTAGGTTGCGGAAAGGGTGAATATTCGGTAGGGCTGGCCGAATTATTCCCTGATAAAAATTTTATCGGTGTGGATATCAAGGGAGCAAGGATGTGGACAGGTGCTAAAGATTCCCTTAAGAAAAATTTAAAAAATGTGGCTTTTTTACGCACTAATATTGAAATGATCAATCATTTCTTTGCCACCGATGAAGTATCTGAAATATGGCTTACCTTCCCCGACCCACAAATGAAAAAAGCTTCTAAAAGACTGACTTCTACAAACTTCATGAAGAGATACCAGCAAATTGTTAAAGATGGCGGATTGATTCATTTAAAAACGGACAGCCAATTTATGTTCACCTATACCCACGAAATGATCAAAGCCAATCATTACACAGTGGGCATGATTACCGACGATTTATACGCATCTGTTTCCGACGACCCCATTCTAAACATCAAAACTTTTTACGAACAACAATGGTTAGACAGAGGTATCAGCATTAAGTATATACGTTTTGTGTTAGAGAAAAAAAGCTCCTTTAAGGAACCGGATGTAGAAATCGAAAAAGACAGTTACCGAAGTTTCGGTCGAAATCAACGTAATAATCAATCAAAACAAAATATAAAATGACCCTATATCCCAAATTAATCTTAGACACTTTAACACGCGTGCGTTATCCCGGAACAGGCAAAGACATTGTTTCTTCTGGCATGGTACAGGATGACATCCGCATTAATGGTATGAAGGTTTCGTTTTCAATTCTGTTTGAAAAACCAAACGATCCTTTCCGGCAGTCTGTTATCAGGGCTGCTGAAACAGCTATTCTGACCTATATCAGTGAAGATATCGAGATAAAAGGAAACATCAAAGCCATTTTCAAACAGGCTGTTACTACCAAACCTTTATCTATCCTGCCAAACGTAAAAAACATAATCGCTGTGTTTTCCGGCAAAGGGGGCGTAGGTAAATCAACTGTAGCCTCTAACTTAGCCATTGCATTGGCACAGTTGGGTTACAAAGTAGGTTTGCTGGATGCAGATATTCACGGTCCTTCTATCCCAAAAATGTTTGGCGTAGAGGATGCTCGTCCCATGTTGGAAGAAGTTGACGGCAAGCAAAAAATCATTCCCATTGAAAAATATGGCATTCGCTTATTATCCATTGGCTTTTTTGTCAATCCTGAAGAAGCCCTGGTTTGGAGAGGTGCTATGGCAAGTAATGCTTTGAAACAGTTGATTACGGATGTAAGTTGGGGAGAACTGGATTATTTTGTAATGGACTTACCTCCCGGAACCGGCGATATACACCTGACATTGGTACAAACCATGGGTATTACCGGCGCTGTAGTAGTAACTACTCCGCAAGATGTGGCTTTGTCGGATGCCCGCAAAGGAGTAAATATGTTTAGAGGCGACAAGGTTAATGTTCCGGTATTGGGACTGATAGAAAATATGTCGTGGTTTACACCTGCTGAATTGCCCGAAAACAAATACTACCTGTTTGGTAAAGAAGGCGGACAAAGACTGGCTGAAGAATTAAACATACCTTTGCTTGGTCAAATCCCTATTGTGCAAAGCATACGCGAAGGTGGTGACTCAGGTAAACCGGTTGCGACAGATAGCAATTCCATTTCAGGTTTAGCTTTTAAAAATTTAGCTGAAAAAGTAGTGGAACAAACCGAACTCAGAAATAAAAATCTCGCTCCAACACAAAAAGTTGAAATAACGAACAGCTAACAAGTTTACCAGATTAAAAATTCGGAAAAATCAATATTTACGTTAAAAATTTATTTTTTAACATAAATATAATATATTTGCATTTTGTCCTTTATTTGTTTCAATCTTTCTTTTTTATCCTGATAATTTCGTACGTTTGTCACTTATAAGTAAATATTAGCCTCTCAATCATTCATGAAGCGAATAGTTCTAATATACATATTGATAGCAAGTTTTGGGTTTAGCCATGCACAAAACCTGACTGATATGATTTCAAGATCGAACAAGTGGTCGATTGTAGGTTATACAGGAGTTGCTCGACTGGATACTGACATAAAACCCGATTACGACTTTTCATGGATAATGAAAAGCCCTACCATAGACATGTCTATAGAATATAATGTGCACCCTATATTTTCCCTGGGAGTTAATTATGGCGGGNNACAATAATTTTTAATCAAGAAGATGAGGATGAGAAATTCACAACCGGAGGTGCATATTTTTCTTCATTCATTAGCTTTGACTTTCTAAATATAATTTTAGGTAAAAAAAATAAATACCTGAGTTTATGGGGAAGTGCCGGCGTTGGTGTTGCGGGTATGGTATGGCCCAAATATGAAACTACACGCGATTTTAAAGGACCTAACCAGTATCTGCATGGTGTTTCATTTCCTCCTGCTTTTCTGATTTTTCCTTATACGGTGACCCTCGAATACAACGTCACCAAAAGGGTCAGCTTAGGAGCGCATTTTAAGTATTATTATACCAATACTGGTCACTTAGAATCTATTTATCGGGGTTATTACTATGACCAGTGGGAAACTTTTGGCATCAACTTACGCTATAAATTTACACAAAAAGACACGAAAAGTGTCAGGGATCAGCTTCCTGATACCACATCACAAAACATTATCAAACAACTTCAACAACAAATTAATCAGCTTGGCCAACGTATAGATACAGTCGAAAACAACCTTGCTTCTGTAGATTACAGGGTCATAAAACTTGAGGGGATATTATCTGATGACGGTCCCGATACAGATAGGGATGGCGTGCCGGATATCAGGGATTTAGAGCCCAATACACCTCCGGGTACACCAGTCGATTTTTGGGGCAGAAGTATGATGGTGCAAACCCTCAAAGAAGAAGATATTCTTTCTGTTTATTTTGATTTCGACAGTTATGAGTTAGATAAAATTGCACAAATCACCCTCATCAAAGTAGCTCAGAGAATGGCTGAAGATCCTGACTTATTGCTCGAAATCAGAGGGTACACCGATTACCTCGGTACCAACGAATACAACAAAAAACTAAGCCGCCTGAGAGCAGAACGGGTAAAACAAGAATTGGTGCAAAAATATGAAATTCCTCATGACAGGATGGTCGCCAACGGATTGGGTAAGATACCTGAACCGCCTTTAAAATCTTTGGTTAACAGGCGCTGCGACTTCTTTTTCAGCAAATAACAAGTGAATAAATAGGAGTTAGAGGGATTGGTTATATGCTTTAATCAATCCCTCCATTTTTTGGTGAGGTCTCCGTAAGCATCTATGCGCCTGTCACGAAAGAAGGGCCACATTCGCCTCACTGCTTCGGTACGTGATAAATCAATGTTTACTATCAAATTTTCATCCTGAGTGTCCCGGGCTTGTGCCAATATTTCGCCCTGCGGACCGGCAACAAAACTGTTGCCCCAAAAGGAAATGCCGTTCGTTTGTCCGGAAGGATCAGGCTCATACCCTACCCTGTTACAAGCAATTACCGGTAAAGCATTAGCAATGGCATGTCCGCGTTGAATGGTAATCCAGGCATCCAACTGACGATTTTTTTCATCTTCAGTGTCAGTACTCTCCCACCCTATGGCTGTCGGGTAAATCAAAACTTCTGCTCCCGCCATCGCCATCAACCGGGCTGCTTCAGGATACCATTGATCCCAGCACACCAGTACTCCTAATTTACCGACAGATGTCTGTATAGGTTGAAACCCCATATCACCGGGTGTAAAATAAAACTTCTCATAATAAGCAGGATCATCCGGAATATGCATCTTGCGATATTTACCGGCAATAAAACCATCTTTTTCAATTACTACCGCCGTATTGTGATACAAACCCGCAGCACGCTTCTCAAAAAGCGAAAGTACGATTACCACCTGATGTTCTTTAGCTGCCCGACCGAATATTTCTGTAGAATAACCGGGGATAGTTTCTGCCTGGTCAAACACAGCCGGATCTTCAGTTTGACAAAAATACAATCCATTGTGAATTTCCTGCAATACCACCAGCTCTGCACCTTGTTGAGCACATTGCCGGATATTTTGTAGTAATTTCGCTACATTCTCATCACGAGAAGCTGTGTTCGCTTGTTGAATTAATGCAACCTTCATATAATTATAATTTGTTTTTATTTCCCTTGTTTGTTCTGACTCTTGTCTCTCAATCAATAATATTGCATGGTCACACAATGCAAAGACCCATGCTGTTGAATCAAAGGCAAACAATTGATACCAATGATTTCCCTGTCTGGAAAGACTTTCTGTAGTTGTTCCAATGCTATTTTATCTTTTGGAGAGTCATAGGTAGGGACCAAGACTGCTCCATTGATAATCAGAAAATTAGCATAGGTGGCCGGTAATCTTTCACCTTCGTGATATACTGCATCTGCCATGGGCAAAGGTACTAATTTATAAGCATTGCCATCCAATGTTTGAAAACTTTGCAATTCCTGCTCCATCAACAACAGCTCCCGGTAATGCTCATCGGAAGTATCAGCACATTGAACATAGGCGATGGTGTCAACATCACAAAAACGAGCCAGGGTATCAATATGGCTATCCGTATCATCTCCTTGCAAATGACCGTGATCCAGCCATAATACCCGTTTCAAACCGAAATATTCTTTGAGTTTTGCTTCTGTTGCTTCTTTGGATAAATCATTGCGATTGGCAGACAATAAACATTTGGAAGTAGTTAACAACGTACCTTCTCCGTCAGATTCAATACTACCGCCTTCTAAAACAAAATCCAAATGATTGCGATACAATGCATCTTTACCAAATACACCCTTATCAAACAACAATCGGGTCAATTGATTATCCAAATCAGCCTTATATTTTTTACCCCAACCATTGAATGCAAAATCACAAATTATTTTTTGATTGCCTTCAAGGACAGTAATACCACCGTGATCACGTGCCCAGGTGTCATCGGTAGGCAATTCAACAAAAATGATATTTTTACCTTTTGCACCTTTGAGCAAATGCTCAACTTTTATTTTATCATGACAGACTACCAACAAATTTTGAAATCGCAGGATAGCACGCGCAATCTCAACAAAACAAGCATTCACTTCATCGAGCAAATACGCCCAGTCTGTTCCCTCATGTGGAAAAGTCAACTGGATAAAGTCTTGTTTTGCCCATTCAGGCGGAAGTATGGTTTTCAAGCTCATCAATACAACGTTTTTTATTATAAAATTTAGGATAAAACCACTTCAAAGCTGATTCAATAGCTTCTTCAATAGGAGTTTCGGGTAATGACAATTCTTTTTTTGCTTTAGCATTCGTATAATACTCCTTTATCAATAACTGATTGATATTCCGACTTGAAAAAGACACTTTGATTTTCAATAATTGAAAAAAATCGCCCAAATACCCCACTAATTTTAATAAAAAATCAGGAAGTACCATGATGATTTGTTGGTAATTCCCCACCCTGCTTTGTATTTTAAAATATTCTTTAAAGCTCAAATTGATATTACAGGCCAAATACCTTTCACCGGATTTTCCCATGGTCAAAGCATTACAACAAGCTGTAGCCACATCTTCAACCGCCACAAAATTCTTTCCTCCGGAAGGAATCAACAGAAAGCGCTTTTTATATCCCATCTGTACCAATACCCCTGAACTGGGTTTGGTATCATAGCTTCCAATCATAAAGGTCGGATTAATGATAATGGCATGACGACTCATTGAAGCATTAGCAAAATCAACCACCAATTTTTCTGCTTCAAATTTACTTTTTGCATAGTGTGATTTCGTAAAGGGATATGAAAAAGATACATTTTCATCAGCTAAATTATCAACACTGCCAAAACCAATAGTGTTCGCGGAACTTACAAAAATTACTTTGTCAACCGACAATTCTTCGGCTATTTCAAGCAATTGTCTGGTTGCATCCACATTAATATTTTTGTATTTTTGATAGCCTGTTAAATGCATATCGGTCACTGCAGCAATATGAATAACCGCTTCGCAAGAATGCATGGCACGGCATAAAGTGTTCTTATCATTAAAATTACCTTTAACACACTCTACCCTATTCCAATCAAAAGTGATTTTTTGAGTGGACCTGACGATGATTTTTACCTGATGCCCCTTATCTAAAAGTTGCATAACAACGTGATGCCCTAATAAACCATTGGCTCCGGTAACTAAAACTTGCATGGGTAGACACTAAATAATGTTTGATGTGTATTAAAACCGAATAACATTTATAAACTCTTGAAAACTTTTTGATAATTTGTGTGTAAAAATAAACAACTTTATTTGTTTTTATCAGATATGCCTCCGTTTAACAAAATAATTCAGATGACAAAAATAAAATAAGATTTTCTTTTAACGAATTATTAAAGGAAATACTGGTTTTTCAACTATTGAGTTTGTAAAAACTTATTAACTTTGCAGATTTAAACGGACTGTTGAAATAATTTACAGCTCATTCATTATCAAATGATTTTTAAAAATATAAATTATTGATATCATCTATTCTAAATTTAATAACGATATAAACAAAAATTTAGAAAAAAAATATCAACCATATTAACAAGCTATTATTATTATCATTTAAGGTTTAAAATCTAAAATATTAATATTAATTATTGTTGAAACAATGAATAAATCAAAACTTATTGGTGAGATTAATCGTTTACGAAAAGAAAAAAATGCTGTCATCATGTCCCATTTTTATCAGACAGATGATATACAAAATATTGCTGACAAAGTAGGAGATAGCCTGGCTTTAGCTCAGTGGACTATACAAACTGATGCTGACATTATTGTATTGTGTGGTGTTCATTTCATGGGTGAAACAGCCAAAATCCTTTCACCCGATAAAAAGGTATTGATTCTCGATGTGGAAGCAGGTTGTTCTTTGGCAGAAAGCTGTCCTGCAGACAAGTTTGAAGAGTTTATCAAAGCACATCCCGACCATACTGTGATCAGTTATGTGAATACAACTGCTAATGTGAAAGCTTTGAC
>MTKW01001424.1_pt2 | contig 66755 bp, 78 predicted proteins | sample 1042761 | NCBI WGS metagenome assembly MTKW01 (sample SAMN06205366, study PRJNA360243) | anaerobic digester metagenome | biome: Wastewater treatment plant; feature: Anaerobic digester sludge; material: sludge; isolation source: anaerobic digester fed with sludge from wastewater treatment plant ... | reverse complement strand
ATAGGAGCCCCAATGGCTTGCTTTATTCCATTTTTAAGTTGCGAACATCAGTCTACCTGACCGAAACGCAGATCCACCTAACCTTTTGGTGATGAATTTGCAAAAGATCCTGAGAGATCTTTTTATCTTCATTTTCTCCATGCGATTTTTCGCAAAAAGATGGCAGATATTGGCTGCAACGGCGTGAAAAAAATACGAAAAGCTGATTTATTCAGTGAGCTCTATTTACTTAAGTACCGAATGTTGATACTAACGTGTTTGGACCCAGTTTTAAAATTTAATAAACCTTTAGCGGAACCAACTGCACTTGTTCTCACCTCCTCTCCAATACTAAATGTATCTGAATCTTCAGTCCGAAACATATCCCGCTGTCTTGCGTTTGCGAAGGGGACGTCATATTCATTAAGACTCACAATACAACCCGGCTGTAGTGCAGCTCCCTTTCTTCAAACCAGGCGAACTCCTCGAAACCGAGACTGTTCAGATAGGCGATGGCTTCCTTTACGAAGCGACCGTTTTGCTCGACGCGATGGGCGTCCGATGCGACCGTCAGGAATCGTCCGCCTAATTCACGATACCTTTTTAGGATTTGCGGATCGGGCATTGCCTCTTCCATCGTGTAACCTTTATGCCTGAACAGGGCGCTGATCGTTCCCGTATTGATCTCAAGGATTTGTTCGTTATCCCGCATCGTTCGAAAGAGTTTATCAAAAGAATCGGGAGCGTGCTTGTAGAGCATCTTCGATTTGTCCTCCGGAGAATAGCGCGAGAAGTAGTCGTAATGTGCCACGATTCGAGAACCTGAAATCTCACGTGCCGATCGCTCGATCAAGTCGATAGTACTCGTATAGAGCCCCTCAAAATCCTGTATATAGATCTTTTCCGTATGAAGATATGGATCATATCCATCATAAAAATGGACGGCAACGATCGTGTAGTCGAAAGGATACTGCTCATCGATCTCCCTAAGCTGAGCACCGTTGTGCGGAGTCCATCCGAGTTCTAACGACAGAAGAAATCCCGGTTTATCGCCCTCGCTTCGTCTTGAAGGCATTCGTCGACGATCGTAAAACGTTTCGAAGTAAGAAGGAACATCGACCTCCCAGAGATTCTCCCCCGTCGACAAGTCGCCAATATCGTGATGATCGGAAATGGCGAACCCGTGCAATCCCCTTTCAATGGAGACGACTTCGAGCTCTTCAAATGTCTGTTGCGCGTCGGGCGACCAGCCCGCCAAGTGGTTATGTGTCTCAACAAATTTCATCTTATTATCATCCTTTGAGTTCAATCTCGCCGTGAAGGAAACTCTCCTTCAGCGCCCAAAGCTCTTGCGAAAGATCGACGTAATACTCTTGCGGGTTCTCAAAGCGTTTAAGTGAATCCCACAACGTGTCAAGTTGCGCGCGGCTATACTCTCTAATCTCTTCTATATCGCGCGCCTGATAGCACGATTTCCCCTTGATGAATATCGGCTGAAGCAGAGGTTCTGCTCTGAAATCGAGTAGTGTTTTGCGTTTCCATGTGTGGTGCGGGTCGAAAATCGTCAGCGGTTTCGACTCGTCGATCGTCTCGTGGATAAGCGTGATCAGATCAGCTTCCACCAAGCCCGTCTCTTTATTGTAGAGACGAAACACTTGCTTTTCACCTGGATTCGTCACTTTTTCGGGGTTGTCGGATAACTTCATACGCGGTTCGGCAACGCCGTTTTCCTCGATGAGCGATAGCTTGTAGACACCGCTAAAAACGGGATCATCGCGCGAGGTGATCAGTCGCTCGCCGACGCCGAACGAATCGATCTTCGCTCCCTGGTGCAGAAGATCGCGGATGAGATGCTCATCAATGGCGCTGCTGACCGTGATGGAACAGTCGACCAAGCCGGCCGCATCAAGCATTTTTCGTGCGTTGATCGACAGATAGGCAAGGTCCCCCGAGTCGATGCGAATCGACTGCAATCGGCGCCCCATCGGCTCTAAAATTTCTTTCGCGACGCGTATCGCGTTGGGCACACCGCTCTTCAGTGTGTTGTACGTATCGACGAGGAATTGGCACTCGTCGGGGTACGCCATCGCGTATGCTTTAAAAGCTTCGTATTCAGTGTCGAACGCCTGAACCCAGCTATGCGCCATCGTACCCAGCGCGGGAATATTAAACGCCTTACCGGCGAGTGTACACGATGTCCCGGCGACTCCCGCGATATAGGCGGCACGAGCGCCGAGCATTGACCCGTCGACTCCCTGCGCACGCCGAGCTCCGAACTCCATCACTGCGCGTCCTTGTGCGGCGCGTACGATACGCGAGGATTTCGTAGCGATCAGACTCTGGTGATTGATGGTCAACAAAATCATCGTCTCGATCATCTGAGCTTGAATAATGGGCCCTTTGACTTTGATGATCGGCTCGCCCGGGAAAATCGGCGTTCCCTCAGGCACAGCCCAAACGTCACAGGCAAACTTAAAATGACGAAGGTAGTCGATGAAATCATCTTCAAACAGACCGAACCCCTTCAAGTAGTCGAGATCCTTTTCCGAGAACCGAAGATTCTCCAAATAATCGACGAGTTGCTCAACCCCCGCCATAATGGCAAACCCGCCCAGTTGCGGCACTGTCCGGAAAAACATATCAAAAACAGCGATCGTGTCTTTCATGCCCTGCTTGTAATAGCCGTTCGACATGGTAATCTCATAAAAGTCGGTGAGCATCGACAAGTTAAATCTGTCATCACGTTTCTTCATCTTGTCACCTCTCTTTCAGCTTTCACCGTTGTTTAGCGATTCACCCGATTCAGACGGGCGATCGTTCATCACTAGCCTTCAATTTATTCAACTCAGCGCGATGGATACTACGCTTCCATCGACATGAGCGCCATCCTTTTAGATTCAAATCGTTCATCTTCGTACGGCCAGCGGTCGTCGCCGAACAGCTCGGAGGCGAAGTAAACGCGTTCCAATACGAGTCCCTCCGCAGGCATCGTCGGACCCGCAAGCACTCTGTCACGTGCCTTAACAATGGTACCAAGTTCGTTCACGGAAATTTTACCTTGCCCGATGTACACGAGCGTCCCCGCGATAATACGCGCCATGTGATAGAGAAATCCGTCCCCCGTCATCGCGATCGTCAACTCCCCGCATCCGTCAATTTGGATTTCATGCAGCGTTCTGACGAGGCGCTTCGTCGGCGATCCCTGATCCATAAAGGAAGAAAAGTCATGTGTCCCGCGGAGAAACTCGAGAGCTGAACGCATGGCATCGACATCAAGTTCACCCGGCGCGAACGCCGTCGTACGGCGTTTTATGACCGGCCGCGTCTCTCCCGTTAAAATCGTGTACCGATACGTCTTGCCGAGCGCATCGTAGCGTGCGCTAAAACCGCCGGGGACGCGCCTAGCCGCGCGAACAGCGACGGATTCCGGAAGGATCGTATTCCATGCCCTTGCGATTCTGTCTACGGGAATCGATGTAGCGGAAGAAAAATCGGAAACATGGCCGAGCGCCGAGACGCCGGCGTCCGTGCGGCTTCCGCCACGCAAAGTAATCGCTTCACCTGTCAGCGATCGCCATGCGTCCTCCAGGCAAGCCTGAACAGAAGGCGCATTTTTCTGTCGCTGCCATCCGTGAAAAGCGGAGCCGTCAAACTCCGTCACAATCGCGTACCGCGTCATATTGTCCGAAATTGTGTTCACGTTCCTATCATATCACTGATTAATTCGAACGCAGACCTCAAATCCATACCGGAGGGGGTAAATACGGTTCTAACACGAAGACGAGCAACAACAGAACAACCAAGATGAAGGAGAATACAACATCGACTACCGAAAACTTCGATGTGTGCAGTCGCGTTCTCGCGGCGCCGCCGCGATAACAGCGGGCTTCCATAGCGACGGCTAGGTCATCGGCACGTCGGAAGCTGGAGATAAAAAGCGGGACAAGTATGCTGACAAGTCCGCGAATTCTCCTGAGAGGTCCGCCCGTATCGTAATCGGCGCCTCGCGAGGACTGAGCCTTCATAATCTTATCGGCTTCATCGAGAAGCGTGGGAACGAATCGAAGCGCGATCGACATCATCATCGCAAACTCGTGGACGGGAAAGCGAAAATAGCGAAGGGGTGACAACAAACTCTCCAGCGCGTCGGCGATGGCGAGCGGCGTCGTCGTCAACGTCAAAAACAGAGACGTATTGACAACCATCAGCACTAGGCGCAACGCCGTCAAACCGCCCGAGATCAAACCCTCCCGCGTGATCTTGATTGTCCCCAACTGTAAGATCACGTACCCATCAACGGTGAAAAGATGTAACAGCGTCGCGAAGATGATAATGAACAGAAGCGGTCGTACGCTTCGCATGATCAACTTGATTTTAATGCGCGAAACAAGCATGACGGATATAGTCCAAAGAAGGAAAACGGCTAAGATTCGCACATCGCGCGCGGAGAGCGTCGCCACCATCAGCACGATGGCGCCTATGAATTTTACGCGCGCGTCAAGACAGTGTATCAGTGATGTCCCGGGGACTGACCGACCTAGCATACTGCGCGATTTCATAGTTTCTCTTTCCTCATCAACGAATTGTCTCCGGTAATTGCCTGACGTCTTAGCTGAGAGTATTTTTTTCCGCAGCCGCTCTCAAGAGTGCGTCGGCCGCATCTTCAGCTGTATAACAGTTTGTGTCAAGGCTAGGGAACAAGTCAACAAAACGGTTGAGGAACTGTTTTGATGACGGGACGTCAAGTGAGACACTGTGAAGGAATTCAGCCGAAGATGTCATCTCGCGGGGTGTACCGCATCCGGCAACTTTACCGTTGTTTAAAATGAGAATGCGATCACATAGGCGCGCCATCGTCTCCATATCGTGCGAGACGATGAGAAGTGTCGCCCCCTCGTCGACAAGCGTCATCAAGTCGGAGAAGAGTTCATCTCGCCCCGAAGGGTCAAGTCCCGCCGCCGGTTCATCCATCATGATAATGTCGGGCTCCGCCGCCAAGACACCGGCGATGGCGACGCGTCGCCGCTGACCGCCCGACAGCTCGAACGGCGATCGTTGCAGGATCGATTCGACGCCGAGTCTCCTCGCCGCCCGCAACACGGCGCGCTCAACTTGCTCAGGTGTGCGATTTAACTGCTTCGGCGCAAAGGCGATGTCGAGCGCCACCGTCTCCTCAAACAGCTGATCTTCAGGGTATTGAAAGAGGAGTCCCACATGGCGACGAATGTCGCGAACCGTCCTTCTGTCGGAAAGATCGCGTCCCAGGACGACGACCGTCCCTTTCTTTGATGGAATGATGCCGTTGACGTGCTGTATCAGTGTCGACTTCCCCGAGCCCGTATGCCCTAAAATACCGAGAATTTCGCCTTTAGCGACCGAAAGAGAGACATCTTCAAGTGCCTTGACGGGCTCCCCCGCATCGGAAATGTAGTCAAAAGAGAGGTTGGAAATCTCGACCACGCACTCGCGATCGGCGCCTTCTGAAACGTCATCCGCACCGAGTCGTTCAGCGAATTCGGATAAACCAGGGGCTGAAACGGAGCAGTCGCCATGCCCCGGAGGCTTCTCGGAAGGTGAATACGACGCGACGACATCGCGAACGAACGAAACGGCGCCGTCAAAAGAAAAGATGTCTTCAGGACGGTAAGGTGTACCCGTCGTGTCGACGATGCGTCTGGCGATCTCGATATGCGTGGGAACGGAAAGTCCTTCGGCACGGACACGCTCGAATTGATCAAAGACGTCGGCGGGAGTCCCCTCCAAGGCAATGCGTCCGTCGCTGATCACGTAGATGTAATCGGCGAGCACAGCCTCTTCCATGTGGTGCGTGATCTGGACGATTGAAATATCGGAATTCTCTTTCAGCTCGAGGATGAGTTCCATGACACTGCGCCTCGATAACGGATCGAGCATCGACGTCGCCTCGTCGAGAATGATGCATTCAGGCTCCATCGCCAAAATCGAGGCAATGGCGAGTTTTTGCTTTTGACCGCCCGACAAATTATGCGGAGCCCGGTCGCGCAAATCGGAAAGACCCGAACTCCGAAGCGCTTCATTGACTCGGACATTGACTTCGTCGATCGGAAGCTCCAAATTGCACGGACCGAAAGCGATATCGTCGGCGACCGTCGCTCCGATCAACTGGTTGTCAGGATTCTGAAAGACCATGCCGCAGATACGGCGAATCTCAAAGATATCGAGCGAGTCGGTCGTGTTCATGCCGTCAACAAGGACGGAGCCCTCATCGGGAAGCAACAACCCGTTGATCAAGCGCGCAATCGTCGATTTGCCCGACCCGTTGCGTCCGAGAAGCGCGACATGTGAGCCTTTTTTTACATGAAAAGAGACGTGATCGACGGCGCGAATAGGGAGCTGACCTTCCTCAGCGCCGTATGTAAAGCTGACATCCTTAAATTGAATCACTAGGCAACTCCTCCGAACTGATCAAATAACAGATCGCTGCCTATCCGTACAAGAGTCCGTTAGTTCTCCCCGTACAAGCACCCTGCCTACCCTAAACAAAAGAAAAGACCGAAAGCCGAAGGCGTTCGGTCCAACCATTTCCCCGGTCAACGCCACGGAAAATGACGTGTGAAACGCGTTCTAAACGAGCTCGACGATTGCCATTGGCGCGGCGTCTCCGCGACGAGGGCCGAGCTTCGTAATGCGCGTATATCCTCCGGAACGCCCCGCGTAACGAGGAGCGACCGTATTGAACAGATGGTTGACTGTATTGACGCGCTTGCCGTCTTCGTCACGTGTCTCGACGAGCACGTTCATGATTCTGCGGCGCGCGGCGAGTCTCGAAGGCATGTCTACTTGAACTGTCTTAGTCTTCATCTCGCGTTCAACGACGTCATACTTGCGATCGTTTTTCGATGTCACCGTGCGGAGAATTTTACGCCCTTTATCGTCAAGTTTCGCTGCGGAAGCTTGAACGGTTCTTGTCGTGAAATTGTTCTGCTCTTTCACAGCAAGCGCGATAATCTTCTCGGCGATACGAGCTGTTTCTTTTGCGCGTGTCTCCGTCGTTGTCACATTACCGTGAACAATCAATGATGTGACGAGATTTCGCAACATTGACTTCCTCGCAGCCGTCTTTTGGCTGAGTCTTCTATATCCTGCCATGAGATGGTACTCCTTTTTTCCTAGTTTTCCGGATCTGCCAATTTGAGATCGAGAGCGTCGAGCTTTTCGACGAGCTCCGCGAGTGACGTCGTCCCGAGATTCCTGACTTTCATCAAGTCATCGTATGATTTAGCGACGAGGTCGGCAACGGTATGGATATCGGCGCGCTTCAGCGAGTTGAAGATACGCGTCGAGAATTTCAATTCTTCAATCGGCGCGTCGTAGATACTCTTCTCCTTCTCGTCGATATGAAACGTTTCAGGCTCCGGGACCGTTTTATCGTGCGTCATCGACAGGAAAAGGTTGAGATGCCCGATTAATATCTCGGACGCCTTCGCCAGCGCGTCTTCCGCCGTAATCGTCCCGTCTGTCCACACTTCAAGCGTCAGCTTGTCGTAGTCGGTCACTTGGCCGACACGCGTGTCCTCGACGTGGAAATTGACCTTACGGATCGGTGTAAAGATACTGTCAATCGGAATCACGCCGATCGGCGCATTGGCGTCTTTATTCTGTTCGGCGCTCTTGTAACCGATGCCCGAATTAAACGTCAACCCCATGAAAAGAGGACCTTCGCCGTTCATGTGAGCGATGATGAGGTCGGGATTGATAATCTCGAGCTCATCGCTCTGAATAAACTCACCGGCGCGGACGGGACCGGCGTAATTGGCTTCTTTGTTGATGAAGACTGTCTTCGGACCCGGCACGCTCAATTTGGCGCGTATCTGCTTGATGTTCAGCAAAATCTCCGTCACGTCTTCAATCACGCCGGGAATGGTCGAGTATTCCTGAAAAACACCTTCAATGCGAATCGATGTCACAGCGCAACCCGGCAGGGACGAGAGCAGCACACGGCGAAGCGCATTGCCTAACGTGATGCCGTAACCGCGCTCGAGCGGTTCAGCGACGAACAATCCGTACGTTTCATCTTCCGAGTGTGTCTTATATTCAATATGTGTATTTTTGACTTCAATCATGTGAGCCTCCATGGTCGTGCCGCTTCGATAAACATGCGAATTACTTCGAGTAGAACTCGACGATCAATGTCTCTTCGACGGGGACATCGATTTCTTCACGCTCGGGGGCTCTGAGGACCGTGCCCTTGAGAGCCGCGGCATCAAACGTCATCCAGTTCGGGACGATCGTGTTCGGTAATTCTTCGAAGACTTTTACGTTGCGCGAATTTTCGCGGACGGCAACCTCATCACCGGGCGACACCGTCATCGAAGGGATGCTTGCGCGGTGACCGTTCAGGTTGAAGTGTCCGTGATTGATCAGCTGACGAGCCTGTGCACGCGTCGACGTAAACCCCATGCGGTAGACGACATTGTCGAGTCTGAGTTCCAAGAGCTTCAACAAATTCTCACCGCTTTTGCCGGGCATTTTCGTCGCGCGGTCGTAAGTATTGCGGAATTGCTTTTCCAACACGCCGTATATAAACTTGACAGATTGTTTCGCTTTGAGCTGGCGACCGTACTCGCCTTCTTTTCTACGCGACTGCTTCGGATTTCTTCTCGATTTTTTATTGACTCCCAACATCTGAGGCGCGATTTCGAGCGAACGGGCTCGCTTCAGGATGGGTGATCGATCTTTAGCCATGTTTCCTGTCTCCTATTAAACTCTTCTGCGTTTGGGCGGGCGGCACCCGTTATGCGGGATCGGCGTCACGTCTTTGATCAAGACGATATCCAAACCGCCTGTCGCAAGAGCGCGTATCGCCGACTCGCGACCTGACCCCGGTCCGCGCACATAGACTTCAACGGTCTTCATACCGTGCTCGACGGCTTTGCGGGCTGCTGTCTCCGCCGCCAACTGTGCCGCGAACGGTGTCCCTTTACGCGAACCTTTCATGCCTTGTGCCCCGGAACTCGACCAGGAAATCACGTTGCCTACAGGATCGGTGATCGTAACAATCGTATTGTTAAAGGACGAACGGATATGCGCATGTCCGCGCTCGACATTTTTCCGGTCACGTCTTCTCGTTCTTGCTATTGGACGTCCTTTTTTAGCCACGGTTCGTCCTCCTTATCTCTTTTTCTTCGCCATCGTGCGTCTCGGACCTTTGCGTGTTCTCGCGTTGGTACGTGTACGCTGTCCCCTCACCGGCAAGCCGGTGCGGTGACGGCGACCGCGGTAACAGCCAATCTCCGACAGGCGCTTGATGTTCATTGCACGCTCACGGCGCAAGTCACCTTCAACGATGTAATGATGTTCCAATACCTCACGGATACGCGTAATCTCCTCGTCCGTCAGATCTCGGACACGCGTATCGGGACTCACCTCAGCCGCCGCGAGGATTTCATTTGATCGTGAGCGACCGATGCCGTAAATGGCGGTCAGGCCGATCTCAACGCGTTTATCATTGGGCAAATCTACCCCGGCAATACGTGCCATTCGCTACCTCCAATTATGCTCGTATGGCTTATCATAAGCGACGCCGGAGCTTTGACGATCCGTCACAAACCCCGTGTGTCGCACATTATCTCAGAGCGAGACGCGACGTTTAGCCTTGTCTCTGCTTATGTTTCGGGTCACTGCAGATTACCATGACACGCCCGCGGCGCTTGATCACACGGCATTTTTCGCAGATTGGTTTGACCGAAGGTCTAACTTTCATGGTTCTCCTCCTTCATGCTATATGTCAACACACACAGCTAATAATTTTAGCGCGAGACGCAGTAAAATGCAAGCTCTCTCACTTGGAGCGCCAAGTGATGCGCCCCCTCGTCAAGTCATACGGCGACAGTTCAACGGTCACTTGATCACCTGTCAGGATCTTGATGTAATTCTGTCGCAACTTGCCCGAGATATGAGCAATCACTTCGAATCCGTTTTCCAGTCTTACACGAAAAACGGCGTTCGGCATGGCATCAACAACGACTCCCTTTACTTCGATTTTATCTTCTTTCGGCATCTACTCCTCCGATGAGCTCTCACTCTTTTAAAGCGGTGCGCATGTCTCTTCCCATGCGCGAATCAACTGTCGGATGAACGTATCTCGCTCTCTATCACAAGACTCACGGCGGAACGTCTCCGCCAATTCCTGCGAAGTTGTCGCCTGTCCGACGGTTTGGACGTGCTTCGTGTTCTTGCGCTTCGCATTGGCAAGCGTCCTCTTTTTGCCGTCTGTCAGGAGAATATAATTCTCCGATTCAACTCCGACGACGATATACAGACGTCCTCTGTCGTGACCGGCTCGCGATCGAACGATCATGCCGGGCACAAACTTCGCCGGCAGCTGACACGGCACGACTTTGTCGCATTCACTCATCGCCTGTCCGATCTCAGGGGCGCATCGTCAGAACGACAGGACCCTCATCCGTAATGGCAAACGTGTTCTCATAGTGCGCGGACGGCTGCCCGTCCACCGTGACAAACGTCCAGTCGTTCGACGTCAGCACCACATTGTATGAGCCGAGCGTCACCATAGGCTCAAGCGCCAGCGTCATCCCGGCTTGAAGCCTCAGCCCGCGTCCTCTCCTGCCGTAATTCGGCACGTTGGGCGACTCGTGCAGTTCCCTTCCGACGCCGTGGCCTGTCAGCACGCGGACGACACCGAATCCATGGGACTCACAGTGTTGTTGCACAGCCGCCGAGATATCGCCGATTCTGTTGCCCGGTCGCGCCTGCTCGAGACCCTTCCAAAAAGATTCTTCCGTCACTTCGACGAGCTCCCTTACGCGAGGCGGCACATCGCCGATGATGTACGTCCTCGCCGCGTCACCGTGAAATCCGTCAAGGTATGCACCGACATCGACGGACACGACCATACCATTCTCTAAGAAACGGTCGTAGCTCGGTATTCCGTGAACGACTTCATCGTCGATGGAAATACACGTCGCCGCCGGAAACGGCGGGACCTCCGGTCCGCCGTAACCGAGAAACGACGGTACCGCCCCCGCGCCGACGATGACTTCATGCGCGACGCGATCGATGTCACCGGTCGATATCCCGGGCTTCATCAAAGGGGCGATCGCCTCAAAAACCGACGCGACGACGGCGCCCGGTTTTTTCATCGCGAAAATTTCCGCATCGGATTTGATCCGAATCATGCTTACCCCTTCGCTCCGTCGATCATGGCAAAAAGCCTGTTGCGCTTCTCGTCGCTCGGAGAGCCGTCATTTGAGAACGTGACGAGCAGATCGCGTTCTTCGTAGTAATCAATCAGAGGCGCCGTACTCACATGATACGCTAGCAAGCGCTTTTTGAGCGTCGTTTCCGTGTCATCGCTTCGGTGGACGACAGCCCCTCCGCAATGATCACACGTTCCCTCCACGGCAGGCGCCATGTTCTTCGTGTTGTACGGCTGGCCGCACTTGACGCACACAAGGCGCGAAAGCGTCCGCTCGATGAGGATGCTTTCGTCGATGACGAGATTGATCACCAAGTCAATCGCCTGGCCGCGCTTCTCAAGCATTTCCGCAAGGGCCTCCGCCTGCGGAATTGTCCGCGGGAATCCGTCGAGGACGAAACCGCTCGACGCGCTTTTACCTGTAAGCGCCTGTTCGACGAGCCGAATTGTCAGCTCGTCGGGAACGAGAGCGCCCTGCTCCATGTACGACTTGACTTCGCGCCCGAGCGGTGTTTCCGCGGCGAGTTCCGCACGGAACAGATCGCCCGTCGCGATATGAGCCAAACCTTTTTCGTCAGAGATGATCTTCGACCAAGTCCCTTTGCCGCTGCCCGGCGCACCTAATAAAATCAGTCGCTTACCCATGGTCAGCGCCCTCATCAATCAAGGAAACCCTTGTAGTGGCGCATGAGCATCTGCGCTTCGAGTTGATTCACGATATCCATCGCGACGCCTACTAAGATCAGAACGGCCGTTCCGCCGAACCAGATACCGTGTGCGCCCGTGATCATGCCGAGCACCGAAGGCATCAGAACGAGGATGGCGAGGAACACCGATTCGAACCAGTTGAGACGGCGCGCCGTCCTGCCGATAAATTCAGCAGTGGGACGACCCGGACGAATACCGAGGATGTAGCCGCCGTTCTTCTGCAAGTTGTTCGCGATATCGACGGGATTAAAGCTGATCGCCGCATAGAAGAACGTAAAGGCGACGATCATAACCGTATAGACGACGTAGTAGAGAGGGTTCTGATTAAAATTCATCAACCATGTCGCGAATTTTCCCGTACTTCCCGTAAAGGATGCGATCGTCGACGGAACCATCAGAACCGACATCGCGAAAATGACCGGCAAAACACCCGACTGATTAACCTTGATCGGGAGATACGTGCTCTGGCCGCCATAGACTTTCCGCCCGACAACGCGTTTCGTATATTGCACGGGGATCCGTCTCTCGGCGCTCTGTATAAAGACGACGACCGTAATGATCGCCAGGAATACGAAGGCGACGAGCAAGACGAGTCCGATCGCGAGAAAGATGTTTTTCGTCACGGTCAAGCCCTGAAAATACAGGAAAAGCGTTTTAACTCCACTAGGCAGACGGCTTGCGATACCGATAAAGATGATCAGGGAAATACCGTTTCCGACTCCCCGCGTATCGATCTGTTCGCCAAGCCAGACGACAAACGACGCACCGGCCGCGAAGCTCAAAATCACGATCGTCAAGCTCAGCCACTCGGGGATACCGGGTGTCGTCGCTCCGCGCGTCATCAGCGCGTACGACGTCGCCATCACGAGCGACAGCACGAGCGTGACGGCGCGTGTGATCTTTTGAATCTTTTTCTGACCGACTTCGCCTTCCTTAGACATGCGTTCAAGCGCCGGGATGGCAAACGTCAGCAACTGCATGATAATCGATGCGTTGATATAAGGCGAAATACCGAGCGCCAGCACGGAGACCGACTTAAATGCACCACCGGAGATAATGTCGAGAAACTGACCGAGCTGGCCGAAGCGTTCGACGAGCGCGGCAAACGCCGTACTGTCGATCATCGGCGTCGGGATCGCCGTCCCGAGACGGTATATCAGAATCGCGACAAGCGTAAACTGGAGTTTCTTCCTGAGATCGGGAATCCTCCAAGCGTTTACCAACGTCTGAAGCATGCTACCCATGTCAGATTACCTCACAAGTGCCCCCGGCCTTCTCGATTTTTTCTTTGGCCGTGGCGGTAAAAGCTTTGGCTTTCACGTTGAGTTTAATCGTCAGTTCACCATCGCCCAGAACCTTGAGGCCGTCATTGACCTTTGGGAGGGAGATGACGCCGGCTTCAGCCAAGGAAGCGGCATCGACACAAGAGCCTTCTTCCATGCGCATCAGGTCGCCGACATTGACTGTAATGTAATGCTTTGCAAAACGCTTATTGTTAAAGCCGCGCTTCGGGAGTCGGCGGTAAAGCGGCATCTGTCCGCCTTCGAACTGTAGGCGAACGCCGCCGCCGGAACGCGATTTCTGACCTTTCGTCCCGCGACCGGCAGTTTTTCCGCTGCCGGAGCCTTTCCCGCGTCCGACTCTCGATGCTTTCGCGTTCGAGCCGGGAACGGGTCTCAGATCATTAAGCTTCATTGTCTTCTCCTTCATACGGTTCACAGACAACGAGGTGACGAACATGGTGAACCATGCCGCGGATCGCATCGTTGTCCTGATGGATGACTGTCTGCCCTATCTTTCTCAAACCGAGCGCCTGCACCGTCGCCTTGTGCTTTTTACTGGCGTTGTTAGTGCTTCTGAGCAGAGTAACTTTCAACTGAGCCATGTCACCCTCCTTTACAGAATCTCGCGCGGATTTTTGCCGCGGACCTCCGCGACCTCTTCCAGCGTACGCAGTGATTTCAATCCTTCGATCGTCGCATTGACAATGTTGTTCGGATTCGGGCTGCCCAAAGATTTCGTGCGGATATCCTTAATACCCGCCAACTCGCAAACGGCACGGACGGCGCCGCCTGCAATGACGCCGGTACCGGCGCTCGCCGGCTTCAACAACACGCGAGCGGCTCCGAAACGACCCGTCACTTGATAGGGGATCGTGTCTTTATACATCGCGACCTCGACCATGTTGCGTTTGGCATCTTCTATTCCCTTGCGAATCGCTTCGGGAATTTCCGCCGATTTTCCGAGACCTTTTCCGACGCGCCCCGCGCCGTCTCCGACGACGACAAGCGCCGTGAAGCGGAAATTACGTCCGCCCTTGACCGTCTTGGCGACACGCCCGATATGGATCACGCGCTCTTGGAGTTCGTTCTCACGCTCTCTCTCTTCTCTTTTATCACGATCTTTGCGATCTCTGCTATCTCTTCTCATCGTTGTCACTCCCTAAAAACTGAGTCCGGCTTCGCGCGCGGCATCTGCCAGCGCAGCGACACGTCCGTGGTACTTATACCCGCCGCGGTCGAAGACGACCGTAGTGATGTCGGCTTCGAGTGCGCGCTCGGCGATCAGTTTGCCGACGGCTTTTGCCGCCTCGATATTCCCGCCGTACTTGATCTCCGCTTTGATCGAAGGATCCAGTGTGGACGCGGCGACCAGCGTGCGGTGGGAGACGTCATCGATTATTTGCGCGTAGATATGCGACGTACTCCTGAATACGTTCAGCCTCGGACGTTCAGCCGTCCCTTGCACGTGTTTGCGGACGCGTGCGTGGCGGCGACGACGGATTACATTGCGTGGTTCTTTCTTAATCATCGTTCACGCTCCTTACCTGACACCGGATTTACCGACCTTGAGGCGCAGAACCTCGCCGGCATACCGGACACCCTTGCCTTTATACGCATCAGGCGGACGCGAGGCGCGAATCTTCGCGGCCATTTCTCCGACGAGCTGCTTGTCCGCACCTTTGACGGCGATACGCGTAGGTGAGGCGAGCTCAAACGTGATGCCTTCCGGCTCCTCGAATATAACTTGGTGTGAATAACCGAGGTTCATGACGAGCTTATTGCCCTCTTTCATCGCGCGGTACCCGACACCTTGGATTTCAAGATTCTTCGTGAATCCCTCGTGCAAACCGACGACCATATTGTTGATCAGGGATCGCGTGAGGCCGTGTAACGAACGCGTTTGACGCGTATCGTCCTCACGTCCGACAAGCACCTGACCGTCTTCGATCGCGACGGTGATTCCGGGTAAAATCACTTGCGAAAGCGACTGTTGCCCTTTGCTCACCGTGACTCGACCGTCGACAATTTCGACTTTGATGCCGTCAGGGATGACAATCGGCTTTTTGCCAATTCTTGACATGTTTTTCCTCCTGCTCTTAAGATTGAGGGCTTTTGCCCTTTTCAGAGTGGCGGGCGGTTGTCCTACCAGACAAACGCCAGCACCTCGCCGCCGACTCGTGAGCGGCGAGCGATTTTATCGGTCATCACGCCTTTTGAGGTCGAGATGATCGCGATACCGAGGCCGTTTTGCACGCGCGGCAGATGTTCCACATCGGCGTAGACACGCAGTCCCGGCTTGGATATTCTCTTAATGCCCGTAATGACAGGCTTGTTGCCGTAATACTTCAACGTCAGCTTTAAGATACCCTGCTTACCGTCGTCACGATAACCGACCTTCTCGATGTATCCCTCATCGACAAGGATATCGGCGATGGCGCGCTTCATATTAGAAGCGGGCATCTCACAAGTCAGTTTGCCGGCTCTTCCGGCATTGCGGATGCGGGTGAGCATATCCGCGATCGGATCAGTAACTTGCATAACGAGTCCTCCTTACCAACTGGCTTTACGAACGCCGGGGATCTGTCCCTTATAAGCGAGTTCGCGGAAACAAACACGGCAGACGCCGAACTTGCGCAGATACGCTCTCGGGCGACCGCACAACTGGCAACGATTTTTCTGGCGTGTGCTGAATTTCGGCTCGCGCTTCGCTTTTGCAATCTGAGATTTTTTAGCCATAATTTCCCCCTTACCTGCGGAACGGCATGCCGAGCGCTCTCAAGAGCGCCATGCCCTCTTCGTCCGTTTCAGCCGTCGTGACAATGGTGATGTCGAGTCCGCTGATTTTGTCGATGCTGTCGTAGTCCACTTCCGGGAAGATCAGCTGTTCGCGCGCGCCGAGCGAATAGTTCCCGCGACCGTCGAACGAGTTCGGGTTGACGCCGCGGAAGTCGCGGACGCGCGGGAGCGCGATGCTGATCAGTTTGTCGAGAAAATGGTACATACGATCGCCGCGAATCGTCACTTTCACGCCGTTCGGCATACCTTCCCTCAATCTGAAGTTAGCCACTGATTTGCGGGCATACGTTACGATCGCTTTTTGACCTGAGATCGTCGAGAGATCGCGGACTGCCGAGTCGACCGCCTTCGGGTTTTCACGCACATTGCCGATACCCATGTTCAAAACGATTTTCTCGAGTCGAGGCACCTGCATCACCGAGCTGTAGCCGAATTCTTTCATCAGGGCATCGCGAACTTCATCGGTATATTTTTCACGTAATCTGTTCATGCGTTATCCCTTCTTACCTTTACTAATCACGGAAATTGTCGCATCGCACGCTTTGCAGTAGCGCACTTTGTCGCCGTTTTCCAAGAATTTTTTACCTGTTTTTGACGGACGCTTACATTTCTGGCAAACGAGCATCACGTTCGACGCGTCAATCGGCATCTCCTGACGGATGAGACCGCCTTGCTGGTGCTGAGATCTCGGCTTGACGTGACGAGTGGCGATGTTGACGCCTTCAACGATCACGCGGCCTGTCGCGGGAAACGCGGCGATGATTTTACCCGTTTTGCCGGCATCCTTGCCCGTCAGAACGTAGACTTGGTCATCCTTTTTCACATGTAATTTATTGCGCGACATCCTTTTCCTCCTCACAGAACCTCGGGAGCCAGCGATAGAATTCTCATGTAATTCTTCTCGCGCAGCTCACGCGCGATGGGACCGAAAATACGCGTCCCCTGCGGGTTCCCATCATCTTTAAGAATAACGGCCGCGTTCTCATCGAAACGAATGACGGTTCCGTCTTTGCGGTGAATACCCGATTTCGTGCGAACGACAACGGCTTTGACGACATCGCCCTTCTTAACGGTGCCGCCCGGAGCGGCTTCCTTGACGGAACAGACGATCACGTCACCGATATTGGCATAACGTCGACCCGTTCCACCCAAAACGCGGATGCACATCAGCTTTCTCGCACCGGTGTTGTCGGCTGATTTAAGCCTGGATTGTACTTGAATCATTGACCTTTCCTCCTGAACTCGACCGAGTTATCTTGCCTTCTCGATCACTTCGACAAGACGCCAATGTTTATGACGGCTCAAAGGTCTTGTCTCCATCAGACGGACGCGGTCACCGACGCCGCACTCGTTGTGTTCGTCGTGGGCCTTCATTTTAACGGTGCGTCTGATGTATTTCTTGTAAAGCGGATGGCGCACGTGTTCCGTCACGGCGACGACGATGGTCTTGTCCATTTTGTCGCTGACCACGATGCCAACACGCTGCTTTCTATTATTGCGCTCGCTCATTCCCTTTCCCCCTTAACTTGAGATCGCTTCGCCAAGTTCTCGCTGGCGCATCACGGTCTTAACGCGAGCAATATCGCGTTTCACGCGCTTCAGCTCCATCGGATTTGCGAGCTGATTCGTGACGTGTTGAAAACGAAGCTTGAAAAGTTCAGCCTTCAGTTCATGAAGTTCATTTTCAAGTTCAGCCTGATTTTTTTCACGTAGTTCACTTGCCTTCATTTTCAAACCTCCTATCAGTCCGCCGCGGCATCAGCCGATGCCTCGCTGTCCGCTTCAACGCCCATTTCCTCAAGCTCGGAGTCCGAGAGGAGTTCTTCAGGTATATCGAGAACTTGAACCTCTGCGAATTTCGCGAGTTCTTCATCCGTGAATTTGCGTTCGCTCTCTACGAAACGCACCTTGATCGGGAGCTTATGGCCGGCGAGTCGAAGCGCTTCACGCGCCTGTCTCTCGGTAACACCCGCGACCTCAAAGAGGACACGTCCCGGCTTGACAACGGCCACCCAGTATTCCGGAGAGCCTTTACCTTTACCCATACGTGTCTCGGCCGGCTTCTTGGAAACGGGTTTGTCAGGGAAAATCTTGATCCACACCGTTCCGCCGCGCCTGAAGTAGCGGTTGATGGCGATACGGGCAGCCTCGATCTGGTTACCTGTAATCCAGCCGGGCTCCATCGCCTGCAATCCGTACTGACCGTACGTCACTTTATTTCCGCGAGTCGCTTTACCTTTCATGCGCCCACGGTGCTGCTTTCTGCGCTTAACGCGTTTAGGCATTAACATCCGGCGCCTCCTTATGTTCCTGTGCGACGCTCTTCACAGTAAGAACCTCGCCCTTGTAAATCCAAACTTTAACGCCGAGTTGTCCGTAAGACGTCTTCGCCTCGGCAAAACCGTAATCAATATCAGCCCTGAGCGTATGGAGAGGAATCGATCCTTCACGATACTGCTCAAAACGCGCGATTTCAGCGCCGCCCAGACGGCCCGACACCATGACTTTGATGCCGCGCGCGCCATTTTTCATGGCACGGCTGATCGCCTGCTTCATGGCGCGACGGAAAGAAACGCGCTCCTCAAGCTGCTTGGCGATGTTTTCCGCTACGAGCTGTGATTCGATATCGACGTTGCGAACTTCTTTGACGTTGATAAAGAACGTCCGGCCGAATTTCGCCGTCAACTTTTTCTTCAATTTCTCTATTTCCGAGCCGCCGCGACCAATAATGATACCGGGCTTACCTGTCGTAATCGTAATCGTCGTCTTGTCGTCGCCCAGGCGCTCAATCTCAATGCGAGAGACGCCTGCCCGATCCGTCAGATTCTTGACGTAGTCGCGGATTTTTTTATCCTCGACGAGATAGCGGGCAAAACTTTTCTTATCGGCGTACCAGCGGGAATCCCAATCCTTAATAACTCCTACGCGCAGACCGTGCGGATTAACTTTCTGACCCATACTAGACCTCCTGCTCTCTTTCTTTCAGCACAACGTGGACGTGGCACGTGCGTTTCAGGATCCAAGTCGCCTGACCTTTCGCACGCGCGCGGATACGCTTCAGCGTCGGACCCTGCATCGCATAAAGATCGGCGACATACAGATCTTCCGCGCTCAGCCCGTTGTTGTTCACCGCGTTTGCTTCAGCTGATTTCAGAAGTTTCGTCAGCGGTTGAGCCGCACCGTGCGGCGTATATAGCAGGACAGCGTAAGCTTCTTCAAGGCTCTTGCCTTTGATTTGTTTGATCAGGGCATTGACCTTGAAAGCGTTCATCCGAAGGTGCCTCAACGTCGCTTTGCCTACGTCACGACCGATACCCAGGACTTTGCGTTCCTTTTTCGTCAACGTGCGTCTTTTTGCACTTTTGCGGGCGGGCTTGCTGTATTCCGCGAGTATCTCTTCGCGGCGCTCCAGAAGCTCCGATTTACTCATAACTTTCTTAGCCACAATCTCTCCTCCCGGTCCCTTCTTATCTTCTCCGAGCACGTTTTTCGGAACCCGCATGACCGCGGAACGTCCTTGTAGGCGCGAATTCACCGAGCTTGTGACCGACCATCTCTTCCGTAATATAGACGGGAACGTGCTTGCGGCCGTCGTGCACGGCGATGGTGTGACCTACCATCTCGGGGAAAATGGTGGAGGCGCGTGACCACGTTCTCAAAACGCGATGCTCATTTCTCTCATTCAGCTCATCGATGCGCTTCAGAAGCCTCTCGTCAACGTAAAATCCTTTTTTTGCGGAACGACTCATGATGTCTCCTCCATCCTTATCTCTTCGTCCGACGACGTCTGATGATCAGACGGTCAGTCGACTTGTTGCGTTTGCGTGTGCGATAGCCGTGGTTCGGTTTGCCCCATGGAGTCATCGGACTCGGGAGACCGATCGGCGCCTTCCCCTCGCCGCCGCCATGCGGATGGTCGACAGGGTTCATCGCAGATCCGCGGACGTGCGGACGACGACCCAGATGGCGTTTGCGACCGGCTTTGCCGATCTTTTTAATCTCGTTCTCCGGGTTGCTCACAACACCGATCACGGCACGGCAGTTCTGCAATACGAGACGAACTTCACCTGACGGCATACGAATCGTTGCATAGCGACCTTCCTTCGCGAGCAGTTGCGCCGCCGTTCCCGCGGAACGGACAAGCTGCCCTCCGTGCCCGGGATTCATCTCGACGTTGTGAATTTGCGTACCGACGGGGATGGAAGACAAGGGCAGGCAATTGCCCGTGACGATGTCCACATCTTTGCCGGAGATCACCGTATCGCCCACTTTGAGATTATGCGGGGCGAGGATGTAACTCTTCTCTCCGTCCGCATACACGATCAGTGCGATAAACGCCGTGCGATTGGGATCGTATTCAAGCGCCGCAACTTTTGCCGGGATGTCGGTCTTATTGCGTTTCCAGTCTATAACGCGGTACTTCTGACGGTTTCCGCCGCCGCGGTGGCGAACGGTGATGCGCCCGTAATGGTTACGGCCGCTGTGTTTTTTCTTCGACGAGAGGAGGCTCTTTTCAGGCGCTTTCTTCGTCAACTCGGAAAAATCGGTGCCTGTCATCTGCCTTCTAGCGGGCGAAGTCGGGCGATAGCTTTTCATTGCCATAGATATCTCCTTACTTTCTCACGCGATCGGCTTACTGGCCAAATCCGAATTCCGTGATCTCTGTCTTATAGCGTTTCGACTTAGTCTCAACTTTTCCGCCGGGAAGGATGTACTCTTCCGGTTGCGGATCGAGATCGATCGTAATAACGGCCTTTTTCCACGATGCCGTGCGGCCTTTGTTCTTGCCCATGCGACGCATTTTGCCTGGCAGGTGCATCGTATTGACTTTGAGCACCTTGACGTCAAACATGTCTTCGCAGGCCTTTCCAATTTCAGTCTTCGTAGCATCCTTCGCCACGACAAACGTATATTTACCGTACATGGTCTCTTCCATGCTCTGCTCGGTAATGATCGGCTTCAGAATGATGTCTTGCGGAGTTTTCATGACTCATAAACCTCCTGGAATGTCTCAAGCGCCTCGCGTGTCGCAATCAGGCGATCGTACTTAAGAATGTCGAGCACTGAAAGCGCATTGACGGGAGCCGTCTTCACACCTTGAAGATTGCGTGCCGACCGGACAACGTAATCGTTCCGACCGGTCGTGACGATGAGTGACGTCGAATCGACGCCCAAGTTCTTGAGAACTTCAACCATTTCACGCGTTTTCCCGTTTTCAATCGTCAAGTCATCGAGAACGATAATTCGATCGCTGTTCGCTTTGACGGATAACGCGGAGAAGAGAGCCAGTCGACGAAGCTTCTTCGGAAGCCTCACGCGATAACTGCGCGGCGTAGGACCGAACACGACACCGCCGCCGACATGTTTCGGCGACCTGGATGAACCTTGACGAGCGCGCCCCGTACCCTTCTGTCGGAACGGCTTGCGACCGCCGCCTCTCACTTCGCTTCGATCTTTGACTTTATGTGTTCCTTGGCGTCTGTTCGCCTGTTGGGCGATGACGACGCGGTAGAGCGCGTCCTCGTTAGGCTCAATAGCGAAAATATCGTCCGACAATTCGATCTTATCGACGATTTCACCTTTCATGTTGTAAACATCGAGTTGCATAAGTACCTCCCCCTCTACTTCTTCCTCTTGACAGTCGATCGGATTTCGAGGAGACCGCCTTTCGGTCCCGGTACGGCGCCCTTCACGACGAGAAAGTTTCGCTCGCCGTCGACTTGAACGACAGAGAGATTCTGGACGGTCACGCGCTTATACCCGAGCTGACCCGGCATTTTATTACCCTTGAAAACTCTCGACGGTGTGGACGCCGAGCTCATGGGGCCCGCTTTACGATGATATTTCGAACCGTGAGACTCGGGACCGCGTGCCATGCCGTGACGACGAATCGCTCCGGCGTATCCTTTTCCTTTCGAAGTTCCGGACACGTCAACGGCATCCCCCGCTTCAAACATCTCATCGACGGGGATGACCTGTCCCGGTTCGTACTCCTCGTCGGATCGGAACTCGCGGATGATGCGCATGGGTTTTACGCCGATTTTTTCAAACTGCCCGCGATGGGGGCGATTACCTTTTTTTGTCTCTTCATAGCCGACACGCACTGCGCTGTAGCCATCCGTCTCGACTGTCTTATTCTGCAAAACAGTCAAGGGGCCGCAGGCGATGACCGTCACAGGTATGGCCAACCCGTTTTCGTCGAAGACCTGCGTCATCCCGGCTTTTCGACCGAGCATGAACTTTGTCATGTTATAACCTCCTGAGTTATTGGTTTACCGCATCTCATACGGCAAACATTGACCCGTGGGTGCGGGTTTACAATTTAATTTCAATGTTGACGCCGGCAGGCATTTCAAGGCGCATGAGCGACTCGACCGTCTTCGACGTCGGGGCAAGAATATCGATCAGACGCTTGTGCGTACGGATCTCAAATTGTTCGCGCGAATCCTTATTGACGTGAGGCGAGCGCAGGATCGTGATGACCTCTTTCTCAGTCGGGAGCGGAATCGGGCCCGATACGCTTGCGCCTGTTCTTTCCGCCGTGTTGACAATGCGGCGTGCGCTGTCATCGAGAATACGGCTGTCGAACGCTTTGAGGCGAATTCTGATTTTCTGATTAATTGCCATTTTTTAACATTCCTCCTATTGTCTGCATTCAGAATCACTATCGGCTCGGGCGTGTCATTCTTTACCAATTGAAATCCCAGACGAACATCTCTCGACGCAAACGCTGGGAGCCCTACTGCCAAGGGATTCTGCGCCCGATATCGAGTTCGGGCTACTCGGGTGGAGTGACCTTACAGATTGCAGCAAATCGGGAAGCAATCTCCACCGTCATCGTTATCCTTTTCGCGCGACAAGCCGCACGAAAAAGGCGCGAAAAGTAGTATACAACAGGTTTTTCGAGTATGCAAGTGCGGAAATCAAGATTGAGGATTCGCCGTGATATCAGCCGTGATACCAGCTGTGATACCGATGGGACAGAGAACACACGCGTACTCAACGCCTTTCACGTAACCTTTATGCATGGTAAAATACCGACTGTATGCAGTCAACTATGATGGCCGCAGGTTTATTCATATTAGATTACTTATATAAGGGTTTAAACCATGACGATTGAAACGCATATTCCTACGAACGAGAAATGCCTGCCCTTGACACCAAGCCTTGGACGGGCGACACTCCCGCGCTTTTCCGATCCCGCAATTAAAAGGACACCGGATGACATCATCGCTGCGATCACAGGAAACGAGGCCATCGATTTCGAGGCGGTCGCCTCACAGATCGCGCCCGGCAAGACGATTTTTTTCGTCGGGATCGGCGGCATCAGCATGTGCGGGCTGGCTGAATTTGCCAACCACGAGGGTGTCGCGTGCTTCGGCTCCGATCCGCATCCGAATGCAAGAACGGCTTATTTGGAAGCGCTCGGCATCCCCGTCGTCCACTACCACGCTGCAGAGTCGATCGACCGCACCGATCCGGACCTCGTCGTCTTTTCAAAAGCTGTCTTTGATGATAACCCCGAGCGCTTGCGCGCCGCCGAGCTCGGTATCCCTTGCGTCGAGCGTTCGATCTTTCTGGGCGCGATCAACCGACTGTTCGACCGCGTGATCAACGTTAGCGGTACAAACGGGAAATCGACGTGCACGGCGATGTGCGCCCTGATCATGATGGCCTCGGGGATTGATCCGACGGTCCATCTCGGCGCCGAATTGATCGAGTTCAATACGACCGTGCGACTAAGCGACACGAAACAGCGCGAACTTTTACTGTCCGAAGCTTGTGAATTCAAGCGCGGCTTTTACAACTACAGCGGTACGGTTACCATTATCTTAAATCTTGTACACGATCACATCGACTGCTATAAGACACACGACGATCTGATCGACGCGTTCGCAAGGTTTGTCGCACTTCAACCTGCCGGTTCCGTCCTGGTTCTGCCGACTTACGATGAAGACGTCAACGCGATGCTCGACATCGTCGAGGCAGTACGCCCCGGACATATTGACGAACTCAAACTCATTTGGTTCGGCGAAGAGAAAGGAACGAACCGATACGGTCAAAGACCCGACTACTATTATGCCGACCTTCATTACAATGATCGCGGCGAACCGTGCTGTGATGTTTATAGGCGGGGAACTTTCTACACCGATATCACATTGACCGTGCCCGGCGAATTCAACATTCAGAACGCCATGGGCGCAATCGTCGCGGCAGATCTGGCGGGCGGGACGCCCGAGGCGGCAAAAAATGCCCTTCGGTCTTTCCGCGGAGCGGAAGGCCGATTCACGAGAGCGGGGCGTTACAACGGTGCGGAAGTGATCGTCGATTACGCGCACCACCCGTCGGCAGTCCGTGTCACAATCGAGGCGGCACGTCACCTTCCGGCGAAACGCCTTTGGATCTGTTTCCAACCGCTGACACATAGTCGCGTTCGCGGTTTTTTCGATGAATTCGTCGACTCGATGTTGGACGTTCGCCCCATAATGATGTCGGAAATCTACGATGACCGCGAAAGAGATACGACGGTCAGCTCAAAGGATATTTGCGATCGAATCAATGAACTGGGAGGACAGGCGGAATTCTATCCGACGAATGAAGCACTTGAGGAGCGCTTGCGACGGATCGTTGAACCGGGCGACGTGCTCCTCATCATGGGCGTTGATTTAAGAAATGTCGGCGACCGCCTGACGGGGCGAACCGACCATATGAAACCGGTCGAATGAGTCTATAAAAAGTGTTCGTCGACGCAGTTATTGACGATTTGTTCTAAAACGCGCTGAAACGTCAAGAGATCGGACTCCGGGATGTCTTTCACGCATTCATCTTTAAATTGCTCAACGATGACACAAATCTTCTCATTAATTTCGTTGCCTTTTTTGGTGAGCACGAGATTATTCCTGCGCCGATCGCGTTTCGACTGCTCGCGTTTTAAGAGTCCGTTCTTTTCCATGCGGTCGATCAGCCGAACCATCGTCGGCTCACGGAGACCCATCAAATCGGCCAGTTCTCTCTGTGTGATCGTCTCGTCCTTTTTCAGATCGATGTAATACAGGGCGTTCCATTGCACTCTCGTTATATTGTGCGGCACCAATTTTCGATCGACGGAATCCGAAATTCGCTTCGCGTCACGACACGCCATAAACGCGATACAGTCTTCCAGAAATAATTTATCTACAGACATATCACCGCCTCCTCAACGCCATCGAGTATGATCGGTCCGACTCTGTGACCGCGCCGTCGTCCGATCGGCCGAACGATCCCTCAGGCTCGACGACAACTTTTTGCATATCGTCACCCGGCAAAGGCTTAGGCTCAACAGCATTCGCCTGATAGATCGCTTCGAATTCATCCGACTCGATCTTCTCCTTCTCCAAGAGAACTTGCACCAACGCTTCAAGAAGCTCGCGGTTTGTCGTGAGAACGTTCTTCGTATCCTCGTACGCCTCGTCGAGTATCATCGCGACCTCTTCGTCAATCGTCGCCTGCAATACGTCACTGTGCCCCTGGACATGACCGTAATCGCGGCCGATGAATACTTCATCCTGATCGGCAGTCACGAGGTTGCCGAGGCGACTGCTCATACCGTACTTCGTCACCATGTTGCGCGCAATCTGGTTGACGTGTTTGAGGTCGGAGCTCGCCCCCGTACTCGTTTCACCGAAGACGATCTCCTCCGCCGCACGACCGCCGAGCGCCATCATAATTTCACTCAACAACTGTGACTTTGTCTTGAAGTAGATATCCTCGTTCGGCTTATACGCCGTATAGCCGCCCGCTCCTCCGGCGGGAATGATCGAGACGCGCTCAACGCGGTCAGTCTGCGAAACCTCCCGCAAGACGATCGCATGGCCCGCCTCGTGGTACGCGGTCAGCTTTCTCTCCTCTTCGTTGATGACGCGGCTCTTCTTTTCAGGTCCGATCGTCACCTTGAAAACGGCTTCCGAGATGTCGGAATACCGGATCAGCGTGTCGTTGCGCCTCGCCGCCAGGAGAGCCGCCTCGTTCAGCAAGTTCGCTAGATCGGCCCCCGTAAAGCCCGGCGTCATCTTGGCGATCTCGGCGAGATCGATATCTTTGGCGAGCGGTTTGTCTTTCGCGTGAACGTGCAGAATTTCCTCACGACCCAAGAGATCGGGACGCATGACGACAATACGCCTGTCAAAACGTCCGGGGCGAAGGAGCGCATTGTCGAGAATATCGGGGCGGTTCGTCGCCGCCAGGACGATGACACCCTCGTTCGGTCCGAACCCGTCCATCTCGACGAGCAGCTGGTTGAGCGTCTGCTCGCGCTCGTCATGTCCGCCGCCGAGACCGGCGCCGCGGTGACGACCTACGGCATCAATCTCGTCGATAAAGACGATACAAGGCGCTTTTTTCTTCGCGTTGAGAAAGAGGTTGCGCACGCGCGACGCGCCGACGCCGACAAACATTTCGACGAAATCGGAACCGCTGATCGTAAAGAAAGGGACGTGCGCCTCTCCGGCGACTGCTCGCGCCAACAGCGTCTTACCCGTTCCGGGCGGCCCGACGAGCAAAATACCTTTCGGAATCTTCGCGCCGAGCTCCGTGTACTTCTTGGGATTTTTCAGGAAATCGACGACTTCCTGCAATTCTTCTTTTTCCTCTTTTGCACCTGCCACATCGGCAAACGTCACCTTGTTTTGACCGGGATCGGCAAGCGTCGCGCGGCTCTTCCCGAACGACATCGCCGTCCTGCCGTCGCTGTCCCTGCGCGAGTACGAAATAAAGACGAACGCGCCCAGCGAAATCATCATGAGGAACAAAAGAGCGCCATTCAGTATACTCCCGATGTCAGTCGGCCGATTGTAATCAAAAGAGGCAATTTTTCCGTTAATCTTCGCCTCGCGCAAAAGTTCGAGATACGAAGGAATTGTTTCAGACGGTATGGTCTTCTTCACGATAGCCGGACTTCCGGACTTGACGGCATTTTCACTCATCTTCAAGTTGAGCGCCGCGCCGTCAATCGTCACCGACTCCACTTGACCGCCCTGAATCATCTGCTCCACTTCGTAAAGCGTTATATCCTTTTTATCCGATTGGGACAACATGAACGTTGTCGCCAAAATGGCGATCATCAGAATGACATAGAAAGAAAAACCGCCGAATTTTCTTTGTTGGTTCATTTTACGATTAGTATCCTACTTACTTTATATGCAGCCGTAATATGCAGCCGTATGTGTCCGAGTGAAAAAGCGATCACTCATTGTCACTGAGAACAACGACTTCAGGCAAATTCCTGTAATATCCATCGAGATCGAGACCGTATCCGACAATAAATTCGTTCGGGATTTCCATCCCGATGTAATCGACTTGAATATCGACTCTCCGACGCATCGGTTTATCAAAGGCAGTCACGATACTGATGCTCGCGGGGTTTCGCGTTGACAGCAACGATTTCAGGTGATTGAGCGTCAGTCCCGTATCGACGATATCTTCCACGATGAGCACGTGTTTTCCCGCGATGCTGCGGTCAAGGTCTTTGTTGATCTTTACGACACCCGTCGTCTTCTCCCCCGCGTAGCTGCTGACCGACATAAAGTCGACTTCGCACGGAAGATCGATCTCGCGGACGAGATCGGCCATGAACATGAACGAGCCCTTGAGGACGCTGATAAAATAGAGCTCTTTCCCGCGGAAATCTCTGCTAATTTCTTCGCCGAGACGCTTTACAAAAGCATTGATCGTCTCACGATCGATCAGCGTATGATCAATCTTCTTTTCTGTGTAAGGCATAGCAACGATTCATCACTTTCTTTTAGGAATGAAAAACAAATTATACGCGATCAAGCGTGTCAATTACAAACAACATGGTATCATCTGCAATCATTTGCATTCTATCACAGCGCCTGTTAAACGGATAGCATGCACATAATTGGAAACGCACGACACAATGGAGACAAAATACCGGCATACCGTCAGAAAAACAACCGACCGGAACTAGTCTTCGCTTTCGGGAAAAATGAAGAACAGGCGTCCGTCGGAGATACGTGCGATCACGCTGCCCGGCAACGAAAAGGAGATTTCGCGCCCCTCCCCGCCCGCGCTCTTCCCTATGCCGCTCACCAGTTGATCGAGATGCGCGGCACCAAGTGTACGTTTTGATGAAGAGCGATTTCTTTCATCTCCGGCGATCGACTCGTCAAAATGACGCACGAGCACGCGCTTTACGATCGCCAGCGGATGATTCGCCAACGACGAAACGGCCAGTTTTCCGTCAGGCAAAAGGGACGCCCGGTAAGTGGCATCGGTCCACTGCGCCAATGCCTGCTCGTCTCCCTCCGCCGCGTCGCCGAGACGCGCGAGAACGGGTACGGGGTCGTATCCGAGGACATCGCTCCACGTCGGTATGAGCGTGCGGCGCACCCTGTTGCGGAGAAATGCGTCCGAGCGGTTCGTCTCATCCTCGCGCCACGGCAGGCCGAGAATTTCGGCTGCCGATTCAATCTCTTCGAGACGTAAATCAAGCAGCGGCCGAATAAAGACGCCGTCAACGTACCTGATGCCGACGAGTCCTGCAAGCCCCGAGCCGCGCCCAATGTGCATGAGAATGCTCTCGGCGCGATCATCCATATGATGAGCGAACGCGACGCGAAAACGCTCCGGACTGCCGGCGTATTCCATACCGAGCCGAACCATCGTATCGCGACGCGCCTCTCTCCCCGCCTGCTCTAGACTGACGCCGAGCTCATCGGCGAGCTTAGGGATATCGGTGCGCACCGAAATGTAGGGAATGGAACGCTCCAAACAAAACGACTCGACGAGCAGTTCGTCTAAATCGGCATCCTTGCCGCGAATCATGTGGTTCAGATGGCAAGCGAAAAGATCAAAGTCGTATTGCGACCGGAAAACATCGAAAAAAGCGAGCATCACCATCGAATCGACACCTCCCGATACGCCCGCAACGACGACGGCATCGGGCGGAATCATCTCCCAACGTTCACACGTCGAGGCGATCTTCTTGAATAATTCGAATGTCTCTTTCGGTTGTGTCATTTAACGAAATGGAGCGAAAGGCGCTTCGGGAGTTCCGCCGTAGTCTTCTTCGGTAAACGTGAGAATCTCAGGGTTCCATTGGAGCGTGAAGAGCCCACGTTCACCTTGCCTGTTTTTCTCGACAATCAGGTCAACCTCCGTGACCTCCTGTTTATAATCCTTTTCGTCATCCTTGCGGTTAGGATCGTGTAAAAACATGACGACGTCGGCATCCTGTTCAATCGCTCCCGACTCACGCAAGTCGGCAAGCCTCGGCCGGCGGCCGGCCCTGTCGACTTCACGACTGAGCTGCGATAACGCCAATACCGGCACGTCGAGATCGCGCGCCATCACTTTCAACATCCGCGAAATCTCGGCGATCTGCTGCTGGCGGTTTTCAGCTCGTGAGCGCCCCGAAGCGGTCCCCATCAATTGTAAATAGTCAACGACAACTAAATCCAATCTCCTGTGTTTCAGCTGCAACTGACGACAGCGCGCATGGATTTCGACGACGTTGACTGACGAATGATCGTCGATGTAGAGAGGGACGTCGTAGAGTTCGCCTAAACCCGCCGCAATCTTGTCCCACGACCTCTTATCCTTCTCGTCAAGCGTCTCGAGCTGCTGAAACGACATGGCCGTCTTAGAAGCTAAAAGCCTCGTCGCGACTTCTTCTTTACTCATTTCCAAAGAGAAGATGGCGACGACAGCGTCGTAGTAGCGCGCGACATTGTGCGCGATATTGAGAGACAACGCAGACTTACCGACACCGGGACGAGACGCCAAGACGTAAAGCGCGCCTTTCCGAAGTCCGCCCAACACGCGGTCGAGACTAGGGTAGCCTGTCTTAGGCGACTGGACTCTGACGCCGGTCGACTTGAGGTGGAGCTCATTGACGCGTTCGCTCAACACTTCACCGACGCGGACGAGTCCCGCATCGCTCTCGTCTTCGCGAATGTTGAGTATCCTCTGTGCCGCCAGCTCGATGAGCTGCTCCGCTTCCAAATCGGACGAAAAAGTATGCTCGATGACGCCGTCGAGCGCCGTGATCAGACGTCGCTTCAGCGACAGTCCCCTCACAAGTTCGATATAAGAAGCGTAGTTCGCCACGAACGGGACAGAACCGGGAAGCGAAGACACGTACTCGCGGCCACCTGCGGAACCGATCTTCTCATTCAGAATGAGCTGGTTCGTCACCGTCAGGATATCGCATGGCTTTTGGTCGATGTGCAACATCTCGATCGCTTCGAAAATCAGCTGATGGCGCGGGTCGTAAAAATCGGAAAAGCGGAGTTTCGAGATCATCGCGGAAAGCGCTTCAAGCCTCAACATCGCGCAACCGAGAACAGACTGTTCCATCGCGACGTTGTGAGGAAGCGGGCGTCCTTTCAACCGCTCCGATAATTGAATAGGCTTACCGGGAAGCGATTCCTGTCCACTAATCATTTAAGTCAGCCTTTACATCGAGTGTAAAATCAACGGAAATCTCAGGGTGGAGGCGGAGCGTCACTTGATGGCTGCCGACCGTCTTGATCGGCTCACTGACCGTTATATCGCGCTTATCAACTTGATATCCGAGCTGTGCGAGCATGTCGGAGATGTTCTGGTTCGTCACCGTTCCGTACAACCGCCCGGCCGAACCTGTTTTTGCCGACCAGACGAAACGCTGTCCGCCGACGGCCGCCGCGATTTCACGTGCCCGCGCGAGGCGCGTCTCCTGTTCTTCAATCTTAGCGCGCCGTTTCATTTCGACAACGTTCAAATTGTCTTTTGTGACAGGAACGGCCAACTTGCGCTTGAAAAGAAAATTGTTCGCATAGCCGGGCTTGACCTCAACGACATCGCCGGTCTGCCCGAGACCTTTGACACATTCCAGAAGTAATACTTTCATATTTTCCCTCCATAGATTCGTATCGGAACTCCATGATACCGCAAAAGCTTTCGATTATGACGGATGCGTCAAAAACGCGTCAATCAAAAAAAGCCTCCGCCTCGCGAACTGTCAACGAAACGGAGGCTGCTGTTTCGAGAACGAAGCTAATCAGCTTTGTAGGGCAGCAATGCGACTTGTCTCGCACGGCGAATCGCGTTCGTCAGGCTGCGCTGGTGAAGCGCGCACGTGCCCGTCATACGGCGCGGGAGAATCTTGAAGTTCTCAGCCGTATAGCGCTGTAACGTGTTGACATCCTTGTAATCGATGTGATCGATGTGGTCGGCGCAAAAAACGCAATACTTTTTGCGACCGTAGCGTCTTTGCCCTTGAAAGCTTCCGCGTCTTTTTGTTTCTGACATATTCATTTACTCCTTCACGACTGCAGTTACATTAAAAATCAAACGGTAGAGATGTGTCATCGTCAGGTGCAGGGAGGAAGCTGTCGCCTCCGCTGTCGACTGTCGTCGCCGACACGCGGTCCGAACGGTCATCGTCGCGTCTGCCGCCTCCACCGCCACCGCGCCTTGATTCGCAAAACTCGACTTCGTCGATGATCACTTCCGTCGTATAGCGACGATTTCCCTTCTCATCTTCCCAGCTCCTCGGTTGGATGGAACCTGAGACTAGGATGCGGTCACCCTTGCTGAAATAGCGATTGATAAATTCCGCTTGTTGACGCCATGCGACACAAGGGATAAAATCGGCTTGGTTCTGCCACGATCCGTCAGCTGCGCGGCTGCGACGGTCACAGGCAACGGTAAAATTACATACGGAAATCCCGCTCTGCGTCGTCCTGATCTCGGGATCTCGCGCCAGTCGTCCCATTAAGATTGCTCTGTTCATTCATGTGTCCTTTCTGTCATCAGACAAATCAGCGGGTTTAACTCTCGTCTGCCGGCGTTTCTTCCGGCACTTCTTCCGTGTTCTGCTCTGGTTCAGCTTCGGACGCCGCCTCTTCCGGTGCATCTGCTCCCGGAGCTTCAGATTCATCCGCACCTTCTTCAACCTCTTCCGGTGCGCTCTCCGCCGCCTTTTCAGCAGTTTCTTCCTCTAACAACGTACGTCTTCCCGTCGGGACAAAATTGCCCTCAGCGACGACGATGAGGAAGCGGAGTACCGCATCATAGATGCGCAGCAAACGCTCGATCTCACGCGGCGCGTCGGGCTCGGCATTGAAGTACACGAGAACATAATATCCTTCGCGGATATCCTGTATCTCGTAAGCAAGACGGCGTCGACCCCACTCAACGATGTCGACAATCTCGGCGGATGCTTCAACGATACCGTGCACGCGCTCCATCTGCGCTCTCAGTTCATCTGCCCTAAGTGTTCCATTCAGGACATAGATCAATTCATATTTTTTCGCCATGGGATTATTAACCTCCTCCCGGACTTTACGGCTCTACACCTTGTAGAGCGAGGACTGCGCCTGTTTTCGCAGGCGAATCACACTCTAGCACGGAAACGGAACACCCGTCAAGCTATGTTTTTTGCGGCACATCCCGCTGAATATGCCGTCAGCCGTTTAACGAGTCAGTTCACCAAGTGTATCGAATAGATGTTGTCGATTTTTTGCTTACACCGAAATTTAAGCGATCGTTCACCATACAGAGACAGTCGTTTACTTCGGATCGAGTTCCTGCAAAAACCGGTACAACTCCTCCAAGATATCGCTCAGCTCATCGCGGACGCAGCGATACGAAGCGATCGTCTCACCGAAAGGGTCGGCAATGTCGTGTGAACGCTCCGACACGTCGGATATCGATATGATCTTATCATGCAACGCGGGAGCCGCACACCTCAACCACTCACGCTGCAAGGTCGTCATCGTAACAACGAGGCTCACCTTATTTAACATTCGCCGGTTAACTGGCTTTGAGGTCATCCCACGAACATCAATGCCAAATTCCCGCAGAGCTTCTACCGTATGCTCCGAGACGGGCCAGCCGGGAAAAGCCGATAGTCCCGCTGAGATCGCTTCCCAGCCCGTATCTCGGTAGCGATCATTGAACAACGCCTCCGCCATGGGGCTGCGGCATGTGTTGCCATGACAGACGAATAAAACTTGACGAACATTCGCGCTTTCCGTCGCAGCTGAAGCATGCATCAGTCTATCCATGTACGCGACGGCATCCTCACCTTCAAAACCTTCGGCAAAAATGAGTTCGACACCCTGCTCATCGAGCGTACGCAACGCGTCGAACAAGTGATGACTTGCCTTCGCAAGGTCGCTCGAGCCTTCGTACGTGTAGACGCGGAGCGCCGGCGGCAAAACATCTGTTTTTGAACGATATTCCTTCCAGTCCGATTCACTCAAAAACAATCCGATCGGTGTCTCCCGATCACGAATCATCTCGATCATCTCTATGAGTCGATCGGACAGTGAGAGTTCTCGTTCAGGAAGAACGATGCGTACCGTCGCTTTCGGAGCGTAGTGGCGATACTTCATACCCGGTGAAATGGGGCGCTCGACGACGTCACCGCTCTCTTCGACTTCTTTCCAAAAAACGGTCTTGATGCCTGTCTTCTCGAAAATCGCCTCCGCCGTCACGACACCGGGACGCAATATTCTAATGGGCTCTCGCGTCAAGTCGATCACTGTCGACTCAAGGCCGACGTCACACGGACCGTCATCGACGATCCAAGGGATGCGACCGAGAAAATCATCCATCACATGGCGCACTCTCGTCGGGCTCGGCCTCCCCGATACATTCGCGGAAGGCGCGACGACGGGAACTTTGGCGGCAGCGAACAGGGCGCGCGCCGCAGGTTGAGAAGGAAATCGGACGGCGACCGTTTCGAGGCCGGCCGTTACTTCGTCGGGAATATACTCTCCGCGAGGCATCACATACGTCAAAGGGCCAGGAGAGAATGCTTCATACAAGTCGTGAAAGACATCCGGAACAGAAGAAACGACGCCTCCTAAATCTTCGTCCGACAAAAGATGGACGATCAGAGGGTTGTCTGCCGGACGACCTTTCAGACGAAAGATCTCGCGGACGGCGTCGGGCAGCAAAGCGGACGCTCCAAGTCCATAGACGGTCTCCGTCGGAAACGCGACGACGGACCCGCCGGCGAGCGCCTTCCCGACCTCGTCAAAAAGGCTTTCATCAATCGGATGTTCGACAAGAAGAATGCGCGTATCCATCGGTCGAAATTCCTTAAATACCGCTACGCTTGCAAAGCGGCTTCGTGTTCGGCTATCTGCAACGCGTCGATGATCTCGTCGAGATCACCCGCCAAGACGCGATCGAGTTTATACAGAGTCAAACCTATGCGATGATCGGTGACGCGAGACTGCGGGAAGTTGTACGTACGGATCCTCTCGCTTCGATCGCCGGAACCGACTTGACTCCTGCGCTCGCTCGCGATTGCGTCGGCGCGCTCCCGTTCCGCCATATCGAGCAGAATGGCGCGCAAGTGCGCCATCGCTTTATCGCGGTTCTTGTGTTGAGACCGCTGATCCTGACACGTCACGACGACGCCGCTCGGGAGGTGCGTGATGCGAATCGCAGAGCTCGTCTTATTGACATGCTGTCCGCCCGCGCCCGACGCGCGGTACGTATCGATCTGAAGATCTTTCGGATCAATTTCGAAGTCGACCTCATCAACTTCAGGTAAAACTGCCACAGTGACGGCGGATGTATGAATGCGACCGCCCGCCTCCGTTTCCGGCACGCGCTGCACACGGTGCGCGCCGCTCTCGTACTTCAACCGGCTGAACGCGCCTTTGCCGTCAATGATAAAGACAATCTCTTTGAAACCGCCCAATTCCGTCTCGTTGAAATCGACGATTTCCGTCTCCCAACTGCGTGCTTCCGCGTAGGCGGCATACATGCGGTAGAGATCGGCCGCGAACAATGCAGCTTCCTCACCGCCCGTCCCCGCTCGTATTTCTATGATGACATTGCGCTCGTCGTTTTCGTCTTTCGGCTCGATCATTTCCATGATGGCGGCCTCAAGAGACGATTCTCTCTCTTCAAGCTCGGCGACTTCTTCGCGGGCGAGCTCGCGGAGAATCTGGTCGTCTGTCTCATAGAGAAGCGCTCGATTCTCCTCCAAATCTTCCTGCACCTCTCGGAGTTCGCGGATGAGCTGAACGAGCGGTTGTAATTCCGCATGCTCCTTGACGAGGCGGATATACGCTTCGCGGTCGCGCATGAGTTCCGTATCGGCGAGCATGTTCGTCAGTTCGTCGTAACGCTCTTCACTCGTCGTCAATTTTGTCAATTCACTGATATCCATAATCACTCAGGGTTCCTTTACTCCTCACATCTTACCAAACGTCCGCTCATGCCTTCTTACAAAACGCGAGAACTCGCGTGTGACCTGCCAAATCATTTTTTCGATCGCGCTCACGCCATGCACCGTTACGCACAAACAAACGGACGACATCTTCTTCCTGAAAGGCGCCGATTTCGACGATCAGAACACCGTCATCGCATAGATGACGTCCTGCCTCACGTGATAGACGGAGGTAAAATTCCAATCCGTCACAACCGCCGTCGAGAGCCGACCGAGGTTCAAAGCGGCTCACCTCAGGCATCAGGGTCGCAATCTCATCCGTCGCAATATACGGCGGATTTGCCGTAATGACATCGTAATGACAATATGTTGATGGCCAGATATCGGCACATTCAAGTTTCCAGTCAACTGAAGCGATGAGACGGCGCGCATTTTGTCTCGCGACGTCTACGGCGTACCGCGAATTGTCGGTCATCATCAGCGTGACGTCTTTCCCCGCTTCGCTCAGGCAACGCGCAATCGATATACCGATCGCGCCCGTACCTGAAAAAACATCAAGCACGTGTACGCATGGCAGCGCTTTCGTGTACTCGATCGCCGCGTCGACGAGCAGCTCGCTCTCAGGCCGAGGCGTCAACGTCTCTTTTGTCACTGCAAAAGTCAGGCCGTAAAACATTGCTTTCCCGACAATTTGCGACAGCGGCGCGCGAGCTTCGCGCATCGCAAGCGCGTCATTGAGAGCGACAAGCTGATCGCGGGTAAGCAAGACTTCGGGAAAGGCGAGCTGATGAGCAATCGAAATACCGGCGACAGCCTCGATCAGCAAGCGCGCTTCTTGACGAGCTTCTTCAATCCCCGCTTCACAAAGGCGAAGCGTAGCCTGATTGAAGAATGTCTGTCGGCTCACACGCACGAGGATAGTCGACTACCAGCGATCGCTGTCGGGATTATCGGGAATGACGGCGCTCATAGCCGCAATCGCGACTTCAAGCATCTCGTCCTCCGGTTCCGCCGTCGTCAAACGTTGCAGAGCGAGCCCCGGCTTCGACAGTATCCGCGTCAAGGCATTGTCATATGTACCCGCCAGTTTAATGATTTCATAGGAAATACCTGTCACCAAAGGCAACAGAGCTAGACGAATCAAGATATTAATCCAAAGCGAATAGCGCCCGACGACTGCGAAAGCGAGAATCGAAATGAGCATCACCAAAAACAAGAACGACGTCCCGCAACGCGGGTGAAAGCGACTCATAGGACGAATGTTCTCGACGGTCAGCGGCAAGCCTGCCTCATACGCCGCGATCGTCTTGTGCTCCGAGCCGTGGTACATCCAGATACGCTTGATGTCTTTGCTGAGAGACGTGAGCCACAAGTACGAAATAAAGATCGCAATCCTGACAAAGCCTTCGACGAACGATAGCACAAGAGCCATGCCCCCCGACTGTTCGCCGGCACCGAACCCCGTCACTTTACGCAGCAAGTCGGTCAAGGCGCTCGGCAGCAAGATGAACAGGGCAACGGACAGACAGAGCGAGACCACCAGCGCAAACCCTGTCATGATATGAGGATACCGCTCGGCAAACCGATCGAAGCGTGACATCTCTTGTTCGTCTTCAGTCTCTTCTTCCTGCATCGCAATATCGGCAGAATAACCGATCGCGCCCACCCCCGTTTTCAACTGCGTCACGAGACGGACGATTCCTCTGAGAAACGGGATGTTGAATCGATTGGCAAAGGGAGAGCGATCTTTGACTTGAAGAACGATTTCGCCGTCGGGTGATCGGACGGCGATCGACTGTTTTTCCGGTCCGAGCATCATCAGACCCTCGATCAGCGCCTGCCCGCCGATCGATGTCTTCTTCGGAACCCCCGTTCTCTCCGCCTTATCCGGATAATCTGCCTGATTGTTTTCCATATTATTACAATTAATTAAGTAAGCAGTTTTAACTGCCGATCTACGAGCATCAAAAAAAGAGGAGCCGTTGAGCTCCCCCCGCGGCTTATTTTTGCCGTTCCATGCGCCTTCTGAACTTATCGACGCGTCCGCCCGTATCGACGAGCTTCTGACGCCCCGTGTAGAAGGGATGGCACTTGGAGCAGACGTCGACATTAATCGCTTCTTTCGTTGCGCCCGTCTCAAACGTCTCGCCGCATGCGCAGCGCACAACACTTTTACCGTATTTAGGATGTATTCCTTCTTTCATCTCTTTCACCTCTCATGGCAACCGCGCGAAAAGCCACCTGCCCTCGTATGCGATCCCAGAAATAAGCGCCCGCTCGGGGTCGCTCGCTAACAGATTGTACAACGCTATCGCCAAAGATGTCAACCCGACGTCAAGCACCGAGTCTATTACCGTTAAGTCAATCGCTGACATCTCGTAAGCCGTGTCTGCTCAAACAACGCGACCTTCGAATCTTCACGTATGTTCGCACTTGCACACGACAAATTTTACAGTAAAGGAACAAATCATAAATGTTACACAATTGCGAATCGCTCTCTCCATGCGATACGCTGATATGGAACAAATATGTAAAGGAAAGCAATATGAACGAAAAGACAAGAACCGTCTACTTCATTCGCCACGGACTGACATATCAGAATCTCTGTCGCGAATACCAAGGTCAAATACAAAACTACGACATACTCCCCGAAAGCGCCATGCTCATTCAGCAAAGGGAGCGGCGCGATGTCGTCCCCGCCGTACAAACACTGTGGGTCTCTCCGCTCAAAAGAGCGCGGACCACAGCGGAACTCTACTTCCCCGGCAAAGAATACGAACTCGTGCCTGAGTTGCAGGAAAGAGAATTCGGACAATGGGACGGCAAAACTCACGATATGCTCCTCGACGACCCGCTCTACATAGAGTTTATCAACTCCTTCGGCAACGTCACGCCCCCTGACGGCGAGCCGTTCGAAACGTTCAGGAAGCGCATGCGAGTCGTACTCGATAAGATCGAACAGTTCGCACAATCAGAACCTGAAAATTTCCCCCTCGCTCTCGTCTTTCACGGAGGGCCTATTCTCCACCTGACCGATCGTATCATCCCTCAAGATGAACCGTTCCGGCGCTACTACTCACTCGGTGGTGGCGGACTGAAACTGGAGCTCGCACTCAACCCGCTCCGAGCCGTAGCAGTCGAAGAACTCTTTAACGACGATGTGCCTGTCGAGAAGACGCCGTTCTACCTTGAGTTTAAAAAGGCTTAGATGAACTACGAAATACATACCTATTCCAATTTGGCATTCAGCTTCTATTCTGACCTGCTGAACACAGAAAAAAACCGTTTGACACCGAGACATCAAATCATGTATCCTAGTCTTCGTCTCGGGTGATTAGCTCAGCTGGTTAGAGTACCTGCGTGACATGCAGGGGGTCATAGGTTCAAGTCCCATATCACCCACCAAGCTAAAACCGCTGAAACTAAAACGTTTCAGCGGTTTTTGATTTCAGAAACAGTCTTGCTCCTGAGATTTGGACAATTAACAGAAGTCAGACGGCAGACACCAAGAAAGAAAAGAGAACGAAAATGAATAAGATTGTTGCTTTAGCAGTTGCATTGGCGTTGTTCATCTCAGCTCTTGTGGGCTGTGCAGGAACTCAAGACGTGGAGATAGGCTACTCGCAGATCACAACTACAGTTGAAACGTCAACCACGACTACAACTACGGAGGCACGAAAGACTATCTCCGTTGGAGAGACAATCAAAACAGCTAATTATGAAATCCATATCAAAGACGTGCAGATTACCTCAGAGATTCTACCACCCGACACTTCCGGTCAACATAATATGTACGAGGCAGAAGACGATGAAATTCTTGTCTACGTTGACGCGGACGTGAAAAACTTGAAAACATCCTTCGCAAGCCGTGACGGTATTTATTCCGCTACGCTATTTTACTCCACCGGGTTTGCTTACAAAGGTCAGATTATCGTCTTGAGCGATAATGCTCATTTCTCTTACCCCGCCCTACATAGAATAACTCCGCTTAAAAAGGCGTTTGTCGGATGTATGTTTGTTTGCCCATTTGAGCTAAAGGATAGCGGTGAACCGATAACGATTGAATTTAAGGTTGATGGAGAGACGTATTGTCTGAAATATCGCTAAATAGATAACACTCTTCTTTCTCTTTGGATCTTTCCAATATTCCCAACAGTAAAAGGCGTATAATCGGCTTGAAGAGCTCAACTGACCGTTGAACAACTATGCGTTGAGTCATAAAGTCCTTGTTTCAACTAGGCGGTGATTGATTTCGTCCTTTTCGAGACCATACTGATAGTGACCGTGAAACTGAGACACGGCAGTCATTGAAACAGCGGGCATCGTGTTCACCTCTGCGATTGTGTAAAACAATGCACGGCAGTCATTAAACAGCCGGAACACGCCATAGCTGTTGAACTTACAGGAGGACCACATGGCATACGATGTTGCAAAATTGGGCGTACGCATCGCCCAGATGAGAAGAGAAAGAAATCTCACACAAGAGGCGCTCTCGCAGAAGCTCGGCGTCTCCCCTCAAGCCGTATCAAAATGGGAGACGGGAATCGGCTGTCCCGACATCGCGTTGTTGCCGGCGATCGCCGAAGCATTCGGCGTCACCATCAATGACCTTTTCAGCGATGACGTTGCGCCCATTGAGACGGTGGCAGAAGATGATTATTCCTTCCCCGCCGAATACGGCAGCCTCAAATTCGTCGCGAGACTGAAGAACAGGGCGTGCTATGCCGATATGGAGGGGAAAGTAGACGGATCGTTCGTCCGATTCGATGACGGAAGCGAAGCTGACTTTGAAGAAATGGTCGTCATCAATCGCGGAAAGGGCAATATCTTGCTTCGCACGAGTGAAGATTTCGGCACAGGTGATTGGGCAAGCGATGAAGGCACAGTCAGCCAAAACAACGATAATGGGAACGGTGCGGGAATCGACAGTTTAGATTTTGATCTCGCAGGCGCGTGCGACATTGTGATCGAACAATCACAAGATGGAAAAACACATTGGTTTGCCGACGGCTCTTGTTCTTTCATGTCGAATCTCTCCGTGGAACAGAGAGGGTCAACGCTTTACATCCGAGTAAAAAAATATCAGAACAAAAAGTTTTTCGGTGTCAACTTAGGAAATAGCAACTTATCCGGCAGTATACGTCTCCTTGTCGCTCGACCCGTTGTTAAATCACTAAACGCAAAGGTCAGTGGCGCCTCCGACATCAGCGGCGCAATCGACGCGGAACAGGCAAATATTGTAATCGCCGGTTCCGGTGACGTTACATTGGGAAATGTCGCAATACTTCAGCTAAAGTTAGCGGGTTCGGGAGACTGTGACTTCGGTATCGTTGAGGATGCATCGATTAACATTGCTGGATCGGGAGACGTCACGATCAAAGAGTTGTCCAAAGCCGGGCAGATCAAGATCGCCGGGGCAGGTGATGTCTCCATCTTGGGAGGTGAAGCGGAACGCCTTGAGGTGTCGATCGTCGGTTCAGGCGATGTCGACGCGAAACACTTCACAGTCGATGAATTAGATATCGAGATGTGGGGAACGGGCGATGCCGTCATCGGTCGCGTGCGCGGTCATTCCATCGAGCGCATTGCAAGAACATCCGATCTCAAAATACTCCATAGGGATTAAAAGGGCAGACTGAAACTGCACAATGAAACGCTATTTAATGTAGAGGCTATCTCAAAACCGTTTATTAAGAGCGATGATGAGATAGCCTTCATTTTGCGTCACGCTACTTGTCCGAACGCTCCACACCCGTGTGCAATTTTGCAGTTTATATCGAATATCTGTACTCGGCGTCAGCCGGTCTCTCCGAACGCTCCACACCCGTGTGCAATTTTGCAGTTAATATCGAATTTCTGTACTCGGCGTCAGCCGGTCTCTCCGAACGCTCCACACCCGTGAGCAATTTTACAGTTAATATCGAATTTCTGTACTCGGCGTCAGCCGGTCTCTCCGAACGCTCCACACCCGTGAGCAATTTTGCAGTTTGTATCGAATTTTTGGACTCTACGGACTGTCGATATCGTCAGTCAGCCCGAAATCCGATTTCGAAGTGGTATGATGATGGGCGCATACAAAAATATAGAAATGTTTCAATTTTAGGAGGTTCCATGAAGACAAATAGAGAATATCTCGTAGAAATGGCGGTCCAGGCAAAGATCCATGCACCTACATGGAGAGGCGAGTATAAAGTCGACAACATGGGAATCCCGCATGTTCTCCCCAGCGTCGGCGGCATCGTTTACAACTATCAGATCGGCGACTGTTGCATGAAGCTTGCAGGAGATCACGTTGAGCCCGGCGTCAGCCTGCGCAACGAAGACAGAACTGAAAACGACAGTGTCATGCACGTCGCTTGTATCGGTAATCGCGCCATTGTCGTCGATGGAGACGCGAAAGGAACTGAAGGATTTGTCACAGGCAAGCACGGAGGCATCGAACACACTATTTGCTATTTCCCCGTCGAATCGCTCGACAAGATGAAAATCGGAGATCAAGTTCTCATTCGAGCGAAGGGACTTGGACTCAAACTTACCGACTATCCCGACATCGCTTGCATGAACTTGTCGCCCGAACTTCTCGAGAAGATCGAGCCCGAGGAAGCAGACGGAAAACTCGTCGTCCCCTGTGTCGCTGAAGTGCCGGCATACCTCATGGGTTCAGGCATCGGCGCCTCATCCGGTTACACGGGAGACTACGATATTATGACCGGAGATTTCGACGCGTTGAAGGAATTCGGACTCGATCATTTGCGCTTCGGTGATCTCGTCTTGCTCAAAGACTGCGACAACAGATTCGGGCGTCAGTACAAAAAAGGCGCTCGCACACTCGGCGTCATCGTCCACTCGAACTGCGTCCTTTCAGGCCACGGTCCCGGCGTCACGACACTGCTCAGCTGTTCGGAGGGCGAGCTGCTCATCGGCCGTCATGACCCGAACGCGAACTTGGCGCATTACTTTCTTGTAGAGTGACGACGCGCACTATTTTGCATTCGTACGCCCGTTTTGCGACGTTTCCTTCGGAACCTGCCGGCGGACGAAGCGCGTCAATTCAAGGCGCGCCCTAAAGAATGACAGGCGGTGAGGCTTCTTGACGAGCGTCGTATCGATCGGGTAATAAAGCCTCCCGCCATTAAAATCAATCAACAGCGGATAGAGGCTCGTCTTCTTTTCCAATCGACATAGATAATTGACGACGCCGGCTGCAGCCGAGGTGACCTCATCCGCAATACTCATATCTGTGAGAAACACGATCATGTTCTTCGGGGCGGGCGCCGTCTCGCTGCTCCTCTTGATCGCGCGCTCGCACATGTTCAGCGTCTGATCGACGATGAGGACGTTGAGCATGGGGTGATAGAAGATGAAGATGCGATCGACATATGGTGCACGCCCGAATGACGGGATTTTGCGACGACGCTGCAAAACGACATCGAAAGGCTTGCGCTCCAAGGGGCGCCACCCTTTATCGATATAAAACCGGCACAAATCCGTCCGCGCTTCCCACCACGTTTCCTGCAACTTCCTGTAGCGTTCAGGCAAATGAAACCGACGCATGCGGTCAAGGCGCGCCAGACTCTCCGGGTTGCCGGGGCGAAAACGTTCCAACCTCACACGCGTGAAGACTTGCCTGATAAAGACGATCACCATCAGAGCCAGTAAAATGGCCGCGATGGTAAAAACGGTTGAAATCCAACGCTCATCTTTCAGATCGGGCGTATTCATCGCCTTTTTGTGCAGGAAAAAGAGCCCTACCCCCAGCAGAGATACGATGACAAAGTGAGAAATGATGTCTTGCAACCAGCCGCGACCTCGCATGGTCACTCCTTCTCTATCTCAACTGTCGGGTACCGTGTCGCTATCTCTCGTACTCGCAAACAATGTAACGAACGGCTCTATTCTGTGGAATCGAACGTCAAAGATACTTCCATGACGCGCTCGCCTCGATACACCTCGAGAGTGACCGTATCACCGACTTTATATTGATTCTTAGCGTCGGACAGCTCTCTGACCGTCGTCACATCCTTGCCGTCGATCTTTGTAATCACGTCACCTGCTCTAAGACCGGCTTTGCTGCCCGGTCCGTATCGCTCGACCGAAGCAATGACGACTCCGGGGTAATGAAAGTTTCGCTGCTCAGCAAGCTCTTTCTGTACGGTCGATACGGTGATACCCATCATCGGCCACTCGTGCTTGCCAGTACGGATGAGGCTCTCGATGATCGTTTTTGCCGCATTGGACGGGATGGCGAAGCTGATCCCTTGGATCGGCTCATCTCTCCCGGAATCGGCGTACACAATTTTCAGCTGGTTAATCCCGATGACTTCACCGTAAGCATTGAGAAGCGCACCTCCCGAGTTTCCGGAATTGAGCGCGGCATCCGTCTGGATAAGAGGAATGGGAGATTCCGGCATATCACGATCGAGCGCGGAGACGATACCTGACGTCACCGTGCCTCTCAGCTTACCCGTCGGGTTTCCGATGGCGATCGCAAGCTCACCGACGAGCAGCTGATCTGAATCACCGAGCGGCACTGTCGGAAGATCTTCCGCGTCGACTTTCAGTACGGCGACATCGGCATAGGAGTCGGCACCGACGACGGTCGCATCGTACGTGCGCTCGTCTTCCAAGTAGACGACAACGCTTCGAGCGTCTTCGATGACGTGTGCATTCGTCACGATGTAGCCGTTCTCCGTGATAATAAAACCTGACCCGGCAACCGTACTCTCTACCAGCCCGAAATACGCACCGCGGTCAATCACGACGTTCGTGTAAATCGCGACGACAGCAGGCTTAGCCTTTTCTACGATCTCGGGAATGGACAGGAGCTCCTTGCCCTCCTGTGGAGCGGGACGTGCGAAATCTTCCAAATGAAAGCGCGGATCGACGACATTCTCCGACGGTGTTGGCTCATCACTTGGCGACGGCGAGTCGGTGGGACTCGTCTTGTTGGGCGGCAAGGTCTCGACGATCTCTGGGGATGGCTCGACCAGCCTGTCGTATCCTTTGTATAGAAAAAGGATAACTCCCGCAATGGAAGTAAAGAGCAAGACAGCCACGAGTCCAACGATTATTACGCCGAGCGCGACGCTTCCTCCGCCCCTTTTGCGCGGCGGGGGCGGTCCTTCGTAGTTCGAGTAATCTCCTCGCGTGTCGTAAGGGTTCTCGTTATATGTATGATGGTCTTGGTGATTGTATGAATTCCCGCTTTGACTTTCGGGATCATATTGGTGTGGATTGTATTCATTGTTCATGGCAATGTCTGCTACACAGCCTCGCTTATAGGGAGAGAATCGGCCGTGCGATGACCTCCAATCTCGTTATTCTTCAGTAACTTCTCTCTCTTCTCTTTCTATTTCTGTTTCTATTTTTTCTATCTGCGACTGCGCTTGATCTTCAGGCTCATCCTTGCGAAAAAACACGTCGCGATATCCATCTCTGATGAATCTGAGTTTATCCACGATACGATATTTGTTCCCTGAATTTTTACGGTAATCTCCGTCCGGCTCATTGTCCGTAACGACCGTTTCCGTTCGCCGCTCATCTTGAAGCGAATCGTCGAGGTCGCCGAAACCCTCCGACGACTCCGGCACAACGGCTTCGTCGATTCCAAGTACGGCGGCAAATTGAGCAGCCTTCACTGTTTCCGTCTCCCGCCCCTCTTCCTCCGCGTCGCCGAAATCCTCCGACGACTCCGGCACAACGGCATCGTCGATTCCAAGTACGGCGGCAAATCGAGCGGCCTTCACTGTTTCCGTCTCCCGCCCCTCTTCCTCCGCGTCACCGAAATCCTCCGACGACTCCGGCGCGTCGGCATCATCGACACCGAGCACGGGAACAAATCGAACAGTCTCCAACGTTTCCTGCTCAGCTTCGAGCGGACCCCATTCCTCTTCTCCGTCACGAGGCATGTCATCCGATATCGCGTTGAAACGACGTTCTCGCCTCTCGAAGAATGGCATCGACGCACTTGCGGTCTCGTCCATCCCCATATCATCTGCAACATTCCCGAGCCACGGAATGTCTTCAGCGGTCACCGGGCTACCTCTCATGACGAAGCGGTCGATCAGTTCGTACAGACCGATGTCGAGCACGTGACGTACGCCTTTCAGAAGGCATATGGCGGCGAGCGGCACAGCGATCAATACGAGTACGACAAGAAGCCCCTCGGCAATAATCCAAAAAGCGCCGACGAGCACGCCGGCAACAGTTGTAAGGACTCTGCCGGAATCACCGAATCGATCAAGCGCACGCGTCATGCGATCGTCGACGCGTGCGAGAACAAAGGCGGGAAGTTTCATTTTGTCGACTGTGACGAGAGGAAAGAAAAAATGGACGAGCGTATAGAAGAGTAAAACGTACTTCACCGCGTACAGAATCAAGAGAAAAGGTCTAATAAAGAAGGGTACACGATAATAAATGCTCGATAGGATCGGTGTCGTCAACATCAGGGCGATGAGAAGCACAAGAGAAAGCGGATAAGGTACGATAATCCACGTCGACACGGTATCGGGGAAAAAGAGAAAAAACGTGAATGCGGCACCCATCAACGTGGCTAAGAAAATGTGCGCATAATAGTGTCGACGCGTTCGGTAGTCCGTGTCACTCCATACAGGTCCAATTAGAAAGCCTTCTAAATAGTCCATCATTTCCTTACCAAACTATCATCACCTTGTATCAGGGCGTATCATTCTCGCACTTTTCCGCCATCGGTGCATCGGCTTTCCGCTGTCGCCGACGCTTGATTCACACGAAATTATTCGAGTGTTGATTTGTTAAGTATACCACTCCCTACCTTTCCGATTCTTCACGCCGACGCCTGCTCTCAAGCGCGCGGGCAATCGCACGGATCTTCGAAAAACGATGGCTCATTCCCGACTTGCTCACGGGCGGCGACATACCGTCACCCAGCTCTTCAAGCGAAGCGCCCCTATTCTCAAGCCTCGCCTTCGCAGCCTCCAAGAGCGCCGGAGAAAGGGAGTCGAGACCGCGCAAGCGTTCGATCGTACGGATAGCGTACAATTGTTCCGAGATCGATTGGGCGCGGCGACTCGCATTCGCTTCATCAAAGTTGACGAGGCGGTTGACCTGTCCGAGCAGCTCCCTTTCGCTCCTCCGTTCCTCAAATTGTAACAGGGCGTGGTGAGCTCCGCTCAAGAGCAGAAAACGCGAAATCTCTTCTCCGTTTGAAAAAAACAGCAGACGCTTGCCTTGGTGTTGCGATTCACCCGGCGTCAACTCGGCATGACTGAACAGACGCTTCATAAGGGAGATAGAGCTCTCTGAAGAAGGCGTAAATGCCAAACGATAACGCCCAGTAGCAGGATCCGACATCACGCCGCATGCAAGATAAAAGGTGGAAAAAATCGCCTCGAGTCCCTGCTCGCCCGTCCACTTCCACCAGAGATCAAAATCAAAAAACAAAAGAGCGCGCTTTTCATAGGCGACGAAAAAAGTCAAACAGATGTCGCGTCTGCCCGTTTTTTTCTCGACGATCTCAAGCGACAGTGTCGCGGCGATCTCCTCCAGGATCTTCGCGATGTAGGTGCCTGTGATACGGATCGTGACGATCCATCCGTCTTCCGTCCTGTCGATTGATCCTGAAAGAGCGGAAAACACGGCAAATGAGACGATCGCCCATTCGCGCGATTCTTCACGCGCCGAAAATCGATCAGCTAACTCCCTGCGAACACCGGCTGAGAAGGTCATGAAAACGATTCGGAAGCTTCTATAGCGTCAATCTGTCTCTGCCGCACGTCTCGACGCAAATCGCGATGCAAGACAATGGCGTTGTAGCCTGACTTCTTCAAATGATCGGCGATTCTCTCTGCCGACATAACGCTGCGGTGACGGCCGCCCGTGCAGCCGATACCGATGTTCAGCCGTTGTTTCCCTTCCCGGATGTAAAACGGGATCGTGTAGTCGAAAAGTTCACACTGTCGATCGAGGTATTCGTCGGCTTCCGGGTACTGCTTCAAATAGTCTATGACAGGCTGATCAAGACCCGACAGAGGTCTCAAGCGGTCAATGTAGTGCGGGTTCGGCAAGAACCGGACATCACACAAGATGTCGGCATCGGGAGGTATCCCATACTTAAAGCCGAACGATTGAACGACAATCGTGATCTCATCGCGCAACCCGGCATAGCTGAAAAGCTGTTGCAGCCTTTGCCTCAACGCATGTCTCGACAAGTCGGTCGTATCGATGATATCCGTAGCGAGCGCTTTGACAGGTACCAACATCTCACGCTCCGACGCAATCGCTTCCGAAAGAGAGCGACCTTGCGCCAACGGATGATCGCGCCTCGACTGATTGTAGCGGCTGATAAGTTCGGCGTCGGACGTCTCGAGAAAGAGTATTCGAACGGAAACGTTGCTGTCACGCAGTTGATTAAGAACAGGCTGCAGATACCGAACAAAGCCGGGTGTCCGCGTATCCATAACGAGCGCAAGGAACATATCAGTGGCGGGATGTTCGGCCGTCGCTTGCCACTCCGACAAGACGCGCGTCAGCTCCGCAATGAGCTGAGGCGGCATGTTGTCAATACAGAAGAAACCCATATCTTCCAATAAATTAGCCGTTAAGCTCTTCCCGCTCCCCGATAAACCGGTGACAATCGTAATGTCCATCTAACACCCTTTCCGGATTTATAACTCTTCGTATGTCTAATAAGTATTCGTGACCGATTCACCGCTCGTAATCTTAGACACGCTACAATCTCAGCGCTCAAAAGCGAAGGGATCGCCTTCCCATTCACCGATCAGCCTGACTTCAGGCACGAGAACGACACCCTCCATGTCGTACACGGCAACGCGGACATCTCGGAAAACTTGCGCAATCTCTTCCGCCTTCGCTCCGCCGTAGTTGACGATAAAACCGGCGTGCTTGGCAGAAACGCCGGCGTTCCCGCGCCTGTACCCTTTCATGCCGGCATCGGAAATCAGCTTGCCGGCAAAATAACCCTCCGGCCTCCTGAATGCGCTGCCCGCCGAATAGGCGTCGAGCGGCTGCGTCCTGTAGCGCCTATAGGCATTCTCCGCCATTTTGTCATAGATGAGCGACAGGTCAGTATGCTCGAGACAAAGTTCCGTCTCTAGGATCACGGAGCCCGCCATGCCGCTGAATATACTGTGCCGATAGCCGAAATCGTGTTCGTCGCCGACAACTTCCCGGATACACCCGTCGCCATCGACGAAAGTCGTCTTACGAACAACATCCGACATGCTCCCGCCGAATGCGCCTGCATTCATAAAGACGGCGCCGCCGACGGAGCCGGGAATCCCCCCTGCAAACTCGACACCTCCGAGCGAGTGCCTTGCCGCAAAAGCCGCGACGTCGGAAAGAGAAGCGCCCGCTTGACAGAAGAGGCTGTTGCCGTCACGGCGTATAGCGCTTAGCGCAGGATGTAGCCGACACGTCACACCGCGAATGCCGCGATCGGACACGAGAATATTCGTAGCGCACCCGATGACCGTCAAGGGCAAACGGCTTTTATGAACAGTCCTGATCAACTCGATTGCGCTCTCCTGCGTTTGCGGGTGAGCGAGAATATCAGCGCTCCCTCCCGCCCGAAAGCGTGTGAGAGCTGCGATTGGCGCATCACGCTCAAGCGTTACATTATCTATTTTATCGAGAAAAGATACGACCTCATCGATGGCAAAAGCATCCCTTCCATCATTACTCATTCTTTCTCTCTCCTCCGTGTTGCGCCATCTATCATCTAATCGGACAATTATGAGTACTTTAATATTGGTAAGGCGCGTCAAACACGCGATCCTCGAGTTCTCTGGCCGCGTTGTATCCCATCTTTTTTTGACGGAAATTGATGGAGGCAAATTCAACAATGATCGCAAGATTTCGCCCCGGACGTACGGGAATCGTCACCGACGGGATGGAGACGCCGAGAATCGTCGTCTCCTCGTCTTCGATACCGAGGCGATTGTAGACTTTATTCTCATCCCAAAACTCCATGTTGATGACAAAATTGACATTCTCCTGCACCTTAACAGACGAGACACCGTAGAGCTCTTTGACATTGAGTATACCGAGTCCGCGAATCTCAATCATGTGTCGAATGATTTCGGGGGCTCGCCCGAGAAGTGTCGTATCGGATACGCGCCTGATTTCGACAAGATCGTCGGCGATCAGGCGGTGACCGCGCTTAACGAGCTCAAGCGCCGTCTCCGACTTGCCGACACCGCTCTCGCCGAGAATGAGGACACCCTCACCCAATACCTCAACGAGCACACCGTGTACCGAGATACGCGGCGCGAGTTCGACATTCAAGTGTTTGACGAGCGAACTGTAAATAGAAGAAGTGGAGTGATCGCTTTGTAAGATGGGTGTCTCATACCTGTCGGCGCAGCGCAACATGACTTCGCTCGGTTCATGACGCCTAGAGAGAATCAGGCAAGGAATGCCCGTCGCAAACAGGCGGCTCAAACACTCAGCCTCCTCCTCAGGGGTCAAGGTCTTCAAATATGCCATTTCCATATTGCCAATCAGTTGCATCCGGTCGGGACCGAAATGCTTGAAATGACCTGTAAGCTGTAAACCGGGTCGCGTGATATCGGCGACAGCAATCACTATTTTGTCGATTTTTCCATAGTCGCGAATGACGTGGTAACCGAAGTAATTGACCAAATCTCTCAGCCTGACGCCTACCGCAGCACTCATGTATATTTTTCCCTTTCTCTCCTGCCGGAACAGACTCGCCTTTCCCCGCTCTCTGTATTGTGTCTCGTTTCCGGTACATAATCTTCCGTATCGGAGGGAATCGAGTAGGAAACAATTTCCGACTCGACAGCTTCCTGCCCCTCAGGAGCGTACATGATCTTGACAAAACGCGTCACCGCCTCAACGCGCGTCTTACTTTCATAGAAAACAAAACGGTTTTGTCGCTCAGCGCCATAAGCCGCCGTCAAAGCAGCCTCCAAACCTGCAGCGATATCAGTCTCGGGAGCTGTCATATCTATGACGTAACAACAGCCGCCGGTAATTTCCGAGAACAGCCGAAAATGTTCTTCCTTGTCTTGGGACAGATCGGATTCCTCCGTCTTAATGAGCACGGTGTAGATCGGGATTCCTTTTTGGTTTGCCATAAGCCTAACGTAGAGTGAGTCCCACATGACACCTGTATCTTCACCTTTCGTTATAAGAATGATGGCGCCGTAATCAGGTGTATGATCGAATGCCAGATACAGTGATTTCCAGAGGGCGCTTTCATCGGCTCCTTCTTCCAGCTTACTAATAGCATCGAGAACTTCCTGTTTATTCCCGGTTACTTCGCTGAGAAGCGTTTCCGAATCGGAAAATTGCATGAGCCCGAGGGCATCACCTTTTCGGTCGGACTCCTCATCAATGAAATCCATCGATTCGACAAAGGCTGTGAGCGATGATCGCAACACCTCAATACTCAACGTTTTCGTCATCGCCTGGCTGGTTTCAGCGACGATCAACAGTTTTGAAACAGACTTTTCCTCAATAATAAATTGCTGAGTCCAGACTCCGTCCTCCGTCTCGCTTTCAAATACAGACAAAAAGCGTATGTCAAAAGGAGGAGGAACGGAAGGTTCGTCCGGCAACTCATCGTCAAGTACCGTCGGTTCCGAGGTTGTTGATTGCTCTTCTTTCTCGGAATCAGTCTCCTCGGGGGTACTTGGGGGGGACATTTGCTGAGGGACATACGAAAAGTGAAGCCTTACGCCCGGCCACTTATCCATGTACACGTTATCGATCGAGAGGAGAACGTGCGGCTGGCTCTCCGTCGTCTCAGGCTCTTCCTCAGTGGTAGCAGGAGTAGACATAGTCGCCGTCGACGGCGTGGTAACAACTTCCGTAGACGTCGCATATTCAGTCACCTCATCAGAGGTCGTAACTTGAGGTGAGCCGGGAGTCGGCACAGGTACAGTTTCAGTCGGTTGTGTCATGGGCGGATCCGTCACAGGCACAGGCGGATCTGTCACGATGACAACCTCAGCAGAAGGAGGAGTTGTCGTAGGCTGTGTCGTAGGCGTCGTGTCAGTCGTGCTCTCTTCCGTTGTAGGAGTCGTCGTAGGTGTCGTCGTAGTCGACTCTCGAGAAAAACCTGTGCTCTCCGTCGTCCGTGACGTTGTCGATTCACGGTCAAATATCGGATGCGAGAACTGAATATTGTATGTTGGTTGTGTCGGATCGGAGAACTCGGTATCTTCCTTGTCCTTCGAGAAAAACTGCAACCAGATCCCGATGATAATTCCGACCAGCAACAGGACGGAGAACAACGAAACGGCGATCGGCACCCATCTGATCGATCGTCTGCCGTCTTCGTAAGACGAGAACACGAGACTGTCCTCGTCGATCGCGTCGTCATCCAAAGCAAAAAGCATCTCCTCGCCCGTCAGAAGAGATGCTTTGTCATCGTACAATTTACGTACCGCGCCCTCATCGTGCTGATCGGCGCGACCACCGGCATCCGCCATCCAGTCTGCGCCGCAAAAAGCGCAAAACCGATGACTTGTGTCAATCTGGTGACCGCACTGACGACAACGCATAAAAATACTCCCGAGCGACCATTTTATCGGTGATCCGACGCACTAAATTATAACATAGCAGAGTCCGCGAGAATACGATTCGAGACGATTCCTCCACGGCAAAGCAATGACACCGAAGCGATTGTGTATAAAAGAGACAGCGTCAGTCGCCCAACATGGCAAGCCGCGTTTCGGCCTCTTTAAGAAATGCGTCTTTTGAGCGCGCTCCGACGATCTCAGCGCCGACGACATTCCCGTTGCCGTCCATGAAAACAGTCGTCGGGAACGCCTGCACGAATTTGAAGAGTGAGTCATGCATATTTTCAGCATTAAATTTGACGTTCAGATATGAAGCGCCGGCATCGGCCAGAATCTGCTTCGCCAAGCTCATTTCAAACTCATGGTCTTTGTCAATTTCGATATCGGTCACGATCCCGAGGACTTGAATATTTAATTCAGCGAACTCATTTTCTGCGAGTTTCGCGATGTCGGGAATCTCGACGCGACATGGATTGCACCACGTCGCCCAAATGTTGATCATCGTCAACTTAGCATCTCCGAAAATCGATTGATCGACAGGTTGACCGTCAAGGTCGACCGTGCTGAATGTCCAATTTTTGACTTCCTCGAGCGAGCGTGCAGACGATACGGGTTTGGCTACCTTAACACTCTTGACGAGCTCATCGACCGATCCGATCAGTTCGGCAAAAATCGCCCGATCCTTCTCCGGCAGCTTCATGCCCGCTTCTTCATCCGCCCATGAGACGATGTGTACGACATCGCCACCAACCGCGAAAACGCGATTGTTCGGGAACGTTGTCAGCTCCTCCAAGCTTTCGGCTTTGTCGAAAGCGCTGCGCCGGAAAAGCTGTACGCCTAATAATTTGATCGTATTCGGCCATACTTCTTTCGACATCTTCTCGAATTTTGCTTCATTCGTCAGCGTGGAATCATTGATGATCTCCCGAGCACGTTTAATCAGAGACGTTTCCATGAAGTCGTAGTAAAGACACCTGTAGAGATTCGCTTCATCGTCATTCTGGTCGCCTTCCGCATAGGGATCGAGGTAATCAAGATGATCTATCCAAACCTTCGGGAATTGATACTTAAACCCTATATCGCCATGTGCCAGCCATCCCTCGTCAGCTTCTTCGCGCGTGACATCGAGATTAAGCTCCGGCGCTTCCCCGATCGTCGCTCCCGTTTCGGGATCCGTGACGGGCCAAGTCGGACCATTGCCGGTCGACACACTGTCGTCGACAGGCGGGTCGGCTTGACATGCGCTCATGAAGAGAACAAATGCCAATGCTGCAACGAGTATTTTCGATAATTTTCTTTTCAATGTAGGAACCTCTGCAGTTTAATATTTGTCTCATATCATACTCACTTTTGTCTATAAAAAATAGTTCGTATGCTACGGATTTTAATACCTGTACGATTGACAGCTGTTTTTCACTTGAGGATAATATGAAGTAACACCCTGAAGGAACGGTATTCTTATGGACGATAACCGGCCTGAGAAGGACACCTCAAGAACGATTAGTGAATTCTTGCGACTCAACAAATGGTCGATTCTCATCGCAGCCATCGCGGTCGTCTTTATCCTGATCGGTCTCTTTCGCGTGAACGGCGATGAGGTGAGAACACTCCTGAGAAAAGCGATCAACATCTGTATGGAGTGTATCGGGATTGGATAAGAATAAGACGAAAAATAAGATCCCGGGCTACCGGCGCCATCTCATTCAATTGCTCGGCGCCGCCGTCTTTAACGGTAATTTCAAAGGCTTCATATCGGGGGAAATCTACAGGGGCAAATTGAAATCATTCTGCGTACCCGTCCTTAACTGCTATTCCTGTCCGGGCTCTCTCGGAGCCTGTCCGATTGGCGGGTTCCAAGCCGTTGCGGGCAGCGCGAAATTCCATTTCAGTTTTTTCGTGATCGGGCTCATCGCGTTGTTCGGGATTTTACTCGGCCGCTTCTTCTGCGGCTATCTTTGCCCGTTCGGTCTGTTACAAGATTTATTGCACAAAATCCCGACTCCGAAAATCAAAGTCCCCGCCAAACTCAACCGCGTGCTCTCCTTCGGGAAATATGTGATGCTCGTAGGCGTCGTCATCTTGCTGCCCATCCTCGCTCGCGACAGCCTCGGGATGAGCGATCCGTATTTTTGTAAGTACGTCTGTCCCGCCGGAACGATCGGGGGCGGTATCCCGCTCGTCGTGCTCAACCCTTCACTCAGAGCGGCAATCGGGGCGTTGTTCGCATGGAAAGTTGCCTTGGCGCTCGCCATTCTCACGCTTTCCGTCTTTCTCTATCGCGTCTTCTGCCGCTACCTCTGCCCTCTCGGCGCTTTCTACGGAATTCTTCAGCCCGTCAGTTTCTACCGATTCAAAATCAACGAAAAATGCAGCAGCTGCGGCAAGTGCGCGCGCGTCTGCAAGATGGGCGTCGACCCCGTCAAGACACCGAACAGCCCCGAGTGCATCCGCTGTCGTGACTGCATCCATGAATGCCCGACAGGCGCCATCGAAAGTTGCTTCGGCTATAAACCGTCGAAGGATAAATCAAAAGGAATTTAAAATGGACAGGCAGACGTATTTACTCGATCCGACGGGTACATCTCCCCTCTGTTTTTGGAAAACAAATACATACAAGATTCCTTCGAACATGAGGGTTGTCTCCGACGATGATTTTTCCGACACCCTGCTCAGCAAATACACTGACGAGCCGTATTTCAAGCTCCTGCACAGTTTGAGACAAGTCGATACGGTCGAATTACCGGAAGGTTTTGTCATGACACAGTGCAGTACGCTGGAACTTGCCGCTCATATCAACGTCTGCTACGAGCACGAAGGAGTGACTGCAGAAGAACTCGATCAATACCAAAACCGCTCCGTATATGATGCGGATCTTTGGATTTGCATCCGCGATAAATCGGGCATGAACGTTGTCGCCAGCGGCATCGCCGAACTCGATCGCGATATCAGAGAAGGCAGCCTAGAGTGGATTCAAGTGTCGGACGGTTACAGGCGGCTGGGTCTCGGAAAATGTATCGTCAATGAACTTCTATCACGGCTTAAAGACAAAGCTGATTTCGTGACCGTTTCCGGACGCGTAAACAACGAGACACGACCGGAAAAACTTTACGAGCAATGCGGTTTTTCCGATAAGACCATCTGGCATATCTTGATGCGGAAGATAGCGGAAGATATAGGAACCAAAGATGATTCATTTTGAAACAGAAAGAACGCTCGTAAGAGATTTCGTGCCCGAAGATTTCCACAATTTGCACGAGATCCTAAGTGATCCCCTCGTCATGGAACATGCGGAGCCGGCGTACAACGAAAAACAGACTCGTCACTTCCTTGAAGACTTCTGCATAGGCAAACAAGGCGGGCTGGCCGTCGTCCTTAAAGCGGAGAATAAAGTGATCGGTTACGTCCTTTTTTCTGACCGATTGGAAAAGAGTGTCTATGAAATAGGCTGGTTCTTCAACAGAAAGTACTGGCGACAAGGTCTTGCGTTCGAGACGCTGAGCGGCTTGTTTGCGTATGCTTTTCATCAGCGAAAAGCGCATAAGCTCTTCGCCGAGACCATCGACGATGTCAAATCAACGAAGCTGATGAAAAAGTTGGGAATGACCTTGGAAGGCGTCCAGAAACAACAAGTGCGAGACAGCGATGGCGCTTGGCGAGACTTATACTATTTCAGCTTATTGCGCGAAGACTATTAAATTAAATGGAGAAAGCCCATGCGAATTGAGAAAGATAATATAACCGTCCGCAGCGCGGAGAGACGCGACGCAAAAACGCTCAACACGTGGTGGAATGACGGACGCGTCATGGCGCACGCCGGATTCCCGAACGGTCTCGGCGAATCGATGGAAGAGACGCTTGAAGGTATAGAGCGGTGGAATGATAGAAGCATCATCTCGCGCGCCGATGTGCCGGACGAACTGGGCAAATCTTCGGAAGAAGTCATTGAAAACACGGAACGAGATTCCGGGAACAGCCATCAGCTTTGCATCATCGAAATCGACGGGATACCTGTCGGTGAACTTAGCTATCGGATTCGATCAGAGGAAGCAACCGCTTATCCAGGCTGGAAAATCTGTGAAACCGACTATCAGAACAAGGAGTATGGACCCAAGATCATCCTCATGCTGTTCAATTTTCTTTTCACGGACCAGGCAATCAACACCCCGCGCAGACTTGAACGTATCGTCTGGGATACCATGCTGGAAAACACACGTGCGCAACATGTCTACGAACACAAGATCGGGGCGACAAAGACTAAAACCGTCGAAAATGAATGGCAAGATCAGACAGGGACTTGGCGCACCGCCGTCTACTACGAAATTACAAGAGAAACATTCTACGCCTTGCACTTTTAGGGTCAACGCGCGCTTCGAACTTTTATTCGTTCCAGCTTTCACAACACCCTGAATATATCCTGCTGACATATAACTATCCTCCATCAATGAAAAAATCAATTCATTACTACCTTATGCCCTGTTAAGAGATATAACTTGTGTTACGTGGAGCAAAAACGGACTCCGGATGACAAAGCAAGATACGTCATAAGAGGTGCGAGCAAAGCGCTCAAAGTCACCCCCGTTTCAACCACATCGTTAGAAGCCTATACGTATTGCTGCCGATAAAATTGAATTGCTGTTTCACCTACTAACTTCGAACAAATGCAATAATCTCTCACAATATATCTTGAAGAAATGCAGAAATATCCAACAAAACACTTTGAAGAGATGTATAATAGAAGCGATCAAAGCTTTGAAGAAATGCGGGTTTTGGGAGCGAATGAGCCTTAATACTATGTAAGCTAAGCTGAAAATCTTTAAAAAAGCTTGTAAGGAGGCAAGAAATGTATTTTCGAAGAAAGGCCTATGATCAGCTTTTATCTTGGAAAAGTGAATACGCTGACTCATACGCAATCCTGATCGAAGGAGCGAGACGTGTCGGCAAAACAACGCTTGTGGAGGAATTTGCGAAAAATGAATACAGTTCATACATTTTATTGGATTTTGCCAATGTTTCAGATACCGTCATCTCTTGTTTCGATGACATACATAACTTGGACTTTTTTTTCCTCAGGCTACAGGCGGCGGCCGGTGTCGATTTGGTCAAGCATGACTCCGTTATTATCTTTGATGAAATACAGTTGTTTCCCAAAGCAAGACAGGCGATAAAATATCTGGTCAAGGACGGAAGATATCACTATATCGAAACGGGTTCACTCATTTCCATTAAAAAAAATGTAAATAATATTTTGGTGCCTTCTGAAGAAATGAAACTTACGTTATATCCTATGGATTTTGAGGAGTTTTCCCTCGCTATAGGGAGCAAAACGTATGAACAAAGCAAGAATTTTTTCTGTCAGAAAATGCCTGCGGGGCAAGCGTTGAATCGCCAGTGGATGCGTGATTTTAGAATATATATGGCAGTAGGAGGCATGCCACAAGCAGTAAAAGGCTTTGTCGAGGGACGAAGCTTTTCCGCAATCGACAGGATAAAGCGCAACATCATACAGCTTTATGAAGATGACTTCAGAAAGATCGACAATACCGGCAGGATTTCAGCTATGTTCCATTCCATTCCGGCACAATTATCGCGTGATAAAAAAAGGTTTCTAATATCAGAAGCACTGGGAAAGAGGAAAAATAAGAGAGACGAAGACTTGATCTACGATTTAGTTGATAGCAAGACTGTTTTGATATCCCACAATACAACAGATCCGAGAGTAAGCCTTTCGAGCACAAAGTCAATTGACAGTTATAAGCTGTATGTTGCGGATACTGGTCTGTTCATGACCCTTATGTTTATCGACCGTCCAGACATGCAAAATGAACTATACTCCAAAATGTTATCACACAAATTACCTGCCAATTTAGGATATCTCTATGAAAATGCTGTTGCCCAAGTCGTCGCATCGAGTGATAGGGAGCTTTACTATCACACTTGGGAAAAAGAGAACAGTACTCACTATTATGAAATCGATTTTCTGTTATCAAAGGGCACCAAGGTCTCGGCTATTGAAGTCAAATCTTCCGGACTTGGTGAATTTAAATCCCTAAAGAGGTTCAAAGAAAGTTTCTCAAAATCAGTTGCGCAAACCATTTTGTTGTCCCAGAAAGATATGAAGCACGAAGGGGGAATCGACTTCCTGCCGATCTATATGGCACCATTTCTTGCTGAGCGTTGAGACTTACGGTGTTGCAACAGATTGAGTGTCTGCTCATCAGCCTGCCATTTCTTTTTCAGCGACTGAATCGGGAGACTGGTTCTTTTTGCTTTTTTATACCAGCCGACAATCAGCGCTTCAATACTCAACTTTTGCTAGAATGCAATTGAGAGTAAAATCTCTTGAGAAATATGGAGGTGAACACATGATCGCGTTTCTGGAAAAACCTGTGACGCCCGGCACAACGATTTTGTTGATTGTTTTGATCATTGCTTTAGTTGTGGGAGTCACCGCCCTGCAAGTTTCATGCAAGAAAAAACCTCCTCAAGAAGGCGATGAAAGTCAGAAGACGATCATAACGACAACCGATCCGGAAATAACTCAAAAGACCCGCAAACCGATCCGCCCAACTGATGTTCTCGAAGGGGAACATACAACTTGGAACGATCCCAACGCCCCGAAAGATATCACTTCGACGGATATCCTCACCTTCGATATGTCGATGACCAATGGTTCAGGTGACATACAGGGCTATATCGATCTCGCGCTTTGCGTCTTTGACGAGAACGACAAGTATCACCTCGAACAGGCGGACGATCACATTCAGTCATTTAAAGAATCGGGTTACATACTAAGCATCGACGTCGTTGCCGACCGTGTTACTGAGTATGAGAGCGGAATCGCTGTCGCTCTGCCTGTCGACAAAGATTTTACGGTCCGTTTCGCCGAAGCAATAAGACAATCGGGCGTGATGGCGATGAACGGTCAAGGAGATTGGACTTCCGGAATTCCCGTAGATGCCGGGGAATTTGTATTGGCGGCCAAATACGCTTCAGGCGATTACCTCAGCACGTCAATCAACTCTACCATTCCTGAAAAGGGCATCGCTCTATATCGAGCGTTAAGACCGCTTCTCATCGACGCCTTTATGGCAGCGGAAGAAAATTATGTACCGCTCCTGAACCTCGATGGCGGCACGACAACGCCCGAAGAACTGGTCAAAGGCATTCATATGAGCCAATCGCACATGTTAAAAACCGAGACGTACAATTTTTCACTGCTGATTGATGCCGGTCACGGCAAATTGACAGGCAACTATTCTGATGAAGAAGGAGAATACAGTTGTAGTTTCGTAGAAATTGAGGACACCGACTGCGAGCGACTTGTCCGCTCATTCGTGCGAACCCACTATTATTATGCGTTGGAGAAGGAAAAAGACAATTCAAACGAGGAAGATGAATATCCCGGTGTCATCTATGACGAGACGACATCTTCCTTTTCAGCATCGCTCCATGGAGTTCGCAAGAGTTTTCTTCCTATTCACGGGATAGCGGATGACACAAATGAAGACCTTTATGCCGTCTTCTGTGAGCTAGTCAAGAAATATAATGGATGATGTGCTTTTGACATAAGCTCTTTGTTTTGATCTCACGAGACGACAAAAGCGCAGCGAATGATCAAGCTTTCTTGCTTGAGGGATAGGTGCGATCGTGTCGAGTCGACTCACATAAACTCGACACTCATAAGCAAAAAACCACTTACTTCCTTCCCCAATCGTTCTTCCACGTTCTTGAGATCATGTTTTTATAGGCAGAAACACCATCTTCTTTCCCGATCACCTTCTTAAAAGCCGCTATTATGACATTTGTCCAACAAGGTTAGATTATGCTAACTTTGCGTTGTGTGAATTGGTTAGCATCATCTAACCATCATGCGCAAATAAGGTGATCTATGCTGGACAAATTGCTTTTTCGATACATAGGTAATGCAAAGAAATACATTGTCGTCAGTGTTTTGCTGATGATGTCAAAAGTTGTCGGAAGTTTCTCTATTGCTCTTTCACTCGGACGAATACTTCAGAATCTCTTCTTAAGTACGTCGGCAAATTATATAGCCGCCATTCTTTTCTTCCTGCTCGGATTCGTTCTGAGATCGGGCAGTCTCTATCTTGTCACGCGATACCAGACGAAGATTACGGGCGAAGTAAAAACGAATCTCAGGACAGAAATGATTTCAAAGGCCATGCGCGTCGGCCCATCTTACTTGAATTACACGTCAACGGCCAACATGATCAACATGGGCTCAGATACAATCGAACAGCTGGAAAACTACTACGGGCGTTTCCTGCCGCAATTCTTCGGTTGTTTCGGCATGAGCTTGGTGACTTTCATCGTGTTGCTCCCGATCAGCCTCTCCTCCGCCCTTTTGTTCTTATTTCTGGCGCCCATCATCCCCTTGATGTTGAAAGCAATCTTGGAAATGGTCGCCCGCAAGCAGAGAAAATACTGGGGCAGCTACCAAGATGTCGGGCAGTTGTTTTTAGACAGTCTGCAGGGCATGACGACGCTGAAGATTTTTTCCGCCGATAAGAGGAGAGCGGAAGAAATTCATGAAAAATCGGAAATCTTTCGCGTTGAAACGATGAACATCTTGCGGATGCAGTTGAGGTCAATCACGCTCATCGAGTGGATCGCCTACGGCGGCAGCATCGCCTTGATGGCAGTCGGATTACCGGGAATGTCTTTAAGTTCCGGGAACGCCTCTGCGATGATCGTGCTCATCTTCATGTCAATGGAAGCGTTCAGTCCGATGGCAACCTTGACGTCCAGCTTCCATGTCGCCATGACGGGGGTCGCGGCGGGACGCAACTTAATCGACTTTTTCGCGCTACCCGAGCAAGATGAAAGACATAAAAACGACATCAAATATGATGCCGCTGGCGTCTCCATTAAAAATCTCTCCTTTTTCTATCCTGACAGCGAACGAAAGGTATTGAACAATATCAGCGCTATATTTGACAGACCGGGCTATACGGCAATCGTCGGCGCCTCGGGATCGGGAAAGTCGACACTCGTCCGCCTCATCGCAGGACAACTTGAAGGCGGCGAAGAGGCGATTTTCTGGGGCGATAACGCCTATTCTACGTACAAAAAACAGTCGATAACAGAGAACATGATCCGCATCTCGCATGACGCCCACGTCTTCGAGAAAACGGTTCGGCGAAATTTGCTGATGGGGAAGAAAACGGCCACGGATGAAGAATTAATCGCCGCGCTCAAGACGGTTCGTCTCTACGATGAAATCGCACCGCGAGGAGGCTTGGATTTAGAGATCAAATCGGGCGGGAGCAATTTGTCGGGCGGACAAAAGCAACGGCTCGTCCTCGCAAGAGCTATCTTACGCGACGCCAGAGTGTATGTCTTCGACGAGGCGACTTCCAATATCGATATCGGAAGCGAAGCCGTCATCTTACAAGTCATGAAAGATATAGCGAAAGATCACATCGTGATCCTCGTATCGCATCGTCTCTATGCGGGCAAAGATGCAAAAAAAATCTACGTTATGGATGACGGCAAGATTATTCAGGAAGGCACTTTCGAGCAGCTCGTTAAGAGCGACGGAGTTTACCGACAGATGTGGCAGGCACAAGCGCGGTTTGAATCGCAAGATCTGCGGAGGTTATGCGACGGAACACTCTCGAGATCGGAGATCCGCTCATGAAAAAACGAAGCTCCCTGAAGATCATGCTCGATTTGATGATTCTGGCAAAGGTTCACATACACGACCTCCTGATTGCTACGCTTTCCGGCGTCATCTCCTTTTTCTCAAGCACGGGGATTGCCGTGCTCGCCGCACTGTTAGTCGTCAGGCTGGGCGGGTTCATCAACGTTCTTTTTTACAAAATCACAATATCGATGGCCATCCTAGCTTGCGTAAGGGGGCTTACGAGGTACTTGGAACAATACATGAACCACCTGGTGGCCTTTCGCGTGTTGTGTACACTGCGCGACAAAGTCTTTGCCGCCGTCAGAAGACTCGCCCCGGCAAAAATCGAAGGCAGCAATAAAGGCGCGCTGATCTCGATGATCACAAGCGACATTGAGCTCATCGAAGTCTTTTACGCACATACGATTTCTCCGATATCGATCGCCATCATTTGCGGGATCACTTATGTCGTGTTGATATCTCTTTATTCACCCGCCATCGCCTTGGTGACATTGATCTCATACCTCGTCATGGGCGTCGGCTTGCCGCTCCTTTTCTCCAAATGGTCGAAAAAAATAGGACGCGCACTTCGCCGGGAGATCGGCAGTCTCAACAATATTTTCCTCGACCTCCTGCGCGGTATTACGGAGATCATGCAATTCTCATATCGCAAAAGGGCCATTCGCGTTGTCGAGAAGACGAACAAATCGCTTGTTGACCATCAAGCCGTCCTGATTGAGCAACTGGCCTTGCTGTTGGCGTTGGAAGACGTGATCGTCGTCTTAACGACCGGCGCCGTTTTCTTGACAGGCATCTTGACCGGGCTATCGCCGGGCGTTCTTTTACCCCTCGCCTTCGGTATTTTCTTCAGTTTTCCCGCAATCGCCAATGTCGCATCGTTAGGCAACGGCTTGTCGCAATCGTTATCTTGCGGTGAACGCGTCCTTAATTTACTTGAAGAGAAACCGGTAGCCGACGAAGTGACAAACGGGACTGATTTGGACCTCGAAGACAGTTCAAGCCCGCTCATTGTCGTAAATGACCTTTCATTTTCTTATGGCGACCAGCCAGTTCTTGAGGACTTCAATCTCGAGGTTGCTCAAGGTGAATTTTTAGGCATTCAAGGAGAGAGCGGCTGCGGCAAATCGACGCTGCTCAAGTTAATCATGTATTTTTGGCCATTGAAGTTCGGAGAAATTCTTATTTCAGGTCATTCCGTTCAAGAGATCACTACACAGTCCCTGTGGCGCAACATCAGTTACATGACGCAAAGCACTGAATTCTTCGAGGGCACAATCAGAGATAACTTGCTGATCGCCAAGCCGGACAGTACGGAAGAAGAGCTGAGAAAAGCACTCGATAAAGCCGCAATCCTAGACTTCGTCGACAACTTGGAACACGGGCTGGATACAACGCTCACGGAACTGGGCGACAACTTCTCCGCAGGTGAAAGACAGCGCTTCGGTCTGGCCCGATGCTTCCTGAAAGATACTAAAATCCTGCTCCTCGATGAACCGACAAGCAACCTCGACACGCTCAATGAAAACATCATTTTAGACGCCCTGAAACGCAACAGCGACGGTAAAACAGTTCTCTTAGTCAGTCACCGTGACAGCTGTTTCAAGATTTGTGATCGCGTGATCAAAATGTAGGGGCTTCTTTCAAGATCTGTGATCGCGCGATCAGGATGCAGGACAAACAGTCGTCTGGCAGGGCAAGTCAACGATTTAGATAAATAAGGATGCAGGGATAAGCAGTCGTCTGACAAGGCTAGTTAGATAAATCGGAATGAGCGGGATGCGGGATAAGCTGTCGTCTGACAAGACAAGCCAACGACTTAGATAAAGTTGAAAAGTCAAAAAGATAGATACCGAGAATCATACACATGAATGAAAGGTGGAAAATGAAAAGCTTTCGATTTCAGGCATTTACAGTGAAGGACATTGTGTTTCTAGCCGTGATAACAGCCGTCACACTGCTGGCAGCAGGTCCTCTTGCTCCGATTGTGATGACCGTAACGAAAATAGGGCCGCAAGCGTTCGCCATGGCACTGCCTTTCGCCCTCGTAACATCGATCGGATTGCGCAAAGTCAAAAAGAGCGGTTCTTTGCTCATTATCGGCATCTTATCCGGTCTTGTGCTTTTATTGATGGCGCCCGTCATGTTCTTCAATCAATTCACGGGCAGCCTTTTGTCAGAAAGTCTCGCATTGCTGCTTTTTAAAAATTATGAAAACAGAAAAGCCGTCTTCATGAGTTCAGGTCTGTTTTCATTCTTCACGCTGCCGTCAACGGCTGTCGTCAATATCTTGGCGAAGGGGAAATCGATACCGGAGCAACTCGGGAACCCGATTACCTTCGCTCTGTTTGCTTTGGGAACTATCGCATTGGGTCTTATAGGCGCCATGATCGGGAACAAAATAGCCGACGAACTGCAAAAAGCAGGCAAATTATAGGCTCGTGTATGGATCTGAGATTCTGCGATCACCTCACACTTTCTTTGCATAGAAAGAGGTTCACACATGTGTAAAAGAACGCGCGACATCCATCCGATCTTGTCACTTGTCTGCAGCCTACTGCTGTTTGTAGCGGGCCTTTTATTTGTCAAGGAGACTTGGTTTTGGGCTTACGTCGTCACCTTTTTAGTTCTCCTCCTTTTATTCCGGTATGAAAATCAGATCATTAAACTCGGCCCGTTCGTCTTCATTTTCGGCGTCATTATGGGAGGGCTGACGCTCATAAACGGCAATCGACACGATGCCCTGTACGCCCTTTACAGGGTGCTCGCTTTAGGTTTGGCAGGTGTACTCAGTATGAGCATCAAGCCGATTAACCTCGTCCGCTCCCTTAATCAGCTGAACGTTCCCCGCTGGGTCAGTCTGGGACTTCTAATCGTCATACGTTTTATGCAGATCTTTCGCGAGGAGATCAGGCGCATCAGACAGGCCATTCGGCTGAGAGGCATTCGCTTCGCTGCGACGCCGGGCTTATGGAGCAGAGCGTTCTTTATCCCGCTCACCGTGCGCATGTTGAGCATTTCTGAAGGATTGGCGACGTCACTGGAAACGCGCGGTTTTTCCACGGACTCGGAGGGAAGCTCTTTCGAGAAAATCTGTTTTAAGAGAAGAGATCTCGTCTTTTCTCTCCTGTTCCTTGCATGCCTAACCTGTTACGGCTATCTGTTTCTGCGAGGTCGTTAAATGAGCTGTGCCTTGGAAGTTGTCAATTTATCCTTGTCTTACGATTTTTTGGAAGAAAAAACAAACCGAGAAAAACGGTGGATCTTTAGAGATCTGAACTTCAAGGTCAATCAAGGTGATTTCATCATGCTTACGGGGCACTCAGGCTGCGGCAAATCGTCGCTGATCAACATGATTAACGGCGTTATCCCGAATCTAAAGAAAGCCGACGTAGAAGGCGACGTCTACATTCACGGACAACGCGTGACTGACAGCCCCGTCAAAGAGCGAACGAAATCGGTCGGCAGCGTATTTCAAAATCCGAGGGAACAAATCATCTTCGATCAAGTCGCAGCTGAAATCGTTTTCCCGATGGAAAATATCAAAGAAACGCCTCGGAGAATGCGGGAGAAACTGACCTCTCTATTAAAAATGACCGGCTTATCAGGCGTTGCTAAAACAGCAACCTTATCGGGCGGAGAAAAACAGAAGCTGATGACGGCTTGCACCTTAGGAATGGGACAGAAGATTCTGCTCTTAGATGAACCGCTCGCCAATATGGACGCACGTTCGGCTAAAGAACTTTTGGTACTTCTGAAACAATTATCGGACGATGAAGGATACACTGTCGTCTTATCGGAACATCGCCAAGAGCTCGTTCTGCCGTACGCCGATAAAGTCTATTCCTGTGTAAAGAGTGACGAAGAAAACGTCGAGATGACGCTGGAGATCTTTGAAAACGCGAAAGACTACCGGTACGGCATTTCACCTCTCCCCGATCGCATAAGCCGCGTGACAGCGAAAATGACAAGCAGTGCGGAAACAGTCTTCTCCGTTGAAAACATCGATTATCGGATTGGTGATCGTTTCTTGTTCGAGGACTTTTCCTGGGAACTAAAAAGAGGCGAAGAGTGGGTTGTTTTAGGTGAAAACGGGTGCGGCAAAACAACATTGCTCAACTTGCTGTGCGGATTTGTACGACCGACGGCCGGCGCGATTGTTACGCCTTATAACAGGAAAAGCAAACGAAAGATGATCGGTTACGTATTACAAAACCCCGACTACCAGCTCTTCATGCCGCGTGTCAGAGACGAACTGTATTTGAATGCCAAATCTCCCGAATTTGTGGAGCAACTGATACGCCTCTTCGGTTTTGAACATATGCTTGAACGCCATCCGCTCAGCCTAAGTGAAGGACAAAAAAGAAAGCTTGGATTCGCTTGTATCCTCGCCAATGAGCCGGAAGTCCTGCTCTTAGACGAGCCGACCGTCGGCCTCGACGACGCGGGCATGGAACAATTGCTGCACGCCTTAGCATTGCTTAACGCAAGAACTGGCAACGACCGCACGATCGTAACGGTCAGTCACGACAAGAGAGCCATCCCTTACTTGGGCGATCAATTCCTTATTCTGAGCGATTGCGCACAGTATCAGCCGATATCTGAGCAGTTCCAAGCGGTCAGATATTCGATTTGACAAGTTGGAATGGTCTTTGCTAAGATTACGTGGCGCTGATCGTTCGATTACGCATCCGGACGACATGCTTGTGCGGGATTAACTCAGTGGTAGAGTGTCACCTTGCCAAGGTGAAAGTCGCGAGTTCGAATCTCGTATCCCGCTCCAAGAATGATGACCGGCAGATTTCTGGCCGGTCATCGTGCTATAGGGCACCATAGCCAAGTGGTAAGGCAGAGGTCTGCAAAACCTCTATTCTCCGGTTCAAATCCGGATGGTGCCTCCAAGATAACAAGACGACAAAGCGGATACAATCCGCCAGTCGTCTTTTTTATATCTTGAAACATTGATGAATCAAGGTTTTAAGAGAATGCCAAAATAAGCGAAATGGTGTAAAAAGCGATTTTCTGCTCTAAACGAGCCCAGATTTCGACTGTTTGATGTCATCCCGAAACTATCTACATGAAAGGCAGTCAATCTATATTTAGGCGGTTCTCAAATCTGCAAATTAATACTAAATAATAGAAAAAAGATTACATTTAAAAGAGAAAAGTTGTACAATAAAATTCAAGACTAATTGTTGCATTTGACGGGTCTTAAAATCGAAATACTGCTTGATCTTAGAGGTGAGAAAGCATAGGGAGGCGGTGTTTTACAGGTGAACCTAGGCAAAGGTAATTCGGTCACCTTGGATAAGAGACCTGCGTTCAGTGCTTATCGCTTTGGTGTACTCCCCTTCCCCGATATCTTTACATGTGCGGATACAAACAGAAACTTCGTCCACTGATACCAAGG
>MTKW01002441.1_pt1 | contig 66871 bp, 66 predicted proteins | sample 1042761 | NCBI WGS metagenome assembly MTKW01 (sample SAMN06205366, study PRJNA360243) | anaerobic digester metagenome | biome: Wastewater treatment plant; feature: Anaerobic digester sludge; material: sludge; isolation source: anaerobic digester fed with sludge from wastewater treatment plant ... | reverse complement strand
AGGGGCTCGACCTTAATGCCCTGGTTGGCCAGGACGCCGTAGGCGGTTGCCAGCTCGAGGAGACTCACGCCCTTGGTCATGCCTCCCAAAGCCAGTGGGGCCAGGCCTACATCATTGACCCGTCCTTGCTCTACGAAGGTGGTGATTCCCATCTTTTTCGCATAGTCAATGACGGTTTGGGGACCAAGCTGGTCCACGATCTGGGCCGCGATGACGTTCAAGGAATCCTCCAGGGCCTCCCGTACAGTGACTTCTCCCGCGAATGTTTCGTAATAGTTGCGGGGGGACCAGACTTCTCCCGTGATGGTGACAAACTCAGTCGGTTCATCCATATAGACATCGGCCACAGTGATGCCTTGGTCAATAGCTGCAGTATACGGGAAGATTTTTATTGCTGAACCTGGCGAACGCAGAGCTTGCACGCAGCGGTTAAAACTGTCCTCGCCCCGGCCCCCAACCATGACCCTGATCTCACCTGTCTGCGGAACCATGGCCAACACTGCCCCCTGAGGCTGGGTGAGGGGACCGTCATGGGAGTTATTCTTGGGCAGACCCTCAGCTAACGCCTTTTCAGCCGCCCTTTGCATATCCAAGTCCAGCGTTGTGTAGACACGCAGGCCCCCGCTGAACACGGCGGCTTCACCATAGCGTTCAACCAGTTGGCCAATTACGTAGTCTACGAAATAGCTGGCCTCTACAACGCGCTGCTGGCGTTCAGCCAGATTCAAAGGCTCCGCCTTGGCGGCTTCGGCCTCAGCGGCCGTTATGTATCCCACTTCTTCCATGCGGCTGAGGACGAAGTTGCGGCGGTCTATGGCTATATCGGGATTGATAAAGGGAGAATAGCGGCTGGGCCAGCGAATTACGCCTGCGATCATGGCCGCTTCGCTCAGCGTCAGATCCTTTGCCGATTTGCCGAAAAAGGTGCGGGCGCCTGCCTCAATGCCGTAGGCCCCATGATTTAGATAAAACTCGTTCAGATAAGCTTCCAGGATTTCATCCTTGGAGTACTTCCGTTCAATTTGCACTGCCCAGAGGAATTCCTCAAGCTTCCGCATGATCGTCTTCTTTTGAGTCAGAAATACATTGCGGGCCAGCTGCATTGTGATTGTCCCTCCGCCCTGGCTGAAGCTCCAGTCCCTGAGGTTGACCAAGATCGCCCGGCCGAAGGCAATAAAGTTGATGCCGTGATGATTGTAGAACTGGTCATCTTCTATGGCTACAACCGCATTCTTGACATGATCCGGAAGTTCAGTAATGTCCACGGGGATTCGGTTTTCTTTATACAGATCCGTGATTAATCGACCCTTAATGTCATAGATGTAAGTAGTAAAGTTCTGATGGATGTTGACCTGGTCGAGGCTGGGAGCACTGCGGAGATAAGCGGCAAGAACGCCGATGCCGGCTCCAAACAACGTTGATCCCAGAATCACTAGTACATATATAAGAATGGTCTTTCTTTTCACACTGACACCCCCGGGGGTTATTTCATGGTCTTATTATAACATATAACTTCGCCAAATAATCTGAATCACCTAGGGTCCCTGGCCCCAAAGTTGTGAACACTTGTGAGAGGTGAAGGTACGTGATAAGATTTACTTGGCGCACCTATCTAGGCCTGGTGCTGTTCATTCTGGTCCTGTTTTCGGTGCTGGCGCTGATGATTGCAGAGAGACGCCTGGCACCGGTGCTGCGCACCTGGGCCGAAACAAGGGCTGTCAGCCTGGCGACCAGGGCTATTAATGTGGCTGTGGAGGAAATGATGGCTGTCAGCCTCAGCAGCACAACCATGGCACACCTGGTTCGGGACGGCGAAGGCAATTTACAGGCGATTCAGTATGATATGGGGGAAGTCAACCGGGTGAGCAGCCAGGCTACACATAAAATATTGCAGACCCTCAATAACATGGGCGAAGAGGTTTTTCCAATTCCCCTGGGCCAGCTTACCGGACTGGACTTTCTGGCTTCCTGGGGACCAGGTATTCCTGTGCGCATGATACCTCTTGGCGGACTCACCACAACGCCTGTGGCCAGTTTTGAAAGTGCCGGGATTAACCAGACCTGGCACCGCGTGCTTTTGGATATACAGGTTGTGATGCGGGTGGCTGTGCCCTTAGTGTCAGAAGATATCCTGGTTTCCACCCAGGTTCCCATCTTGGAAGAAGTGTTTATTGGAACAGTGCCTACTTGGTACTTCACCGGTCAGGGCAATCTGCTCAGTTCCGACGGGCGCCTGGAATTTCCGTTAAAGTGAGTGAACACCTTCTATGTTACGCTATAATCATGGCATGGTTGAGAAGAAATGGCAAGAGCGCTGGGCGTTAGAGTCAAGTTCAGCAAGGCCGCATGCCTGTGCAGTGCTTGTTCCCCTGGCAGACGAAAGCTTGGGGCTGGAAAATGCCCGCCTCATGGTACTTGCGGACTTCTTCAGCCGGACAATGGGCGCCGCCCCTACGACCATCTCGCTGCTCAACTGCAGGGAAAGCTGGCTGGCAGATGCCGAAGAGCTGGGGCTCAAAGCCCGGGAAGCTCAGCCGCAGCAGGCCTTTACTTGGGCAGTTGTGCCTCGGGACTATGTACAGGCACACCGTGGGCTCCTGCAGGCCAGGGAATTTTTCCTTTGCGGACGCCTGCTCGATGACGGCGCTGATTCCCTACCTGAACTGATCGACGATTTCGGCGCAGATGCCCTTCGGGTCTATTTTTTGTATATGGGGCCCTGGGAACGTGATTACCGGTTTCGCTGGCAGGGGTTGGTCAGTGCCTACCGCTTCGTAGAGCGATGTTGGCGGCTTGCACAGCACTTGGGGGGCAGCTCTGCAGCAGAGTGTGCTGCGGATTTGCAGTCAGACGTGCAAAACCGCCTGCGGCAAGGAAAACCCCATACCGCACTGGCAGCGGTGATGGGGTACATTAAGCATAAAGAAAAGCTCACGGCGGGAGAAGCCAGGGTGTTGGCAACGCTGCTTCAGCCCTGGACACCGCACCTGAGCGCAGAACTACTTGAGCTTGTGGCGTCGGTCTAGGATGATGATTGTCGGCAGCGTAACTGCACAAATCAGCAGGGCAATAATCTGACTCAGCACGAAGGGACCATAGAGGGTGCTGTGCTGGCGAATGAAGTCCAGAAAAAATCTCACCGCGGAATGGACAAAAAGTGTGCGGAAGAACGCATAACCGTGATATTTCGGGTTTTTGGCCCACTTCCAGGCGAAGGGCAGGATGATCATGGATGCCAGCACTTCATAGAGCTGCGTTGGGTGAACCGGCACTAAGCTGCTGGGAAACTCCACAGCCCAGGGAAGATCGGTGGGCGGACCATACAGCTCGCCGCTGAGAAAGTTGCCGGTGCGCACGAAGATGTGGCCTGCAGACAAAATGGGCCCTGCAAAGTCAGCTATTTGCCAATAGTTCAATTTGTGCCTGCGGACGTAGAAATAGCCGGCGATCATGATGGCGATGATGGCTCCATGGGAGGCCATGCCTGCCCGGGAAAAAATCTCCAGCGGATGTGCCAGAAAATAGCGCCAATTGGGCAGCACCGCTCCAAGGCGGCTGCCGATCAGACCAACCACGCCGGAGATAAAAAAGAGATCTTCGATCTTCTGTTCGTCTACTCCATGGAAGCGGGCAAAGTAGCGAGCTATGAGGTAAGCTGAAACAAAGGTGCAGCCCATGAGGATCCCGTACCAGTAAATATCGATGGAGCCGATGCTGAACGCGATTGGATACATAACATCACCTCGCTGGATTCGTAAGAATTATCTTCCACCCGCGAGATAAAATACCTGCACAGAACAGGAGGCTTTTTAATGAAGAAAATAGTGCTGACAGGCGGCGGCACCGCCGGCCACGTCAACCCTCACTTCGCCCTCATACCGCACTTGCAGAAAAGCGGGTGGGAGATTCACTATATAGGAACCCACGATGGAATTGAGCGGGAGCTGATAGAGCCCCATCTGCCTTACAACCCAATCAGTGCAGGCAAACTCAGGCGATACTTCGATGTCAAGAATCTGAGCGACCCTTTCCGAGTACTGAAAGGCATTGCTGAGGCGTACCGCGTCCTGCGGCGCATCAGGCCCAGGGTGGTGTTCAGCAAGGGCGGTTTTGTTTCGGTGCCTGTCACTGTTGCCGCCTGGCTGCTGCGGATTCCCGTTATTCTGCACGAGTCAGATTTGACGCCTGGGTTGGCCAATAAGCTCAGTCTGCCCTTTGCCAGTGAACTGTGCCTGACCTTTCCGGACTCACTCAAGTACGTTAAAGGCAAGGGTACAGTGACCGGCACACCTATTCGGGCTGAGCTGCTGGCGGGGCAAAAGAGTGAAGGACTCAGGCTGTGCGGTTTCGCTGAGGATGTCCCTGTCCTGCTAGTGATGGGCGGAAGCCAGGGAGCAGGAGTATTCAACCAAGTTATTCGTGAGAATCTCCCAGTGCTTGCTGAACGCTACCAGATCATTCACCTATGCGGAAAAGGCAACCTGGATCAGGCTGTTAAGCATCCCCGCTACTGTCAAGTGGAATACGCCAAGGAAGAACTGGCCCATTTGCTCGCGGCTGCAGATTTTGTCCTCTCCCGTGCCGGCGCGAACGCTATTTTTGAGCTCCTGGCCCTTGCTAAGCCGCATGTCTTGGTACCCCTGTCGAAAAAGGCCAGTAGGGGGGATCAGATCCTGAATGCTGCATCCTTCGCCAGGCAGGGATTTAGTCTGGTGATTCAGGAAGAAGAGCTGAACCTCCAGTCGCTGCTGGATAACCTGACCCGCCTGGAGGAAAACAAAGAACAGTTTATCGCAGCGATGCAGGCATCGCAGGTTAAGGATGGCACTCAGAACGTGCTGCGTGTAATAGAACAATGGCAGAGTAAATAGTTGCCAACGCAGACAAAATATGGTTAAATGATAAGTGAACAGATGATCAAATCACAAGATAGGAGTGACCAAGATGTCGGTGAAACTTGCTGTGATTTACTATAGTTCCACAGGAACCAACTACCAGCTGGCAAAGTGGGCTGAGGAAGGCGCGAAGGAGCTGGGTGCAGAAGTAAGAGTGTTAAAAGTCCCTGAGCTGGCACCGCAGGAAGCGATTAATTCGAATCCGCTCTGGAAGGCCCACGTAGAAGCCACGCAGGAAGTTCCTACAGTGACTTTGGATGACTTAGAGTGGGCGGATGCCTACATTTTCAGTGTACCTACCCGTTTTGGGAACATGGCCGCCCAGATGCGCCAGTTCCTGGATACAACCGGCGGCCTGTGGTTCCAGGGCAAGCTGGCCAATAAGGTCGTCAGTGCCATGAGCTCTGCTCAAAACCCCCATGGAGGCCAAGAGGCTACCATTTTGTCTCTGTACACCAACATGTACCATTGGGGTGCCATTGTGGCTGCACCGGGCTACACCGATCCTGTTACTTTCGGAGCAGGCGGCAATCCGTATGGAACCAGCGTTACAGTTGATCCAGAGGGAAAAATGGTGGAAGATGTAAAAGAAGCTGTAAAGTACCAGGCAAAGCGAACTGTAACTGTAGCGCAATGGGTCAAAGAGGGTAAAGAGTAACTGGCGGGCAGTTGCGCGGCAGAGGAAAAGGCCAAGGCAGGGAATTCCCTGCCTTGGCCTTTCTTGTTACGCGTTTTTGACCTCAATTGCTTTGCTGTTTTCCCAGAGACCGTGAATATTGCAGTAACTGAGGGCGATGAGTGTGCCGCTTTCTTTCAGACGCACGGTGACTTTAGCGAAGGGGTCGGTATAGACTGGTCCTTCGTGTCCGCCTTTCAGCCCTTCTCCGTGTCCTGCAAACTGGATATCGGCCAGCTCAAAGGTGAAACCTTCAGTTGGTTCAAAGAGCAGCTTGATCCAGCGGATATGGTGTTCTGCGGTGTTAGGATGGGGAATATCCGCTCCGACGCTCACGCCGATTTCCACCGGCTGGTCTGCCTGAACGCTGTCTGGGGCATCGATCACAGGAACATGTTTCTCGTTTTTCCAGTCGCCGCTGCGCAGCAGTTCGCCTAATTTCATAAAATAACCTCCTCTTGCATTTTTTCTTAACCTTAATGTTCTCGATTTGGTGTATTTGTCCTGCTGCTTATACTCATGGAATGGGCTAGAATGGCACACTCTAATAGCGAGGTGATTCTATGGTGCGCTGTCCATTCTGCAATCAGCCCATGGTCAGCATGGAGATGGAAACAGATGTGCCCTTTGCTGACTTGTACCGCTGCGGCGCCTGCGAAGTTCAGCAGGCTGTTCACTGGGGGCACGGTGAGAGATTGGTGGTAGCGGAAAGTGATCTGGAACCGGGCTATGATCCGCAAGACCCAGATCAATAGCCGAGAGGTGATGCAGTGCTGATAGCATTTGTTGCTTCACTGGTTCCGGGCATGTTTTGGCTCTGGTATTTCAATCGCTATGATGTGGGTGACAAGGAACCCTTGGGGAAGCTGGGCCTCTGCATGGCTGCAGGGGCTTTGGCAGTGATCCCTGCATTGATCTGGGAGGCCCCCTTTCGCGATCTTTTGCAGAGCTCGAGGTCGCTGGGGATTCAACTGGGCCTCTCTTTTTTGGTAGTGGGCTTGGGCGAAGAGTTCTTTAAGCTGGCCGCGGTCTACTTGTCAGTGTTCCGTTCGAGACACTTTAACGAACCCATGGATGGAATAATCTATGCAATAGCAGCGGGCATTGGTTTCTCTGTTGTAGAAAATGTCCTTTACATTTCTGCCTTTGGTCTGGTGGTGGCTCCTCTCCGGGGAACAGTGGCCAGTTTGGCCCACATTGCTTTTTCGGGACTGGCAGGGTTTTTTCTCGGCAGAGCCAGGTTTTCCAACACACCCTGGGTTCAGGCCGCCTTGGGACTGGCCGCTGCGGCGCTGGCACATGGTCTCTATGACTTCCTGCTTATAACTCATCTTGCTTCTCCTTTAGTGTTAGTCCTCCTGATTCTCGCTTTGCAGTACGTATTGTTCATGGCGATCCGGCACACAGCCAAGTCCTCCCAGCGCAGGTAATCCTTGTCTCGAAGGGCCTCCTGTGCTAGAATGGGAACGAAAGGACGTGACACTATGGCTGGACATTCCAAGTGGGCTAATATTAAGCACAAGAAAGCCAAAGAAGATGCGAAGCGGGGTCAAGTCTTCACCAAGGTAGGCCGTAAGATTACGGTTGCCGCCAAAGAGGGCGGACCTGATCCTGAGACCAACGTCAGGCTGCGCTTGGCAATCGATGAAGCCCGGGCGGTCAACATGCCTAATGATAATATTGAACGGGCCATTGCCAGGGCGGTAGGAGGTTTGGAAGGGGCAATATACTCTGAAGTTCTCTATGAAGGCTATGGGCCCGGCGGCGTAGCCATCATGCTTGACACCCTGACTGACAACCGCAACCGCACAGCTGGCGAGGTGCGGCACCGTTTTTCCAAATACGGCGGCAATTTGGGTGAAAGCGGCTGCGTAGCCTGGATGTTTGAACGGCGAGGCCTGTTGGTTGTGGAAAGGGAAGGGGCCGATGAAGATGAAGTGATGCTTTTGGCCCTGGAGGCAGGTGCAGTGGATGTCGTCGCAGAGGGCGACGTAATTGAGATCCATACCGACCCCAGCGATTTTATCACGGTTAAGGAAAACTTAGAGGGGCAGGGACTTGCCTTCTTGGGAGCAGAGATAAGCTTCATCCCCCAAAATACGGTAGCGATTCCCGAGGATAAAGTAGAATCTGTGGAAAAGCTCATTGAACAGCTCGAAGAATTGGATGAGGTCCAAGAAGTCTACTCCAACTACGTAGTAGAGGGCTAGATTTTGGAATATCGGCCTGGACCCGGGGCATACTCTTTTTCAGGGGGAGATTTATGCGTCGAATCTGGGTCCTGGTTGTCATAGGCTTGGTCTGTTTTGTTCTGGCATACATGATCAGTTACAGAGTCTTTTCCATGCTTGCCACAACCGCAAGCACGACGTTTTAAGGAGCAGTTGGCTCAATGACAAAGGCAGCCTCAACCGCATGTTCAGGATTGAGGCTTTTTCATTGCCCAGAACCTTTGGCAAGGACTTGCTTTGCTCAGTGTCGAATACAGGGGCGTAGAAGGTTGGTGTGAGTTCATGATTATCATGGGTGTTGACCCTGGCACGGCCATAACCGGTTACGGACTTGTAAAAGTGGAGAACAACAGGCATATTGTCCTAGGTTACGGGGCAATTCGCACTTCGGCGCAGCAAAGCACAGCCGGACGCCTGGAAACCATCTACTCCAAACTGAAAAACCTTATAACTGAGTTTCGGCCTGATTGCCTGGCAGTCGAAGAACTCTTTTTCAATAAGAATGTGGCAAGCGCACTGGCGGTAGGACAAGCCCGGGGCGTTGCAATCTTGGCCGGGGCCCATGCCGGGCTGCCCGTTGCAGAGTATACGCCGCTGCAAGTGAAAATGGCGGTTACAGGCTACGGCAGGGCCAGCAAAGAGCAGGTGGCTTACATGGTCAAAACCCTTCTCGGACTGCGGGAAGCTCCTAAGCCTGATGACGTAACTGATGCGCTGGCTATTTGCGTCTGCCATGGATACAATGCGAACAATTGGGGGAGAGCGAAATGATTGTCTCGTTAACAGGGCGTCTTGTGGAGGTCAGGGACGGTGCTGTGGTCCTGGACGTACATGGAGTAGGCTATGAAGTCATTGTCACTTCCTCGGTACTGGAAACCCTTCCGGCATTGGGGCAGGAACTGCATGTTCAAACCCACCTGCAGGTGCGGGACGATGCTTTTGTCCTCTATGGCTTTGCTTCAACTGAAGAGAGGGAACTCTTTCACAAAGTGATTGGAGTGGCGGGCATCGGACCCAAACTTGGCGTCGGCATACTATCCAGCATCCGGCCGCGGGAGTTCATCCGGGCAGTGCAGCTTCAGGACCTGAAAACCCTGACCACGGTGCCCGGGATCGGCAAAAAGACAGGCGAGCGCATCCTGCTGGAACTGAAAGACAAGTTTACGGATCTTGACTGGGAACAAGGGGTGGAAGAAGACTTGCCCATTGTCTCAGGCAGCATTTTTGAAGATGCGGTGGAAGCGCTGCAGGCCCTCGGCTTTCACGGCAGTGAAGCAGAGCGCATGGTTAATTTGGCCAAACCGCACTTGACCGAAAACTACAACCTGCAGGAGCTGCTGAAGGTGGCGCTGGCCCAAAACCGCCAGCAAAGGAGTGAACGAACTTGGAGACGGAACGGATAGTAAGCGCCTGGAAACGGCCGGACGACTGGGATGCGGAGGTATCGCTCAGGCCCCGCACCTTGGATGAGTATATTGGACAGGATAAAGTCAAAGAACATATGGACCTGTTCATAACCGCCGCCAAACAGCGGGGCGAACCTTTGGACCATGTGCTCCTCTACGGTCCTCCCGGGCTAGGCAAGACGAGCCTGGCACATATTATAGCCACAGAACTGGGAGTTGGCATCCATACAACATCAGGTCCCGCGATTGAGCGGCAGGGTGATCTGGTGGCAATTCTCACCAGTCTGCAGAGCAATGATGTCTTGTTTATTGATGAAATACACCGCTTGAGCCGGTCGGTGGAGGAAGTGCTCTATCCTGCCATGGAGGACGGAGCTGTAGACATTGTCATTGGCAAGGGGCCAGGGGCAAGGTCTGTACGCATTGACCTGCCGCCTTTTACCCTGATTGGCGCCACAACCAGGGCAGGCATGCTCACATCACCCCTGAGGGACCGCTTTGGGGTAATGAGCCGCCTGGAGCTTTATCAGACCAAGGATTTGCAGTCAATTGTGACTCGGGCAGCGGGGATTTTGGGCGTAGACATTGANNGGCATCGAGAGCCTGGCTGCTGCAATCGGCGAAGAGGCAGATACCATTGAGGATGTCTACGAACCGTTCCTGCTGCAGTTAGGTTTGGTGCAGCGCACCGCCAGAGGCCGCTGCATTACCTCCCTGGGCTATCAGTACCTGGGTCTCACACCCCCTGACGCAGCAGGCGGTGAACTGCAGTGAGCTGGAAAACGGAAGGCATTGTACTGCGAGTGCGAAATCTTGGAGAAGCGGACCGTATTGTCACAATTTTCACCAAGGATCGAGGAAAACTAAATGCAGTTGCCAGGGGCGCCCGCAGGATTAGAAATCGCCTGCTCAGTCCAACGCAGGTTTTTACCCACGGGCGTTACATGATTTTCCCCGGCAAGGGCCTGCACAATCTCAGCCAGGCCGAGATTATCCACAGCGGACAAATCATCCGTGACGACTTGGAGAAGTTCGCCTATGCGTCTTATGTGACTGAGCTCTTAGACTCTATGACCGCGGAGGAAGACCCCTCTGGGCAGATCTTCCCTCTGCTAGCCGCCACCCTTTCCCTCGGCGAGGCGGGCCGTTTCGGGCTGGCGGTGCGAGCTTTTGAGATCCGGTTGATGAGGGAGCTTGGTTATGAGCCGGAGCTTTATCAATGCCTGCATTGCCGGGAATCTTTGAAGGGCAGTGTTTTCTTTACAGAGCAGGGGGGAACCCTGTGCGAGAAGTGTGTGGGGCATGTGCCCGGCAGCATGCCTTTGACCAACGGAACGTGGGAGCTGATGAAAAGGCTGTTGGAGTGGGAGTTTTCTAGGCTGACTGTACTGCATCCTGCCCACGGCAATGAAGTTGAGCTGCGGCGTGTGATGCGGAGATACCTGGATTACAGGCTGGAATACCCCCTGAAGTCGCTAGAGTTTTTAGAGACGCTGGAGGCGTTGGGACCGGACATATGAAATGGCGCTAATTGACATTAAGTGGTCAATTTGATATACATGAAACAGATGAAATCTACCGTCCACAGTTGGGCGAAGTGAGGGTGGAAGCATGAATCTGCAGGAGATGATCTTGAAGTTACAGACCTACTGGGCTGAGCACGGCTGCATTATCTATCAGCCCTACGACTTGGAGGTTGGGGCTGGTACCATGTCACCAGCCACTTTTTTAAAGGCCTTAGGGCCTGAACCCTGGAACGTTGCCTATGTGCAGCCCTGCAGGCGGCCGACAGACGGCCGTTATGGAGAAAATCCAAACAGGCTGCAGCACTACTATCAGTATCAGGTTGTCTTAAAGCCGTCCCCCGACAATGTGCAGGAGCTGTATTTAGGCAGCTTGGAGGCGTTGGGCCTTGACCTGTTGAAGCATGATGTTCGCTTTGTCGAAGATGACTGGGAATCTCCAACCCTGGGTGCCTGGGGCTTAGGTTGGGAAGTCTGGCTTGACGGCATGGAGATTACCCAGTTTACGTATTTTCAGCAGGTAGGCGGCATTGATGTCAAACCGGTTGCCGCTGAGATTACCTACGGAATTGAAAGGATCGCCATGTTTATCCAAGGCGTGGACAGCTTTTTTGATCTGAAATGGGTTGGCGACGTTACCTATGGCGATGTGTTCATGCAAAACGAGGTTGAGTTTTCCAAGTTCAACTTTGAAGCCTCCGATGCAGATACACTGTTTACCCTGTTCGATCTGTACGAATCTGAAGCAAAACGGCTGATTGAAGCAGGGCTGGTACTGCCTGGCTACGATTTTGTCCTAAAGTGTTCTCATACCTTTAACTTGCTTGACGCCCGGGGCGCCATTTCGGTTAGTGAACGGACACGGTTTATTGGCCGGGTAAGAGCATTAGCCCGCATGGCGGCACAGGGTTACCTGGCTGAAAGGGAAAGACTTGGTTTTCCCATGCTCAAAAGGGGGCGTGAATAAATGCAGGACTTTTTGCTGGAATTAGGTTTTGAAGAGCTGCCCGCACGCTTTATCAACAGGGCTTTAGCTCAGTTATCCGAAGCGGTAACCACAAGGCTGGCCCAGTCCAGGCTCAGCCACGGTAAAGTGCATCAATACAGCACACCTCGCCGACTGGCCCTCCTGATCGAAGGCCTGCAGACGGAACAGACAGATTTGGTGGAAGAGGTGAAGGGACCGCCGCTGAATATCGCTGTTGATCAGGAAGGAAACTTAACCAAGGCTGGTCAGGGTTTTCTGCGCTCCCAGGGTGTGGAGGCAGATGCAGTTATTGTGAAGGATTTTCAGGGCGCAGACTACATGTACATCAAAAAAGAGGTTCCAGGCCAAGCGACGAAGGAACTGCTGAAACCTCTGGTAGAGGATGTCCTTACTCATCTGCACTTCCCCAAGAACATGCGCTGGGGCGACTATGAGCTGCGCTACGCCCGGCCGCTGCGCTGGATTGTTGCCATTTTCGGCGATGAAGTGATTCCTGTGAAGGTTGGACCGGTTCAGGCCGGCAGCACAACCTACGGGCATCGGCAGCTGAGCTCTGGCGCCGTGGCCCTCAGCAGTCCTGGAGAATATGTCCGCACCTTGAGGGAGCACTATGTTGTGGCTGATGCGGAGGAGCGACGCTCCGCAATCTGGCGGCAGGTACAGGATCTGGCCGGCAGAGAGGGCGTCCAGGTTCTGGAAGACGGGAGCCTGCTGGATGAAGTTGTCAATCTTGTGGAGTATCCCACCGCCTTCTGCGGGCAGTTCGCCGCGGAATACCTGGAAATGCCCTCCGAAGTGCTGATCACATCCATGAAGGAGCATCAGCGCTATTTCCCTGTTTACGATCCCGAAGGGAACCTGGCCGCCAAGTTTGTAGGTGTGCGCAATGGAGAGAGTAATCATCTCGACAATGTGGTCCAAGGCAACGAAAAGGTATTGGCAGCCCGATTGTCCGACGCTAAATTTTTTTATGATGAGGATTTGAAGACTCGCCTGGAGAACAACTTGACAAAGCTCGAAGGTGTAGTCTTCCAAGACAGGCTTGGAACGATGGGCGACAAAGTCAGGCGTATTCAGGAGCTGACAGGTAAGTTAGCCGACCAATTAGGGTATGTTGATCGAAAAGAGACGATTGTGCGCACTGCGCTTTTGTGCAAATGCGATCTCGTTTCCCAGATGGTTTATGAGTTTCCCGAGCTCCAGGGTATCATGGGTGAGAAATATGCGTTGGCCCAGGGTGAGGATCCTCTGGTTGCGGCAGGGATACGGGAACACTATCTGCCCCGCTTCGCCGGGGACACCCTGCCCGCAGCGCCGGAAGGAATTGTAGTCAGCATAGCTGACAAGCTGGATACCTTAGTCGGGTATTTTGCAGTAGGGATGATACCTACAGGGTCCCAGGACCCCTTTGCCCTGCGCAGGCAGGCACAAGGCATTGTCCAGATTCTGCTCCAGGGCGGCTGCGATCTTTCCTTGTCACACCTAATCGAAACAGCAGAGGCAGGCTATGGGGATCTGACTCTCGATGCAGAGAAGAAACAGGCTCTCCTCGATTTCTTCCTGGCCAGACTGCGGGTATTGCTCACAGATCAGGGCTATGCTTATGATATCATCGATGCAGCGATGGCATCCCGGGATGACCGTCTGGTCAGCCTGCTGGAAAAGGTGAAGGCCCTGACCGAGGTCCGAACCAAACCAAGTTTTGCAGACTTGATGACGGGTTTTGAACGGGTAGCTAATCTGGCTGCCAAGGCGGAAAGCCATACGCTGAACCCCGAAGTGTTTACCTCTGAGGACAGCGCTTTCCATGAGGCGCTTGCAAGTCTGGAAGAGAAATGCGAGGCATGTTTGGCTGAACGGGACTGGCTGGGAATTTTGCACGCCTTAGGCGAGTTCCGTGTTCATGTTGATCGTTTCTTCGATGATGTAATGATCATGGACCCGGACCCTGCCGTGCGCAGCAACCGTTTGTCGCTGCTCAGCAACGCTCTGGGCTTGTATAGTTTGTGTGGTGATTTACGCCTAATTGTTGTAAATAAGTAAAGAAGCACGTTTCGGGCAGGAAAACAAATCGCTTTACAGAATATTGTCCGTTGGTCAATTGGATGTACTTCCCAATTGGGGAACATAGACAACAAAGACAAGAAGGAGGCTGCTTAATGACGACTAAGTGGGTTTATTTCTTTGGTGACGGCCAAACAGACGGTCAGCAACATGACAGAAATCTGGTTGGCGGAAAAGGTGCCAACCTTGCCGAAATGGTTAGCCTTGGCATCCCGGTTCCAAGTGGTTTTACCATCACAACCGAAGCTTGCGTCCAGTTTTATGCTAATGGTGAAAAATGGGTGGAAGGTCTCGAAGAGCAAGTAAAGGAGAACCTCGCCCGCATTGAACAGTCCATGGGCGCAAAGTTTGGCGACACCGAAAATCCCTTGCTTGTATCTGTCCGTTCTGGTGCTCGAGTATCGATGCCAGGCATGATGGATACTGTTTTGAACCTTGGTTTGAATGATACTACAGTCGAAGCCTTGGCCAAAAAGTCGGGCAACCCCCGCTTTGCCTGGGACTCCTATCGCCGCTTTCTGCAAATGTACGGCGATGTGGTAATGGGTGTAGACCATGACCTCTTTGAAAACGCTCTGGCAGCAAAGCGCGAAGAGCAGGGCGTAGAGCTCGATAATGAGCTGAGCGTTGAAGCTTTGAAAGAGCTGGTAGTGACTTACAAGGAGCTTATTCAAAAGTCTGCCGGCAGGCTGTTCCCCGATGATCCCTTCGAACAGCTCCGGGGTGCAATTGATGCTGTATTCCGTTCTTGGAACACCGCCCGGGCCATTCGCTACCGCCAGATCAACCATATTCCCCACGAGTGGGGCACTGCAGTTAACGTACAGGCCATGGTATACGGCAACATGGGCTCCAACTCCGGTACCGGCGTAGCCTTTACCCGTGACCCTTCCACCGGTGAAAATGTCTTCTACGGCGAGTATCTCATGGATGCCCAGGGTGAAGACGTAGTTGCCGGTATCCGCACGCCGCATCCTATCTCTCACCTCGAGGAAGAAATGCCTGAGGTCTATGCTGAACTGGTAGAGATCTACAAGCGTCTTGAGAACCATTACAAGGACATGCAGGACGTTGAGTTCACCATCCAAGAGGGCAAGCTGTACATGCTCCAGACCCGTGCAGGCAAACGGACTGCCACTGCTGCTGTGCGTATCGCTGTTGAGATGGTTAAAGAAGGCCTCATCGACAAGAAAACTGCTGTGCTGAGGGTTGAACCTGCACAATTGGATCAGCTCCTGCATCCCATGATCGATCCGAAGGCCAAGTACGAAGTAATCGCCACCGGTCTGCCCGCCTCCCCCGGCGCTGCTGCAGGACGCATTGTCTTTAGTGCAGAAGACGCTGAAGAGTGGAAAAACCGCGGCGAACAGGTGATTTTGGTCCGCAACGAGACATCGCCGGAGGATATTGGCGGCATGGACGTTGCTGAGGGTATTTTGACCGCCCGGGGCGGCATGACATCCCACGCAGCGGTTGTAGCCCGCGGCATGGGCAAATGCTGTGTAGCCGGCTGCGCTGCTGCCCAGATAAATGAGGCTGCTAAGACGTTGTCCTTTGGCAGCACAGTGCTTAAAGAAGGCGACTGGATTACGCTTAATGGCACCGCCGGTGAAGTGATCGTCGGCAAGGTAGACATGATCGAAGCTGAAGTTGCCGGTGACTTTGCTACCCTGATGGAGTGGGCTGATGAGTTTAGAGCCCTCGGTATCAGAACCAATGCTGACACACCCCATGACAGTCAGACTGCCCTTGATTTTGGCGCTGAAGGCATTGGACTGTGCCGTACTGAGCACATGTTCTTTGAAGGCGATCGCACGTCCCTCGTGCGGCAGATGATCTTTGCCAATGACACCGCCGGACGGGAAGCAGCACTGGCTAAGCTTCTGCCGCTCCAGAAAGGCGACTTTAAAGGCATCTTCAAGACCATGCAGGGTCTGCCGGTAACTGTTCGTCTGCTGGATCCTCCGTTGCATGAGTTTGTACCCCATGACGAGGAGACGATCAAGAGGCTCGCTGCAGATATGGGCTTGAGCGTAGAAACGCTGAAGGCACGTATCGAAGCTCTAGAGGAAATCAACCCCATGCTCGGCCATCGCGGCTGCCGTCTGGGAATTACCTATCCTGAGATCTACGCTATGCAGGCCAGGGCCATCTTTGAAGCTGCTGCCGAGTTGACCAAGGACGGAGTCAAGGTGCTGCCTGAGGTTATGATTCCCTTGATCGGCACAGTGGAAGAACTCAAGATGATGAAAGACGTCTGCGTAGAAATGGCAGATCAGGTGATGGAGGAAATGGGTGTCAAGTTTGATTACCTGGTGGGTACTATGATGGAGATCCCCAGAGCTTGCGTTGTGGCAGATGAAATTGCCACTGAAGCCGAGTTCTTCTCCTTCGGAACCAACGATCTGACCCAGATGACCTTCGGTTTCAGCCGTGACGACGCAGGCACTTTCCTGCCGGAGTACGTGGAAAAAGACATCCTGCCTCGCGACCCCTTCCAGTCTCTGGATCAGGTTGGCGTAGGTGCGCTGGTGCAGATGGGCGTGGAAAAAGGCCGCTCCGTGAAGTCCAATTTGAAGGTCGGCGTCTGCGGCGAACACGGCGGAGACCCTGCATCTATCGATTTCTTCCATCGTGTTGGCTTGGATTATGTGAGCTGCTCCCCATACCGGGTGCCCATTGCACGACTGGCTGCTGCCCAGGCTAACATCCGTAATCCTCGCTAATCGGAAGCGTCGAAGCTTTAGATAGGGAGGAAAACACTCCCTTGTGGGGAACCCATACTATGAAGGTGTGGGTTCCCTTTTGTTGCGGAAAGATCCGGAGGAGGTGATGGACATAGCTCGCTTTCCAGATGAATGGATTGAACATGTAAAGTCTTCCGTCGACATTGTCGAGGTTGTTAGCAGACGGGTTGAGCTGAAGCAGAGCGGGCAGAACTACATGGGGTTATGTCCGTTTCACAGTGAGAAAACCCCTTCCTTTTCTGTTAACCCGGCCCGGCAGTTTTACCATTGTTTCGGCTGCCAGAGGGGGGGCAACGTCATCAACTTCATTATGGAAACAGAGAATCTCTCTTTCCCTGAAGCGGTAACCAAGCTCGCCGAGGAAAAGGGAATTCCCGTCCCCGCCCTGTCTGTCCAGGATCAGAAAAGGGAAGACATGCGCGAGAAACTCAGAGGCGCCAACGAACTGGCCGCCCGTTATTACTACCGGAGTCTGCGCGCTCCTGCGGGTGCTGCTGCCTGGGCTTATTTGCAGAGCAGGGGAATAGATGAGGCTCTGGCCCGTCATTTCTATCTGGGCTATGCCCCTGAAAGCTGGGACGGCTTGGTGCGCTTTTTTGAGGCCGAAGGCGTGGATTTGGAACTGGCGCAGGGAGCAGGGCTTGTCACTAAGTCAAGACGAGGGTATATTGACCGCTTTCGCGGCCGCCTGATGTTTCCTATCTGTGACCATATGGGACGTTTCTTGGGTTTTGGGGGAAGAAAGGTCGGCGAAGGACAGCCGAAGTATCTTAATACAGGGCAGACGGAGGTTTTCAACAAGAGCTATGTGCTCTACGGACTGAACTGGTCAAAAAGCGAGATCAAGGACCGGGATGAAGTGATCATCGTGGAAGGTTATACAGACCTGATCTCTCTCTTTGCCGCAGGTATCAGGAATGTGGCTGCTTCCTTGGGGACCGCCTTTACTTCGTCCCACGGCAAGCTGCTGAAACGTTTTTGTTCCCGGGCAGTGATAGCCTTTGACGGGGACAGCGCTGGGCAGAGGGCGGCCCTGCGGGGAATGGAGATCCTCTATAATGCAGGTCTGCAGGTGCGTGTGGCGGTTTTGGACGAGGGACAGGATCCCGACAGCTATGCACGTGAGTTTGGCGCTGACAAGGTTAANNTCAGTAGCTCATTGGAGCGGGATGAATATACTGCCTATGCCGCCCAGCGTCTTGGCGTGCTGGAGCGGTCCCTGGCTGAGGAGGTCAGGGGAAGCCTGGGAATAGACAGACCCAGGAGAACGCACAATAGGCGTAATGTAAATTTAGCACCTTTAGAGGCAGGGGAAGAGCTCCGAGAAAGGGAAATAATCAGGTGTCTGCTGCAGAACCCGAGCCGTTTGGCGGAACTTGAGCGCTGCGGCATCACTGCCAGCAGCTTTCAAAACCTTGATTATCGCCGCATTTTTGTGTCGCTGAAGGAGAACAGCTCAGATCCGGAGACGGCTGCGGCGGCAGGCCGGCTGCTGACGCTGCCGGGACCCACGCCTGGCTGGGACGATTGTTTACGATCATTTCATGCAGTTTTAACGCGGCGAAGATTGCAGAAGATAGAGGAAAAACTTTCCCTTTTGGAGAATGATAGGAAAGGTTTTGATATTCGTATGGAATTATATCAGTTATTAAAGGAGTACTATGGCATACTTACTTCGAAGCCTTAATGGAGTCCGCAGGAAAGGGGGTTGTCATGTTGAACAAGCGAGAAGCAAGCATTGCTGATGAACACCGAACCGCAATCAATCAACTTATGGCCAAAGCAAAAAAGCGCGGCATGGTTACTTACCGCGAAATCATGGACAGTCTTCAAGATATTGAACTCATGCCCGAACAAATAGATGAGATTTATGAAAGTTTCTCAGCCATGGGTGTTGACGTGATTCCCCATCCCGCTGGAGATGACCTGACGGACGATGATCCCATTGACAACGATGTGGTAGATGATGACGCCGACGGCGATGTTGATGAGAGTGAGGACTATGATCTGTCAGTCCCAGAAGGCATTGGCTTGGATGATCCTGTACGCATGTATCTCAAGGAAATTGGCCGTGTACCCCTGCTGACTGCCGAGGAAGAGGTAGAATTGGCCAAGGGCATTGAAGCGGGCAGCGAGGAAGCCAAACGCAAGCTGGCAGAAGCGAATCTGCGCTTAGTTGTAAGTATTGCCAAGCGCTATGTGGGCAGGGGAATGCATTTTCTCGATCTCATCCAGGAAGGCAACCTAGGTTTGATTAAAGCCGTAGAGAAGTTTGATTATCGTAAAGGTTTTAAGTTCAGCACCTATGCCACATGGTGGATTCGCCAGGCAATTACCAGATCCATTGCCGATCAGGCACGCACCATCAGAATTCCGGTCCATATGGTTGAGACGATTAATAAACTTACCCGCATCTCGCGGCAGCTGCTGCAGGAGCTGGGACGGGCTCCTACCCCGGAAGAGATCGCAGAAGAGATGGATCTTCCTGCCGAAAGGGTGCGGGAGATCATGAAGATTGCCCAGGAACCTGTATCCTTAGAGACTCCAATTGGGGAAGAGGAAGACAGTCATCTTGGCGATTTTATTGAGGACCAGGAAGCTACCGCTCCTGCTGAGGCGGCGGCTTTCACTATGCTGCAGGAGCAGCTTGGCGAAGTGCTGGAGTCCTTGACCCCGAGGGAGCAGCAGGTGCTGCGTCTGCGTTTTGGCTTGGATGACGGTCGGGGCAGAACGTTAGAAGAGGTTGGACAGGTCTTCGGGGTTACCCGTGAACGGATCCGGCAGATTGAAGCGAAAGCCCTGCGCAAGCTGCGTCATCCCAGCCGCAGCAAGAAGCTCAAAGACTTTCTGGAGCAGTAGCAGCTGAAGATGGAAGCTTGACAAATCGCATGCTGTTCCCATATAATAGACCAGTGTCGGACCCCTAGCTCAGCGGTTAGAGCAGCGGACTCATAATCCGTTGGTCCCGGGTTCGAATCCCGGGGGGTCCACCAACAACGAACATGCGAGACTGCAGCGGAAGTATCCCTGAAGGATGCTTTGGATGCAGTCTTTTTTGTTGGCATTGGAGCTGGGAGGATAAGGGTGTGCCAGTGTGGAAACGAGAAGGAGAGGAGGACGATGTTTTGTGAAAGTTGGGCAGTTCTCGGATACCTTTTTGCCTGTGGTTGACGGTGTAGGACGTGTTGTCAGCCATTATGCCTATCTGATGGGGGAGTTGTGTGAGGCGTGCTATGTGATCGCGCCCCGCCAGGTGAACCTTGTGCGAGAGGGTTTTTCGTTTGAAATTGTGGATTACAGGAGTTTCCCGGTACCGAGGAATCCCCAGTACCGCGCGGGCATTCCTGCACTTGATTTATCATACCGCAAGCGTCTGGTAGAGATTGAACTGGACATTGTACATGCCCACAGCCCCTTTGTGGCCGGGCGTGAAGCTTTGAGAATCGCACGCAGGCGCGGGATACCGCTGGTGGCCACCTTCCATTCCAAGTATTACGATGACTTTTACCAGACCACCGGAAGCAAGACCCTGGCTGAACTGGGCACAAAGTATGTAGTCAATTTCTTTGCCAAATGTGATCAGGTCTGGGCTGTCAGCAGCTCCACAGCGCAGGTGCTCCGGGATTATGGATATAAGGGGCCGATTGAGATTATGGAGAATGGGACAGACCTTAAAGAGCCGGATCCGGCTGCGGCCAAGGAGGCGGAGGAGCGTTTTGCCCTGGGTAATCTCCCGGTGCTGCTCTTCGTGGGGCAGATGAACTGGAAAAAGAACATCCGCAGAATCCTGGAAGCAGTCAGTGTCCTGGTGAAGGAAGGCCGCGAGCTTCGCCTGGTTATGGCGGGGCAGGGCCCTTCGGAAGCTGAGATTAAAGAACTGGCTTCATCCCTCAGATTGGATGATGCGGTTATCTACGCCGGACACATCAGCGATGGACGGATTTTGTCGGGACTCTATGCCCGGGCAGATTTGCTAGTGTTCCCTTCGCTCTATGACAACGCACCGATGGTTGTGCGTGAGGCGGCGGCAGTTGGCACTCCTGCCTTGCTGGCGTCTGGGTCCAGTGCAGCTGAGGTTGTGCAGGACGGAGTAAACGGCCTGTTGGCAAATGACACCTCCGAGGAAATGGCAGCCAGGATTGCCTGGGCTTTGGATCATCCCGCAGAGCTGCGTCAGATAGGGGAGGCTGCCAGGGGAACAATTCCCAAGCCCTGGAAAGACATTGTCGCCCAGGCCCTGGACAGGTATGAACAGCTGATTCGCAGCAAGTCAGGTGCGTAAAAAAAACCCAGAGGTGTGTTCCTCTGGGGTGTGGATGCAAACGGTTTAGACTACCTGTTCAGACCTTGTTTCATTTCTATTTTCCAGCAGATAGGGGTTTTCGAGATATTTCTCCAGAAGCCTGAAAGAACGGGCAAAATACAGTCCGTCACAGATTCTCTCGTCCATTGTATACCCGATTTCGCAGCATTTTTTCACCACAACCTGGTCGTTGTGGACCATGGGCATTTTCCTGGGTTTCCCTAGGGCGACGAAAAGGCCGGTGGTGCCAAAGTCGTATAGATGATGGTAGATATAGTTGGCATTGATGGACTTCAAATAGGTGAAAAAGACCGTGGTATGGAAGGGGCTGGCATCAATCACGCTGGCAGGAAGCATGTTCCAGCGGTCCATCAGCTTGATCGTCTTGACCAGGAGTTTGGTGACGATGCCGGGCATCGACATGATCAAGGCTGCCAGCTTATCAGTATCGGTGTCACTGTCTGCGGCTACCGCCTCGGCGATCATCCTGTCAATAATCTCGATTACTTCGAAGATGTTCTCTTTGCCGGTAAACTCAAACTTTACCGTGGTTTCCTCGTCGTCATCGGTCCGGAGGGAACGCTTGACAGCCATGGAGATGCAGATCTTGTTCCTTTGGTAGAGCCGGCTGTTCATGACAAAGCGGTTGAGCTGGGGCCTTTCATCAATCACCCTGACATAGGCTGCGATGAAAAGATGCAGATAGCTCAGCCTGATACCCTGTTTCTTTTTTTCCTGTATATATCGGTCAATGGCATCGACGCACACGACATGCTTGGAAAAATTCTGCGCATCGCTGCGCCGCTCCATGATATACGGAATGATTTTCACAAAAGGGTCCAATGACTTTAGTAAAACACCGTCGCTACGTTTCATGGGTCCTCCTAGGGGCACTTTTTGACCCCATTATAGCATGTCCATTTAGGAAAATCCATGCTTTTCCGGCAATTCGGCAGGACGGGAGGGAGTACGGGGGTGTTTCAGTTCGAAGGGGAGGAATGTAACCTTGAGATATACAGTTCAAGACTTTTGCAGCTGCATGGAAAAACTGGCACCCCTGGAGCTCGCCTTGGATTGGGATAATGTAGGCCTGCAGATCGGCGAGCCCGCCAGACCGGTTTCCGCAGCGCTGGTAACGCTTACGGTCACGATGGAGACGGTAGAAAAGGCAGCAGATGAGGGGGCAGACTTGATTATTGCCCACCACCCTGTAATTTTCAAGCCTGTAAGGCAGATTCGCACTGATACCCCTGAAGGCGGTCTGCTGGCTGCTCTGCTGAAGCATGAGCTTTCGGTCTATGTTGCCCACACGAACTTAGATCAGGCAGAGTATGGCGTTAACCACTGGCTGGCCAGGGAAGCAGGGCTGGACGACGATCAGGTCCTTGTAGCGGCGAATGGCAGCACTGCGGGTCTTGGCCGCATTGGCAGCATCCGTCCCGTCAGTCTGGGCGAATATGCCGGCCGGCTGGAAGCTCTGTGGGGCGTTCCCATTCGAGTCGTAGGCGATAAGCAGAGGACTGTTGCGAGAGTCGCTGTTGTGGGGGGATCCGGCGGTGATTTTGTCCAACACGCCAAGGCTGCCGGCGCCGATGTCCTGGTGACCGGCGATGTATCCTACCATGATGCTGTGGACGCCCTTAGCCTAGGTCTGTCTGTCTTGGATGCCGGCCACTTTTCAACTGAGCAGTTAATGATCCGCGAAGTGGCGGCTTATCTCCAGAAGGAATTCGGCGAACAGGTCCGCATTCTGCAGGATACTAGTTCCAGTCCGTTTTCCTTTTAAAGTAGCCTGAAATGTGATATACTTAGCGTGCTGAGTGAACTAGGTGATCGCGGAGGAGCAATCCTCTGAGGAAAGTCCGAGCTCCGCAGGGCAGAATGCTGGGTAACGCCCAGTGGAGGCAACTCCAAGGCCAGTGCCACAGAAACAAACCGCCTTGAAATCAAGGCAAGGGTGAAAAGGTGAGGTAAGAGCTCACCAGCGGTTAGGCGACTAACCGGCTAGGTAAACCCCATTCGGAGCAAGGTCAAATAGGGGAGAAGAGGTGGCCCGCCTCGCTGTACTTCCGGGTTGACCGCACGAGGCTTTAGGCAACTAAAGTCCTAGATAGATGATCATCCACGACAGAACTCGGCTTATCGGTTCACTCAGATCCGTATTTGAGCCTGGATACCTTAGTGTATCCAGGTTTTTTGCTATGCATTTTTATGAAGTTTTTCCGAAAATCAGGCAGGAATTGTTTGGAAAGGGGCGAATAGGACAGTAAAGTGGTAGTAAGTGGGGGAAAGTGGGGGACTTTTTTAGAGAGGAGTGGCAGGAATGTTCATGGGTGAATACCAGCATGGTCTCGATGCCAAGGGCCGTTTGATCATTCCTGCGAAATTCCGTGAAGAGCTGGGCGAAGGAGCTGTTATTACAAGAGGCTTAGATAACTGTCTGTTTCTGTTTCCCAAAGCTGAGTGGACTATTTTAGAGGAGAAGTTGAAAACTCTGCCCTTGACCAAGCGCGATGCCCGTCAGTTTGTGCGTTTTCTCTTTTCAGGAGCTACAGAGTGCGAGTTGGACAAACAGGGAAGAATCAATATTCCCCAGAATTTGCGGGAGTTTGCCTCTATTGAGAAGGATGCTGTGGTAATCGGAGTTTCCAGCCGTGTTGAGATCTGGAGCAAAGAGAGATGGGAGTCCTATGTGGATGATGCCCAGGAGTCTTTCGAGGAGATTGCTGAAAACATCGTAGATTTGGGAATTTGAATCAGGAGAGATAGAAATGCACTTTGCCCATGAACCCGTCTTACTTCAAGAGACAATTAAAGCCCTGGATCTGAAGGCCGGGGAAGTCTATGTGGATTGCACACTGGGGGGGGCAGGCCACAGTTTGGGCATGCTGGCAACAGAACCCTCTATCAGGCTGATCGGTATCGACCAGGACATTGAAGCGCTGGAACGGGCAAAGTACAGGCTGGCCGCCTACGGCTCCCAGGTGACCCTGGTCAAAGACAACTTCCGCAATCTTAGGTTAATCTTGCAGAAGCTGAACATTTCTCAGGTGGCGGGAGTGCTGATGGATATCGGCGTTTCATCGCCGCAGCTGGATGATGCCGAGCGGGGCTTCAGCTACCACAAAGACGCACGTTTGGACATGAGAATGGATCAGGATGCCTGCCTGGATGCTTGGACTGTTGTCAATACCTATGACGAGCAGGAACTCAGAAAAATTATCTCCGAGTATGGCGAGGAGCGCTGGGCAGCAAGAATTGCACAGTTTATTGCGGCAGAACGTGTCAATAAGTCAATCGACACGACAGGTGATCTGGTCAGGGTGATCAAGCAGGCGATTCCCGCCGGTGCCAGGGCTGCGGGCCCTCATCCCGCAAGGCGCACATTCCAAGCTTTGCGCATAGCCGTCAACGATGAGCTGGAGGCATTGAAGTCGGCCTTGGAACAGGCTGTGGAAGTGCTAAAACCTGGTGGACGTTTGGCAGTCATCACCTTTCATTCCCTGGAAGACAGGATTGTAAAGGAATACTTCCAATCGCTCCTGGGGAAATGTACCTGCCCCCCCGATCTGCCCGTGTGTATCTGCGAGAATGAACCCGTTGTCTCACTGGTCAACCGCAAGCCTATTGAAGCTTCTCCAAGGGAACTGGAAACTAACGCTCGAGCTCGCAGTGCAAAATTGCGGGCCGTGGAAAAACTTTAAGGAAGGTGTACCTCATGACTGCGGCAAGAAAGCTTGACTATTACTCGAACTATGTAGAAGAAACGCCGCTGCCTTCAAAAAGGCGATCTGCCAAGCGAAGCAAAGTTCCTGTGACTCTGAAAATCTGCCTTCTAGCCGCTTGCTGTGTAGCGGTTGGCCTTTTATACATTCAGCAGCAGGTTACATCGTACTACCTCAACATGGAATTAGTGCGCCTGCAGGAGCAGGTAAATGTTATGCAGCAGCGAAATGATCAAGCAATGCTCAACCTGGAATCACAACGGTCGCTGAAGCAGATTGAGCAGATTGCCCGCAATGAACTTGGCATGGTAGACCCTACATATGTGACTACACTAGTGCTTGACCTGCCGGAAAACTTGACTGAGACCAGAGAGCCGCACTCCATTTGGGCCGGGGATGCCCAATCTCAGGACAATGTCGGTTTTTTGGCTGCCTTAGCTGCCTGGATGAACAGGGTACTGCCGTTAGGAGGAGTAGAAGCTGGCACGTTACAACGCTAATCGATCCCGCGTCAGGCGCACCATATTAGTTTTCTTTTTGTGGACACTTGGGTTTTTCGCCCTTGTACTTCGCCTGGGGTATTTGCAGATTTACCAAGCGGCTGAGCTTTCTGAACTTGCTATTGCTCAGCGCATGAGGCCGCAGACCATTGATGCGCAGCGGGGCAATATCTTGGATCGCAATTATAACACATTAGCCATAAGTGTAGGAGCGGATGCAGTGTACGCCCTGCCCGAAGCAATTCGGGATGTGGAGGGGACAGCACGACAGTTAGCTCCTTTTTTGCCTGTGAGTGAGCAGGATTTGATCCGCATCTTAGGCGGCGGTTCATCTACCAGCGTCTGGTTGGCCCGGGGCCTGAGTGTGGAGGCAGCTGAAGCCATTCGCCAGCTGGGTTTGCCGGGAATCAGGGTGGTTAAACGGCCGCAGCGGTACTACCCCCAAGGTTCTCTGGCCGCCCACGTGGTGGGGATCGCCGGGTCTGATAATCAGGGTTTGGAAGGCATAGAATACTACTACGACAAAATCCTGCGGGGCACTCCCGGCAGGTACGCGGTGGAACGGGATGCCACACAGAAGAACATTCCCGGCGGGGCCAGCGAGTTTACTCCCCCTGAGGCTGGGCATGATGTGGTGCTCACGATTGACAGCGTTATTCAGTATATAGCTGAAACGCGCATTCAGGCAGCTGTGATGGAAACCAACAGCGAGCGCGGTCTAGTGCTTGTGATGGATCCCAACACTGGAGAGATCCTGGCCAATGCCGTCTATCCAACCTTTGATCCCAATTATTTCCAGGACTTTTCTGCTGATCGCCGCAGAAATGTGGCGATAACGGACCAATATGAACCCGGGTCGACATTCAAGTTTGTCACTGCCGCAGCCAGCGTCGATCTGGGCCTGGCCTACAACGACCGCAAGTTTGACAGCGGCCCCTACTGGGAAGTTGGCGGGGGACGGGTTCGCAACTCTGACGGCCGCGTCTTTGGCAACATTTCGTTCCTGGAAGCTATGGAGAGATCAGACAATATCACCTTTGCCAAGCTTTCCACAGAAATGGGCCCGGAGCGTTTTCACCCCTACATTCGTGAATTTGGCTTTGGTTCCCGCTCAGGTGTTGATTTTCCAGGCGAGATCAGCGGAATGGTGGCGACTCCTCGCACTGCCGGCCAAGCGCTGCAATGGGCGAACACTGGGTTTGGCCAAGGAATAGCAGTTACTCCTCTGCAGCTTCTCAACGCCCTCTGTGCCATCGCCAACGGCGGCAGCCTCATGAAACCTTATTTTGTCCGGGAGATTCGAGATGCCCAGGGCAGGCTTGTGGAAAAGTTCCAGCCCGAAGTGATCGGCAGTCCTGTAGGGTCCCAGACTGCCCATGAAGTCAGTCAGCTGCTCCGTTCTGTAGTTGTCAACGGCAATGGCAACCGGGCGGACATTAATGGGTATTATGTAGCTGGAAAAACCGGTACAGCCGAAGTGCCGGAAGGCGGCGTGTACGGCGCGGATCGCATAGCTTCATTTGTGGGCTTTGCGCCGGTGGATGATCCTGCCCTGGCTATATTAGTTGTGCTCTACAAGCCCAAAGTAGAGTCTCCCTACGGCGGGGTGCTGGCCGCACCGGTCTTTAAAGAGATTATGGAGGAGAGCTTGGAATACCTAGGCGTAAAAAGACGCCAGGAGGGACAGGAACGCACACCCCTCGCGCTGGTCCCGAATTTGACAAATTTTACCCGCGAAGAGGCTGAAGCGCGTCTTACGCGGGAGGGTTTTCCTTGGACTATGGAAGGAGGGGGGACTCTTGTCACGGACCAAACGCCCAAACCTGGTACGCGAGTTCCCGTTCAGACCACAGTCCATCTCTTTTTTTATGAACAAGAAGCTGAGGATGTGGAGGTACCCAGCGTGATCGGTTTGAGCATGCGCGATGCAACCGCTGCACTGTCTGACCTAGGTCTGCGCATCACTGTTGTGGGCAGCGGTATCGCAAAGGAGCAATCGCCGGGTCCGGGCACCAGAATTCCTAAGGGATCAGCAGTTGAAGTTGTTTTCAGACTCTAGCGCAAAGGGGGAACGCGGTTTGGAGCTGCACAGGGTTTTACAGGGAATAGACTGCAAATCTTCAGACCAATTTTCGATAAAAATAAGTGGTATCAGCTATGATTCGAGGAGAGTTCAGCCGGGAGATCTATTTGTGGCTGTCTCAGGCCAGGAGGCGGACGGCCACGATTTTGTCCCTGAAGCGGCTCGAAAAGGTGCGGCTGCCGCCCTTGTGGAGCGCACGATAGCCGATTTGGATCTGCCTCAGGTGACAGTGGAAAACACAAGACTTGCCCTGGGGCTGGTCAGTGCGAACTTTTATGGACATCCTGACCGCAAGCTGCGGGTGCTGGGGATCACAGGGACCAACGGCAAGACAACAACCACCTACCTGGTCAAATCCATTTTGGAGCAGGCCGGCTGCAAAGTCGGGCTCATCGGCACCATTCAGACTCTGATCGGTGAAGCGGCATTGGAATCAACCAGGACCACTCCAGAATCCTTGGATCTGCAGCGCCTCTTTGCCCGCATGGTTGAAGAAGGCACGGACTATGCAGTGATTGAAGTGTCTTCCCACGCGCTGGATTTGCATCGGACCGCAGGCATATCCTTTGCTGGCACACTTTTTACTAACCTGTCCCAGGATCATCTGGATTTTCATCCAACCATGGAAGACTATTTTGCCGCTAAGAGCAGGCTGTTTGTAGAGCAGCAGTGCCCGGCAGTGATCAACATAGATGATGCGTGGGGCGCAAAACTTAGGGAGCTGGCGGGAGCACAGGTGTACTCCTATGGCGTGGAGCAGGCAGCCGACTTCCGGGCAGACAATATTCAGTTGGAAAGTGGAGGGCTTTCTTATATACTTAATACTGAGACAGGGCAAATTCCCATCAATCTTCGGCTTACTGGGTTTTTTAACGTGTACAATTCTCTAGGTGCAGCTGCCCTCTGTTTCAGTCAGGGTGTCTCACTGGAGCATATTGAAGCCGGCCTTCAGGCGGTAACAGGCGTTCCTGGGCGTTTTGAAAGGATACAAAATGACTTGGGGCTCAACATCGTGGTAGATTACGCCCATACGCCGGGAGGGCTGGAAAACGTCTTGCAGTCGGGACGCAGGCTGATCCCGAAGGGTCGTCTAATTTTAGTATTTGGTGCCGGAGGGGACAGGGATAAGACTAAGAGGCCGCTGATGGGCGCCGTTGCCGGACGATTAGCCGATCTGGCGATTATTACCTCTGACAATCCGCGTTCAGAGGAACCGGGCGAGATTTGCTCTAGTATCGAGAAAGGCCTTCTTACGACAAATCATCAGAAGCACTATGAGATTATAGTTGACAGGCGCACTGCCATCAGAAGGGCTGTGGAGCTGGCAACTCCTGACGATCTGGTTATTGTAGCGGGCAAAGGCCACGAAACATATCAAGAGTTCGCCCAGGGACGAATCCATTTTGATGACAGGGAGGAAGTCAGGAAGGCACTTAAGGAGCTGAAGCACTAATGCGCCCATTAACACTGGCACAAGTTGCCCAATACACACAAGGTCGAGCCGTTGGTGAAGGTGTTGTTGACCATGTTGTGATAGACAGCAGAAAAGCTAAAGCAGGCAGCTTATTTGCAGCTTTGCCCGGCGAAAATGTAGATGGACATCAGTTCGTATCTGACGTGATTGCCCAGGGGGGTTACGGATTGGTGAGAAAGGGAACGCATCCGGGACCAGGTGTGGTAGAGGTGGACGATCCCCTTTCGGCGCTGCAGGAATTGGCCCAGAAATACTTGGCAGACTATCCTGTGCCCGTTGTCGCGATTACCGGAAGCAACGGAAAGACGTCAACCAAGGATATGATTAAGCAGGTGTTAAGCACCAAATGGTCAGTCCATGCAACTGAGGGCAACCACAACAATGAAATAGGTGTTCCCCTGACCGTGCTGGGGCTAGATGAACACCATGAGATCCTGGTGGTGGAAATGGGCATGCGGGGCCTGGGTCAAATCAGGCGCCTTACAGAAATCAGCCCGCCGAATTACGGCGTAATCACCAATATTGGTCCCGTACACCTAGAGCTCCTAGGGGGAATGGGACATATCGCCCAGGCCAAGGGAGAGCTGCTGGAAGCGATGGACTCAACTGGAGTCGCAGTCTTAAACGGCGACGACCCCTCAGTGCGCGGTCAGGCCCGCAACTTTAAGGGACGCATTGTCTATTATGGGCTGGATGTGGCCAATGATGCAGTTGGCCGGGGCATCAGCATGGATGTGGAGGGGCGCCCGTCCTTTACCATGCGTTACGCAGGTGAGGAAGTAGCGGTACACCTCACCGTACCAGGAGTTCATAATGTATGGAATGCCTGCGCGGCCTTGACTGTCGGTGTACAGCTCGGAGTCAGTCTGAAGGATGGCGCGGAGGCCCTTAAGGAACTTGCCTCCACCGCGATGCGCCTTGAAGTTCGCCGCAGCCCAGAGGGAGTAATTGTTGTCAATGACAGCTATAACGCGAGCCCCGCTTCAATGCAGGGTGCCCTGGACACCCTGGGGCACATGTACTGCTCTGGAAACAGGGCGGCGATTCTGGGAGATATGCTGGAACTCGGCGATATCGCTGAATCTGCTCACATTGAAGTGGGCAGGCATGCGGCCCAGTGTGCGAAAACGTTGATTTTTATTGGCGAGTATGCCGAGCTGATGCGGCAGGGGGCGGGCCGGGGAGAAGTATACGCTTCCACAGATGAGTTCCTGGCCTCAGGCGATCTTCAGCTTGAGGGCGGAGACTTGGTCCTGGTTAAGGCTTCCAGGGGCTTGCATTTTGAAAAAATCGTGGCAGAGTTGCTGAAGGGTGGAGATGAATAGTGTTTATACCTGCATCATTCCTGCCTCTTTTTAGCGGCCTCCTCGCTTTCGTGCTCTCCCTGGCAGCCGGTCCGAGGACAATCCACTATCTCGGCAAGTTAAAGCTGGGGCAGCAGGTCAGGGGAGACGGTCCCAAGACACATTTGTCTAAAGCGGGAACGCCCACTATGGGCGGTATTTTAATGGTAATGGCCATTGTCGCAGCTGTACTGGTCTTTCCGCCCTTGACAGACAACAAGATTGTGCTGCTTTTTGCCACATTGGGCTATGGTGTAATCGGGTTTTTAGACGACTTTATCAAAGTTGTGGCCAAGCGTTCCCTAGGGTTGCGGGCCCGGGAAAAGCTGGTCGGTCAGTTTGGCGTTGCGCTCTTGGTAGCGTTATATGCTTCAGCCCGAGTGGGAACGGACCTCTTGGTGCCGTTTTGGGACAAAACCGTCGTGCTGCCCGCCGTTGTCTACATTATTTTCACAACTTTGGTGTTAGTCGGCGCGGCCAACGCTGTGAACATTACCGACGGACTTGACGGACTGGCTGCAGGGAGTACAGCAATCAGTGCATCTGCCCTGGCAGTCATCTATCATTATCTTGGCTATCAGGACCTGAGCCTGTTCAGCGGGGCGGTGGCCGGAGCATGTCTCGGGTTTGTCTGGTTTAATGCGCCACCCGCTCAAGTGTTCATGGGTGATACCGGCTCCCTGGCACTGGGAGCCGCCTTGGGGGCAGGAGCAGTTTTGAGCAAGACCTCTCTCTTCTTGCCGATTATAGGGGGTTTGTTTGTCATCGAGACATTGTCTGTGATCATTCAGGTGCTGTATTTCCGGCTCACCAAGGGTCAGAGACTGTTTCGGATGGCCCCGCTGCACCATCATTTCGAGCTTCTGGGTGTTCCAGAAAGCAAAGTGATGGCCCGTTTCTGGCTGGTAGCCCTCGTTTTTGCTGTTCTAGGGTTGTACGCTCTGTTCTAGAGGCATATAGATTAGAGAGGGGGCGAGGAGTATGTTCACTAAGGGCGGCAAGATCGATCTCTGGGCCTTTGCAGCAGTCATCATTTTACTGAGTCTGGGACTTGTAATGGTTTTTAGCGCATCTTCCGTAATGGGATTGGCTGATTCGGGCAATCCTTATTACTATGTGCAAAGGCAGACTATACTGGCCGCGGTCGGTCTAGTGCTGATGTTTGTACTGATGAAGGTCGACTACCACATCTTTAAGCCCTTGGCACTGCCTGGACTTTTCATATCTTTCGCCCTGCTGGTTGCAGTACTCTTCATCGGCAGCGGCACAGGCGCCACACGCTGGATTCGTATTGCAGGTTTTAACCTGCAGCCCTCCGAAGTGGCTAAGCTGGTTATGGTAAACTATGTGGCGGTGTACCTGTCTACTAAGCGCGAGAAAGTCCGCAAGTTTTTCAGCGGTCTTTTGCCGATCTTGGTGATCACGGCTGCGCAGTTCGTGCTGATTATGCTCGAGCCGGACTTTGGCACCGGTGTGGCCCTGATCTTCTCGGTGCTGGTTGTTCTGTTTGCCGGCGGAGTGCACCTTGGCCAGATTACCTTTGTCGGCATGATGGCTGCACCTGTCATGGTCTATTTTTTGCTGATGAAGGAATACCGGGTGCGCAGACTGTTTGCCTTTCTGGATCCCTGGTCTGATCCTACCGACACCGGCTGGAACGTAATCCAGTCTCTGCTGGCCATCGGTTCAGGGGGGCTCTTTGGGCTAGGTCTAGGCAAGAGTAAGCAAAAATTTTCCTATCTTCCTGAGCACCATACGGACTTCATTTTTGCCATTCTCTGCGAGGAGTTGGGTTTTCTCGGCGGGCTTTCTGTCCTCCTTCTTTATTTTGTCCTGGCCTGGCGGGGACTGCGCATTGCCATGCGGGCACCTGACTTATACGGCACGCTGCTTGCAATCGGAATCACATCCATGATTGCCTTTCAGGCCCTTTTAAACATTGGCGTAGTAACCGGCTCGCTGCCGGTGACAGGAATTCCCCTTCCCTTTATCAGCCATGGGGGCTCTTCGCTCCTAATGAGCTTGGCAGGTGTAGGCATCCTGCTCAACATTTCCAGGCAGTGCCAAGACTGATTGCCTAGTTTTCACCCATTACCCCTTACCGCATAAGATGAACGGTAAAGTCAGGGGTAGGGGTGATTCAATGGCCAAATTTTTGGTGGAAGGACGGCGCACTCTCGGCGGCAAAGTCAGGATTAACGGGGCAAAAAACTCCGCACTCAAGCTCATGGTTGCGGCCCTTTTAGGTCAGGGAAAGTTTACGCTGGAAAACGTACCCGAAATCACCGATGTCAAGACGATGGCAGGTGTACTCAGAGCGTTGGGGGCAGATGTGCGGTTCAGTTCAGGCCGCATGGAGCTGACTGTTTCATCGGTTGAGGGACAGACACCGGAAGCTTTGGTGAAGTCAATGCGGGCGTCAGTGCAGGTGATGGGGCCGCTCTTGGCCAGGCTCGGCTGGGCCAGGGTGGCAAAGCCCGGCGGGTGCAATATTGGCAGCCGGCCGCTGGACATTCATCTGGCAGGCTTTGAGCAAATGGGTGCCTCAATTGATGTTGAAGGCGATATGTTTGTAGCCCGTGCTCCGCGTTTGCATGGCGCGGACATTACCTTTCGCTATCCAAGTGTAGGCGCCACCGAGAACATAATGATGGCTGCCACCATGGCCAAGGGGCGGACTGTGATCCGAAACGCTGCCCGGGAACCTGAGATCATAGACATTCAGGAGTTCTTGAACCGCATGGGTGCAAGAGTCAAAGGAGCAGGCACTCCGGTGATTACTATAGACGGCGTTCCCGAGCTGGGGTCCGCAGATTATCCTGTCATCCCGGATCGGATTGAGGCAGGGACGTATCTCTTGGCGTTTTTGATTACCGGGGGCAGCGGCACCATCGAAAACGTAGTGCCTGAGCATATTGCTCCGCTGCTCCAAGTGGTCTCTGCCATGGGTGCAGAACTTGACGTGCAGGAGAATTCAGTTAGGGTTGTGTCTCCCTCCAGGCTGAAGGCCTGTCAGGTCTCAACGGGACCTTATCCCGGGTTTCCTACCGATCTGCAGCCCCAGCTCGTTGCTTTGGCGACTCAGGCCTGGGGGAGCAGCATAGTCGTGGAAGAAGTATTTGATCGCCGCTTTGGCTACACCAGTGAGCTGCAAAAACTGGGTGCTCAGATTGAAGTTCGCAAGCGAGCCATTATTATAGACGGCCCGAATGAGCTTCAGGGTGTCAAGCTGGCGGCAGGAGATCTGCGGGCTGGGGCAGCGTTGGTGCTGGGTGCCCTGGCCGCTGAAGGAGAGTCTGTCGTCCAAGGCGTTGAGCATATCGATCGGGGCTATGAAGCCATGGAACTTCGTTTGCAGAGCCTGGGCGGGCATGTAGTCAGAATTGAGGAATAGAGGTGGTATGATGACAAGCCAGCTGTCGAGCACGAAAAATGCCTTATCCGTCCTGGTACTGGCTTTGGTCATTGCCCTTTATCTCTTTGCCAACTCGAACTTTTTCGAAACAGACAGGATTGAGTGGACAGGCTTATCATACCTCAGTCCTGAACAGCTCGATCTGTTTGTGGGCTTCACGAATACCAATGTCTGGCGCGTCGATACCAGGGAGCTTTGTTCCCTGATGCTGGAACATCCATGGGTGGAGGGGGCCAAAGCAGCCTGGCGCTGGCCGAACCGCCTGATTGTACATATCAAGGAAAGAACGCCAATCGCCCAAACCCCGACTCCAGGGGGCTGGGTCTTCCTGGACCGTGACGGAGGCATCCTGCCGCCCACCCAGACCGGTGTGCTGTACTCCTTGCCGATTGTGACCAACTGTGATCTGGCTTCCCCCGAGCAGCTAGTGGCAGCGGCAAGGCTGATTACCATGATCCCTGCCAATCTGCAGGATCTGATCTCGGAGTGGAATGTGGCGAACCGGGCCTTCGTAACCCGAGGCGGCACGGAGATTCTGATGGGACAACCTGTTGATCTTGAAGAAAAATTCATCCTGCTCGAAAAGATTCTGGAGGATCTGACCCTCCGCGATCAGCAGGCAACGCGGATTGACCTCAGGGTGCCCAAGAGTCCGGTGATAAGTATTTTATGAGAAATATTCACAGCTTAAAGGGAAAAGCGGTTCGGGTGTGGAAATAGAGTGGAAATCAGTTACTTTGAAGATCTATCATTCAGGATATTTTATTTTGAGACAGTTTACATACTGCAACGGTAATTTGATGGTGAAGAAGGGGGATCCCATGTTCGAATTTGATCTGGATAACGTTCAGTTTGCGGACATAAAGGTCATAGGCTGCGGCGGCGGCGGCGGAAATGCGGTAAACCGCATGGTCGCGGCGGATTTAAAGGGCATTGAGTTTATTGCCTTGAATACCGACGCCCAAGCGTTGCAAATGTCAGAAGCACACCAAAAGATTCAGCTGGGGGAGAAGCTCACCAAAGGCTTAGGTGCAGGCTCAGATCCCAGTGTGGGTCAAAGGGCTGCTGAAGAATCCCGGGAGGAGATAGCCCAGGCCCTGGAAGGTGCGGACATGGTGTTTATTACGGCCGGCATGGGCGGCGGAACAGGAACCGGTGCTGCGCCCATTGTAGCCGAGGTGGCAAAAGAGCTGCATGCCCTTACAGTGGGAGTAGTTACCAAGCCCTTTACTTTCGAGGGCAGGCGCCGTCGCGATCAGGCGGAAAAGGGTATCGAGCTTCTAAAAAGCAAAGTTGATACATTGATTACGATTCCCAATGATCGTCTGCTGCAGGTTGTAGAAAAGCGTACATCTGTGCTGGAAGCCTTTAAGATAGCCGATGATGTACTGCTCCAGGGAGTGCAGGGCATTTCCGACTTGATTACCGTTCCTGGCTTGATTAATCTTGACTTTGCTGACGTCAGGGCAATTATGACCAACGCAGGTTCTGCCCTTATGGGCATCGGACAGGCCTCAGGTGAAGATCGGGCAGTCAAGGCAGCAGAACAGGCTATTTCCAGTCCCCTGCTGGAAGCGTCTATTGAGGGGGCCAAGGGAATTCTGTTGAGCCTCACCGGCAGTTCCAACTTGGGATTGTTTGAAGTGAACGAGGCTGCTGAGATAGTTTCCCGGGCGGCAGATTCAGATGCCAACGTAATCTTTGGCGCGGTCATTGATGAGAGTCTCGGGGACACCCTAAAGGTTACCGTGATTGCAACCGGCTTTGACCTTCCAAAGACCAAGGACGAATTTAGGATCACGAAAGAGCTGGATATTCGCCCCTTCACAGACAACTCGCTGGAAATTCCGGCATTTCTGCGCAGAAAATAGCGATAGACAGTACATAAGCCGCGGCGCTTCCTGCAGGAGGCACCGCGGCTTTGCGCGTGTGTTCTCATTCCATTTTTTTCATTTCTTTCCGCAGCTTCTTCAGGATTTTCTTTTCCAGGCGTGAGATGTAGGATTGGGAGATGCCCAACAGATCTGCCACTTCGCGCTGGGTTCTTTCCCTCTCTCCTTTAAGTCCAAACCTCAGTTCCATGATCCTCTTCTCCCGCCCTGTGAGCTGCTTGAGAGCGGTGGCTAACAGGGCTTTGTCTACCTCTTTTTCGATGTGGACAATCACATCGCTTTCGTTGCCAACCACATCGGCCAGCACCAGCTCATTTCCGTCCCAGTCAACGTTGAGGGGTTCGTCGAAGGACACTTCTGCTTTCAGTTTGCTTGTTCTGCGCAGATACATGAGAATCTCATTTTCGATGCAGCGGGAAGCATAAGTTGCCAACTTAATGTTCTTGCTGGGGTCAAAGGTGTTAACTGCTTTGATCAGGCCGATGGTGCCGATGGAAACTAGGTCTTCGATGGAAATGCCTGTGTTTTCAAATTTGCGGGCTATATAGACTACCAGCCTGAGATTGCGTTCAATTAAAGGGGTGCGAACTACAAGATCCCCGGCTTGCAGGCGCATCAGCAGAGCCTGCTCTTCTTCTGCGGAGAGGGGAGGGGGTAAAACCTCGCTGCTCCCAATGTAATGGATCCTTGGGCTTAGGTGCAGGCGGCTGAACAGCTCAATGAGCCGGAGGCGTAGACGAAGCCTAAGCGTCTGCAGAGGTAGCTTTGGCATCAGCTTTCCCTCCTTCCCAGGCCGGCAGGGTGCTCTCCACAAGAACAGGAGGAACCAGGGCCATGTATTCACCGTTGGAGTCCAGGCTGTAGGGGTGCACTGCGATTGTCGGCTGCACATTGCCGGGAAACGGGCTTCCGCCAATTCTTACTTCATCAGGTCGAAACCCGATCAGCATTCCATTGTTCTTGCCTATGGAACTGAAGGGGATGAGGCGCAGGCGGGTCTGCCATTCCTTAATCCCCGCCAACTGATCAATGGCGGCAGCTTCTCCCTCGCCCAGGGCTGCAATTACTTCTGCAAGCCTGTGCGGGAGCAGGTCCGTCAGCGCATCCTTGTCTACAATGATTACCGATTGGCGGTTAAGGGGATCCTTAAGATGATTGCCGGTATCCACCAAAGCGGTGGTTCGAACCATTTTCCCGTCGCACCTAATCTCCAGCTGGATGCGGTATACTCTGTTCACTATTGTCTCGTGAACGATCCCCCAGCCCAGTTCAGCGATGAGCAGGATAGCCGCAATGGAGGCTACTGTGCCTATTGTGAACTGAGGCGAACCAGGTCCGCCGAACATATAGGCTGCGCCCATACCGACCCCCGCCGCCACAAATCCGATGCCGTAGAAGTACCCCGCAACTTGCAGAAAGCGCCTGGAGGGCAGGGGATAGAACGTCACAATAATCATGGCCAGCGACACCGCTATAACAATGGGGAGGAAACGCAGCAATCCGTAATAGGGCAGCAAACCGACGCTGGCGAGGAGATAGAGGAAATAATGCAGTGTTCCCGCCAGGGCACCGAGACCTAAACGAATCGGCTTCGTCTGGGTCCGGGTGATTGTGGCTGCTGCCCATAGGAGCAGGTACTCAAAGACAAAGTTGCACCCTAAACGCAGCAGCCATACATCAACGTACAGCGTGTATTCGGGCATACGTTTCTCACTCCCCTAAGAGCCTGTTTATGGAAGAATATTAGTTGGCCGGCTGGCAAATTCCTCCTTTGCCTCTGGAAGCACTTCGCGCCCTGGCAATAACAGGGGGTCGGGACAAAATGGAATAGTTCCGCAGCGAGGTGGCAATACTGAACTTTGTAATCGGTATTATGCGGAGGAGATGGACATGAACAAAGTGGAAATATGCGGTGTAAACACCGCTAAACTGCCGGTTCTGCCCAATCGAAGGATGCGTGAGCTGCTGGCCAGGATCAAGGCGGGTGATGAAGAGGCCCGTGATGAGATGGTACAAGGCAACCTTCGCCTGGTCTTAAGTGTAATCCAGAGATTCAATAATCGCGGTGAGTATGTTGATGACCTGTTTCAGGTTGGCTGCATCGGACTTATGAAAGCAATTGACAATTTTGATCTCAGCCAGAACGTGAAGTTCTCTACCTATGCTGTACCGATGATAATTGGGGAGATCAGACGCTATCTCCGGGACAACAATCCGATTCGGGTCAGCCGCTCTTTACGGGACATTGCCTATAAAGCGCTGCAGACCAGGGACACCCTGGCCAACCGTTATTCCCAGGAGCCTACCTTGGCCCAAATTGCAGAAGAGCTGCAGATTCCCAGGGAAGACATCGTGTTTGCCCTGGATGCGATTCAGGATCCCATTTCTCTGTTCGAACCTATTTACAACGACGGCGGCGATCCCATCTTTGTCCTTGACCAGATTAGCGATGAGAAAAACACCGAGCGGCATCTCATTGAGGGGGTCAGCATTAAAGAGGGCATGACCCAGCTTGGCGAACGGGAAAGGCTGATTCTGACGATGCGCTTTTACGAGGGCAGGACGCAGATGGAAGTTGCAGAGGAGATCGGTATCTCCCAGGCCCAGGTATCACGCTTGGAAAAAGCGGCATTGAAACACTTACGCAAATACATGGCTACATCTTAAAGGGGGAAAGTGCGTGTCTGGCGATTCTATCAGGACCCGCCTAACTTGGGGTCTGGCATTTTTGTGTACTGCTGTTATTCTTGGCATTATCCTGAATTGCGCGGCCAACAGCCTTAACAGTGACAAAGCCTATGCGGAAAACCTGATTAGGCTCCATGTAGTAGCCAACAGCAATCTGCCGCAGGACCAAGACCTCAAGCTTGCGGTGCGCGATGAGGTTTTGAAAGAAGCGGAAAGAATTCTGTCGGCAGCCGACAGCAAGCAGGGAGCTTATGCCCTGTTAGAGACCTATCAGGAGCGGCTCAGGGAAAGGGCTCAGGCAGTTGTGGCCTCCGCAGGATTTGACTATCCTGTCGAGGTGAAAATGGGCCAGTTTGTTTTTCCCTATCGCGAGTACGGAACCATGGCTCTGCCTGAAGGATGGTATGATGCGGTGCGTATTGAAATCGGCGCTGCACAAGGCGACAACTGGTGGTGCGTGCTGTTTCCCCCCCTGTGCCTGGCGGAATTAGAGGGTGACCAGCACAACCTGGTTTCGGTCAATGAACAAAGCGCCTCAGGAAACCGCCTTGTTTTCCGCTTCAGGCTATGGGAACGCATTGCTGCAACGCAGTATGCCAAGGCGGTAAAAAAGTGGTGGCAGGCGTCCGCGGCAGGTTTTCCCCCAATTTCCGACTAATGTACTCGTGCAGCTGAAGCTAACGGCCCTGGGCCGTTTCTTTTTTGTGCCGAGGCGCATATAGTAGTTAGGAACGGGGGTGCGGCCATGACCATGATTAAGACTTCAGAGCTTAGAAAGCTCGATGTAGTCAATATGGAGGAAGGTCGTTACTTGGGGAGCGTCTGCGATCTGGATGTAGATCCGGACACAGGGCGGGTGCTGGCGCTGATTGTGGATGAGGTGAGGCCCTTCAGGTTTTGGGGCGGCAGACATGCTGACTTGGAGATTCCGTGGAAAGACGTGGTACTGGTGGGGGCTGATGTTGTTCTGGTGAAAAACAGAACATGGAAACGTTGACAGTTTTATTGTATAATGTTGTTAAAGATTGTTTACCAGGATTTCTAGAGAGGTTGGGGTAAATGCGCTGCCCTTTTTGTTTACATTTAGACAGCAAGGTATTGGATTCGCGGCAGACTGAAGAGGGTGCCTCCATTCGGCGCAGACGGGAGTGCACTTCCTGTCAGAAACGCTTTACTACCTATGAGCGGGTGGAAGAGCTGCCATTTTTGGTAATCAAGAGAGATGGCGGCCGAGAAGCGTTCTCCCGCACTAAGATTTTGAACGGCATTCTCCGGGCCTGCGAAAAACGGCCCATTTCATTGGACGTCATTGAAAAGACGGTAGACGAGATTGAACGGCAGATTCGCTCGGGCCCGGACAGGGAAGTGGCATCGGAGCTTATCGGCGAGCTTGTTATGGACAAGCTGCGTGAGTTGGACGATGTGGCCTATGTGCGATTTGCCTCTGTCTATCGCCAGTTTAAGGATGTGGACAACTTTATTGAAGAGGTACAGCAGCTGCGCCAGGACAAATAGAACTGGAATGGTAGGGTTTAGCCCTGGCGCGTAGAACAAGGAAGTAAAGAGGTGGCGTTGTGAAGAAGACGAACCGTTCCCGGAGGGGGCAAAACGAAGAAGTGCGAGGAGGAATCAGGACTAGAGAAGTAGTGGGCATTTTGCTTCTCGGTTTTTCCATTTTCTGCGTTTTAGCCCTTTACGTGGATGCCGCCGGCAAGGTGGGCGGACAGCTGCGCACCCTGCTGCGCATATGTTTTGGTGATTTGGCTGTGCTGTACGCGCTGCTGCTTGTCCTGCTGGCGCTGCATGTTTTCCGCGGCAAAAAGTGGCCTCCGTCCCTTCAGCGGGTATTGGGTATGGTTTTGCTTCTGGCCTCCGTTACGTTAGTGTTTCATATTCTTTATTACCGGGGTTACCAGTTTCCCCCGGAACTTAGGGAAGAAATCAGTTATGCCAGGCGGGGTGAGGGCGCCGGTGTCTTAGGTGCAGTGCTTCTGGTGTTCAGTTACAACGCCTTTGGCATTCACGGTTCATATGTATTGGTCGCAACCATGGTCCTGCTTGGCCTCATTTTTTTGTTTAGAATTTCCCTCATCGAACTTGTGCATAGTGGCGCAAAGTACATTTGGGACGCGGTAGGCAGGATGTGGAACGGGCAGGTGGACAGCTATCGCGAGTGGAAGGATGAACGGAAACGACGCAAGCTGGAGCGGCAGGCCTTCCAGGAACCGCCTGCAGAGGCCGCCCCTGTCCCTGAACAGCCCAAGAAAGCGAGGTCCAAGAGGAAGGAAAAGAAAAAAAACGAGGAACCTGAGGCAGAGCCGGTTCAGGAGGAGGAACCTGAGCAGTTGGTGCTGAACCTGCCGGCAGCAGAGCAAGGCACCGGCTATACTCTGCCCCCTACCTACCTGTTAAAGCAGTCGAGCTCTAGGACCAGGCGCACTGAAGGGGTTCAGACTGAACTGCTCGAGAATACGCTGGCTAGTTTCGGCATCGAGGCTAAAGTTGTAAATGTCAGCCAGGGTCCGGTAGTAACCAGATATGAACTGCAGCCGGCGCCGGGCATCAAGGTATCCAGAATCACAGCGTTAGCCGACGACCTGGCCCTGGCTTTAGCCGCGGAGGATGTCCGCATTGAAGCACCCGTGCCCGGTAAGCCGGTGGTGGGCATTGAGGTTCCCAATAAGAGCACTGAGGCTGTGCTGCTCAGGGATGTGCTGGAGAGTGCTGAATTGGCTGAACATCCCTCACCGGTGGCCCTCGCCATTGGTAAAGATATTGCAGGCAAACCGGTTGTTGCCGACTTGAAAAAGTGGCTCCATGTGCTTGTTGCCGGCGCCACCGGTTCAGGCAAGAGTGTGTGCCTGAATGCCATGATTTCGAGCATCCTGTTTCGGGCTTCGCCTGATGTAGTGAAACTTCTGATGGTGGATCCGAAGAGAGTTGAACTGTCAGGCTATGACGGCATACCCCATCTGATCTCACCAGTGGTTACAGATCCGAAAAAGGCGGCTATTGCCTTGAGGTGGGCAGTTGGTGAAATGGAGCGCCGCTATGAGATCTTTGCGGAAACTGGCGTCCGCAATATTGACATGTACTTAGAGATGCTGAAAAGTGACAGCTCGGAAGAGCCAAAAGAGCACCTTCCCTACATCGTCATCATAGTCGACGAGCTTGCGGACCTGATGATGGTAGCCGCGGCAGAAGTGGAAGATGCAATCTGCCGCCTCGCCCAAATGGCCCGGGCAGCAGGCATGTACCTGATTATTGCAACCCAGAGGCCTTCTGTAGATGTAATCACCGGTCTGATTAAGGCCAACGTGCCGTCCCGCATCGCGTTTGCGGTATCCAGTCAGGTAGACTCACGTACTATCCTGGACATGGGAGGTGCGGAGAGGCTGATTGGCAAGGGCGATATGCTCTACTATCCAATCGGGGCAAGCAAGCCCACAAGAGCTCAGGGAGCCTGGATTTCTGATCAGGAAGTGGAAGCTCTGGTCAGGTACTGGCGCCAGCAGGGGGAGCCGGATTATCAGGAAGAAGTTGTGGAAGAAGCCGCTGAAGGATTCTCCCTGGATGAACACGAAGAGGATGAGTTGCTGCCCGATGCAATTCGCCTGGTAGTGGAGAACGGTCAGGCATCCATCTCCATGCTCCAGAGGAGATTTCGGATCGGCTACAGTCGGGCCGCTCGCCTGATTGATGCGATGGAGCTGAGGGGCATTGTAGGACCGTACCAGGGAAGCAAACCTCGAGAGGTGCTGGCCGACAGTACAATTCTGGAAGAAAGGTGAGGAAAATGACGGGATTGGGGACACTCTTAAAAAAGGCGCGCCTTCAGCAAGAGTTAACAATTGAGGAAATGACTGAACGCACAAAAATTAAGCCCCAGTTTCTGCAGGCAATAGAGGAAGAAGAATATCACCTGCTTCCCGGTGACGCCTATGTGAAGCCTTTCCTTCGCACTTATGCCAAAGCCCTGGGCTTGGAAGATGAAATCGCCAGTGACCTGGAAAGGCCGCAGACCATCTCTGAAGAAGTCATAGTTGAAACCGGGATTCGAGAACGCAGGGAACGGGTAAGAAAAGCCCGGCGCAGACGCTTTATCGTGCGCCTTCTCTTGGGCATTGTGATTCTGTCCGGTGCTGCATATTTAGTTTACAGGCTGTTGAATGCATAGGAGGAACAGTAGTGCAAGGAAACGATTATTTAGTCCGGGCTATGCTCGGCGATAACCAAGCGAGGCTTTTTGCCCTGCGAACCACTGATGTGGTTCGGGAGGCGGCAACTAACCACCAGATGACACCGGTGGCTGCAGCAGCCTTAGGCCGGGCACTGACCATGGGTCTGGTTCTAGGTGCCATGCTGAAAGGGGAAGAGACGATTTCTATTCAGATTAAGGGCGATGGGCCCTTAATGGGAATTGTGGTCTCCGCCAACTCCCGGGGTGAGGTAAAGGGCTATGTAGGCAACCCCCGCGTTGAGCTGCCGGCCAGGGAAGACGGCAAACTGGACGTGGGAGCGGCTGTTGGCAAGGGCAACCTCTATGTGATTAGGGACTTGGGACTGAAAGAAGCCTATCAGGGGACGGTCCCTTTGCAGACTGGGGAAATTGGGGAAGACTTCGCCTACTATTTCACCAATTCTGAGCAAGTTCCCTCTGCGGTGGGGCTGGGTGTCCTTGTGGGAACAGACGGTCTGCCTCTGGCGAGCGGCGGCATTATTGTTCAGCTCTTGCCTGATGCGATCAATGATGAACAGTTTATTTCCGCCCTGGAGGAACGGCTCAGCAAAATGGCTGCCGTCAGTTCTGTCTTTGCCCAGGAGCAAAGTGTAGAGCAAATTGTAGAGTCGATATTTTCAGGCATTCCCATTCGGTTCATTGACAAGCAGGCGGTAAAGTTCCTCTGCGACTGTTCCTGGGAGCGCTTTGAAGAAGCCCTAGTCACTTTGGGTGCTGAGGAGCTGCAAGAGCTGGTGGATGGCGGCGAGACCATTGAGACGATCTGCCATTTCTGCAACAAACGCTATCAGTTCACTGTAGACCAGCTGAAATCAGTGCTGCAAGGGCTTGTAAACAGCAGGGAATAATTGCGATCCCCTTCTGCATATATTGTTGTGGAAGGGGGAATAGCAATGGCTAGAATGGGAAAAAATGAAAAGAATGGTCCCGGACTTTTGTTTATTGTTGTTACCTTGATTGTGGTGGCGGTTGTAGGGGCGCGCTTTTTCGGTTTCATGCCCGGGGGCGGCGAGGAAGAAGAACCCCTTCCTCCAGTGGTGAGGACTGAGGACCCCCAACCTCCGCAAGGGGATGAAGAAGTAGATATAGTGCCGAAGGTTTTAGTGTTCCACAGCCATGCCTCAGAAAACTACAAGCCCAAGGACAGTCATGAACGGGGCGCCTATGGCGACATCGTCCGGGTAGGTGAAGCTTTTGTGGCGGAACTGGCCAGCCTGGGCGTGGGCGCAGTTCACGACAAGTCCCTCCATGACCAGCCCCGTTACAGCGAAGCCTTTATTAACTCTGAGAAGAAAGCAAATGAACTGCTGGCTGCCAATCCCACCATTGAAATTGTCCTGGACATTCACCGTGACGGGCTGGAGGATAAGCCGGACGATTATACCAAAGCCAGGGCTAACGGTTCAGACGTTGCTAAGATTCTCTTTGTTGTGGGAGACAAGGACAATGATCACCTGGAGGCAAACATAGAATTCGCCCAGACCATCAGTGATGCGATGGAGAAGGAATACCCGGGTGTGTCCCGCGGTGTGCGCGTGTTCAAATCGGATTACAGCGGCGAGCTCCATCCCAACAGCATTATGGTATTGATCGGGGACTGGCGTGGCAACACTATTGATGAAGCAATGGCCTCAGCACGCATCTTGGCGCGTGTTATCGCCACATTGCTCGAGTGAGAGTAAGTGGGAGTGACATTCATGAACCAGCATATACATCTAATTGGCATTGGCGGAACCGGTATGGGTCCTTTAGCAAAGGTTTTTTTAGAAATGGGCCACAGCGTCAGCGGGTCTGATCTTCAGCCTTCCGATACTACTGACTATTTGGCTAAACTAGGGGCTAAGATCTATTTCAAGCACTCAGCTGCCAATGTCAATGGAGCTACCAGCGTAATCTACTCGAGTGCCATTCCCTTACAGAATCCAGAAATAGTGGCCGCCCGCAAGAACGGACTGAACATATTGCATCGCTCTGAAGTAGTGGCGCAGCTGATTAATGCCAAGCGCGGCATCGCTGTTGGCGGAGCACATGGAAAAACCACCATAACCTCTATGCTGGCACTCTGCCTGGAACATGCAGGGCTCGATCCGACGGTCTTGATCGGGGCCCATTTTGAACCTTTTGGACCTGGTGCCAAGTACGGCAGGGGACAGTTTGTGGTGGCGGAAGCGGACGAGAGTGACGGAAGCTTTTTGCGCTATCGGCCCGAAGTGACAGTGGTAACAAGCATTGAACCGGACCATTTGGAGAACTATAACGGGACTTTCGAGTCCCTGATCGACGGTTACCGCAGGTTCCTGGCAAACTGCAAGCCCGGAGGCATGCGTTTGATCGGTATTGATGATGCGGTGGCAGCTGCCATCAGCCGAGAATTCGATTGCGTAACCTATGGTTTTTCAAACCGAGCCCACTTCCGGGCTGAAATTCTGGGCCTAGATCAGCAGAGGTCTAGGTTTAGGGTGTACCGGCAGGGCACATTCTTTNNGCTGAATGTGCCGGGCCGCCATAATGTTTCCAATGCGTTGGCCTGCATCGCGATAGCTGATTATGCAGGGCTTTCCATTGCGCAGATCCAGGACGCTTTGCGGGTCTTCCATGGAGCCCAGCGCAGATTTCAAATAGTCGGCACCTGTAACGGAGCCATCATTGTTGATGATTATGCCCATCATCCCACAGAGGTTGCTGCAATGATCCAGGCCGCCAGAGAAGGCTGGCCGCAGCGCCAGATTGTGGCTGTGTTTCAGCCGCACCGCTTTTCCCGCACCAAGCTTCTTTTTGAGGAGTTCAGCCGTGCCTTTCAGGAAGCGGATGTGGTGATTATCACTGATATTTACGCACCTCCGCCGGAGCAGCCTATCTCCGGGGTGAGTTCATCAGTTTTGGCAGAGCGGATCCGTGAATTTAACGGGCCGAAAAAAGTGTACCATATTCCCAGGCAGGAAGATGCAGTTCCCTTCCTGAAAGGCTGGCTCACCGCCGACGACTTGGTGCTGGTCATGGGGGCCGGCCCAATTTGGCGCGTTGCCAAGGACTTAGTCTAGTTCCTGGAGGTACATATTGCCGACGGGATCGTAGCTGATGGTCCTGCTTTTTTCCTTCCCGTCCGGTGCCACGACTACCAAACCGTAGCGAAAAAGCGGAATAAACAGAATGGCTCCCCTTAGGGCGTCAAGGCGCAAAACCGGTGCCAGGCGCTGGTGGAGCTCTTTCTTTTTTGCCTCAAATTCTTCTGAATCGGTCCTGCCTGCAAAAAAGTCCCGGAGCTTGGCCTCTTCCAAGAGCAGCTTTTCCTTGGCCTCAACGGCCCAGGGCAGAGACTTCTCGGCGAACTGATCATACATATAGGCTGCCGCATTGCTAAATGCCTGTTTCAGGCTGCATTTTCTCCTGCAGACCTGGTCCCTGGGTACTCCGCCCGGTTCAAGAAGGTAGTGGGGAAAGGCGTATTTTAACACTTTGCCGGAAGAGAGATCCACCGTTACCGTGTGAAGGCTCTCTGTTTTGTGCAGCCCCCGCGCTTCTGCCAGTATCTCCAGCTGGAGATACTGTGTATAATGCAGCGAACAGCTCACCACATACGCCCGTTCCTGCGCCGAGGACCTGGCCAGTATTTTCTTGCGGACGCTTGGTTCATGGAAGTGGTGGAGGGGGACATATGCTTGGCTCAGTATCCCCTGCTTGCGGATAACTTGCAGAATGCTGTTCAGGCGGTAGCTGCCTGGGCAGATTAGATCCGCTCCATAGAGTTCAGCTGAGCCCTTGTCGAAGGTAAACTGGAGCAGACGCCCTTGGGCGCGCCAACCATCCAGTTCTTTCATAAGGGTGTCATCCACCTGGACCTGCCAGACTCCCTTGCGTATTTCCAGCGGTTCCAGGCCGCAGAGTTTGAAGAAATCGAACACTAGTTGCTGCACTGTCCTTGCCCCTCTTAGAAGAATTCCCACACAGATGATTTCACTTTTGCCTGCCCTTTGATAAAGTGTTCCCCGAACTGGTCCAGTTTCTCTCTGATCTTTTCCTGCTCTTCGTGGGCCAGGAAGATCTTCATCAATTCACTTTCAAAGGATTTCCCCAGGTTGAGATGGAGCAGAATGGCATCCAGTTCGCCGATAATGGACTCGAACATATTGATTTTCTGATGGAGCAGATACATTATGTGTTCTTCAACGGTATCTTTGGTGATCAGGTTATAGATGTGCACATCCCGGGACTGGCCGAGCCTGTGAACCCGACCGATCCTCTGTTCCAGCCGCATTGGATTCCAGGGCAGGTCAAAGTTGACTATGTGGTTGCAGAACTGAAAATTAAGTCCTTCTCCGCCTGATTCGGTGCTGACCAGAATCTGAGCCTGTTTTTGAAAAAGATTGCGGATCCATAGCTTCTTCCCACGGGAGAGGGTGCCGTCGAAGGCGAGTGTACTGTAGCCTGCTCTTTCCAAACGGTAGCGGATGTATTCCTGAGAGGCTTTATACTCAGTGAAAATGATGATCTTGCTGTCGCCAAGCCCGCCTACCAGGCGCTCCAGGGCGTCACACTTTGAGTTTTGCTTAACATCGGCCAGATCTTTGAGAAGTTCTGCCGCCTCCGTCAGCTGATCCGGGTCGATGTTTGCCATCATCTTTTCCAGAGTGAGGGCGGTTGCCAGGAAAGTTGAACAGACTTCCCGCTGCAGAGTGATGAGGGGAAGGATGTTCTGCAGCCCGCTTCGTCTGCCTCTAGCCCGGACAAACTGCGTGACCCGATTGTAGAGTTCGTGCTCTTTGGAGGTGAGGGAGACGATAATGGGGTGGACGATGCGCTGTGTGAATTGAACAGTACCTTCGTCCCTGCGGTTGCGCACCATCACCTGGCTGAGGAGTTCCTTCAGCTCCTGCGGGTTTTTTGGGGTACGTTTGTCCTGGATGAAACGACTCTTGAAAGAACGGTAGCTGCCCAGCTGTCCCGGTTTGATCAGGCCAATCAGGTTATAAAGTTCCTTGAGGTCGTTTTGGATGGGCGTGGCGGTAAGCATTAAGCAGTATTTTTTCTGAACAGCATTCACGAAGCGATAGCTCAAGGTGGAGCTGTTTTTTAACTTATGGGCTTCATCGATGATGAGCAGGTCATAGGGTATGCCGAGAATGTGTGAAGCGTGGGGTTCACGTTTAGCTGTATCTAGGGACGCAATCAGGATGTCTGAGTAACTCCAGTCCCATTCGGTACGCTGGATGCCTGGGCTGATGTCGAATTTTTCGTAAAGCTCGTGGTACCACTGCCAGAGCAGGTTGGCCGGGGTGAGGATCAGCACCTTTTTCACCAAGCCTCTCAACAGGTACTCCTTGAGGATCAGCCCTGCTTCGATGGTTTTGCCGAGACCAACTTCATCTGCCAGGATAGCCTGGCCCTGCATGTCAAAGATCACTCGCCTCGCGGTTTCCAGCTGATGAGGGTAGGGGACAACGCCCGCTTGCTTCCAGCGTTCCTTCAAATACTCTACCGCCAGCAGCTCCTTGATTTCCTGTTGGGTGATTGTCAGTTCATCCGCCCGTTTGGCCAGAGCGTACCAGTCCCAGGTGTCAAAGCGCTTCAGCCTAAGGTCCCGGACAATCTGCCTAAAGCCGCGGGCCAGCACTTCACCCCTGCAGTCCGGCAGAAAAACTTCACGAAACAGATCAGGCGACTCTATTTTAGTCTGATTTTGTGCGAAACCAGGAAAAAATTGGGACAATTAATTCGACCTCCTTAGACAAGCCTCTCCATTTTTGAGGTTTGTTATGAGGAGCATTAACTGGTATCGTCATAAATTTGGTTTTATAGCAGGATTTTTGTGGTCTTGCAAGAATACTATTGCAGTATTCGGCAGGGAGCGGACAAATCCAGCCAGCTCCCCGATGTTCAATGTATTGGGTTATTTTAGGAGGTAGATCATGAATGTTTAGGTACATCGTACGGAGATTTCTCTACATCATTCCGATGTTAATTGGGATCTCATCCTTGAGCTTTTTTATTATGCAGTTAGCACCGGGTGATGCTCTTACGACGATGGCACTGAGTCCTGATATTCCCGAAGAGGTCTTAAATGCCATGAGAGCTCGTTTTTGGCTTGATCAGCCTCCTCATATGCAATATATCAGATGGGTTCAGCAGTTGTTTAAGGGAGATATGGGCCATTCATTTCTCTGGCATGCTCCGGTAACCTGGGTTATCGGACAACGCATTTTCAACAGCCTGCTGCTGACCAGTGTCTCTACAGTCTTTGCTTGGATTATTGCCATACCCATTGGGATTCATTCTGCTGTCAACCAGTATTCCTGGAGCGACAAGCTGCTGACATTTGTGGCATTTATTGGCGTGGCTATTCCCACATGGTTCTTTGGTCTGCTGCTCCTCTATTTTACCGTGAGCCGAGGCTGGGGATTCCCAGTAGGGGGCATGACCAGTCTGGACTTTGTCGATTTCACTTTTTGGGAAAAAGTTGCGGATCTAGCAAGGCACATGTTCTTGCCTACTCTAGTATTGACTACAGGTTCTGTGGCTGGTTTAATGCGTTACATGCGTTCCAACCTCCTCGACGTTCTGCGTCAGGACTTCGTAACCACCGCCCGTGCCAAGGGTCTGTCCAAGCGAGTGGTGATTTACAAGCATGCGGTGCGCAATGCCATCAATCCTTTGATCACGATCTTCGGCTATCAGCTTGGTTCGCTTCTCAGCGGCGCAGCGCTGACGGAGATTGTCATGAACTGGCCGGGCATTGGCAGTTTAATGCTGAATGCAGTGCAAGGCAAGGACTATTACTTGGTTATGGGCAACCTGATTATCGGTTCTGTGATGCTGATTTTAGGCAACCTGGTGGCAGACATCCTGCTGGCAGTCAGTGACCCGCGGATCAGGTACGAATAGGAGGATTGAGGTAATGGCTAGAACAATGACAGAACCAGAAAGACACAACGAAGAGATTGTCTACGGTGACGGGGGTGCGATCCGCTCTCCGCTGAGACTGGCGTGGCGTAAGCTGAAGCGTCATAAATTGGCCATGATCGGGATGTGGGTTTTGATTGCTCTTCATCTTTTTGCAATCTTTGCCGGCTTCTTTGCTCCGTACAGTGAACTGAATACAGATCGCAGACGGACGAATCACTCTCCTACAAAAGTCCACATCATCAGCCCGGAAGGGAAGTTGACCAGGCCTTTTATCTATGGGCACACACGTGTTGATACACTGAGAAACATCTGGGAAGAGGATAAGTCTGAGATCTACCCGATTCGTTTCTTCGTACGGGGAGACAAGTACAAGATTCTTTGGTTCGAGACTGATTTGCGGCTGTTCGGTGTAGATGCTCCGGCAAAAATCTACCTCCTCGGTGCTGATCGCTACGGGCGCGACATTTTCTCCCGATTGGCCTATGGCGGCAGGCGTTCACTGTTTATCGGGATCATCGGCTTGACGGTCAGTATGTCAATTGGCCTTGTCTACGGAGGAATCTCCGGTTACTTCGGCGGCTGGGTTGACAACCTGATGATGAGGATTGCGGAGGTGATCATTTCTATCCCCAGTTTCTACCTGCTCTTGGCCCTCAGTGCGGTGCTGCCGCCCAGCCTTGGATCGACGGAGCGCTTTATAATGATCACTTTTATTCTGGCCTTTATCGGTTGGGCTGGATTAGCAAGGGTAATTCGGGGGATGGTGCTCTCCATCAGGCAGCAGGATTTCGTTACCGCAGCAGAAGCTGTGGGCTGTTCGCAGCCGCGGGTGATCATTAGGCACATTCTGCCTAATACCATGAGCTACATTATTGTCAACGCTACTTTGAGCATTCCCGGCTTTATTCTCTCGGAAGCAGGCCTAAGCTTGATTGGGGTTGGCATTCAGCATCCCGATGCCAGCTGGGGCAATATGCTGTCTGAGGCGCTGAACCTGACCTCTTTGACACGATATCCATGGCTGCTGGTTCCAGGTTTCGTAATCTTCATCACTGTTTTGTCGTACAGCTTCTTTGGAGACGGAATAAGAGACGCCTTTGATCCTAGAGCTCAGACTTAATGTGATGTTAATCTGAAAATTACACCACTTTTTAGCAGGACAAATGGCCCGTAGGTCGAACTATCATGAATAGATTGTTGCGATTTCAGTTCGCAAACGTGAGGAATATTCACAAGTTCGCATTGCAAAGGTGGTGGTATTGCTAATCGAGGGAGAGTTGTGATTTGCAGACAATAATCAAAAGGGGGAATAACAAAATATGAAGAGAAAGATTTTTGTATTGACCTTGCTCGTGGCACTGATCGTAAGTGCGGGCCTAGCCAGTGCAGTGGAACTGAAAGATCCGCGTATCCTCAACATTGTAGATGATCTGGGCGGCACTATCGGCAAGTACGGCGGAACTATGACGGTTGCAGCCGGTGCTTCCGGTCCGAAGACATTCAACCCGCATCGGGCAGCAGAGACATCCAGTACTGATGTAACTGACCGTATCTTTGAAGGCTTGGTCACACTGCATCGTGACACCGGCCTGGTTATGCCGAAACTGGCCCGTGACTACGAAATCAGTGAAGATGGTACAGAAGTTACCTTCTATCTGCGCCGCGGCGTACAGTGGCATGACGGTGAAGAGTTTACTGCTGACGACGTCATCTTTACCTTTGACGTAGTCTACGATGTGAATGTCGGTTCCAACTCCATGAGCGGCCTCCTTATCGACGGCCAGCCCATGCAGTATGAGAAGATCGACGATTACACCGTTAAGTTTACATTGCCTCGTCCTCATGCACCCATTATGTTCAGCATTGGAACTCCAATTGTTCCAGAGCATCTCCTCGGTGAGGCCTTCAGAGAAGGGCGCTACCATGAGATGTGGGGGCTGGAGACACCTGTAGAGGACATTATCGGTACCGGTGCCTGGAAGATCGCTTCCTACCGCATTGACCAAGAACTTGTTCTAGTGCGCAATGACAATTACTATGAGTTCGATGAAGCCGGCAACCGCCTGCCTTATCTGAACAGAGTCATCTTCCGCTACTATGCCAGCACCGATACGTCGACACTTGCCTTCTTCAACGGCGAGTTTGACTACATTGGCATCCCTGCCAACCAATACCCAGAGTATGTAGACAGAGAGCCAATGAGCCGCTGGTCCATTATTGAAGCTGGTCCTAACCCAGGTACCACCTTTATCGTCCTGAACCAGAATCCTTCCACCGTACCTGAGCCCAAGCTCTCCTGGTTCAGCGATGTGAGATTCCGTCAGGCACTTGCCCACGCAGTTGACAAGGAGACTATCCTGGATATGGCCATGAACGGCAAAGGTTACATCCAGCATAGCCCAATCAACATGAGAAACAGCTTCTTCTTGAAAGAAGATATTAAGACATATCCATACGACCTTGACGAAGCTCATCGGAAGCTCGAGGCTGCCGGCTATACGCTCGGTGCTGACGGCGTCCGCCGCGACCCGCAGGGCAACCCGATTGAGTTTGACCTGATCACCAACCCAGGTGTACCTGTCCGCCAGATCAGCGGTGAGCTCTTCCAGGAAGACATGGCTGCACTTGGAATCAAAGTGAACTTCCAACTCATCGACTTTAACGTTGTAGTTGAGAAACTGACAAGTACGTTTGAGTGGGATGCAATTCTCATCGGTCTAACCGGAACTTTCGATCCCAACGGCGGTTCCAATACCTGGCTGTCCAGCGGAAACCTCCACATGTGGCATCCGCTCCAGGAAAGCCCATACACCGATTGGGAAGCTGAGATCGACGAAATCTGGCGTGCTGCCCAAAGGGCAATGGATCCAGAAGTACGCCGTGAGTACTACTATCAGTTCCAGGATATCGTAGCTGAGCAGGTTCCTCTGTTCTACACGGTAACATCCGAGAACATGGTTGCTGTACGTGACCACCTCATGAATGCTAAGCCTGACCTGGTCAGCGGTTCGGTAGGTTCGGCCTGGAACTTCATCTGGATTGACAGATAGTAATCGCTGTGCGAAAAGGCACCCCTGCGGGGTGCCTTTTTTGATGGTTTTTGGGCATATAAAAAAGTCCCGGAGTGTTGCAGTATGCGACCGCCAGGACTTTTTTCTAACTGATTAATAATGAGCGCTGAAGCTGTTTGAGTGTATTGCTGACACTGCCGTCAATGACCTTTCCATCCACCTTGATGATAAGGCCTCCTCCGATGGAGGAGTCTACTTGGGTTTGAAGACGCACAGCCTTGCCTGTAAACTTTTGCAGTTTCTGTTCTAGTCCGGTTAGGGTTTCGGTTGACAAAGGCACGGCTGAGACAACCTCTGCAATTGTGGTCTCCTGTGCTTCAAGAACCAGCTGTTCGAAATAGGAGCCAATGGAACTGAGTATTGTCTCTCGCGATTTTTCCACAATGAGCAGGAGGAAGTTTTCCATTACAGGGGAGAGCTGCATCAGCTTAATCAACTGGCCCTTGCGCTCCCTTGAGGTATTCGGATGATGAAAGGCATCTCTGACCTTGGGATCCTCAAGAATGGTGAGCAAGAGCTTGAACTCCTCATTGAGTTCATTGCGGATAGAAGGGTCAGCAGCGGCAAACAGGGCCTCAGCATAGCGTCTGGCAACCTGAGAATGTTTAGCAGCACTCATCATTGCAGGTGACTTCCTTTATCCAGGTAGTCCAGCTGGGCCAAGGTCTGATCAATGAGAAGTTGATGCTGTTTCTGATCCAGCGCTTCATCAATTACTTTAGATGCCAAGAGCAGTGACAGTTCACCAACCTGTTTCTTAAGTTCAGCCCATGCCTTTTCTCTTTCCAGTTCCGCAACTTCCTGCGCTCTACGGACAATGGCAGCAGCCTCTTGTCTGGCCTCCTCAAGCATTTCGGCCTGGAGGGCTTCAGCACGCTTGGCTGCTTCATCAAGAAACTGCCGCGCCTGCTGCCTGCTGTCCTTCATTTGCTCTTCCAGCTGCTGGCGAAGGGCAAGGGAAGCGGCTTGATTTTCTTCGGCAGCTTTGATCTGTCCTTCAATTTCAGCAGTACGGTTGTCTAGAAAAGTACGTACCGGCTTGTAGAGCAGTTTGTAGAGCAGAAGGACGAGGAGGATAAAGTTGACCGTTTGGGCAAGCATGATATTTTGGTTAAACAAATGTAGTCACCCTCCACAACAAAAGTGCGGTCTGACGGGGTGCCCTGATTGAGCACCCTCCAGACTTAAAGTAGTTCCAGCAAACGGTTTACCAATGGCTGCATCACAGTGAAGATCAGCAGCAGTACCACAGCTAGTGCATAAATAGCACCGGATTCGGAAACGGCCTGACCGACCAGCATTGTAGTTCTAATTTGCCCTTCCATTTCAGGCTGACGGGCCATGGCTTCCACGGCCTTGCCGGCAGCATATCCTTCACCAATACCTACCAGACCTCCTGCGACTAGGGCAATACCAGAACCTAGGGCAATTGCGGCAACAATGATAGCGATTTCTAGCATAACGTTATCCCCCCCTTCGCAATTTGGCTCATAACCTAGTTTAACTTGTTTTGGATGTAAACTGAAGCCAGCAGCGTGAACACGACTGTTTGGATGATGCCCATAAAAATGCCGAACCAGGCCAAAAGCGGGACAGGCACTATGTATGGGGCCATCATGTAGATAATGCCCAGGAGAATTCCTCCGCCAAAGATATTACCATAAAGACGGAAAGAGTGGGAGACAAACTCCGAGATTTCTCCAGCGATGTTCAGCGGCAGCAGAAACGGAAAGGGATCGACAAAGCCCTTCAGCCAGGAACGGAGACCGTGCTTGGCAATGCTGGCTGCATGACCGAGTATATAGATGATCAGTGACAGTGTCAGAGTTGTGGATAGATCTCCGGTGGGGGAATAGGCCCCAGGCACAACACCAATCAGGTTGGACAGACCTACATACAGGGCAGTCATGAGAATGAGTGGCACGAAAATCTTCCTCGCGGGGCCAACGTCCACTGACATCAGGCTTTCCACCCATTCAATGCCAACCTCAAGAAAATGCTGCATCCCCCTGGGAATTTTCCTCAAGTTTCTGGTTAGAAGAAGACTGGCTATGGCAAGGACCGCCATAATGATCCAGGTCCAAAAGACAGGTTCATAGACAGGAAAAGTTCCGATGTGAAAAACAATATTAGGTTCCACGTTTGATCCTCCCATGAATCAGGTGATAAAGTATCGCTAAGCGTGGCATCAGCAGACCGATCAGGGTGCCCATAAAGCTCAATGAAGGATTGACTATCGCCACAATCAGTGCGAGGGAATAAAAGAGACACCGTTTGGCAAAACCCTTGAAGGTCAGACGATAGGCCCCTTTAGCGTCCACTGTGCCCTGCTTGGCCTTTTGCAAAAACCTCGTGCCGTCAATGATCATAAGGCGGAAAGCCAGAACGCTCATCAGCCCTCCTAATAGAATGCCCAGGGAAGCTCGGGTATTCAAGAACATGACAACAGCGCTGATTATCAGAGTCATGACCAGTGTTGTATGTAAGACGTCGTTTTCATTGAACATGCTACTTATGCTCCGAATCTTTATGCAAGGTGTCCAAGATCAGTTTTACCGCGGCGGCTACAGCAGCAATGCAGCCGAGAAGCACAAAAACCAGTGTGAATATCGCGTTTGTACCCAGCCGACGATCTAAGTATACCCCTAAGATGGTAAAAATGAAAACACTGACAAAAAGTGTGACGCCCACTTGGGTGATGAGGGCGAAGTACTTCAAACCGTCTTTCATGTTTTCTCCTTTGCTAAGCAGAGCGATCCCTATGACTTGTTCAACATCCGGAATTGAAATCCTTCTGTAAAAGGCTATTTCGTGACCGACATAAGAATGGTATACTAGATCTGGATTTAGCGAAATAATATCACTTCTAGGAGTTTATGTCGAATGAAAATTGGTGTTGTCTCACTGGGTTGTGCAAAAAATCTTGTGGATACAGAGATTGTTCTCGGGTTTTTGTCAGATGCAGAACATGAAATTGTAAGTGATCCCGGTCAGGCCGAGATCATTATTGTCAATACATGCGGATTTATTGAAGAGGCCAAAGAAGAGTCCATCAACGCGATCTTGGAAATGGCTGGGTATAAAGAAAAGGGCAGCTGCAAGGCCCTTGTGGTTATGGGCTGTCTGTCACAGCGGTACACTCAGGAGCTCTGGGATGAAATTCCTGAGATCGATGCCATGGTTGGCACCAATGAGCTGGACTTGGTGCCTGACATTATCAAACGCGCAGCCGCGGGAGAACGCGTTCTCACCCAAAGGGATGGCTTCTTTAACTATGATCAGGCCTATCGCCGCGTCTCCACAACCGGATCCCACTTTGCGTACTTGAAGATCGCTGAGGGCTGCAATCATCGCTGCGCTTTCTGTGTGATCCCCGCCATTAGGGGCAGGCGTCGCAGCCGCAGTCTGGATTCGATTCTAGCAGAAGCTAAGGTCCTTAAAGAACAGGGAGTGCAGGAAGTGGCTGTGATCGCACAGGACACCACAGCCTACGGCGGCGATATAGGTACAAGCATTGTACATTTACTGCGGGAACTTGCTGCCCTGGACTTTCCGTGGATTCGCCTGCTGTATACCTATCCTTCAAGCATAACTGATGAGCTCCTTGAGTTGATCAACACAACGCCGAATATCGTGAAGTACGTCGATCTTCCGCTGCAGCATGTTTCCGGACAGGTGCTGAAAAGAATGAAACGCCCCGGGGATTTCCAATCTACTCGGGAGTTGATTCAGAGGATTCGCGCCAAAATTCCGGGTGTCACGATTCGCAGCTCATTTATTGTGGGTTTTCCCGGCGAGACAGAGGAGGACTTTCAGGAACTTCTAACGTTTTTGGAGGCAGAACGGTTGAACCATGTGGGCATTTTCAAGTATTCCCGGGAAGAGAATTCCGCCGCCCATGATTATCCCGATCAGATTGAAGAAGGGGTCAAAGAAGCCCGCTATCGGCAGGCAATGGCCCTCCAGCAGAGGATATCACGAGAGTTGAACCAAGAACTGGTAGGCCGCAAGCTCCAGGTCCTGGTGGAGTTCGCTTCTGCTGAATCCGATCTAGTGCTGATTGGCCGCCACCAGGGGCAGTCGCCTGATGTGGACGGTGTTGTCTATTTGGGACGGGGGACGCTTCAACCTGGCAAGCTGGTGCCGGTTATGATTACGGAAGCCCATGATTACGATCTGGTTGGGGAGGAGGTTGACGGTTGATAAACTTGCCTAATTTGGTGACGCTGTCACGCATCTTGCTTGTTCCACTCTTTGCCTATCTATGCTTGAGGTTTCCCGCCGGGCTCAATATTCCAGCTGCAGCTGTCTTCCTGTTAGCTGCGTTGACCGATGGTTTGGACGGCTATTTGGCCCGCAGCCGCAAGGAAGTCACTCGCTTCGGACAGCTGATTGATCCCATTGCCGACAAGCTCTTGATTACAGCAGCCCTCTTGGCCTTGATCGAGCTTGGGCAGGTCAGTACCTGGGCTGGTCTGATCATCTTAGCAAGGGAATTCTCCGTTTCGGGACTGAGGATGCTGGCTGCCGCAGAAGGCAGAGTAATTGCAGCCTCCAAACTGGGTAAATTGAAGACTGTGACTCAAATAGCCGCAGTTACCGCCTTTCTCCTAGGCATCTCCTGGGCCCCCGTGCTGCTGTGGATTGCTGTAGTGATCACGATTTTTTCAGGTGTGGATTATTTCCGCAATGCCCAGGATATACTAAAAAGTTCAATGGAATAGTATGCTATAATAAATGTGTCAGTATCTCATACTGACACTTTTATTTTTGCGAAACAAACAAACGTTAGTAAGGAGATGTTCCATGCGCTTACGCGGATTTCGGATCTCAGTGGCCCTTTTGGTCTTCTTAGGCGTTTTCGTCCTGGGCATGGGGGCACAGTATCTGCACCAAAGAACGCAAGTGATCAGTCCTTTAGTTGAACGCCTGCTGGAAATCCCCGGCGTATTGGACGTCAGCGTTGAAAAGGGTCTGTTCAGAACAGGTTCACGAACATTGGTAATTCTCGAGGTAGAACAAGAGAGCTCCCTTGGCCTGACCTTTGGACCAGTGTACGAGACGCTTGCGGAGGCGGGAGGCGAATATGCAGTGTACATCCAGGACTCGCCCAACTTAGAACTATTGCGTCTATTTCAGGACATCCAAGTTGCGGTAGAGGAAGCTGTGATGACCGGCGAGTTTACGCGCCTGGGGGAAAGGGTCGAAGAGTTTGCAGCTGAGGAAGGGGTCACCTGGGAACTGGGTGTGGACCGGCAGTTCATCTACCTGACTCTCAGCGAAGGTGAGAACACTTTGAGAAGGGTGATCAGCCGGGATCGGCAGGAAGGATCGATTTCAGTCCGGGGCAATGGAGGTGCAGTCAGTTGAGGAAGTTGGCAAAAGAAATGGCTGCAGGCGCAGGGCTGGCTATTGCAGCTTTGGCCCTGCTCTCAGGCGTTGACTTTTCGTTTTTCCTGCTCCCCTTAAGCATGCTGGCCCTGGGGGCGCTGGTGCTTCAGGGACGGGGCAGCCTGTCCCCCCGCTTCAACGTAAATGCAGTCGGTACTGGGGACAACAGCAGCATCCCGAAGGTTACCTTCGATGATATCGGCGGCCAAGAGATGGCCAAACGGGAGTTCCTGGAGGCCCTGGCGTTTTTAAAGGAAAGTGAGAGGACAAGCCGTTTGGGAATCAGGCCCCTGAAAGGGGTGCTTCTGACCGGACCTCCCGGCACCGGGAAGACCCTGATGGCCAAAGCGGCGGCGAATTACACCGGCTCGGTTTTTTTGGCAGCTTCAGGTTCAGAATTTGTGCAAATGTATGCCGGAGTTGGTGCCAACCGGGTCCGCCAGCTCTTTAGGCAGGCCCGGGCTCTGGCAGAACGGGAAGGGAAGAGCAGTGCCATAATCTTCATCGACGAAATTGATGTATTAGGTGCAAAAAGGGGAAAGAATGCAAGTCATATGGAATATGACCAGACATTAAATGAACTGCTCACTCAAATTGACGGGATTCGCAGCGACCACCCCGTTCAGGTCCTCGTGGTTGGGGCCACCAACCGTAAGGATCTGCTGGACCCTGCTCTTTTAAGGCCAGGCCGTTTTGACCGCATTGTACAGGTTGACTTGCCTGATAAAACCGGACGGCTGCGCATCCTGGAAATCCACGCTTCTAATAAGCCTCTCTCCCATGAAGTGGACTTGGAACTTGTGGCAGCGGAAACGCAGGGCTTCTCAGGCGCGCATCTGGAAAGTCTGCTCAACGAAGCAGCCATCAGCGCTTTGCGAGAGGGGCGGGAAAGCATCAGCCAGTTCGACCTCAGGGAAGCAATTGAGAAGGTTATGCTCGGGGAGAAGTCCAATCGGTCACTGCAGCAGGAAGAACTTGAAAGGGTGGCCTGTCATGAGGTCGGGCATGCCATGATCAGCGAACATGTACGCCCCGGTTCGGTAGCATCCATCACCATTACTGCCCGCAATCAGGCCCTGGGCTATATCCGGCAAAATCCCAAGGACGACCAATACCTGTATACAAAAGAACAACTCCTGGATTCGATCAAAGTCTTTGCGGCAGGAGCTGTGACTGAAGAACTGATCTTTGGCCAGCGCTCAACGGGGGCGGCAGGGGACATTGAGCAGGCAACCGAGTTGGCAAAACGTATGGTGTATGCAGGCCTGTCGCACCTGGGCATTGTCAGTGCAGAACTGCCCAAAAGCGACCTGCATGCCGCCATCGTGGAGATCATTAAAGAACAAGAGGAAAGTGTCCAAACGTTCCTGGCTGGCAAAATAGACATAATCAGGGCGGCAGCCGCGCGGCTTCTCGAGGAAGAAAGCCTTTCTGGTGAGGCCTTCCGACATCTAATCGCAAGCTGGGAAAGATCTGAGGCGATTTCTTCCTAGTTGTTCCATAAAGCGGAACCTGTTATAATTACTATTGGCATATCAGCGGATCAGTACGCGGGCCAACAGTGCGGTGATGCCCGCGGCCATAATCGGGCCGACGGAAACTCCGCCGAAGAAGAATACGCTGACCATGACACCAATCAGGATGCCAGGGATGATGGACGGTTCTACAGCAATGAGCTCCAGGCCCTGACTGTTGAAGTAGGCTCCCAGGATGCCTCCGATGACAGCCAAGATGCCCAGCGGGCTGAGCAAGGAGGCTGTCAGGCGCTCAAAAGTCAGCTGACCGTCGGCCAATGGCACTAACAGGGCAACAGTCAGGAGCAGTACGCCTCCTTCCAGTCCGCGGTTTTGGATCAAGGGGAAGAAGCGGTTCAGGCGCATTAGATCAATAAAGAAGACGATGGCCGCCGCGGCCCCTAAGAGGTTGTTCTTGGTAAGAACGGCAATGATAAAGACAAGCAGCAGGGGTATAACTGAGCTCATTTTTATCCCTCCCTGAACATCCTATGCCTAAATCTACTTGATATGAAGGGGGCAGAGGCGATTAATTCCCAACCCGTTCTGAGACAAATTCAAAGCAATGAAGTGCTGATGGCCGCCATTTTGGCCTGGGCCCTGGCACAAGTTTTCAAGATTATCTCCTGGGCCCTTGTTTCAAAGGAACTCAACTTCAAGCGGCTGGTGGAGCCAGGGGGGATGCCCAGTTCCCACAGTGCCTTTGTCACATCGCTCTGTACAGGGGTAGGTTTGCGGGAGGGGTTTGACTCAACATTGTTTGCCCTGGCCGCGGTTTTTGCTGTGATTGTAATGTATGACGCTTCCGGAGTAAGGAGGGCCGCGGGCAAACAAGCCCGGGTGCTGAATCGGATGATTGAAGATCTGAATCGCCGTGAGCTTCATCCAGAACGGCTGCGCGAGCTTCTCGGGCATACTCCCTTTGAAGTGGTAGTGGGTGCTGTATTGGGGATTGTCATAGCCCTTTGGCGCTTATAGGAAAAGGCACAGGATTTCCTGTGCCTTTAATGAACTATGGTCTGCTGTATTGCTGAGTGGAGTAGTAGCCCACCAGACCGCTGGTACTGACCGCGGCAACGGCATAGTATACTTCCGCCGCCTGATCTTGATCTAAGGCATGGAGAAAACTTGTCTCCGACAGCGGGAGGGAAGTGAGCAGCTCATACCGTTCCAGGGGACTTCCTTGGACAAACAGGAAGTATCCAGTAACCTCCCGGTGAACAACCGGGTCCCAGGTGAGAAGGACACCTTCAGCTGAAGGCTCCAGCTTGAAGTTTGCCGGAGAAGGGAGCAGAGTCTCCACTCGGCCGGTTACATACAGCCTTTCACTCACTGGGCTCCAGTTGATATGCATTTCCTCGTTTTCGGAAATGTGGATCACTTGCCAAACCCCTGGACTGATTCTGTCACCTATCCGGAAAGACTCGGTATACAGTTCGATCTTGAACTCATAGCTGCCTGGGCTTAATACTATAGTTTTCTCTAAGGGGCTCTGAGAATCTTCCCGGATTGCTTCATACACTTCGTCATTGAAATGGATACGCGCCCGCATCGCCACATGCCTGAACACATAGTCTGCCAAGTCGATGCTGACGTGGACCTCGCTGTCTGCAGGGCGCAGCACCAGCTCGAGCACCTGCTCCTGATGCAGTGTTATTTTGACCGTCTGAGACTTGCTCTGGTAAAGCACGATACCTTGAGCATCGACCAGGAGCACGCTGACGGCCCATTCTCCCACAGGCACCCTTAGGGTAGCGGAAAACTCGTTGTTGATAACTGGAACTGTTTCTTCCATGACGTGTTTGTTTCTGCTGACAACAATGCGTGCCTCCGTGGGTTCAGTTATGCCGGCGGCAGCTAGAGTGCCCAGGACAGTCAACGGGGTCTCGGAGCTGAGAGGCCTGGATGTGCAGCCGCTGGCGGCGGCAGCCAGGATCAATACAGCCAACAAGGCAGCGTAACGGACAGTTTTGTTGGACATAGTGCCTCCTTTTCCCTGGGCACTACTAATATATCATAATTCTACAGAAAAAGGAATGGATATAGATAAAATTCTGAAAACAATGGAGTGAAAAATATGCGTGCGGAACTGATCATGATTGGTACAGAGCTGTTGCTGGGCGAAATAGTGGACCANNTTAGGCATCGATGTCTATTATAAGTCAACAGTGGGAGATAATCTGCAGCGGGGGGCAGGCGTGCTTGCTCAGGCACTTGGGCGCAGTGATGCGGTGATAATCAGCGGCGGTTTGGGCCCCACCGATGACGATTTGACCCGTGAGATTGTCAGCGAGGTGATGGAGTGCCCTCTGCAGGAAGATAGGGAAGCCCTTGCCGAGCTGGAAGAGTGGTTTGCTGAACGTTACGGCGAGGCGCAAATGCCTCCCCATAATCGGAAGCAGGCACTNNTCGAGAAGGACGGCAAGATGGTAATTGCCCTCCCTGGGGTCTCTCAGGAGCTGAAAGCGATGTTCACTGCAACAGTTGCTCCGCTCCTTGCCCGGAAGAGTCTGGGGAGGATTTTGGTCACCAGGAATCTCCATTTTGTGGGTGTCGGTGAATCGCGTCTGGCTGAGATTTTGGCTGACCTCCTCCGTGAGCAAACCAACCCAACTTTGGCTCTTTACGCTTCCGGAGGAATTGTACGGGTCAGGATGGCCGTGAAGGCCCGCAGCAGGGAAGAAGGCCTTGCAATGATGGCTCCTGTGGAGGGAATAATCCGATCCCGGACCAAAGACTATCTGTTCGGGACGGATAATCAGAGCCTGGAGGAGGTAGTGGCGCAGCAGCTGATTGACAAGGGTGTTACCCTGGCCCTGGCAGAATCGTGCACAGGCGGGCTGATCGGTCATCTTCTTACGAATGTTCCCGGCAGCTCTGCCTTTTTGAACCGCGGCTATGTGGTTTACAGCAATCAGGCTAAAATGGAGGATTTGGGAGTAAGCGAAGCAACGCTGGAACGGTATGGCGCAGTGAGCGAAGAATGTGCCAGGGAAATGGCTGAAGGAGCCCGATCCCGGGCCAGGACTGATTTGGCTCTGGCAGTTACAGGCATAGCGGGCCCCGGCGGGGGAACGGATGCCAAGCCTGTTGGACTGGTATACATTAGTCTGGCCTCTGCTGGTGATACTATTGTACAGCGACATCTATGGAAAGGCACGCGCGAACAGGTCAAGAACAGGACTGCCCTCATGGCATTGCGCCTGCTTTGGCAAGCAAGCGTGACCTAGAGTCTCCAGCAGAAGGAGGGTGCACATGCAGCAGCTTACCAGGGACCGGCGTAGGCATCTACCGGTCCTTTTCGTTTTCTTCGGCCTAATTCTGTTTCTGAACCTCTTTTCAGCTTCGGACTATCAATTGCTGTCGGCAGTGGTAAAGTTAAGGATCGCTGTAGGTTACGCACCCGAAACCAGGATAATCCTTCCTCCAGTAGGGCAAATCGGCGCCTCCACCCACTGGCTGCCGGTACGTTTGAGTGTTGAACTGAGAAGCGTTGACCTGGGACAGCTGCAGACACTGGTTTTTTCGCCTGCCCTGGACCCGGATGCACTTCNNGAGTATGAGGGCATGATTCAAGCGGCTCCCTGGGTCCTCAGCATGGCCTGGGAAGCTTTTGATCAAGTAGAAGAACTGGGCAGCCGCGTACAGGCCCTGGCCGGAAACCTTTATTCCCTTCTGCAGGAAGTTGAGAACTTGGGCCCCCTCGGGCTGGTGCAGGCGGATGTTACTGTGCTGCATGTTTCGGACATTCACAACAACCCGGTTGCGTACAACTTTGCCAAGCAGGTGGTTGACAGTTTCCCTGTGGACTTTATCATGGATACCGGGGATCTGACGGATTGGGGCACTGCCTTGGAAATGGAGATTGCCAAGCGCATTGAGGATGTAAGGCTGCCTTACCTGTTCGTCACCGGCAATCACGACTCGCCGGAGGTGCTGAAAAAGCTGTCTGCTATCGCAAATGCTGTGCTGATCAGCCAGGAAGAGACTGCAGTAGCGGGCCTGCGCATAGCGGGAACCGGCGATCTGGTGGCAGACAGCTTNNCGTCCGGATATTTTCATGGTCCACAATCACCTGGTTGCCGAGGCCCTGGAACCGGGGCTGTTTCCGGTAGTGGCCTACGGCCACACCCATGCTTGGGGAGTCAAGGAACGGGACGGCACTGTATACAGCAATGCCGGCACAACGGGTGCGGCAGGCATCCGGGGTTTTCAGGCCAGGGAACCCTTGCCCTACAGTCTGTCCTTGTTGTATTTCAGCCGGGATGAAGGAGGACGTTTACGCTTGCAGGCAGTGGACGGAGTTCATGTCACCGGACTGGGCACCAGTTTTTCTTTGCACAGAACCTTTGTACAAAGCAGGAATAGCGATGACGGTGTAGAAGTAGTACGCTGATATCCAATAGGTGGCAATGCTTTCTGGGGGGAAACGCGAAGGGCTATGCGAGATCTGCGGGACAGGTCTTGTTTGGCAGTTTCTCCTTTTTCTATGGTTCAGGGGCGAACATCTGTTTTTGACTGAAAGGAGCGGTTTCAAGAGTGACGAGTGAGAAGCAAAAAGCATTGGAACGGGCTGTTCTTGATATTGAAAAGCAATACGGCAAAGGCGCCATTATGAAGCTGGGAGACACGGTCTCCAGAAGTATTGAAGTGATTCCCACAGGTTCTCTCTCACTTGATATTGCTTTAGGGGTAGGAGGCGTTCCACGGGGGAGAATTATTGAGATTTACGGTCCTGAATCATCTGGTAAGACCACCTTGGCCCTGCATATAATAGCCGAGGTTCAAAAGGCAGGCGGCATTGCCGCCATCGTCGATGCGGAGCATGCGCTGGATGCAGGCTATGCCAAGAACTTGGGCGTCGATACCGACAACCTTTTGATCTCCCAGCCCGACCACGGCGAACAGGCGCTGGAAATCACTGAACACTTGGTACGCAGCGGCGCAGTTGAAGTGGTAGTAGTAGACTCTGTCGCGGCCTTGGTGCCTAGAGCGGAAATTGAAGGGGAAATGGGAGACTCCCATGTGGGGCTGCAGGCTCGCCTCATGTCCCAGGCGCTGCGAAAACTCACTGCCGCAATTGGCAGATCGAACTGTACAGTAATTTTTACGAACCAGTTGCGTGAAAAAATTGGTGTAATGTTTGGCAACCCGGAAACGACCCCCGGCGGAAGGGCGCTAAAGTTCTACGCTTCAGTCCGCCTGGATATTCGCCGCATTGAAACCCTCAAGAAGGGCAATGAGATGATCGGCAACCGCACCAGAGTTCGAGTTTTGAAAAATAAGGTGGCACCTCCCTTCAAAGAGGCAGAGTTTGATATTATTTACGGTTTGGGGATTTCCCGCCACGGCGATATCCTAGATTTAGCAGCTGAGCTGGATATTGTTAATAAGAGCGGTTCATGGTATTCCTATGGTGACCTGCGCCTTGGGCAGGGACGGGAGAATGCCCGTGAGTTTCTGCTGAGCAACCCTGAGTTGACAGATGAAATCGAGCAAAAAGTTCGTGTGGCCAAAAACTTGGTCAAGCCTGAGGAAGTGAAGGAAGAAGTTGGAACCAAAAAGGACTGATGCCAAGGCCCATGCACTAAGATTGCTGACCATCAGGGACCGCAGCGAAAAGGAACTGAAGGACCGCCTGGAAAGCCGCTTTTCGCAGGAGGAGACTTTGGAGGCCCTGGATTATCTGAAGAAACTGGGCTACCTGGATGACCTGCGTTTTGCCGAAAACTATGTGCAGTACCGCAATCGGAACAGGCCCACCGGCAACTACCTGCTTCAGTTTGAGCTGCGCAACAAAGGAGTTGCCGATGACTATATCGAGCAGGTTCTCAATCCGCCGGATGTCGAGTATGAGCTCGCCCTATCCCTGGCCAGGCAGCGCCTGGGCCGGCTGGAAAAAGTTGAGGCCCTGGCCCGAGTCAGAAAACTCTACGGACTGCTTCAGCGCAGGGGTTTTCCCGCACATCTGGCAAGAAGAGCTGTTGGGGAACTGCTTGACAGTGATCTTGAAAATGAATACAATTAAATGTAGGTTGTATCTCTGACAACCTTGGTTATTCGAAAACGAAATGAAAAGTCTTTTGAAAACGCAACGGAAAAAGCTGAGTTTCGGCTCGGCTTTCTTTTCTAAGGTTTTGTGAAAGGAGGAGGTGAACAGTATCGATTTATTGATTGAGCTAATTAAATATGGAGTGATTGCAGTTATTGGCGTGGCTGCGGGATACTTCATTCGCAAGGTGTCTGCTGAGGCAACCATCAAGTCAGCGGAGGAAGAAGCTCGACGGATTTTGCAGGAAGCGGAACGTGATGCAGAGACGAAAAAGCGCGAAGCTTTGGTCGAAGCACGTGAAGAGATTCACAAGTCGCGGGCTGAGGTCGAAAAGGAGTCACGGGAGCGCCGTGCTGAACTGAACCAGCTGGAACGCAGGCTTTCGCAGAAAGAAGAAACGCTGGATAAACGCAGCGACTCTTTGGAGCGCAAAGACGAGATGCTTCAGCGCAAACTCCGCGAGGTGGAGCAAAAGCAGGCCGAAGTGAATGAACTTCTCGAAAAGCAGCGCACGGAACTCGAACGCATCTCTCATCTCACCACTGAACAGGCGCGGGAGCTGATCCTGAAGACTGTGGAAGATGAGGTGAAGCACGAAACTGCAATTCTCATTCGTGAACTGGAGAATCAAGCACGGGAAACAGCGGAGAAGCAAGCCCGTGATATTATCTCCCTGGCGATTCAGCGTACGGCAGCCGACCACGTTGCAGAATCAACAGTTTCGGTTGTGCCGCTCCCCAATGATGACATGAAGGGGCGCATCATCGGCAGGGAAGGTAGAAATATTCGAGCTCTAGAGACCTTGACAGGCATCGATTTGATTATTGACGACACGCCTGAAGCGGTAATTCTTTCCGGATTTGATCCTGTGCGCAGGGAAATCGCCCGCATTGCACTGGAGCGTTTAATCGCAGACGGCCGCATTCATCCGGCCCGAATCGAGGAAATGGTAGAGAAGGCCCGCAAAGAGGTAGACGCAGTAATCAGAGATGCAGGCGAACAGGCTACTCTAGATGCGGATGTTCATGGTTTGCATCCGGAACTTGTCAAACTGTTAGGAAGACTACGTTTTCGAACTAGCTATGGTCAGAATGTGTTAAAGCATTCAGTTGAAGTGGCTCATTTGGCAGGTATTATGGCAGCAGAGCTTGGCGTTGATGCCAGACTGGCCCGCCGGGCAGGTTTGCTCCATGATATCGGGAAAGCCGTTGACCACGAGATTGAAGGAACCCATATTGAAATTGGAATTGAGCTGTTGCGCAAGTACAAAGAGAATGATGATGTCATCCATGCAATGGCCTGCCATCATGGTGATTATGAGGCTGAAAGCGTGGAGGCTGTGTTGGTTGCAGCAGCAGATTCTATTTCGGCAGCACGACCTGGAGCACGGCGGGAGACTTTGGAAAGTTACATCAAACGTCTGCAGAAGTTGGAGGAGATAGCATCATCCTTCGACGGCGTAGACAAATCCTATGCTATTCAGGCAGGTCGAGAAGTGCGGATTATGGTGAAGCCGGACAAGGTCAATGACGCTACCGCGGTACAATTGAGCCGCGATATAGTTAAACGCATTGAAGCGGAGCTTGAGTATCCCGGTCAGATCAAAGTGACCGTGATCCGTGAAACCCGTGCCGTGGAGTATGCTAAGTAAAACCAGGCTGCAGCCTGGTTTTAATTTTCCAATGCTGGGAGGGGTACAGATGGAATACGAAGGCAGTCAAGTGGATCTATTTATCGCAGTCTTGGTTCG
>MTKW01002135.1_pt1 | contig 67743 bp, 77 predicted proteins | sample 1042761 | NCBI WGS metagenome assembly MTKW01 (sample SAMN06205366, study PRJNA360243) | anaerobic digester metagenome | biome: Wastewater treatment plant; feature: Anaerobic digester sludge; material: sludge; isolation source: anaerobic digester fed with sludge from wastewater treatment plant ... | reverse complement strand
TTTACTAGTCTTTGAAGAATCTCTATTCCTTTTCTTGTACAATCTACATCAGTTGATATTAAGGAAATAACCTTATCGACCCTTTCCTTGTAATCGCTTGGCTTGATCTTAAAATCTTCAATCATCTTAACAGCCTTTTTTTCATTTATACAGTATTCTTTATTTGCTGCAAATAAGTCTTGATTAAGGGAAGATATGCTTCGAAAGCAATGTCGCGCAAATATTGGATACATCGTCTTTATCTATATTGTTCTCAGCAAACAAATATTTCTACGGAAAGGGGCCTTCATCTCCTATGACCCCTTATCTCTTTACTTGATATTCTGGTCTTATTTAGTCTGGATGGTATAGGAGGTGACTTCCTTTACCTTGGCATTTTTCCCAAACCCATTGAATCTATATATGTCACAATACTCAAAAGTAGACTCATCACTAAAGATAATACTTCCATTAACAGCAGCCACGTTGCCATGGGTTATTAGATTGCTTATTAGGATTTCTTTAATGCTCCTGCCCCTATAGTTCCTTAATCTTTCAAGTATTTTATCCTTATCAACTATTAATTCATTCCCTATAATCTTCCAAGTGATATTGTCAGATGTATTATCCTCTATATATCTATCATTTCCTGTGGCAAATGCAATATAAAAATCTAATAGCACAATTTTTTTAGGAGCATTACCACAATCCTTTGGATATGATATTCTTATTCCATCATAATAATCTACCTTCACAGCTTCATCTCCTTCCATATTCCCTAAGAAATATTATTACAATACTAGTCATAAATAAAGATTTCTTCAATAGGCACTTCTACAACCCTTGAAATATCAATGGCTAACTTAAGAGATGGGTTGTATTTACCCGCTTCAAGCCTGATGATGGTTTCCCTACGGACTCCTACTAGCTGGGCAAGTTCCTCCTGGGTCAAGCCTTTTTCTAGACGATACTTCTTTAGGTTACAAGTAAACTTTTGGATAGGTCTCACCCCTTCTAATCTTGATCATAATGCCAGAAGAGATAGGCGTATGATATTAAGGTTCCAGCCCACCCAAGGGCACAGATTAGTATGATTAATTCTTTTGTTACAAAGGAAAACCCTGAGAAAAATCCAATAGTAAAGAGAGTGATTAAGGGGATCTTAGCAGTCTTCAACTTAGCCCTTTGACTATTTTCAAAATATCGTTCATCTTGCATTTCATCAGCCATCTTCCCTATAAAATAGTAGGCAAAAAAACTAAAGTAACTAAACCAGAATAGGGCCAGGGGCTCACCAGTTTTAAAATACTTGAAACCTTGAAAACCTAAGAATCCTAAGAGCCATAGGTATTTAATGGGTTTTTGGATCCTAATCTTCATCACTATAACAACCTCCATGTGACATATTTATATCTATGTTACAAATATATCACCTCACTAAAAAATAATCAAGGGCGATGGGAGTTTTGAAGTCTCAATTGTAATCCCTTTGCACAATTTATTGGCATCATATGTTGAAAATGCTTTATTTAGCGACGGAAAGAGTTAGTAAGAAATGGACACGAGCATATCCAAACTGGGATTTAGTAATAAGTCAGTTAAAGATATTATTTGCTGAAGTATTAAACAAAGGAGCATAATTGGGGACTCTGTCCCCAAAACCCCTGAGGTTTATCGCTTTAGTTCTTCCAGGAACGGATGAAAAAACGGATAGCTAACTGCAACCATCCGTTCCTGTATAGAACTCTAATAACCGTTCAGGTTGCTCCTCAGCATAGCCTTATCCTGTTATTAGATAAGAATTAAGTATATTATTCCCAATTATAGGTACAATATACTTAATCAAATGACCTTTGAAAGATTAGTTTCTATATCAAATTACTTTATATTCTTTTACCAATTATTAATTAAAAGAATGAGATTACACAAAATTATTTACACCGCCAGTATATTCTTGTTCGGAATAAATTTGTCTAAAAAAGGGTTGCCTTTCCAGTATCACTTTTGTCTTGTAGCGAAAAATAGTAAAAAACTGCACCTATCGAAACAAATATAACAATAACTGTAAGAATATTTTTATAGTTTCTTTCAAACCAACTTGTTGCCTTAAAGTCCATAAATTTCCACCCCGCTCTCTTATATTGAGATTTAAATACACTTATTCCTAACATTCAACTTGACCACTCAACCTCGACTAAAACAGAAAAACATCTAAACTGTACTCTCACTACTTATTTTTATGATTTTCCGCTCTACTATTTTCTCTCCTTCTTACAAGAATTTAGAAATAATCAAACAGTCTAAAGTCTTATATATAAGGGCTTTGCAGCCTTTTAATCTTCCACCCTTGACATCAAGACGACACACTCAACGTGTGGGGTATGGGGAAATAAGTCTATGCATTTTACCTTTGTAACCTTATAACCTCTTTCTACAAATATTGGTAAATCATTTGCTAGTGATGTAGGTTTACAGGAAACATATATAAATTGTTGGGGATAAAAATCTATAATTTTATGAATTGCCTTTGGATGAATTCCTGCCCGAGGTGGATCTAGTATTATTAAATCAGGTTGTTCTTTAAGCTTGTCTATCTTTTCTAAAACATCTCCTGCAATAAATTCGCAATTATTTAGATTATTTTCAATAGCATTTACTTTTGCAGCCTCTACTGCTTCCTCAACAATATCTATTCCAATAACTTTTAGAGCAACAGGAGCCATTATCTGGGCTATAGTACCAGTACCACAATAAAGGTCAAAGATTACTTTATCTTTAGTATTTCCTGCAAAATCCTTGACTATGGAATATAATTTTTCAGCCCCTAATGAATTAGTTTGGAAGAAGGAGAAGGCTGTAATCTTAAAACTAAGTCCTAATATTTCTTCTGTGATAAAGTCTTGACCATAAAGAACTATAGTCTCATCACTTTTTACAACATCAGCCACCCCATCATTTATTGTATGGAGTATTCCTACAATCTTGCCTGATAAGGGTAGATTTAGCAGCTTTTCTACAAGTTCATTTAACTCCAATTTTAGTTGGGAAGTTGAAACTAAATTTATTAATATTTCTCCAGTTTTATAAGCCTTTCGTATTACTAAATGTCTAAGACTACCTTTATGGGTTATTTTATGAAAATGTGAAATACCTTTGTTTCTAAAGTAATCTAAAATTAGGCTTAAAATCACATTAAAATCTTCATCTACAATCTGACAATTAGTTGTGGATATTATCTCATAAAATTTATCTCTTTTATGCATACCCAGTTCTAAAGGACCACCCTTAACCTTATCGCCAAAGGAGAATTCCATTTTATTTCTATATCGAAATTCTAAGGGGCTAGGCTGAATACCTAAAAATTGAAAATCTTGTATCCCTGCATTATTTAATAAAGTTTTAACCTGTTCAGCTTTTATTTCCAATTGTTTTTCATAGGGTAAATTCTGGCTGGTACAACCACCACAATACTTAAAATGCTGGCACTTTGGTTGGATTTCAATAGGGGAAGGTGTTATTACTTCTAGTATTTTACCCTCTAATTTATTCTTTCTTTTCTTTGTTATCTTTATCTTTAATCTCTGGTCTATAATTCCACCTTTTATAATGACTTTTTTATTATCTATATAACCAACTCCCTTATTAGGGAAGAGCATATCTTCTATTGTGATCTCAAAAATATCATTTCTTTTAACCATAAAACCCTCCAAGTTTATTTATTAAATATATTATAAATCATTTTTTGAAATTGCCAAATTAATATTCTTAATGTAATAGTTCCTAAGGACTTTTATAATATTGTTGGTTTAGGAGCTTTATATGCCGCTAGTGTCTAGCAAAACCTGCAAACCTTTTCAGAAAAAAACTTATAAATATATGTTGACAAACATAAAATAGCGTGTTAAGCTATCCTACAATTACATAAAAATATTAAAAACAAAATTATTAAAGTGTTAATGACGATGACCAAGAGAAAACTATCAAGGTGTTAATTACAGAGAATTGGCGATGCTGAGAAGCCAGTATTGACTAGATAGATAATAAATCACTTGAGAGTCTTATAGCCGAAATTAGTAAGCTATAACGGTTGGCTACGTTACAAAGCCTAGGTTTGTTAGAACCGAAAAAAGGTAACTTTCTTATGATTGTTACAAAGTAGAGTGGTACCGTGCCAATAGCGCCTCTATTATGTTTGATTACTTAAAACATGATAGAGGCTTTTTGTTTTTATAGATTAATGGAGGTGGTAAACTAGGCAAGAAGATAATGAATATAGATGTATTTATGTACCGTTAAAATATTTCAATATTGATAGAGAGGGAAGGAAGAATATGAAAAAAACATTATATTTATTACTGGTATTATTTTTAGTTGTAGGACTATTTGCTGGCTGTTCTTCAAATACAGGAGGAGCCGATGAGGATAGCAACTCTAAAGATAGTGGAGAAAATGGAGAAGAAACCATTAAGGTTGGGTTAAATTATGAATTATCAGGTACTGTAGCTACTTATGGACAGGGCTTAACTGAGGGAATTGAAATGGCATTTGAAGAAATTAATGCTGCCGGTGGAGTATTGGGAAAACAAGTGGAATTAATTAAAGTGGATAATAAGTCTGATTCTGCAGAAGCAGCTAATGTATCTACCAGGTTAGCTACTAGGGAAAATGTAGTTGCTATCTTAGGTGCTGCCACATCAGGAAACACTAAGGGAGCTATACCACCAGCAGTACAAAATAAGGTTCCAATTATCTCTGCTTCAGCAACAGCTGATGATGTTACTGTAGATAGCAATGGAAAGGTAAGGGAATATGTATTTAAAACTTGTTTTAGCGATTCTTTCCAAGGAGTTACAATGGCAAACTTTGCCTATAATGATCTAGGATTTAAAAAAGCTGCAATACTAAAGGATAATACCAGTGACTATGCAAAGGGATTGGCAGCAGCTTTTGATAGCACATTTACCCAATTAGGTGGAGAAGTGCTAACTGAAGAAGCATATGCTGAAAAGGAAACAGATTTTAGAACAGTTTTAACAAATATCAAGGGCCATAATCCAGAAGTACTATTTGTTCCTGGATATTATGAAGAAGTAGGTTTAATTGTTAAACAAGCAAAAGAACTAGGCCTAGATATTCCTGTACTAGGAGGAGATGGTTATGATTCTCCAAAACTAGTTGAAATTGCAGGAGAAGAAAATTTAAACAAGGTATTTTACACAAATCATTATTCACCTGAAGATGATGCAGAGAATGTGGTCGAGTTTAGAGAAGCATTTAGTAAAAAATATGGTAGAGAAGCAGATGGCTTTAATGCTCTAGGATATGACTTAGCTTATCTATTGGCAGATGCATTAGAAAGGGCAGGGGAAGCAGATTCTGAGAAGGTAAAAGACGCCCTTGCTGCTACAGACGGATTTGAGGGAGTTACAGGTACACTTTCTATGGATGAATTTCATAATCCAGTAAAGGCTGTTACAATATTAGAAGTTGTAGATGGGGCTCATACTTTCTTGAAAAAATTAGAGCCATAGAATAAATCACTTGGTGCACTTAACTAGCTTTAGGTGCACCAAATAAATATTTTTAAGGGGTGATATAGATGGAACAACTAATTCAACAAATTATAAATGGAATATCTCTAGGTAGTATATATGCATTGATCGCCCTTGGTTATACAATGGTTTACGGAATTATAAGCTTGATTAATTTTGCCCATGGAGAAATTTATATGATTGGAGCCTATGTAGGCTATACAATTACTACATTTCTTGGTCTTGGATTTTTTCCGGCAATTATAATAGCAATGGTGGTATGCAGTATATTGGGAATAATAATTGAAAAAGTGGCTTATAAACCTTTAAGAAATTCTACAAGGATAGCTTCTTTAATAACAGCAATAGCTGTTTCTTTGTTTTTACAATATGGTATGATGTATTTCGTAGGCCCAGAGACTAGAACCTTTCCTAAGGTCTTACCTAATTCATCTATAAATTTGTTTAATTTAAATGTGATATTGGACATGAGAAATGTATATATTCTGCTAGTTACTATTATACTAATGATCATTCTCCAATATATAATTAGCAAAACTAAAATAGGTAAGGCAATGAGGGCTGTTTCCTTAGATAAAGATGCAGCTCAACTTATGGGTATCAATATAAACCAGACCATATCTTTTACCTTTGCGATAGGTTCAGCCCTTGCAGGGGCGGCGGGTGTTTTAGTGGGAGTTTACTATAACTCTATAAATCCACTTATGGGTGCAGGCCCTGGTCTTAAGGCATTTGTAGCAGCTGTTATAGGGGGAATTGGAATTATTCCTGGGGCTGTTTTTGGAGGTTTTTTCTTAGGTATAATAGAGACTTTAGTAAGCGCATTTGGTGGCTCCCTTTATAAAGATGCGGTAGCATTTTCAGTTTTAATAATAGTATTATTATTAAAACCTAATGGACTACTAGGGAAAAAAATTACGGAAAAGGTTTAAGGGGGAGTACGCATGAAACTTCTAAATAAGAAAAATATACTTATTTTTATCATTATTCTAGCAATATTTTGGCTAGGTCAATTTTTCATAAATAGGGGTATAATAGATTCCTTTATTTTTTTAAATATGGTATTAATAGGTATTAATATAATTTTAGCAGTAGGTTTAAATCTTGTAACAGGTTATACAGGTCAGCTTTCTTTAGGTCATGCTGCCTTTATGTCTATAGGTGCTTATACTTCCGGTATTTTAACTGCAAAATTAGGCATGCCCTTTTTAGTAGGTATTATTGGAGCAGCCTTGTTTTCAGCAATAGCGGGAATAATAATCGGGATTCCAACTCTAAGGCTTAAAGGTGATTATTTAGCTATAGCCACCTTAGGTTTTGGAGAAATTATTAGAATAATTGGTCTAAACAATGATTATATCGGAGGGGCTGTAGGTCTTAATGATATTCCCCAATATACCAACTGGTTTTGGCTTTATTTTGCAGTGGTGGCCACTATAGTAATAATTAATAATTTTATAAAATCTTATAATGGTAGGGCTTGTATATCCATAAGGGAGGATGAAATTGCTTCTGAATCAATGGGGGTAAATACAACCTATTATAAGGTTTTAGTCTTTACTATTGGGGCACTTTTTGCAGGGATAGCAGGTGCTTTATATGCAAATTTCTTTTATTTTATAAGACCAGATGCTTTTGGCTTTATGAAATCCATAGATATATTAGTTATTGTAGTATTTGGAGGATTGGGGAGTATTCTTGGTTCAGTTGTGGGGGCTATCGTCCTTACTCTAATCTCAGTTTTTTTACAGGGTATACCAGAACTAAGGATGGTTGTCTACGCTGTGGTCTTATTTATGATAATGCTATATAGACCCTATGGACTTATGGGCAAATATGAATTTAAGCTTTTTAGGAAAAGAGGTGTTTCTCATGTATCTAATGGAAGTAAAAAATCTCTATAAGAATTTTGGAGGCATTAAAGCAATAACAGATATAAATATGTCAGTGAAAAAAGATGAGATTGTGGGAATTATTGGTCCAAATGGTGCAGGTAAAACAACTTTTTTCAACTTATTAACAGGCATTTATAAACCTACATCAGGAATAATCAATTTAAATTTTGAAAAAAAGTTAACATCAAGGGAATTTAAACCTCATAAAATGGTTCAATACGGTGTGGTAAGGACTTTTCAAAATATAAGACTTTTTAAAGAAATGACAGTTATTGAAAATGTTCTTATGGGCTATCATAATAATATAAACTATGGAGTGCTACCTTCAATTTTTCGACTTAATTCTTTTTATAATGGAGAAAAGTCAGCTTATGATGAGGCTTTAAAATTATTAGAAGTATTTGATTTATCTAATAAAAGTATGGTGCTAGCAAAACATCTACCCTATGGTGAACAAAGAAAGTTAGAAATAGCAAGGGCTTTAGCCTCTAGACCAAAGCTTCTTCTTTTGGATGAACCTGCAGCAGGAATGAACCCGTATGAAACTAAGGAATTAACAAAATTAATTAGGTGGATTAAAGATGAATTTAATTTAACAATTATTCTTATAGAACATGATATGTCTTTAGTAATGGAAATCTGCGAAAGAGTATATGTTTTTGATTACGGAACTTTAATTGCTGACGGTATACCTGAGGAGATACAAAATAATCCTAGGGTTATTAAAGCATATCTCGGGGGGGAATAACTGTGCTAGTATTAAAAGATGTGAATGTTTATTATGGATCTATACAAGCATTAAGAGATGTAAATATAAAAATAGAAAAAGGGGAAATAGTAACCTTAATTGGCTCCAATGGTGCTGGAAAATCCACTATACTTCGTACCATCTCTGCTATAGTAAAGCCTATTTCAGGAGATATATTGTATAATGGTGAAACTATTCAATCATTTTTGGCACCCAATATAGTAAAATTGGGAATTTCTCATTCTCCAGAGGGAAGAAGGGTATTTTCAACTATGACTGTTATGGAAAACTTAGAATTAGGGGCCTACACTAGAAAAGACAAGAAACAGATTAAAGAAGATTTTGACTATGTGTTTTCCCTATTCCCTATACTCCATGAAAGGAAGTACCAATTAGCAGGTACCTTGTCAGGAGGAGAGCAGCAAATGTTAGCCATGGCCAGGGCTCTTTTATCCCGTCCTAAACTACTATTATTAGATGAACCTTCCCTAGGATTAGCGCCACTAATTGTAAATGATATTTTTTCCATTATTAAGGATATTAATGAATCGGGTACAACTATCCTATTGGTGGAGCAAAATGCCAATAAGGCTTTACAAATAGCTGATAGAGCTTATATAATTCAGAATGGGAATATTGTCATTGAGGGAAGTGCTAATGATCTATTAAATGATAATAGAATAAAAAAATCATATCTGGGAGGATAAATAATAGGGAGGCTTTGCCTCCCTATTATTTATCCTACTTCAATTCTCCTGCTAAAGTATTTGTGTCCTTTTTAAGTTGTTGTACTTCATTGGTAGGTGCATCCTTAACTGTATACCAATTGTTTTCCTTCATTGCATTAAAGATTTCATATTGGACTTGCTCAACATTTTTAAAGTTCTCCTCTAAGGTATTTCTTAAGTTAGGACAGGAGGATTCAGTCATACCAGTACTATAAGCACTAATAACTTGTTTTTCTGATGCTAAAAGGTCATGGAGCAATTCTTTTTCACTAAGTGATGATTGATGATTTGTCAAAATAATCCCTCCATATGGTAAATTATATTATTGATGGCTATCTAAATAGGTTTTTAGAGCTGTAAAATTTTGTTTGTGCACATCAGCAGTTCTGTTACATACTCCTTTTAAGTTAGTATTATTACAATACTCTCCATATTGTCTTGCTTTTTTATTTAACAATGCTTCGTATTCTATCTGATCTTTTAATACCTTAAGATTATCAGCAGTGATTTTTGCATTGTTATTCATCATAACTTTCCTCCTCCTTTGAAAAAATCTTACTACAATAATTATTATGACCTTTATTAAATATTATATAGGATGAAAAAATTTGATTTAAAAAAATGAAACATTTTTTTCATTTACCCGTCTTATAATATAGAGGGATCTTTTTAAGGTGGTGATAATAATTATTAAGAAAAAAATTAAAGCTTACTTTTGGCATATTATCATAATACTAATTTTTTTATTCTTATACATAGGTTTTAGCAAAAGCATTGATTATAACAAGGTTAAGATATTAAAAGAACAGGGTTGCCATATTTATAATATCTATTGGTCTATATTTAGTTGACATTTTTATATAAAATTTGTATACTAGGGATATACCCACTAGGGGTACAAAGGAGGAGGCAAAATGCAACTAAATGTTAGTGAAAATGCTTTATTAGAACTTAATAAAATAATTGAAGAAAAGCAGGCCAATAAAAATATTCGGGTATATATCGCTGGTATTGGTTGAGGTGGTCCAACATTTGGAATGGCTCTGGAAGAGCCAAAGGATGATGATTTAATAGAAACCTCAGGTGATATAAACTTTATTTTTTCCCAGGACATGGTAGAAAATTTTACCGCTATTAATATTGATTATGGTTCAAGTTTTTTCCGAAAAGGATTTACAATCACCAGTAATCGGAGCGGAGGATTTTGCTAAGTAACTAATAAAAAGAACCTACCTTTAATTTTATTTTTAAGAAGGAAGGTTCTTTTTAAATAAAAAATAAAATCTTTGAAAATTAATCTTTAAGAGTATAAAATAAAATTAAAGGAAAAAATATTAAGGGGTGATCTTAATGAAAAAAGTTCTATATGGTGTGGCGGGAGCAGTGACTGGGATTTTGATGATTTTGGGATTGCTTTATATTAAAGAAAAGAATTATGAAAGAAGTATTGGTGGACAACTTGTAAAGGTTAATTATAGATTTTCCAAGGTCTTTGAAGATTAGATAATAGTTACTTATATAATTTAGAGCTATACTTAAAAATTTTTAGAATATAATACATTTTTTTTTAGATAGTTGAAAGAATATAAGATGTGACTATCCTATAATGAGGGGGTATTTATATGGAAGATAGACTATCTAATTCCAATGAGCCCATTCACAGGGTAAAATGTGTTGTAGATAGCTGTCATTTTTGGGCTTCTGGTAATCATTGTACCGCTCAGAAAATAGAGATAGAACCTCCGGGGGCAATAGATACAGAAATGACAGATTGCGCAACATTTTTACCTGAAGAGGATATGCACTAAAATCTTTAGGGAGCTATATTATATAGCTCCCTAAAGATTTTAGTCACATATTTTTGTCCCAAAGGTTTTGTAAACCAAGGGAGATAAATTTTTCTGATTGATTTTTAAAATAATCAATCTTTTTCTTTTTATCCAATAAGAATTTATCAATATCTTCTTTAACCCTGCCATTTTCAAATATTTCTAAAGGGCAGGGTAATTCATCTAAATCTAAAATATGATGGGTTAGGTCATTATCTACTAATATATCGATTATTAAATCCTTATAATATAGAACATTATTGGACATATGTACGTCCTTTACTATATTAAAATAGTAACCTAAAGATTCTCCTTGGGGGGAGATCCAATGGTAAAGGTTATAGGGTTTATCAAAGTAATAGTAGGCTATTGTAAAAGAGCCTATGGGAAGTGCAAACTCATCAGTCTTATATTTCTTTGAAATTCTATATAATAACACCACTTCTTTGGTGGATTTCCTTAAAAGCAAACATTTAACCCTATCTATTTTTCCATCATAGTTGATTTTTTCTTCTATTATTTCCATAATTTATCCTCCTTGAATAGTAATCTTATTGAAGTTACTTTTCATTATAACAGTGGATTGTTTAATATGACAATATTTAGAACATCTTAATAAAAATGAAATAAAAAACATAAAACATATTGAATAATTATATAGAAAAGGGATAATATATAATAGACTAAGTGCAAGTAATTTGCAAGAAGGTGAGAATATGGAAAAGGTTCTGGAAGTAAAAAATGTTTATTTTAAATATGATGAACAATTTATCCTTGAGGGCGCTTGTTTAGATTTATATAAGGGGGATTATTTAGGGCTTATTGGACCTAATGGATCAGCAAAAAGCACATTATTAAAATTAATATTAGGAATTTTAAAACCTTATAAAGGGGAAATACAAATTTTTGGCCAGGAGATAAGAGAGTTTAATAGCTGGGAAAAGGTGGGCTATGTATCCCAAAAGGCTACATCTATTAATAGGAGTTTTCCTGCTACGGTAGAGGAGATATTAGAGGCAGAACTAAAAGCAACAAATAAAAAAAAGAAAACATCAAATAGAAAGAATAATATAGATATAAATAAGGTTTTAGACATTGTAAAAATGGGAGATTATAAAAAGCGTTTAATAGGGAATTTATCAGGTGGCCAACAACAAAGAGTATTTATAGCAAGGGCATTAATAAATCAGCCAGAACTTCTTATATTAGACGAACCTACCGTAGGGGTAGATATTGCATCTCAGGAACTATTTTATGATATTATAGGTAAACTAAATATAGACTTTGGAATGTCAATTATCTTAGTAACCCATGATATAGGAGTGGTTACTGAAAAGGTTAATAGGGTTGCCTGTATGGGAAACAAAAAATTATATATGGATTGTTCAAGTTCTAATGCTCATGTCCATGATTTTATTAAGGAGATTTATGGAGAAAAGATAAAGGTTATAGATCATCATCACCTATAGGAGGTTTTAAATGCTTGAAATATTAGAGTATGGTTTTATGCAGAGAGCTCTACTAAGTGGGATTATTATCTCTATTATCTGTCCTATGATTGGAATGTTTTTGGTATTACGAAGAATGTCAATGGTGGGGGACAGTTTATCTCATGTTGCATTGGCAGGGGTAGCTGTTTCATTTTTAACAGGTTTTTATACAATATTAGGTTCTATTATATTTACAATAATTGCTGCCTTAGGAATAGAAAAACTAAGGAAATCCTATAGGGAATATGCTGAGATATCTATTGCAATTATTCATTCAGGAGGAATAGGACTGGCTGTTTTACTTATTAGTATGGCTAAAAGTATCAATATAGATTTGATGAGTTATCTCTTTGGAAGTCTTACTACTATTATAAAAGAAGATATTTACATAATGGTGATTTTAGGATTGTTTATCATCGGATCTATTTTATATCTTTATAATCAACTATTTTATATAGCCTTTGATGAGGAGGGGGCAAGAATTGCTGGAATTAATGTGGAGAGTACAAATATTTTTTTCACCATACTAATTGCTTTAACTATTAGTATTTCAATGAGGGTAGTGGGTATTTTATTAGTATCCTCCTTAATGGTTATTCCAGTAGCTACAGCTATACAATTGGAAAAATCCTTTAAAAAGACTTTAGCTTTATCCATCTTTTTTGCATTTTTTTCAGTAATATTGGGAATTTTCTTGTCCTTTTATTTTGATTTGGCCCCTGGAGGTACTATAGTCTTGTTAAATGTATTGTTATTAGTACTTATCATTATATATAAAAGCCATAGGAAGAAAAAACTAGAGTTAGAATATGGGAAGGTGGTAAGTTGAATCTTCAAAATGATATGGAAAATAAATTAAGAAAAGAGGGCTATAAATTTACAAAGCAAAGAAAATCTATATTGGAGGTTTTTTTAAGAGAAAGAAAAAGTCTCCTTAGTCTTCAACAAATTTATGAAAAGGTAAAGGAAAAATATCCCACAGTAGACTTTTCCACTATTTATAGAAATATAGAATTATTAGTTAACTTAGATATTATTCATAAGATTTACACAGGAAAACCTTATGGAAGTTATAAGCTGAAAGAATTAAACAAACACCACCATCATATAATATGTATAGATTGCGGAAAGGCTGAGGTTATTGAATTTTGCCCTTTGGGATTACTAGAAAGCCAATTAAAGAAGAAAAATTTTTTACCTATGGAACATAACTTTGAAGTATTTGGGTACTGCGCTGAGTGTAAAGTGAAAAAGGGTGAATTATTATAACCAAAGGATACAGGAGGAAGAAATGATTAAACAAAGGATTATAGTTATAATTATATTTATAGGGTTATTATTAAATACAATAGGCTGTTCCCCTATAGAAACAGAGGAGAGCGCAAATAATAATGAAATTATTGCTTATGCAAGTGTTTATCCTATTTATGATTTTGCAAAAAAAATAGGGGGAGAGAGGATTAATGTAAAGATGGCTACTCCTCCTGGAGCTGAGCCCCATGGCTGGGAACCTAGCGGTAAAGCAATAAAGGAAATAGAACAATCCCAAGTTTTTTTATATAATGGATTAGATTTAGATCCCTGGGCGGAAAGAATTGGAAGGGGCTTAAAGGATAAGGTGACAATTATTGCTGTAGGGGAAGAAGAAGCACTAGCACCAATGATTATAAAGGAAGGCATAGGAAGCTATGATCCCCATATTTGGCTAGATCCAATTATAGTAATTGAGATGGCAAAGATAATAAAGGATGTATTTAGTGAAGTTGATAAAGAAAACCAAAATTATTATGAAGAAAATTTTAATATATTTCAATCAAAATTATATGAACTAGATAAAGAATATAATGCTGCACTTTCAAGAGTAAAAAATAAAAACTTTATAGTCTCCCATGGGGCCTTTGGATATCTAGCAAAAAGATATGGTTTAAATCAAATTACTATTTTAGGTCTCACGCCCCAAGGAGAACCTAGTCCTGCTAAATTAGTAGAATTAACAACTTTAATTAAAAAGTACAATATTAATACGGTATTTTTTGAACATCTTACTAGTCCTAAGGCAGCAAATGTCCTAGCAAAAGAAACAGGAATTAATGTAGAAGTATTACATCCTATAGGAGGATTGACTCAGGAAGAAATGGATAATGGTGAGGATTATATTTCTATTATGAGAAAAAATCTAACCCATTTAGTAAGAGCATTAGACTAATAAATATTTATGTATTGTACAAACTACCCCTGCATAAGATGTAATAGGAATTATTATNNTGATATTTAGGGGGGATATTATGTATCAAGTGTTTGAGGTTTTCTCTAAAGCAAGTTTATTTGTTCCAATAATGATAGGTCTAGCCAAAATAGCTCAAATGATATTTTTACCTAGGAAATGGACACCAGTTTGGAATCTTGTTATAGGATTAATAATTTCATTTTTATATATCTATCCATATGAATTAAAAACAACTTTATTAGTAGGAGTAATGTTAGGGCTATCTGCTTCAGGGCTGTATTCCGGGGTAAAAAGTACTACCCAAGCTATTAGAGAGATGAAATAATTTACAATTATTACAAGTTTTTTATTGTAATAATAATTTTTTATATTATAATAATTAAAGTGTGAAAATTTAAATACCGGAGGATGAAATGACTGTAGAAAAAGTAACAAATGACATAGAAGATCAAAAAGAAGAATTAAGGAAGTTGATTGAGGATAATTCTAATATACAAGCTAAGGATATACTAGAGTTAAGTCGGGAAATTGATGAATTAATAAAAAAGTATTATTTATTAAAAAACATTAAATAAAGGCAAAGAAAATAGGTATACCTATTTTCTTTGCTATTATTTATATTCTTTTTTCTAATACCATTTTTTCTAAATAACTTACCCCTATATACATTAAGGCAGCAGCTATGGCAAGTATAATAACGCTGGTCATAACAGTATCCAATTGGAAAACTTGACTGCCGTATACGATAAGATATCCTAGTCCTGCCTTAGATACTAAAAATTCTCCCATGATTACCCCTACCCAAGATAATCCTACATTAATCCTTAGGGCATTCATTATAGTAGGAAAGCTAGCAGGGATTACCACCTTAGTTAATATTTGTTTTTTATTTGCCCCAAAGGTTTTTAATAGGGTTATTTTTTCTTTATCCACTTGTCTAAGACCACTAAAGACCCCAATAATTGTCGTAAAAAGGGATACTAATAGTGCCATTGTAATAATAGCTGAATATCCTGCTCCGAAAAACACTATTATAATAGGTCCTAAGGCAACTTTGGGCAAGCTGTTTAATACCACCAGATAGGGATCTAACACCTTGGATAAAAAATCTGACCACCATAAGAGTATGGCCATCAAGGACCCTAGTAGAGTACCAGACACAAAGCCTATTATAGTTTCACTAATAGTAATTCCTATATGTTTATATAGTGAACCATTTTGATGAAGGCTTAAAAAGGTATCCCACATTCTACTAGGTTGGCTGGTTATAAAGGGATCAATCCATTTAAATTTTGCCGCCACTTCCCAAATAAGGAAAAAGGCAACTAAAAGAATTATTCTTGAAGACAAAATTAATATTTTCTGTCTTTTAATATCTTTTAAATAATTTAGGTGTTCTCTAGAAAAAGTTTGGGAATAATTTTGTGTATCATTTTTAAGAGACATGGACATCTAACTCCTTCCATATTTCATTAAAGTACTCTCTAAACTCTGGTGCTTCCCGCCTAATAATAGGAGTTTGTTTAGAACAACTTAGCTTTATTTCATGTATTTTTTTAACCATTCCGGGACGTTTACTTAATACAACCACCCTATCCGCCATAGAAATAGCTTCTGATATATCATGGGTTACCATCACAGCAGTTCTCTTTTCATTTTTGATGATGGATCCAATATCATCTGCCACTGCTAATCTAGTTTGATAATCCAAAGCTGAAAAGGGTTCATCTAATAATAATATCTCTGGATCAACTGCTAAGGTTCGGATTAGAGCTGCCCTTTGACGCATCCCACCAGATAGTTGATTAGGGTAGTGATTGATAAAGTCGCCTAATCCATATACCTCAAGTAATTTCCTAGTTTTCAGAATATTTTCTTTCGTATTTTTATTTTGTATTTCCAAACCCAGTATGGCATTTTGCAATATTGTTCGCCATTGAAATAAATGGTCTTGTTGCAACATATAGCCTATGGAAGGTTTCTTCTTTATAGCTTTATTGGGATTGTATATTATTTCTCCTGCCGAGGGCTTTATTAGACCTGCTAATGCTGATAGTATAGTTGATTTTCCACAGCCGCTGGGACCAACTAATACAACAAATTCTCCAGCCCTTACTTCTAATGAAAAGTCTTTTACCGCTAGAGTTTCTTCCTTTGGACTATGGAATATCTTAGATAAATTATTTATTTTCACTATAGGAGTTGTCATAATAATCCCTCCTTATCTATTATTGACTACTTAATTTCTTCTACAGACTTTTCAGCAAATTTCGTGTTAACTAGTTTTTCGTATGGCGCTCTAGTTTCTAATACTCCAGCAGCTTCAATAATATCCTGCATGTGTTCAAAGGATTCCTTAGTCATTATTGGATCTTTTGGCCAAGATTCCTGGTCCTTATATCTTTTTACTACTTTTATTAAGTCTTCCATTTCCATTTCAGGAAAAAAGTCTTTTATAGCTTCAGCAATTTCTTCATAGCTACTCTTTTCTACCCATTGTAAACCTTTGTAAATGGCATTGGTAAATTTCTGTATTATTTCTGGATTTTTTTCAATAAAGCTTTTTTTTGCATTATAGGCTGTATAGGCTACAATACCACTTTCCTCTCCAATGGAAGCCACTACATATCCAATGCCTTCTTTTTCAACTGCTGTAGCTACTGGTTCAAATAGAGTAACATAGTCCCCTTGACCACCTTTAAAGGCTCCTGCCATTACATCAAATTGGACACTAGTATCAATTGATAAGTCTTTAAAAGGATCGATACCGTGTTTTCTTAGGACATGTTCAAAGGTCATTTCAGGCATTCCACCTTTTCTTCCTCCTATGACTTCCTTGCCTATTAATTTATCAAAGGTAAAGTCTGGATCCGGCTCACGACCTACTAGGAAGGAACCATCCTTTTGTGTTAATTGGGCAAAGGTAATGGCATAGTCATCCCTTCCTTCATTATAAACATATACTGTGGATTCTGAACCGGAAAAGCCGATATCTACCTGGCCAGAAAGCACAGCTGTCATAACTTTGTCGGCACCACCACCGTTAATAAGTTCAATTTTCAGTCCTTCTTCTTCAAAGAATCCTAGGCTAATAGCTGCGTATTGGGGGGAGTAGAAAATAGAGTGTGTCACCTCACTTACAGTTATCTTTGTTAAATCCCCTTCCTTATTACAACCGGTGAATGATAATAACACCATACCAATAATAAGGATTGATAAAACAAGCAGTTTTGTCTTTCTCAAAATAAAAACCCTCCTTAACAAAATTACTATCATTATAGTATATGGAAGGAAAAGATAACTGTTACTCCAAAGGTACTTGTAAGAATATACAATAAGACTATTAATAAGGAATTAGTAGAGAAAATTTTTGGATATTTTTCATTAATTAAAGGAAAATGTATATTTATATAGAAAGTAACTATAGGAATATACTCAAATAAATATTTTTATTTAGTAGGAAAGTCTTGCTTAATACTAAATAAAAATTGGGGCTGTAAGGGGGGTATCCCTTGCCGAATAAGCAGGTAGCCAGTTTAGCTTGCTAAATTTTGTTAGTTATTTAGAAGGTTTACCAGCGAAAGCGTGGAGAATACGATTTTTTAGGGAGGATAATATGTTAATAATTAATAAGACAAAGATATCTATTATGAAAGGTGATATTACTAAGGTAAAGGCTGATGCAATTGTAAATGCAGCTAATAATAGACTTTTAGGTGGTGGAGGTGTTGATGGAGCTATTCATAGAGCTGGGGGCAAGGAGATATTAGAAGAGTGTAAAAAAATAGGGGGTTGTCCCACTGGAGAAGCAAGAATCACAACAGCAGGTAATCTTCCTAGCAAAAAAGTAATACACACTGTAGGGCCCATATATAAGGATGGTAACCATGGTGAAGAAAAACTATTATATAATGCTTACTATAATTCTTTAGCTTTAGCTAAGGACAATAAATTAACTACCATAGCTTTTCCTTCTATCTCCACTGGAGTATACGGTTATCCAAAGGAAAAGGCTGCAGATATAGCAATAAAAGCTGTAAAGGATTTTGCCAATAAATATGAGAATATGGAGGAAATAATATTTGTATTATTTTCAGATGAGGATTTTGATATCTATCAAGAAAAGTTAAGGGGATAAATTGGTTTCCAATAAAATAGAGTATTGAGTTGCTTAAAAATTACTGTCTGGAGGATTATTACATGCTTAAGGGCTTAAATAGTATTGGATCTATATTTATTATGATTGCACTAGGGTTCTACCTTGCAAAAAGGGGGGTATTAGATAAGAAAACAAACAATTTATTTTCTAAGTTGGTGATACAAGTAGGTTTTCCATTAATGGTTATTTCTAATCTACCAAAAAACTTTACCTTAGAAGGTTTGATAAGTTCATCTAAGAGTATATTGGTGGCTTTTTTAATTATACTTATAAGCTATGGCTTAGCTTATATTATGACATTATTTTTAAAGGTTGATAAAAAGGAAAGAGGAGTGTATTCTGTCTTATTTTCATTGGGTAATGCAACCTTTATAGGTCTGCCAATAAATATTTCTCTTTTTGGGGAAAAAAGCATCCCTTATATTTTTCTTTATTATATAGCTAACACATTTACCTTTTGGACTCTAGGTGTATACAATATTAAAAAGCATAGTTCTAAAATAAAGGAAACAGGTATTATAGCCACAATAAAAAGGGTGTTTTCACCACCCTTACTTGGTTTTATTATCGGAACAATATTAATAATAACTAAAATTAATTTACCGGAGTTCTTAGACTCATCATTTACATATATGGGCCAATTAAGTACTCCCCTATCAATGCTTTTTATTGGGACAGTAATCTATAATATAAATTTTAAAGAATTAAAGATTGATTTAACAACCATAACCATTATAATAGGAAAGTTTTTCGTGGTACCTATTACAGCGATTATATTATTATCCTTTTTCAACTTTCCAGATTTATTAAATAAGGTATTTATAGTTCAAGCTGCAGCACCAATTATTACCCAAGTGGCATTGGTTACAGAATACTATGATGTAAATTCAAAATATAGCGCCTTTATGGTAGGTTTATCAACAATTGCCTATATGTTTATTTTGCCAATATATATCTTTTTTATTTTGTAGGAGAGTCTGTTTTTATTAAAAAAATAGGGGTTATCCTTTGCCTATTTAAGGGAGGGTGGTTTTGTTGCACAGCAATCGTCAGAAAACCAAAGTTCCTGACGAATTGCTGAAGACACCTTTTTTATTGGAGTAATGAGGGAACCTATATCAATTTTTAGAGGTTGCCTTTAAGTCCTATTTCTTCAGCTACTTTTTGCATACCTTTTATAGTCTCCTCTATTACCTTTGTCCTATCCATTCCTAGCCGTTGGGCACCCTGGTCAATAATTTCCCTATTAACACCAGCAGCAAATCCCTTATCCTTCCATTTCTTTTTCACTGATTTAGCTGTTAAATCTAAGATGCTTTTACTAGGTCTCATAAGTGCAGTGGCATATATCAAACCGGTAAGTTCATCAATGGTATATAGTACATTTTCTAAATCCGATAAGGGTTCTACTTCTGTACAAATATTCCAGCCATGGCTTACTACTGCTCTAATATAGTCCTCTGGCCAATTTCTTTCTTCTAGAATTTCTTTTGTTTTTTTACAATGTTCCTCTGGGTACATTTCAAAGTCTAGGTCATGAATTAAGCCTACTACTCCCCACATTTCCTTATCTTCTGCATTATAAAGATCTGCAAAGTGAAGCATTACAGCTTCTACAGTTAGGGCATGTCGAATAAGACTTTCACTTTTATTAAATTCTTTTAATAATGTTAATGCATCTTCACGGGTGGGTTTTTCCATTTTATAACCTCTTTTCTTCATTTTTATTTATAATTTATAGTTTTGTACCATTTCTGTCAAATAAATCTGATTTTTCATTACAATAACTTTTCATTGACAGATCTATATAAGTACTATATAATTTACCATAAATATTCAATAATACAAAGTGTGATGATTGAGAATAGTAGAAGAATGATACTGTCAGAGAGTAAGAGGATGGTGAGAATCTTATAAGTTTAGTTCTTTGAACCCGCTCATGAACATTAAATTTAGTATAAGTTGAGCCAGTTTTGGTTAATTAGGGTGGTACCGCGGGTAACTCTCGTCCCTTTAGGGATGGGGGTTTTTTGTTTTATAAAAATATTATTAGGAGGGTTTATAATGTCAATTATGGAACAATGCAAAAGATTAAAAAAGGCATCCTTACTTTTAGAAGTTGCTAGTACAAAGGATAAAAATATAGCTTTAGAAAAAGTGATACAAAATCTTATAAAAAATACCCCTTTTATTTTAGAAGAGAATGCAAAGGATATAAAATTTGCAAAGGAAAGTGGTATAAAGGATAGCTTAATTGATAGGCTAATGCTCAATGAGGAAAGAATTCAGGACATGATTAATGGGGTTAAGGCAATTATTAAACTTAAGGACCCTATATGGCAAAGTGATAAGGTATGGACCTTAGAAAACAACTTAACTATAAGTAAAATGACTATGCCTTTAGGTGTAATAGGAATAATTTATGAATCCAGGCCCAATGTTACTGTAGACGCATTTGCCCTTGCATTTAAGAGTGGTAATGGTATCTTACTACGGGGAAGTTCTACTGCCATTCATTCAAATAGGGCCTTAGTAGCAACCATTAAGGAAGGGCTAAGGGAAAGCAATATAATAGAAGATGTTGTAGAATTGGTAGATGATGTTGATAGAGATGTTGTTAAAGAAATGCTTAAAATGAATGACTACATTGATCTTATAATTCCTAGAGGGGGGAAGGGTCTTATAGATTTTGTAGTAAAAAATGCAACCATACCCACTTTAGAAACAGGTATTGGTAATTGCCATATTTTTATGGATAAGACTGGTGATAAAGAAGATGGATTAAGAATTATTGAAAATGCTAAAATTCAAAGACCAGGTGTATGCAATGCTGTTGAAACAGTATTGATTCATAAAGATATAGCTGAAGAATTTTTGCCCAGATTGTATGAATTATTAGAGGATAAGGTAGAATTAAGGGGTTGTAAAAAAACTAGGAGTATTATACCAGTCAATCCAGCCACTGAAGAAGATTGGGCAGAGGAATATTTAGATTATATATTAGCCATTAAAATAGTGGAGAATATTCAAGAGGCAATATCTCATATTGGGAAATATGGTACTAAACATTCCGAGGGGATAGTGACTGAGGATTATACCAATGCACGACTTTTCCAAAGAAGGGTGGATGCGGCCACCGTATATGTAAATGCTTCAACGAGATTTACTGATGGGGGAGAGTTTGGCTTTGGAGCGGAAATGGGAATAAGCACTCAAAAAATGCTTCCCCGTGGACCAGTAGGTTTAGAGGAATTAGTTACTATAAAATATACCATTTTAGGTAATGGTCAAATAAGGGAGTAGATGTATATGTCAATAAGCAGTTTAATGAAAGCCAGCAAAAAAATCGTTATAAAGATAGGGACAAATACCCTTTCAGATAGTGAAGGACATGTAGATAAAGACTATTTAGAAAAATTAGTTCAACAAATAATCATTTTAGCTAAGGAAGGTAAACAGGTGGTAATAGTAACTTCTGGAGCTAGAATAGCCGGTGTTGCCACCTTAGGTAAATGGAAGCTCAAAGAGGATGTTCATTATAAACAGGCACTATGTGCTATAGGGCAAGTGGAATTAATGGATGCCTATAGAAGAGTATTTAATGAACATGATATTCATATAGGTCAGATGCTTTTTACTAAGGAAGATTTTAATGATTATAGCAGGACATTAAATATCAGGAACACTTTGTTCACCTTAATAGATGAAGGGGTTATACCCATAATAAATGAAAATGATACAGTAAGTTATGAAGAAATAAAGATAGGGGATAATGATACCCTGGCTGCTTATACTGCCAATCTTTGGAATGCAGATGTATTAATCCTTCTTAGTGATATAGACGGAATATATAATAAAAATCCTAAGGAATATGATGATGCGGTATTGATAGAGGAGATCTCAGATGTTCATGAAATAGATAAAATAGTAAAAATAGGGGAAGCAAGCAGCTTTGGGACAGGGGGAATTCACACCAAGATAGAGGCAGCAAAGCTTGTTAATGAATGTGGAATCCCAATGATTTTAGCAAATGGAGGGAAAGAAAATATTATAATTAACTTATTAGAGGGTAGAGAAAAGGCCTCATTATTTTCCCCTAAAGAATAAAGATAGTATTAAGAGGGTAGTTGATATGATACTTCCAAAGTAGACACTCTAATTAATTAAAATTAGATTATCTACTTGGAGGTATTTTTTATAGAAAAGCCTAAAAGTTTGTAAGTTATACCAATTTTCATCATCCAATTATTTTTCTTCACTAATTACTTTTTCAAGGATTTCGCCAGTTTTTACCTTCACCAGATCGCAGCCTGTAATCTCACTACGGTGATGTTCCTTGATATATGCACAATCAATTGCCCCAAATTCTCTTTCAAATTCAAAAACAAACTTTTTAGTTATATCTTTCATCTTTTCATTAATAGAAGGTTTTTCTTCAGTATAAATAATACCAATGGCAGCAATAGCTCCAATTAAGGCTCCACAAGTTTTTTCATATTGTATTCCTCCGCCAAAGGGGCATATTGCTTTATAAAACTTTTCATTAAGTTCAAGTTTATATCTTTCATTGGCAGCCATTAATAAGATTTCTGCACAATTTTTATGATAAAGGGGTCTTTCTTCTTCATTATATTGATATTCTTCCTTATTTAACCTATCCACTATATTTTTCAAATTATCACTCCTATTTTTTTAATTCTATAATAGAGTATTCATGGTTTAAAAGATTTATATAAAGTATTTTATTTTGTAAAAGTTCTCCCCTCCCTATAAGGATTTTAAGGACCTCGCTTACTTGAATAGATCCCACTAAGGCTGGGGTAAAGGAGGGATTACCTAATTTATTTTCCAGGCCTTTTTCCTGCCCATTTGGATAAATTATGTCTAGGGTTTTATCTCCAGGGAATATGGTAGAAACTTGGCCATACCAGCCAGCTATAGCCCCATGGACATAGGGAATCCCTAACTTTTCTCCATAGAATTGTAATAATTTTCTGGTAGCTATATTATCTAAGGCGTCTACTATAACATCTTGGCCCTTTAAAATTTGTTCCCCATTATCCTTTGTTAAATATTCTGTGAAAGCATTTATTTTAATCAAGGAATTAACAGTTTTTATCCTCTCTTTAGCCATAATGGCCTTATTTTTTCCTAGGGAATTTTCATCACAATAGAGTTGTCTATTTAGATTTGATGTATTAAAGACATCCCCATCTACAATAGTTATTGTGCCAATACCCAATCTTGAAAGCATTTCTATTATATAGCCACCTAGCCCGCCACAACCTACAACACACACCTTATAATTTTTCAGTTTTAAATTTTCTTCCATAGATAACATAGACATATTTTTTATATATCTTTCCATTGGGTTCTCCTTTATAAAAGTCTTTATCTACTAATAGGATACTATAAAAATAATTGTTTTAAAACTACTTTATAAGACTTATAATATAAAAATATTAATCAAGTTTGTCTTATAATGGTTAAATATGCTAAACTATATATATAAAGAATCCTAATGGGGATATATAAAAGGAGGGTTATAATTGAAAATCTTTGATTACTTGCAGGAAGAAAACTATGAGCAATTAATGTTTTTTCAAGACAAGGATGTAGGCTTAAAGGTAATAATTTGTATTCACAACACTGTATTAGGACCAGCCTTAGGGGGGACAAGGTTTTGGAATTACCAAACAGAAGAAGAAGCTATAATAGATGCCTTAAGGTTAGCTAGGGGTATGACCTATAAAAATGCCGCTGCGGGATTAAATGCAGGTGGAGGAAAAGCCGTAATCATTGGAGACCCGAATAAGATTAAATCAGAAGAATTATTTAGAACCTATGGAAGATTTGTTGAGGGATTAGGGGGAAGATTTATAACTGGACAGGATATGAATATCACATTAAAAGATATTGCCTTCATTAATGAGGAGACAGATTATGTTGCCGGTGTAGAAGGTAAGAGTGGGGCTCCAGCTCCTGTAACAGCCTTTGGAGTATATAGGGGACTCCTTGCAGCTGTAAAAGAAGTTTATGGGAATGAAGATTTAACAGGGAAAAAGGTTGCTGTTCAAGGTATTGGAGCAGTAGGCTTTGGACTATGTAAACATTTAAAAGAAGCTGGTGCAGAATTATATGTAACAGATATTGTAGAAGACAATGTTAAGAGAGCGGTAGATGAGTTAGGTGCAATAGCTGTTGATAAAGACGAAATTTATGGAGTAGACTGTGATATATTTTCTCCCTGTGCAATGGGTGCCATAATTAATGATTACACAATAAATGATTTAAAGTGTAAAATTGTAGCTGGTTCTGCTAATAACCAATTGGCAGAGCCTAAACATGGGGATTTACTAAAGGAAAAAGGAATACTTTATATTCCAGACTATGTAATTAATAGTGGTGGGGTAATAAATGTATATGAGGAATTACAGGGCTATAATAGGGATAGAGCTATGGCTAGAGCAGCTGCTGTTTATGATAGTGTAGCCAGGGTAATTGAGATATCCAATAGAGATAATATTCCAACTTATAAGGCAGCTGATAGAATGGCAGAAGAAAGAATTGCCAAAATAGCTAAAATTAATAATATATATAGATAAATTAAATCATAGAAATAAAAAGAGTTGCTCTTTTAGGATAAATAGGGGCAACTCTATTATAATTAAAAACAAATTGGAGGTACTTGGTAGAAATCTTCGATATTATCGAGGAAAGATAGTTTTTATATTAGATGTTGAAAATATAGATATTAATTCACTTTTTTAAGAATTTTGAAGGATTTTATATAAAAGTATAGAATAATATTAGTGAATGGAAGATTGTCAAAAAAGTTTCAAACTTTTTCCGAGTTACATTTTCTAAAGGAAAATATCCTATGAGGTGTAGCCGCTGGGTATAAAAAGAAATTTTTATGCCTCCCACTCTTGGAAAGGAAAAGGATATGTGTTAATTACAATCCTTTTTGGATTGTTTTTTATTTAATCTCTATTTTTTTCAGGTGGGCAATTTAGACAATCAAAAAAATAAAGGGAGAGATGAAAATGAAGAAAAGCAAATTCAAGAAGGGATTATTTTTGGGACTAGTTCTAGTACTAATGTTATCATTAGTAATTAGTGGTTGCTCCCAGAAAACTAATCAATCAGAAGGTGAAGACCAAGACAATGGAGAGGGACAGAATGTTGAGGCAGAAAATAAAGAAATAATATTAGCAACCACTACAAGTACAGAGGATAGTGGTTTATTAGATTTTATACTTCCAGACTTTAAAGAAAAGACTGGTATAGATGTTAAGGTGGTATCAGTAGGCACAGGACAAGCCATTAAGCATGGGGAAGACGGAGAGGCAGATGTACTATTAGTTCATGCTAAGGCATCTGAAGAGAAATTTGTGGAGGAAGGCCATGGATTAGAAAGGTTCCAAGTTATGTATAATGATTTTATAATAATTGGACCAAAGGATGACCCTGCTAATGCTAAAGCAAATCCAAATGATGCTTCTGCAGCACTAAAGGCTTTTAAAGATAATAATATAACTTTTATATCCAGGGGAGATGACTCTGGGACCCATAAAAAAGAATTGCAACTATGGACTGCTGCTGGAATAGAACCTGAAGGGGATTGGTATATTGAGGCTGGCCAGGGTATGGGAGCAACCATTCAGATGGCAGAGGAAATGAAAGGTTATACTATGGCAGATAGAGCTACCTATTTATCCATGAGTGGGGATATAGAATTAGAAATAATAGTCGAAGGTGATGAAGGACTTCTTAACCAGTATGGAGTAATAGCTGTTAACCCTGAGAAAAATGATCAAATAAATGCTGAAGGGGCTCAGGCTTTTATTGAATGGTTATTATCATCAGAAACTCAAAAACTTATTGGAGAGTTTGGTAAAGAAGAATTTGGGCAACCACTATTTGTGCCTAATGCAAAATAATTCTAAAAGATAGGAAGTTGAATAATATGGCTGAGATTTTTAAAGAGGCGATTAAACTACTAGCAACTTTTGATAAAGAGATTTATGAGATAGTGTTTTTATCCATGATAGTGTCTTTTAGCTCTACATTTATCTCTACAATTATTGCTGTGCCTTTAGGAATATTATTAGGGAATATAGAATTCCCTTTTAAGAGGGTAGTAGTTAGAATTTTATATACAACTATGAGTTTACCACCAGTAATTGTGGGTTTAGTTGTATTCCTGATATTGTCCCGGAAGGGGCCTTTAGGATATTTAGATCTAAATTTTACCCCCTCAGCCATGATTATTGCACAAACAATTCTCATTATTCCTATAATAATGGGAATTGTTTATAATAGAACAAAAGAAGACGGGAGAAATATTCATAATATAGGAAAAACTCTAGGAGCTAGTTATTTTCAAAGGGGTATATTAACCATTAAGGAATTAAGAATTCCTATTTTTATTGCTATTGTATCAGGATATGGACGAGCAGTTTCTGAAGTAGGAGCTATAATGATTGTAGGAGGCAATATTAAGGGTCATACAAGGGTGATGACCACTTCTATTGCTATGTTAAAGAATATGGGAAACTATTCAATGGCCATAGCTATTGGGATTGTTTTGTTAACTATATCCTTTATAGTAAACGGAATTTTGTATCATTTCCAAGGAGAATAGGTATGGATATATTTATTGAAAATCTAACTAAAGAATATGAAAATAAGCGGGTATTGGATATTGATACCCTTAATATAAATCAAGGTAGGATAATTGGTATAGTAGGTTCAAATGGAGCGGGAAAAAGCACTTTAATAAAAATCTTAGGTGGCTTAGAACAACCTGATAGCGGAAGTATTAGTTATAATGGTGAAAAGGATTTTGATAAAATATACAGGGATATAACCATAGTATTTCAACAACCTTATTTGTTAGTTTCCAATGTTTATAATAATATTGCCTATCCCCTTAAAGTTAGGAAATATAAAAATTCAGATATTAAAAACAGGGTAAATACTATAATGAAAGATATGGGGATAGATTACCTAGCTAAACAAAAAGCTAGAACACTATCTGGGGGAGAGAGGCAAAAGGTAGCCCTTGCAAGAGCTATTATATTTAATCCTTCCCTACTATTATTAGATGAACCTACAGCAAATATTGACCCAGATTCTATGAATACTATGGAAGATACTATTAAAAAGTTTAATAAGACTAATGGATCCACAATAATAATTGTTACCCATAATCCAGAACAGGCAAAGAGATTATGTGATGAGATAATTGTAATGGATAAGGGGAAGATAAAAAGAAAAATCACAAATGCTGATTTCAATCAGTATAATTTTAGGGAGAGTATTTAATATGAGAATGTTAAAGGTAGATACCATAGGCAACACAAGAAAAAAAATATTAGAACAATTTTCAGATTTGACAGTTCTACCTGAAGTTGTTGAATTAGAAGAAGGAATAGGGAGAATTGTGTATGAGGATATTTTTTCTCCCTTTGATGTGCCTGAATTTAATAGATCTACTGTAGATGGTTATGCAGTAGTATCTAAAGACACCTTCGGGGTTTCTGAAAGTTTACCAGTTTTTTTAGATGTTATTGATAGTGTAGAGATGGGTAAGGTTGCAGAGAAAGATTTAAAGACAGGACAGGCTATTTATGTACCTACAGGTGGAATGATTCCAAAGGGTGCTGATGGTATGATTATGATAGAATATGTGGAAAATTTAGATAAAAATACCATTGCAGTATATAGGACTGTGGCTCCTGGAGAGGGGATAATATTTAAAGGAGAGGATATTAGGTCTAAAGAGCTTTTAATAAAAAAAGGGAAAAAACTAAGTCCCCAGGATATTGGTGCTATAGCGGCAATGGGAATTAATCAGATAAAGGTATTTCAAAAACCTAGAGTTGCTATAATTTCTACAGGGGATGAAATAGTACCACCTGGAGAAAGGGTAAAATTTGGTCAAATAAGAGATATAAACACTTATAGTTTAGGGGCTTTAATAGAGAATTTAGGGGGAACTATAACTCAAAGACTATTAATAGCAGATGATTTTAATTTAATAAAGGAGAAACTAGATAAGGTTTTGGATAATAATCACATTGTGTTAATATCCGGAGGGAGCTCAGTAGGATTAAAGGATGTTACTGCTAAGGTAATCGATGATCTGGGGGAGCCGGGAGTCTTTGTTCATGGGCTGGCGGTAAAACCAGGCAAACCTACTATTATTGGAAAAGTAAAAAACAAGGCTGTCTTTGGCCTACCTGGTCACCCTGTTTCAGCCATGATAATTTGTAGAATAATAGTTGGCTTTCTTATTAATAGAATGATATCTGGAGAAAATATAGAAGATGTTTACCTAGAGGCCATATCCAAGGAAAATATTCACTCTTCCCCAGGGAAAGAAACTTATCAAATGGTAGAGCTTATAAGGGAAGATGGTAAAGTATATGCCCAACCTATTTATGGTAAGTCCGGCTCTATTTCCACACTAATCCATGCAGATGGATTTATTAGAATTAATCAAAATACTGAAGGTGTGAATAAGGGCGATAAAGTGTGGGTAATAAGATTATAAAAAATGCAAATGAAGAGGGGAGAGTATAGTGAAAAATATAGAAAGAAATGTTTATCTTTCAAATGTTGAGGTAGAAGAGGCACTACATACTTTTTTAGAAAAGGTGATGGGAATAAACAAGGAAGATTCTTTAGAAGATATAGAGGTAATCAATTCTTTAGGCAGAATTACTGGGAAGGCTGTCTTTGCAAAATATTCTTCACCAAATTACAATGCTGCTGCAATGGACGGTATTGCAATAGAAGCTAGAAAAACATATGGGGCAACAGAAGCTCATCCAATAAAATTAAAATTAAATGAAGATTTTATTTATATAGATACAGGAGATCCAATAGTTCATCCTTATAATGCTGTAATAATGATAGAGGATGTTATTAATATAAATAAAGAGACCATACAAATAATTAGTGCTGCTGCTCCTTGGCAACATATAAGACCTATCGGGGAAGATATAGTGGCCAATGAAATGATAATCCCTTCTCACCATCAGATAAGACCTATAGATATTGGAGCTTTATTAAGTGGGGGGATTACTAGCATAAAAGTATTTAAGAAGCCTAAGGTAGCTATTATTCCTACTGGTACAGAAATCATTGAACCAGGGCAAAAAATGGAAGTAGGCAGTATAATTGAATCCAACTCTAGAGTATTTGAAGGTTTAGTATATGAATTGGGAGGACAGCCAAATCGGTATCTACCCATCCCTGATGACTATGATTTATTAAAGGCAAAATTACTGGAAGCTGTCATGGAAAATGATATTGTTATTATAAATGCAGGTTCTTCAGCTGGAAGGGAAGACTATACCTCTAGTCTCATAAAAGAATTAGGTGAGGTGTTAATACATGGAATTGCTACAAAACCAGGTAAACCAACTATCCTAGGAATTATTAAAGATAAGCCAGTAATAGGTATACCCGGTTACCCGGTTTCTGGTTTTTTTGTATTTGAAACCTTTGTACAACCTCTTATCAATAGTTTTTTAGGACAAAAGGAGGAAAGGGTAAAAGAGGTAGAAGCTATTATAGCTAAAAGAATAGTATCCTCCTTACAATATAAAGAATTTGTTAGAATAAAGCTAGGGAAGGTTGGAGATAGGCTTATTGCTACCCCACTAAGCAGAGGAGCTGGAGTCACTATGTCATTAGTTAGGGCTGATGGCACCTTAGTTATTCCTCAAAACAGCGAAGGTGTGGAAGCAGGGGAAAAGGTGAAGATTAAGCTACTTAAGGATATGGAGCAAATTGAAAACACCCTAGTATCCATTGGAAGTCATGACTTAATAATGGATATAATCTCCAATAGGATGCAAAAATCCTATGATAAACATTTTTTATCTTCAGCCCATGTAGGCAGTATGGGAGGTATAATGGCTTTAAAAAGAGGGGAAACCCATATAGCACCTATACATTTATTAGATACCAATACTGGTGAATACAATATATCCTATGCAAAAAGATATCTTCCTAATGAAAAATTAGCCCTTATAAAAGGAGTGAAAAGAATACAGGGTTTTATGGTGCCTAAGGGAAATCCTAAAGATATTAAAGACTTTAAAGATTTAACCAGGAAAGATATCATCTTTGTAAATAGACAAAGGGGTGCTGGTACTAGAATTTTGGTAGATTACCAATTAGAAAAGTTTGGAATAAATGGGGATGAGATTGTAGGATATGATAGGGAGATGACTACCCATATGGCAGTGGCTGCTGCTATAACCTCTGGAACAGCAGATGTGGGAGTAGGAGTTTACTCAGCTGCTAAAGCTATGGACTTAGATTTTATTCCAATTGGAGAGGAACATTATGATTTCTTAATCCTTGTTGAGTATTTAGAGAATGAACTTACCAATGCATTTTTAGAAGTAATTAGATTCCAGGATTTTAAAGAAGAATTACTGACAATGGGTGGATATGGGGTAGAGGGTATAGGAGATATTATTTATATAGAATAGATAAAAACCTATAAAATATATAAAAGATAGCATAGATTTAATAGACAAAAACTGGGTATATTAAATAGCATAATGAAAACTCAGGAGGTTATATAATGAAATTATCAGCCAGAAACCAATTAAAGGGAATAATAAAAGAGATAAAAAAGGGACCAGTTTCCACAGAGGTATTATTAGAAGTTAATGGATTAGAAATTGTGTCTAGTATTACCACTGGATCAGCTGAATCATTAGAACTAAAAGTAGGGGAAGAAGCGATAGCTATAATAAAGGCAAGTTCAGTTATGATAGGAAAATAAAAAGACTTTGACATATGAGAAATTTATTATATAATGAAAAAAAGCAAATATTTAATAGTGATGACGGAGAGGAGTAGAAACAGTACTATCAAAGAGAGGGAAATTCATAGGCTGAAAGATTTCCTGACAAAGGCTTTTTCCAAGGTAGCTCCTGAACTGTAATATTGAAAGGTTAAGTCTGAGTAGATAAAACCGGATAAATCCGTTATTATTTTAAGTGCTCATTTGAGAACTAAGGTGGTACCGCGAATATAACTTCGTCCTTAATTGGATGGAGTTTTTTTATTGGGAAGTCTTATATCTATTAAATCCTAGATATAAGATTATCTCAAACAAAACTGTGAGGGCATAGCTTTCTACAAAGACACATTTATTAAGGATTTTTACTTAACCTGTAAGGGCATTGGAGTCCCAATAGTAAATATATAGGGGGAATTAAAACTATGGAGTTAGGAATAGGGCTTTTGATAATAGGGGCAATATTAGTATATGGGGCTAAATTTTTAACAAAGATTATTAAGATTATTTCTTTTTTAGCCTTTAAGATTATAGGCTTTATAATTGTATTATTGGGAATATTATTTATATTTGAATTGATATAAAAAAATAAGGAGGAAAATTTGTGAAAGATAGACAGAATTTAGAGAAGGTATATAATCCAGCAAAAGTAGAAAATAAATTATATTCTAGGTGGGAGGAAAGGGGCTATTTTAAGCCAGAAATAAATCCTAATGGAAAGCCCTACACTATTGTAATGCCCCCACCAAATATCACTGGACAACTTCATATAGGCCATGCCTTTGATGGAACTATTCAGGATATATTAATACGTTGGAAGAGAATGGAGGGCTATGCCGCCCTGTGGCTACCTGGTACAGACCATGCTAGTATAGCCACAGAGGTAAAGGTGGTAGAAACCATGGCCCAAGAAGGTATAACCAAGAAGGATATAGGCAGGGAAGGATTTTTAGATAGGGCCTGGAATTGGGCAGATGTTTATAGGAAGAGAATTACCAAGCAATTTAGAAAATTAGGTGCCTCCTGTGATTGGTCCAGAGAAAGGTTTACCATGGATGAGGGTTGCAGTGAAGCAGTAAAGGAGATTTTTATTCAATTATATGAAAGAGGGCTAATATATAGAGGCAATAGGATTATTAATTGGTGTCCTGATTGTAAAACTGCATTGTCAGATGCGGAGGTAGAATATCAGGAACAGAAGGGCTTTTTATGGTATTTTAGATATCCTATTATAGATAGTAATGAATCTATAATTATAGCCACTACTAGACCAGAAACAATTCTTGGAGATACTGCTGTAGCAGTTCATCCTGAGGATGAAAGATATAGACATCTTATTGGTAAAAAGATAATGCTACCCTTAATGAATAGAGAAATACCAATAATTGCTGATGAATATGTAGAAAGAGAGTTTGGAACAGGAGCTGTAAAAATAACTCCAGCCCATGACCCAAACGACTTTGAGGTAGGGCTCAGACAGAATTTACCCCAGATTAGGGTATTAGATGATAATGGAGTAATGAATCATAATGCAGGAAAGTATAAAGGATTAGATAGATATAAAGCTAGAGAGGATATTATAAATGACTTTAAAGACTTAGGACTTTTAGTCAAGATAGAGGAACACAGCCATAATGTTGGGGGCTGTTATAGATGTTCCACTATAGTTGAGCCAATAACATCAGAACAATGGTTTGTAAAAATGCAACCATTGGCGAAACCTGCTATAGAGGTGGTAAAAAATAATAAAACAAGATTTGTACCAAAACGCTTTGAAAAGATTTATTTCAATTGGATGGAAAACATCAAAGATTGGTGTATTTCCCGCCAACTGTGGTGGGGTCATCGGATACCTGCCTATTATTGTGAAGACTGTAGAGAATTAGTGGTAGCAAAAGACCCACCAGAAATTTGTAATTGTGGTGGAAAGAAATTTAGACAGGATGAAGATGTTTTAGATACTTGGTTCAGCTCAGCACTATGGCCCTTTTCTACCCTAGGTTGGCCTAGTAAAACAGAGGATTTAAAGAAGTTTTATCCTAATAATGTTTTAGTAACAGGCTATGATATTATATTTTTCTGGGTTGCAAGAATGATATTCTCCGGGATAGAAGCCTTAGGAGAAACTCCCTTTAGCGATGTAGTTATTCACGGTATTGTTAGAGATGCCCTAGGCAGAAAGATGAGTAAGTCTTTAGGTAATGGAGTTGATCCCTTAGAAATAGTTGAAAAATATGGTGCAGATGCCCTTAGATTTACTTTAATAACAGGTAACTCCCCAGGAAATGATACCAGATGGCATACAGAAAAGGTGGAGGCAAACTTACACTTTGCTAATAAAATTTGGAATGCTTCTCGATTTGTCCTAATGAATGTAGATAAGGATGTATTGAAGAAAGAAGATATAGCTAATGAGAATTTAACAAGTTCAGATAAGTGGATAATAAGTAGAGCCAATACTATGGTGAAAGATATTACCGAGAATTTAGACAAGTATGAGTTAGGACTTGCAGCTTCAAAATTATATGATTTTATTTGGAGTGAATATTGTGATTGGTATATAGAATTAGTAAAACCTAGATTATATGGCGAAGAGGAAAATACAAAGATAGCAGCTCAAGTGACCTTAACTAAGGTATTAAAGAAGGTATTAAAATTATTACACCCCTTTATGCCCTTTATTACTGAGGAAATATTTACCCATCTTCCAGGAGAGGAAGAAAGCATAGTTATTTCCCCTTGGCCCAAATTTAATGAAGACCTGATTTTTAAGGATGAAGAAGAGGAAATCCAATTGATAATGGAGCTAATTAGGGGGATTAGAAATGCTAGGGCTGAAATGAATGTGGTACCATCTAGAAAGGCAAAGGCAATATTTATAGTAAGGAATAAAAATATAGAAAAAGTAATTGGTAAATCAGAGGTATATTTTCAAAAATTAGCATCTGTCTCAGAGATAGTAGTAAATAGTCAAAAGATTGATATTCCTGATAATGCCCTTTCCATAGTAGCAGAGGGGGTAGAGGTATTTATCCCCTTAGAGGATTTAATTGATAAAGAAAAGGAAATAGAAAGATTAGAGAAGGAAAAAGAAGTTTTAGAAATGGAATTAAAAAGAGTTAATGGTAAGTTATCTAATAAAGGTTTTATCCAAAAGGCACCTACTAAGATAGTAGAAGAAGAAAAAGAAAAGAAGATAAAATATGAGGAAATGATGAAAAAGGTTTTAGAAAGATTAGAGTTTTATAAAAAGTAAGTAATTATAATATAATGACAAATTAGATATTTGCTGTAACTATTGAGGCACCTATAAGGTGCCTTATATTTTTTAAAAAGATATTTATATTACAAAAAATTCTTAAGAATATTTAAAAAAGTATTGCATTTTTATACATCATAATGTATAATTATAAATGCTAAATTTATTATAGATTAATTAGGGGGTAAATAAATTGAAAAAAGGACTAATGTTATTATTGATTATTATCTTGGTATTTGGATTAATAGGATGTGGCACAAAGGCGCCAGAGGAGCAGGGTGAAGAGACAAATGGTGAAAATGGGGAAACCAATGATGAAGTTGTAACCATCAAAGTAGGCACTAGTGCAGACTTCCCACCTTTTGAAAGTCATGAAGTAATTAATGGGGAAGATGTTATTGTTGGATTTGATATTGATCTAATAAATGAAATTGCTAAAGAGTTAAATATGAAAGTTGAAATAGAGGATATGGACTTTAATGGATTAGTGGCTGCTGTCCAATCCAAAAAGATAGATATGGCTATAGCAGGAATGGCTCCAGATGAAGATAGAAAAGAAAAGGTAGATTTTTCTGATCCATACTACTATGCTTCTCAGACAATAATTATAAAAAAAGGCGCTGAAGATGTAACAAACATGGATCAATTAAAGGGGAAAGTGGTTGGCTCCCAATTAGGAACTACCAGTGATGATATTATAAGCGAATTTCAAGGAGTAGAAGTTAAAAAATATAATAAAGTTAATGATGCTATTTTAGATCTAAATAATGGAAGAATTGATGCAGTAATTCTTGAAGACTCAATAGCTGATGCCTATATAGAAAAAAATCCTGAATTAAAAATAGTTATTCCTGAAGGACTTAATGAGGAAGAAGATCCATTTTGTATAGCATTACCAAAAGGTAATGAGGAATTGTTAAATAAGGTCAATGCTGCATTACAAAAAATAAAGGATACTGGGAAATATGATGAATTAATCTCAAAATGGTTTGAATAATTTAAGAAAATTAATTATAATAAAAATTAGATAATTTTAATAGGTAGATAGGTAAGGTTACCATCTACCTAATTTTTCTGTTAATAGGCTATAATTAGAAAGGATGATTATTATGGATTTTGCTTCAATGGCAAAATACACTCCTTTATTTGTAGAAGGCTTAAAGGTTACAGTACAAATATCCTTTGTAGCAGTTCTTATAGGGGTTGTAGTTGGGCTGGTGATGGCACTTTTTAGATTGTCCTCCATAAAAATTTTATCTTGGTTTGCCAATATGTATATACAAATAATTAGAGGGACGCCGGTCTTAGTTCAATTATATATAATTTATTATGGAACTTATCCACTTTTCGGATTTAATATTCCACCCTATATTGCTGCTATTATTACATTTGGCCTAAATTCTAGTGCCTATGTGGCAGAGATTATTAGGGCGGGAATTCAAGCTGTTGATTATGGACAAATGGAGGCAGGTAGATCCCTGGGTATGCCCCATGGCATGGTAATGAGATACATAATTATTCCCCAGGCCATAAAGAACATCTTACCAGCACTAGGTAACGAATTTGTAGTGTTAATAAAAGAAACATCTGTTGTATCTATTATAGGAACTGCTGACTTAGTGCGACAGGCAGATATAATAAAGGCGGCCACCTATAGCCATTTTGAACCATATATAATAATTGCTATTATTTATATTATTTTGGTAATAGGACTTTCCAGTGTGATGGATAGAATAGAAAGGAGGTTAAAGCAAAGTGATTATCGTTAAGGACCTCCATAAAAAGTTTGATAAATTACATGTATTAAAGGGTATAAATCAAGAGGTAAAAAAGGGAGAAGTGGTGGTGGTTATTGGGCCTAGCGGTTCAGGGAAAAGCACCTACTTACGCTGTGTAAACCTCCTAGAGCAGCCGACCCGAGGGGAAATCTTTATAGATGGAGAATCCCTTACTCAACCAAAGGTAAATATCAATAAGATAAGGCAAAAGGTGGGAATGGTATTTCAACACTTTAATCTTTTTCCTCATCTTACTATAATAGATAATATTACCTTAGCCCCTATGAAATTAAGGGGCCTATCAGAGAAAAGGGCAACAGAATTGGCAAAACACTTATTGAATAAGGTAGGTCTTATAGATAAGATTAACAATTATCCTGTTCAGCTCTCAGGAGGACAAAAGCAGAGAATTGCCATAGCCAGAGCCCTTGCTATGGAACCGGAGATAATGCTATTTGATGAACCTACCTCTGCACTAGATCCAGAGATGGTCAAAGAGGTGTTAAGCGTTATGAAGGATCTTGCCCTAGAGGGGATGACCATGCTAGTAGTAAGCCATGAAATGGGTTTTGCTAAAGAGGTAGGGGATAGAATATTATTTATGGATGATGGTCTAGTGGTTGAAGAAGGTACGCCAGAGAAAATCTTTAATAATCCTACCCATCCCCGACTAAAAGAATTTTTAAGCAAGGTATTATAGGCCAAGGGTGTCCCTTGGCTTTTCTTTATTTAGTGGAAAAGTCCTATTTTTATGCTAAATAAAGAACATAAATCTATTATTATAGTTAAAATGGGTATATAAGTAAGAGTTATTTCAATGGAAGGATGATTTACATGAAATGGGTTAATCAATTTGTAATAATTATTACCATCCAAATGATTTCAGAAGTATTGGTAAAAACATTATCCTTACCACTTCCAGGTACAGTATTTGGCATGGGAGTGTTATTAATATTACTATTATTTAAGATAATAAGGTTAGAAAGTATAGAGGAAGTAGGAGACTTTTTATTAAGTATTTTAATTTTACTATATATTCCTACTGCTATTGGATTAGTTGAACATCTTGATACATTATTGCCCTTATTTATTCCATTGATTGGAATTATAACCATTAGTACTATTATAACACTTTTAATTACTGGTTATATAGTTCAATTATTAATTGGCTTACAAAGGAGGAAGGTCAATGATTGATATTATATTAAATAGCTCCTATGGACTGGTCCTTACACTTTTGGCTTTTTTATTTTCTCTAAGGCTTAGTAATAAAATAAAAATTAAAATTATTCACCCATTGGTCCTTACCCAATTAATTATTATTGGATTTTTAGTATATTTTAAAATAGATTATAAAGATTATATGAATGCAGGAGCAAATATTATTGCTTCATTTTTAGGACCTGCCACCATTGTCTTGGCAGTGCCTCTTTTTAGGCAATGGTCCTCTTTAAAGTCCAATGCTCTACCTATATTGATAGGAGTTTTGGCAGGAAGTTTAACTGGAATATTATCAATGTTCTTTTTATCAAAACTTATTGGCTTGGATAAATTGCTAAATCTTTCCCTAATAACTAAATCTGTTACTACCCCCATCGCCATGGATATTACTAAATCCCTTGGAGGGGTGCCCTCTATAACTATTTTAGGGGTGATATTTGCCGGATTAATAGGGGCAACCATAGGACCAAAGATATTAAGTATATTTGGTATAACAAATAATATAGCCCGGGGAATAGCCATGGGCACTGCTTCCCATGGTTTAGGCACTGCAATAGCCTTAGAAGAAGGGGAAGTTCAAGGAGCGATGGCAGGATTATCAGTAGGATTAACAGGCCTTACAACTGCCTTAATTATTCCATTTATGGCAAAGATATTGATAAACTTTATGTAAAATTAATCATAGATGAAAGGACAGAGGTTTTTGAACTATAAAGATGCACTAGAATATATACACAATACCAATAAGTTTGGCATGAAACTAGGTTTGGATAATATGAAAAATCTATTAAATATTTTGGGCAATCCCCAAAATAAACTCAAGTTTATTCATATAGCAGGAACCAATGGCAAGGGCTCTATTAGTGCCTTTTTAAACAGTATTCTAATAAATGAGGGTTACAGGGTAGGTCTGTTTATATCTCCCTATCTAGAAGAATTTACAGAAAGAATTCAAATAAATGGAGAACATATAAATAAAGAAGAATTAGTGAGACTAACTCATAGAGTGAAAAAAGCAATAGAAGTCTTATTGTCTAAAGGTTATCAACATCCTACAGAATTTGAAATAGTGACCACTATAGGCTTGCTATACTTTTATGAACAACAGGTAGATTTAGTTATTTTAGAAGTAGGTTTAGGGGGAAGATTGGATGCTACAAATATTATACCTAAATCTCTAGTTTCAATAATATCTTCTATAGGCCTAGACCATACCATGTATTTGGGGAATAGCATAGAAGAAGTTGCAGTTGAAAAAGGTGGAATTATTAAAGAAAAAGGAGATATAGTCCTATATCCTCAAAGGGATAATGTAATCAAAGTAATAGAGGATATAGCTCAGGAGAAAAAGGCTAATCTATATATTGTTGAAAAAGCTAGTGTTAATTTTAAGGAAGGAACAATAGAGGGACAGAGTTTTTCATATATAGGAGAAAATCTGAAATTACCCCAAGTAGAAATAAAGCTATTGGGAAGACACCAAATATATAATGGAGGAACTGTATTAAAGGCAATAGAGGTGCTAAGGAAGAAAGGTTTTAGAATAACTAACCATTCCATTTTGGAAGGGTTTAAAAAAGCCCAATGGCCTGGGAGATTTGAAATAATTTCAAATAATCCTATAGTAATCCTGGACGGTGCCCATAATCCCCAAGGAGCAAAAGCCTTTAATAAGGCTATAAGGGAGTATTTTCCAGAGAAGAGAATTATATTATTTTTCGGATTATTAGAGGATAAAGATTCGGAGGAAATACTTAAATATATTCTTCCAATAGCAAAAGAGGTGATAACTCTAACACCTAATAACCCTAGGGCAATTGAGGGAAAACTATTAGCAGAAAAAATAAAACAATTTAATAATTGCAATAAAAATTGTTTTCAGGATATAAAAGTCCGCTCCATGGATCTAGAAGAAGTCTTTCCAGTAATCAACCAGATTAATCCTGATGAAATAATATCTTTTACTGGGTCTTTATATTTAATAGGAGAGATAAGAAGGATGTGGAACTATTCTGGTCTTAATTCATAAAATAAAATAGAGATTAAAATATACCTAGGTCACATTTTAGGGGGTAGCGGACTTGTCATCAGAAAAATATATTTTTACCGCAAATACTGAGGAGGACACTATATCTATAGTAGATGTAATGGGTAAAAAAGTGGTGGACAAATTGGACTTAAAATCAATGATTAAGATAAATGGACATCAAACATCTTCTAAACCGGTAATAGGCCCCTATAGCCTAAAAATTGATCCCCAAAAAAAAATATTATATAGCATTAATTGTTATAATAATAGTTTATTTATTATAGATATTTTTAAAAAGAAGATATTGAATAATATCGGTGTAGGACGATACCCCTGTGAAATAGATCTAGATTGGGAAAGGGAAATAGCATATATAACTAATGGAGATTCCAATAGTCTTTCTATAGTGGACTTAAAAAAGAATGGTTTGATAAGCCAACTACTTTTAGGAGAATTACCCCAAGGATTAATATTTGCTAATAAATACAATAGGATTTATGTAGCAAATATGTATGAAGACAAGATTTCAATTATTGATTGTAAATCTAAGATATTAATAAAGGAAATTACAGTGGGAAATTGCCCCTCCTATTTATTATTATCATCAGATCAAAAGTTTCTGTATGTAAGCAATAGCCATATGGATTCAGAAAGAGGTGGTTTTATTGCCATTGTTGATTTAAATAAGGAGAAAATTATTAAGAGAATTAGGGTAGGTAAGATTTCACGACAAATGGCAATGTCCCCAAGGGAAGACTATTTATATATTGTTAATAGTACAAGTAATTCTATTTCCATAATAAATCTACAGGAAGGAAGGGAAATAAAAAGAATTCAAACTGACAAAATGCCTAGAGGTATCATTATTGATAAAAATGGAGATAACCTTTATACCAGCAATATTGGGGCAAATACCATATCGATAATTTCATTGAGAGAAGAAAGTTTAATTGCCAATATAAAGATAGGTAAATCCCCTAATGGTATAGGAATTCTGGAAGTTTAATACTTATCAATAAGGGTTTTAATAATAGAGGGATATATTTTTTCGCCGTGGGATTTCCAATTGGTTGTAATATCTTTAGCTTGTTGCTGGGTGGCAACAATAAGGGATAAGCTTATTAATTCCACCTCATTTTCAAGTATTTTTAATTGCACTTCAAATTCTCCATCGCCCTTTTTTTTATAATTTCCAATACTTTTACTTTCATCTAAAATAGCACTCCTATTTTTTGCGATATAATTATCTATATCATTACACCAATCTTTCGGAAGTCTACTGTTAAATAAATCTAAGGTATTTTTACCTTCTTTAGTAATACTATAGAGTGCTTTACCTTGGGTAAGGTTTTTAGCAATTAGATTATTCTTGGACAACTCATCTATATATCTTTGTAAAGTAAAATAATTAATGTCGGTATTTTCCAATACTATTTGGGTAATCTGTATACTGGAAAGGGATAAATTCATTTTATTTAATATATATAGCAACAACAATTTATTTTCTGCTAATTGGGAATCATATAGCATCTACTACACCTTCTTTCTTACTTTACACTTGTATTATATATTATATCAAAACCATTCAAAAATAACATTCCAATAACATTATAAATTGTATCATCCAAATTTATTAAAAAGACTTTTTATATTTCCACTGATAAGGAGGCAGGCAAAATAGGTAATTCCAATAATTAAGATAGTGATGAAAAATGCAATATTTTCATTAAAATTTAGTAATAAATATTTAAGGGAAAACTTTGAAAATAATAGGGCCAATAAACAGGACAAGCCGGGTAATAGTATCCATTTTTTATAATTAATTTTCACCTTTGCAAAATACAAAACCAAGATAAAATTAACTATAGAAATTAAAAAATTAGTGAGCAAATAAGATAAAATATAACCAGTTATTTGATATTTTGGCAGGGCTACAAGTATATAATTTAGTATTAGCTGCAAAGACATTCCTAGTACATATACAATTGTAGATATCATTTGTTTGCCAATACCCTGCAATATAGATGCGGATATTTGATAAATACATAGAAACAAAGTAGCCATAGATAACTGAGCTAGATATAGGCCATTGGAAGAGGCATATAATATTGAAAATATTTCATTTGAATAGGCATAAAATATTCCACTTAAAGGAAGGGCAATAAAAAATACCAGATGAAAGGCCTTATCAGCATATAGATTTAATATAGTAAAGTTTTTTCTTTCAATGGCTTCAGATATTCTAGGAATTAAATTCATAACCAGTGCAGATGTAAGGGTATAGGGTAGAAAAAGAAGGGGTATGGCCATTCCATTTATTTCTCCATATTTTGATAAGGCTGTAGGATTATCTAAACCGGATACCATAAGTCTACTTGGAATTATTATAGATGTGGCTACCCGCAAAAGAGAATTAACCACCCTAGATAGAGTGATGGGCAAAGCGATAGTAGAAAATTTACCCATGGTACTTAGAAAAGGAAGCTTTTCAGTTCTGCTATTTACCAAACTATTTTTTTTGTTTATCTTAAAGAAATATATAAGTAATAATAACCCTATAAATTCGCTGAATACTACCGCTACCATAGAAATAATAATAGCCTTATCTTCTTTAAATGGATATAGTATACTAAGAAGTGCAAATACCATAAATATTCTAGCTACTTGTTCTAAAAATTGGCTAAGGGCGGGGGGTATAACATTTTTTATACCATAGAAATAGCCCCTTAGTATGGCTGCTAAAGAAGGAAAAATTATGGCTGGGGCAAATATATAAAGTGGTATTAATAACCTTTCATCCCTTAGGATGCTATTTGCAATAAATGGTGCTCCTAAAAATAAAATAATAGATAGCAAAAGGGATACAAAAAACATAATAAGTGATGTGTATTCAACAATTTTAATGCTTTCATATTTCTTATTATTAGCTATGGACTGGGTAATTAATCTTATTATTGCTATGGGCACACCTGATCCAACCATAGTAAATACCAGCATGGTAATAGGGGATATAAGTTCAAATAGGCCTAAACCTTCAGCACCAATTAGCCTTACTAGAATAATTCTATATATAAAACCAAGGACCTTAATTAATATATTTACTACTGCTAAAATAGTAGTAGATAGTAAGAAACTCTGATTTTTCACTTTATACACATCCCAAAATAATTTTTGTCAGCATATGTGTTAGATATTATTCGCAAAACTTTAGGAATATGCAGGGAATAAATTAAGATAATATTAAGGAGGACAAAAGTGTTATATATTAGAAATGATTCAACAAACCCATACTTTAACATAGCATTAGAGGAATACATATTGAAAAAAAGCTTATCATCAGATAAAACTTTTGTAATACTATATATTAATAATCCAGCTATAATAATTGGGAAACATCAAAATACCATAGAGGAAATAAATAGAGATTATGTGGAGGAAAAGGATATAAAAGTTGTCCGTAGAATGTCTGGTGGAGGAGCAGTTTATCATGATGAGGGAAATTTGAATTTTACCTATATTATCAAAACTGGTCGAGAGGATGTAAGCAATTTTAAAAAGTTTACCCTTCCTATTATTAAGGCATTAGATAAGATGGGGATTAAAGCAGAATTATCAGGAAGAAATGATTTGACTATTGATGGCAAGAAATTTTCCGGTAATGCTCAATATTACCATAAAAACAGACTATTGCATCATGGAACTTTATTATTTAATTCCCATATGGAAAATCTTACAAAGGCCCTTAATGTAAAAAAAGAAAAGATTCAATCCAAGGGAATAAAATCTATTAGGAGCAGGGTTACTAATATTGTGGATTATTTACCTGAAAAGTGGACAATAGAAGAATTTAAGGAGTTATTATTAAAATATTTATTTGAAGATCAGGGGACTATCAATGAATATAATCTTACTAAGGAAGATATCTCCAATATAAACCGATTAGTCAAAGAAAAGTACGATACTTGGGAATGGAATTGGGGAGAATCCCCTGCTTTTGATATTCAAAGATCCCATAGATTTCCCATTGGCCTTATAGATGTTAGGTTAAATGTTTCCAAGGGAATTATTACAAGTTGCAAAATATATGGTGATTTTTTTGGTAGTGAGGATATTGAGGATTTAGAAAAAACTTTAGAAGGGGTCAAATATAGAAAAGAAGATTTAACTTTAATTTTAGCCAATATTCCTTTAAATCATTATTTCGGGAAGATAACGACGGAAGATTTTATAAATATTTTAATATAGAGCATAACCTCCTTTTTTTAGAATAAAATTTAATAAAAAGGTAAAAAAAGGAGGTTTTATCCTTTGGAAATATTTTTCATAAAAAAAAGAAATGCTATTATTTATTTTATAATTTTCCTAATTGTTTGTATATCAGTGCTTTACACCCAGGGTATGACACCTAAGGTCTTCCAGGCATTTATAAACCAAAATAGAAAGATTCCCATATACAGTGTGGATACTCAGGAAAAAAAGATAGCCATAAGTTTTGATGCTGCTTGGGGTGACGAATTTACCCAAGAAATTCTAGATATTCTAAAAAAATATGATATAAAATCCACTTTTTTCTTAGTGGGGTTTTGGGTGGATAACTATCCCCATCAGGTAAAAAAAATCCATCAATATGGCCATGAAATAGGAAATCATTCTACTACCCATCCTGATTTATCCAAAATATCCAAGGAAGAGATAATTCATGAATTAAATGTGACAGGGGAAAAAATAGAAAAGATTATCGGGGAAAAACCTATACTATTTCGACCACCCTTTGGGTCCTATAATGATACTTTAATTAATACCGCAGAGGAATTAGGCTATTATACCATTCAATGGGATGTGGATTCTTTAGATTGGAAGGAGGAGGGAGTAGAGCCAATTATCCAAAGGGTTAAGTCTAAGGTTCAAAATGGATCAATAGTTTTATTCCACAATAATGCTAAGTATATGACAAAGGCATTGCCAAGTTTGATAGAGGCATTGTATGAGGAAAATTATAAAATTGTGCCCGTATCAGAACTAATATATAAAAAGGATTATTTTATAGATCACAGGGGAAAGCAGATAAAAAAGTAATTGGAAGATATAATTTTAAAGGTATAGAGTATCTATTGTAAGGAAAGATATAAAGATTGGTATGGATTTATACCAATCTTTTTTGTAATAAAATATTGAAAATGACAAAACATATAATAACCCCATAATAAAGGAGATGTTGACTTGAAGGATATTTTTGATAATAGATTGAGGATTATTGGAATAACAGGTACTAATGGAAAAACAACCACTGGCCATATGATAGAGGCTATATTTAAAGAAGCCAATAGGGAAATTGAAATTATGGGGGAGCATGCTAATGTATTATCAATTGGTGAATCAGAGGGAATATTTAGATTTTTGTATAAGACAATGGAAAGGGGAAAGGATTGGGCAATAGTTGAAATCCCCTTTCAGGGACTAGAAGAAAAATTTTTTGAGGAAATTATCCTTGATACAGCTATTATTACAAATATATCAATAGGATCTTCAGAACATTATAAGGATGGCGAGACTTCCTTAAATAATAAGAAGATATTATTTCAGGGATTAAGGAATAATAGTAAGGCTATTATAAATGGAGACGATTCATGGGCTTTAAAAATGGTGGAAGGAAAGAACAATATTTATCTAATCACCTATGGATTACGTACAAAGTCTACAGCAACAGCCTCTAGTATAGATATATCACAGGGAATAGAATTTAATTATTGTCTTCAAAGATCATTAGATAGTTATAGGCAAAAAAGAATATATATGCAGGAGTTTCCAATAGAAATTAACTTATTAGGATATCAAAATATCTATAATTCTCTTGCAGCAATAACTACAGCCCTCATCTATGAAATACCAGTAGATATAATACAAAGGGCATTAAAAAAATTTAAGCCTATTTCTAGAAGATTAGAATACTATGCCCTATCTACCTATCAAGTATTAGACAATTATGCTCAAAATCCTAGTAGCTTTGATGCTGGATTTCAAACCCTTCAAACTATAGATTATGGCAAAGCCTTTATATTGGTTGCTATAAAGGGAAATACTGGAATAAATATAAATAAAGAAATTGCAGAAATTATCTCTCATTGGTGTTCCTTATTAGAAATAGAAAATCTTTATATAACCCAATACAATGAAAAATCCAATAAAAAAATTCAAGTAAGTCAAGAGGAAAGAAAAGTTTTTTTAAAGACCTTAGAAAAAAAGGAAATACCATATACATTTATTCCCAATTTAGAAGAAAGTATAGAAAGGATAATGACCAAGGCAAAGAGTAAAGATATAATAGCCTTTTTCGGAGACGAGGGGATAGATGGTGCTAAGGAAACAATGAAAAAAATAATAAATAAAAATCAAACTAAAATCTTTCAATAGGAAAGATTTTTTCATATTATTAGGACAATTTGAATATAGATATCTTATACTACAGACTTTCTAAAGTAGGATTATATATAGTTTTATAATAAAAACCTACAAAATAATATAAAAATTCTTTTATTTTTCCAAGATACTTTGATCCAATTTCCAAGATTACAACTGAATAGAAAGGGTGATATTTTTGATAAACAATAACAACGATACAAATAAGGTGATTTTAGAGGGAAGAATTAAGAAGGACCTTGAGTACAGCCATTCCATATATGGTGAAGGATTTTATAATACCTATTTAGAGATACCTAGGTTAAGTGAAAATAAGGATATTCTACCCATAACTATCTCAGAAAGACTAATAGAAGGCTTAAATATAGGGAAAGATGATTATGTATTCATAGAAGGACAACTTCGCTCTTATAATAAAACCGTAAACGGTAATAATAGATTGATTTTAATAACATTTGTTAAGGAGATAAGGATTTTAGACTTAGATTGTGAACTGAAGAATCCAAATCAAATTTTTCTAGATGGATTTATTTGCAAGAAACCTATATACCGCTCCACACCCTTTGGAAGAGAAATTACTGACTTGCTTATTGCAGTAAATAGACCATATAATAAATCTGATTATATTCCTTGTATTGCATGGGGCAGAAATGCTAGATTTGCAGAGAAACTTAATATAGGCCAGAGGATGAAATTATGGGGAAGGATACAAAGTAGAGAATATCAAAAAAAGACTCCCCAGGGGGAGATATTAAATAAAATTGCCTATGAAGTTTCAATATCTAAGATGGAAATTTATGAAGACTGATATAATTTTTTATAATTTGGGTAATACCATTATTAAAAAAAGCACTGAACACCAATAAAGGACAGTGCATTTTTTTTGAAAATATATTTGTTAGGGTAAAAACTATTATAATTGACAACAGACAACTTATATATTATCATAGTTGTTGATTAGAGGAATAGCAATATGAAAACTAGAAAGTAGGAATGTAAGTGAGTAAGATATCTAAGTATTCTCAGATAGCTTTAGATTTAGCTCATAAGATAGTAAAGGATGAATTGACAATAGGTGAAAGAATTTATGGTAGATCTACCCTTGCCAGCTTATATAATGTATCACCAGAAACTATAAGAAGGTCTTTAACTCTATTGGCAGAGGCTGGTATAGTAAAGGTAAGCCAGGGTAGCGGAGTGACAATTCTTTCTAAGGATTTAGCCTTTGAGTTTATTGAAAAATATAAAGAAAAGATTTCCTTAGCAAGTATCAGAAAAGAATTACGAGAATTATTAGAGACAAAAAACAAGATGGAATTAAGATTTATTGAATTGATAAACAAGCTTATAGAATATAGCGATAACCTAAAACATATCTCTCCCTATAATCCATTTGAAATAGACATAAATAAGGACTATTCAATGGTGGGAAAAACAATTGCTGAAGTGGAGTTTTGGAAGAGTACTGGTGGCACAATAATTGCTATTAAGAGGGGAGAGAATATGATTGTCTCTCCTGGACCTAAGTATACATTAGAAGTAGGGGATACAATAGTAGTAGTAGGGGATCAGGATGTCTACTATAGGGTAAAAAGCTTTTTAAAGAATTAATAAATATATTTAAAAAGGTAGTACTTAAAAAGTACTACCTTTTTAAAAATGAGTAGGTTTAAAGATTAAAGGCTCCTGCGATAATTTCAACAGATTTTTGTTGATGATCAGGATGTATTACATAAGAAATCCTAATTTCAGAAGTAGTTACCATATAAATTGGAATTTCAGCCTCTGCTAGCAACATGAACATCTTCGCTGCTACCCCTGATTGACTTCTCATGCCTATTCCTACCACAGATAATTTTGTTATATCTTCATTTATATCCATATGGATGTTAGGATATTTGTCTATATATGAATTTATTATTTTTACACCTTCTGAAAGCATACCTTTTGGAAGGGTGAAGGATATAGAAACCATTCCATTTTGAGGAGAGGTTTGACTTATCATATCAATATTTATATCGTCCTGGGCTAAAGAATTAAAAATGGAAGCTATTAACTCAATATCATGGGGTATATTATTTAGACTTATCATGGCATCATCATTATTTATTGCCATTCCGGTAATGGCTGGACCTTCCATCATGTTATCACTCTCCTTAATAAAGGTACCTTCTATATCCTGCTTACTAGAGGCAACATATATAGGTACACCAAATTTTTCGCCTAGTTCAATGGCTCTATAATGCATTACACCTGCACCAAGGCTTGCCATTTCGGACATTTCCTCAAAGGTTATAAAATTAAGTTTTTTAGCTTTTGAATACACCCTAGGATCTACAGAATATATGCCATCCACATCGGTATAAATTTGACATTCACATTTTAAGTTTGCAGCTAATGCAACTGCAGTTGTATCTGAACCTCCTCTTCCCAATGTTGTAATATCATCATTTTCATTAATACCTTGGAAGCCAGCTACTATTACAATCTTATCATCTTCTAAAGCTTCCCTAATTCTAGAACCGTCAATTTCTGAAATTTTAGAATTAGTATGAAAACCAGTAGTCTTGATTCCCACCTGTGACCCTGTAAAGGAAATAGCCTTATGTCCTTGTTCATTTAATGCAATAGACAATAATGCAATAGATATTTGTTCTCCAGTAGATAGTAGCATATCTAATTCCCTTTTTGGTGGATTTTTGCTCATCCCATAGGCCATGGCTAGGAGTTGGTCAGTGGTTTTCGCCATTGCAGATACCACCACAACAACCTTATAACCCTCTAGTTTTTTCTTAATAATTTTCTTTGCAACCTTTTCTATTCTTTCGATAGTACCTACTGAAGTACCACCATACTTTTGTACCAGTATTGTCAAGTCTATGCCTCCTTGAGTATTTAGAAACTACATAAATTATTGATTATCTTCTAGAAGTTTTTCCATATTATAATATCCTTTTTCCTTTTCAGCAATATATTTTGCAGCTTTTACAGCTCCTCCAGCAAATATATTTTTTGATAGGGCGGTATGTTTTATTTCCACTAATTCATCTATACCTGCATATAATACTGAATGTTCTCCCACAATAGTACCTCCCCTTATAGCATGAATACCTATATCATTTTTTCCTCTATTATCTTCTTTTGTATGCCTTCCAAAGACGAAGTTCATCTCTCCACCAAGGGAGCTTTTTATACTCTCTGCAAGCATTAATGCTGTTCCGCTAGGTGCATCTACCTTTTTATTATGATGTTTTTCAATAATTTCAATATCAAAGGTTTCGGCTAATATCTTTGAGGCACGTCGTACTAAATCTAATATTACATTTAATCCTAAGGACATATTTGCAGTCCGGAATACAGGTATATCCTTGGATAATTCCACTAATTGGTCCTCATTTTTTTTACTCAGACCGGTAGTTGCCATTACCAATGGAATCTTTCTTGTTCTGGCAAAGTTTATTACCTCTTCAAAGGCGGAAAAATGTGAAAAATCAATAATAACATCAGCTTTTTCCTTCCATTCATTAAGATTATTAAAAACGGGGAAATCATTAATATATTTATTTGGCTCTTTATCAAAGCCCCCTATTATTTTTATTGACTTATCATTTTTCACAAAATGCTTTATCACTTGGCCCATAGTACCATTACAACCGCTTAAAAATATATTTAGCATAAAAGCAAACCTCCTTTCAATTACCCTTAATCTAAATCAAATCCATATTCTATTAAGGCAGCTTTTAACCTATTAAGATTTTTTTCCTCCATATCAACTAGTGGTAAACGTAGAAGTCCTCCCTTTAAACCTAATAGATTCATAGCAGTTTTAACTGGAATAGGATTGGTTTCATAAAATAGAGCATGATTTACGATATTAGTTTTTAATTGAAGTTGTAAACTGCCAGCCACATCTCCCTCTAGATACTTCATAACTAAATCATGCATATCTTTAGGAATAATATTTGCAGAAACAGATATTACACCAACTCCACCTAGTGATAGCAAGGGAACTACATGGTCATCATTTCCAGAATAAATATCAAATTTTGGTCCACATAACATTGCTATTTCTGTTATCTGGCTAATATTTCCACTGGCCTCTTTTACCCCTATGATATTTTTATGTTTTGATAGTTCAAACATAGTTGAAGCAGTTATATTCATTCCCGTTCTTCCAGGAACATTATAAACTATAATTGGTGTTGAAACCGCATCTGCAATAGTATAATAGTGGGTAATAATTCCCTTTTGAGTGGATTTATTATAATAAGGATTTACTATCAATAAACCATCTGCCCCAACTTTTTCTGCAAAACGAGACATTTTAATAACTTGGGCAGTGTTATTGCTACCTGTTCCAGCTATAACTGGGATACGTTTATTTATCTTATCTACAGCAAATTTTATTGCCTGTTTCTGTTCTTCTTCACTCATGGTAGCAGCTTCACCAGTGGTACCACAAACGATAATAGCATCTGTACCATTTTCTACTTGCCAATCTAAATTTTTTTCAAAGGCTTCAAAATCTATACCTTCTTCATTAAAAGGTGTAACAATAGCAACACCAGATCCTCTAAAAATTGACATATAAAACATCCTTTCAAATTTAATATTTTTATAAGCTTAATTTTCTTATATCAATTGCTTATCTAAAAGTAATTCAGCAATTTGGACAGCATTTGTAGCTGCACCTTTTCTGATATTATCAGCTACCACCCATAAGTTCATACCATTTTCTACGCTTTCATCCCGCCTAATTCTTCCTACAAAAACTTCATCCCTATCTTGAGCAAGGAGAGCAAGTGGATAAATATTTTTAGCAGGTTCATCCATTACTATAACTCCCGACATTTCTTCGATTATCCTTCTTGCTTCAGATAATTCAAAAGGTTTTTCAAGCTCCACATTAATGCTTTCACTATGACCATAGAATACAGGCACCCGTACAGTTGTTGCTGTTATTCTCATTGAGGGGGCGTGAAGGATTTTTCTAGTTTCATTCACCATTTTCATTTCCTCTTTTGTATATCCATTTTCTAAAAAATCGTCAATATGGGGTAGACAATTATAAGCTATTGAATGGGGATAGAATTTTGGTTCATTACCCTTTATACCATCTTCTAGATCTTTATAGCCTCCTACTCCTGAACCAGATACAGCTTGGTATGTAGAAAAGACTATCCGTTTAATTATATATTTTTCATGAAGAGCCTTAAGGGGCAACATAGCTTCAATGGTGGAACAATTAGGATTAGCTATTATGCCCTTATGCCATTTTACATCTTCTGGATTTACCTCTGGGACCACTAATGGCACTTGTTCATCCATCCTAAAGGCAGAACTATTATCTATTGCTGTTACTCCCTTAGATGCAGCTATAGGAACAAATTTTTCACTAATAGATCCTCCGGCGGCAAAAAAGGCTATGTCAATATCCTTATCAAAGGAGGTCTCCTTTAATTCCTCTATAATATATTTTTTACCTTTAAACTCTAATTCTTTTCCTGCAGATCTAGAAGAGGCCAGTAGGTAAAAATTATTTATAGGAAAATTTCTTTCCTCTAAAATAGTCAATATTTTATTACCAACCATACCTGTAGCTCCTACTAGGGCAACATTTAGTTTTTTATCCATAATTTATACATCTTCCTTTCAAAATATATTTATTCATTTTATTTTAATATAATACAAAAACTATTTTATAAAAAAAAGCTAGGCAAAATTGTCTAGCTAACTGTGAATATCCTATTTATTGATTTAATGGAATAAGATCACAGATAGCGCAACATCAAAAAAATGATGACAGTCTTATTGTTATTCACAATAAGCCCAGATAATACTTTTATAGGAAAGTATTTCTTCGGCATTTTTTCCTTTCCATTTCCTTCATGGAGCCCTATATCCCTCCAGAAATTTACTAATAAAAAATGCGCCTCTATCTTTATTGTATCTATTATACATAAAATAAATAACTATGTAAACTAAATAAAATAAACTATTATTTCAAGATTGGAGAAGGGCCAGGAATTCTTCCTGGCTGCAACCAGCCAAATCACATAATTGGCTTAAAATATCTTCCTTTAAGTCTATATATTCGTAGTCATTAGTACTTTCAGCAGCCAATTCCAAAGCTTTTATTATGGTAAACATATCTTTCTTGGACATTTCCTGTATGCTAATTTTATTAAAATCTTCCATTTCAATAAGCCCCCTAACTATAGTCATAATAAATCTTTTTTATTATAACAATATTCGCCAATAAAAGAAAGTTGTAGAAAAATGGGGTGTTCATGATATAATCTTTGTAGGTTAAAATAAAAAAAATACGATCGATTTTTATATAGATATAACTTAAAGGTGGGGAGATTTTTAGTGAAAAAGATACTAATACTAATTGTTATAATGATTTTCATTTTCCCAATCAATACTTTTGCAAAGATAGAGCCTACAGGTTGGACAGGACATGGGCTATATATGATTCAGGGGGATGGTCTAATATTAAGAAGTGTGAATATAAGCATAAGTATAAATAGTGATCAAACAGCTACTATTGAAGGAGAATATGAAGTAGAAAATAATACTAGGGAAACTATACATGGTTTTTTTGGTGTACCAGAACATGAAGTGGAACTTATGAATTTTAAAAGTTGGATAACACCTTATGCTTATAATAATAAAAAAATAAGTGGTAATAGCATTAATAAACAAATTAAGGGTTTAAAATCAGATTACAAAAATTGGAGGACTTGGGCTTCTCCTTTTAAATCTGGTGATAAAAGAACTGTAATATTTACTTATAAGGTGGAAAATAAATTATTGAGTGACAGCCAATATTTAATTTCCTATCAAATGGACCATATTAATTATTGGCAGGGGAAACCTAGTGTTAATGTAGAGGTCTATTTTGATAGTGAGGAAGTAAAAATCTATAATTTTGGAAATCAATTTAGTATTAAACCAGATCTTGGAGAAGATTTTACTCTAAAATGGGACCTTAACAATGTGGAGGAGAATAGTAGCATAGATTTTGATTATTATCCAGTAGATTTTGAAATTCTTAATTATTTAAATTCTATAAGCACTGATAGGACTAAAGAAATAATAAGTGCCTATAAATATAAAGACTATCAAAAGGTTTTAGAGTTAAGTAAAGAATATATAAAAACACCAGAAAATGATAAGCTACAAAAGGGAATTTATTTTATACTGGCTGATTCTTATTTAAAAGAGGGCTCGCCAGAAGAAAGTCTTATAATTTACAAACTAATAGAAGGGGATACAATTTTTTATCAAGGGATACAAGAAAAAGTAGACCAGTTGATAACATATAATAAAACAAGGTGTTATTCAATATTAAAGGATTATAAAACCCAATATCGCCTTTTAAAGGAAATTAGAAATGATGAAAGTTATAGCTTTATATATAGGGACTGGGCAGAAAATCAGATAAATAAAATACCAAAAGAAGTTATTCAAGAAGTTGATGAGGAAGATAGAGTACCTGAAGGATTGGAAAAGTTTAGATTAGAGCTAATAGATGGGAAATACAATATGGAAATTTTAGTTATTAGTGGAGTAATAATTGTAGTCAGCACTATTTTTAGCATTATTATAAGAAAAAGGAAGGACAAAAAGTTTTTATTTAGGAAATAACAATGCCTAAGAATAAAATATTATAAAATCCATATAATACTCAAAAAACATAGGAGGTAGACATATTTATATGGATAAGTCAAAAAAATCTTCAAAAAATAAACCATTGACACCCCAGGATATCTTAAAATACGAAATAGCTAAAGAGCTAGGTTTATTGGAAAAGGTAAAAGAATATGGATGGGGAGGTTTAACAGCAAGGGAAACTGGTAGAATAGGTGGAATAATGACTAGTAAAAAGAGAAAGAAGAACAATGGGGATAAAAATAAGTGAGGTTGGACAATGTACCAAGAATTTGCAAAAATTTATGACCATTTAATGATGGATGTAGATTATCAATCATGGGTAGAATACATTAAAAGATTATTTTCCTACTATAATATTAAGCCCAAAGAAATATTAGAGCTAGGTTGTGGAACTGGTAATATTACTATTCCATTGGCATTAGACAAATACAATATGACTGGAATAGACCTATCCCAGGATATGCTTTCCATTGCAGAACAAAAGGCAAGGGATAAGGGATTAAAGATAAATTGGTTCTGTCAAGACATGGAAAACTTAGAAGGTTTTAGAAATTTAGAAGCCATTATTTGTGTCTGTGATGGAATCAATTATATTTTAAAAGATAGCCAATTATTAAATGTATTTAAAAATGTATATAATTCTTTGGATTATGGAGGACTATTTGCTTTTGACCTGAATTCAAAATATAAAATAGAAAAAATTTTAAGTGAAAAGACCTTTGCCTATCCAGGAGATGAGGTTTCCTATATATGGGAAAATTATTACAATAAAAAAACAGAAATAATATGTTTTGAATTAAGCTTTTTTATTAAGGATAATGGAAATTACAAAAGATTTAATGAAACCCATAGGCAAAAAGCTTATTCAATAGATCATATTGTTAGTATATTAGAAAAGGCTGGTTTTAAAGAAATAGACTATTTTTCAGCATTTACACTGGAAAAGCCTTGTTTCTCAAGTGAAAGAATACAATATATAGCAATAAAGTAAAAAAAGGTTTTAGAATTATAATATTTTTATGGGGAATCATAATATTATAGCTTTAATTTTATAATTATAATATAGCAAATTAGTTTTTATATTTTGGGGGACCATTATTAAGGAGATATATAAATAATAATGTTTGACACCATAAACCATTAGTGATAAACTGTAGTGGAAGTAATGAAACTACTTAGGCTTTTAAGAAATTAAGGGTTTTGTGGTGGATGTGCTATCTCAATTGTATTAAGTTTTAGGAGGAATGTTTAAGATGGAAAATGGTACAGTCAAATGGTTTAATGCAGAAAAAGGTTTTGGTTTTATTTCTAGAGAAGATGGTAGCGATGTTTTCGTTCATTTTTCTGCAATCAACATGGATGGATTCAAAACTTTAGAAGAAGGACAAGAAGTTAAATTCGAAGTTGTTGAAGGAGAAAAAGGACCTCAAGCTACAAATGTACAAAGAGTATAATTAGTTTACTAATTAATCATACATTGGAGTAGCCAAAACAACCCTATGCAATAATTCATAGGGTTTTTTTAATTTACATGAAAGTCTTACTTTCTTATTAGTTATAAAATTGTTATTAATGATTTTATACTGGAAAAAATGTTAGAATTTATATATAATAAATTAGGGTGAAGTAGGACTAATAAACAGATAAACTTTCTGTTAAAAAGGTCAGATTTTCCCGTTGACTAATAGTAAAGCATAGTATATACTAGTATATGTCGCTAATATAGTGATTCCATGGTCGCATAGCTCAGCTGGGAGAGCACCTGCCTTACAAGCAGGGGGTCATAGGTTCGAGCCCTATTGCGACCACCATCTTGGCCCGGTAGTTCAGTTGGTTAGAATGCCAGCCTGTCACGCTGGAGGTCGACGGTTCGAGCCCGTTCCGGGTCGCCAAAAAGCCCAGATAGCTCAGTCGGTAGAGCAGAGGACTGAAAATCCTCGTGTCGGTGGTTCGATTCCGCCTCTGGGCACCATCTAATTATAGTCTGCGGAAGTGGCTCAGTGGTAGAGCATCGCCTTGCCAAGGCGAGGGTCGCGAGTTCGAATCTCGTCTTCCGCTCCAAGGCGCCATAGCCAAGTGGTAAGGCAGAGGTCTGCAAAACCTTTATTCCCCAGTTCAAATCTGGGTGGCGCCTCCATTATATCAAGGGTTACAGAGGTTTCAAGAAATACATAAATATGAAAAACTGTCCTAAATTTGTCCGAATTGGATAAAAAAATATACTATTTAGATTTATCTATCGCCTAGTCGAATAATTGGTCGGTAGATTTTTTTATTTTCTTATTAATGAATATAAATGTTATAAGTGATAGATATTCTATAATTTTTTGTTCAATTGACACTGGGACATATAGGAAATAATAAAAAATGCACCTTTCACTGTTATGTATTTATATCCTTTAAAAGGAAGGTGATTAAAGGTATATTTATATAAGAAGACTTTACACTATATATTGTCAAAAGAATTTATAGTGTAAAGGGTGAGAATACTGAGACAGCTAATAAAATATTCAATCTTATATATGACTGGTGGCATTGCTTATTATTGTATCGAAGTTTTATGGAGAGGACATTCTCACATATCAATGTTTATATTAGGCGGATTATGCTTTATATTGATAGGTTTAGTAAGTAAATATGAAAGAAATATATTAAAACAATTAGCCATATCTTCTCTAATCATAACAGTTTTAGAATTGGTATTTGGGCTAGTGTTAAATGTTAATTTAGGTTTGAGGGTTTGGGATTATAGCCACTTTCGATTTAATTATAAAGGTCAAATATGTTTGGTCTTTAGTATAATATGGTTTTTTCTTTCCTGGCCAGCTATTATATTATACAATTATATGCTCTATTGGCTATTTGGAGAAGAAAGGCCAAATTATAAATTGAACTTACTTAGGTAGGTTCTTTTTTTAGTCTATTTTTATTATAAATTATTCCTGCAAAATTCCCACCTCCGGTGCTTCTTCAATTATAACTTCCTTTATTGTATCATTTTCAATGATTTCACTTATGTCCTTACCGGCAAGGGAATTATCCATTAATCTATCATCCAAGTCCTTTAAATCGCTTATATCATATATAATATTATCAATGGCAACATAAGAAGGCTGATTATTTTCACCGTTGAACTTAGATAGTTCTTCCTCACTATAGGGATAAATTTCAGATTGAGCTATTAAAATGGCCTCATCAGTATTTATATTATGGGAACCTGTAGATAAAAATATTATAATGGCTAATAAAAAGAGCAAATATGAAATCTTACGATACAATTCTTTCCCTCCTTATATTATTCTAAGTCAATATAAAGACATCCTATTAATAAAATATTAACATACTTTTTTTAGAATAGGTAGTAGGTGGATTATTTATAAATTATTAAAAGGAAAAGATACAAAAATATAGAATTAAGAATAATAGAAAGTTTTTGAAAGGGGCTAGCATAATGGAAAAATTCATATTGGCTTTGGATCAGGGTACCACCAGTTCAAGGGCGATTTTATTTAATAAAAAGGGAGAAAGTATTGCAATGGGACAAAAAGAGTTTACTCAGATATATCCCAGACCTGGATGGGTAGAACATGATCCAATGGAAATATGGGGCACTCAGATTGGCGTTATAAAGGAAGTAATGGAAAGGGCAGGGATTCAGCCTAATGAAATTGGGGCAATAGGAATTACCAATCAAAGGGAAACAACTATTATATGGGATAAATCTACTGGAAAGCCCGTATATAATGCCATTGTATGGCAATGCAGGAGAACATCTGGGATTTGTGAAGATCTAAAGAATAAAGGTTGGGAGAGATATATTCAAAATAATACTGGATTAGTAATAGATGCATATTTTTCAGCCACAAAAATAAAATGGATTTTAGATAATGTAGAGGGGGTTAAGGAGAGGGCAGAAAGAGGGGAAGTATTATTTGGTACTATAGATAGCTGGATAATATGGAATTTAACAAGGGGAAAAGTACATATAAGCGATTATACAAATGCTTCCAGAACAATGCTATACAATATTAATGACTTAAAATGGGATCAGAAAGTTTTAGAGGCTTTGGAAATACCACCATCAATATTACCAAAGGTTGTAAATTCTAGTGGGGTATGTGCCTATACAGATCCAGAACTATTTGGAGGGGTAAAAGTGCCAATAGGGGGCATTGCAGGAGACCAGCAGGCCTCGCTATTTGGACAGCTATGTTTTAAACCAGGGATGGCAAAAAACACTTATGGGACAGGCTGTTTTTTACTTATGAATATTGGTGAAAAGCCTATTAATTCAAAAAATGGTTTATTGACTACCATTGGTTGGGGAATAGATGATAAGATATATTATGCTTTAGAAGGTAGTGTATTTGTAGCAGGGGCAGTCCTTCAGTGGCTAAGGGATGAAATGAAGCTATTGGAAAAAGTCCAAGAAAGTGAGGAAATGGCTTTAAAAGTAGAAGATGCTAACGGAGTATACCTTATACCTGCCTTTGTGGGTTTGGGAGCACCTTATTGGGATATGTATGCTAGAGGAACTATTGTAGGAATAACTAGGGGAGCAAATAAAAACCATTTAGTGAGAGCAGCTCTAGAGTCTATTGCCTATCAGACAAGGGATATCTTAGAGGCTATGGAACAGGACTCAGATATTTTATTACAGGAATTAAGAGTTGATGGTGGAGCGGCAAATAATAACTTTCTTATGCAATTTCAATCAGATATATTAAATTCTAAGGTAATAAGGCCTAGAATAATTGAGAGTACAGCATTAGGAGTTGCTTATTTGGCTGGATTGGCAGTAGGATTTTGGGACAGTATAGAAGAAATACAGAATTTAAACATAGTAGACAGGGTTTTTACCCCTGAATTAGGATTAGACAAGAGGGAGACCCTATATAAGGGTTGGAAAAAGGCAATAAAAAGAAGCTTGGACTGGGCTTAAAACCATTTATAGATATTGGGGCTATAGGAGGAAAGGACATGTATAAATATATTATAGGAATAATAATATCATATTTTATAGGAAACTTTGCAACATCATACTTGATAAGTAAAATGGTTGGGAAAATAGATATACGTAAGCATGGTAGCGGAAATGCTGGGGCTACAAATGTTTTAAGAGTATTAGGATTAAAGGCAGCCCTTTTTACTTTTTTAGGTGATGGTCTAAAGGGTCTAGCAGTAGTAGTACTGGCAGATATATTAGGTGGAAAATCTTTAGCTATGGCTTGTGGATTGGCAGTAATTCTAGGTCATAACTTTCCAGTATTGCTAAAATTTAAAGGTGGAAAGGGAGTAGCTACATCAATGGGGGTATTTTTTATAATAGACCCAATTGCTGCATTAATATCGATAGCTCTAGGTATTATAATTATAATAAAAATTAGATATGTTTCATTAGGATCTATTATAGGAATGGCAATACTTCCAATTACATTATTTTTGTTAAATAGACCTATAGATATTATTATTTTTGGAATAGTGGTAGGACTATTAGCCATCTTTCAACATAGATCTAATATCAGCCGATTAATTAGGGGCAACGAAAATAAAATTAGTATTTCAAAGAAAAAATAATATTTAAAATATTATATTAGCTATAGTAAATCAGTATTAAGGAGAAAAAAGTTTTTTTAGTAAAGTAAAGGGTATTTAGTAATTGAAAGGAGGAAGATAATGAGCATTGATAGTCAAATAAAAAGTATGTTAGAAAAAAAGAAATGGGCTGTGATAGGTGTAACTCCTAATAAGGAGAAGTTTGGATATAAGATATGGAAGGTATTGTTGAACAATGGTTATGAAACCTTTGCTATAAATCCAAAATACAATGAAATTGAAGGCATTAAGTGCTATCCTTCTCTTAAAGATTTGCCAGTGAAACCCGAGGTTATTGATTTTGTAGTACCTCCTAAAATCACTCTAGCAGCAGTAGAAGAAGCAAAAGAATTAGGTATAGAAAATCTATGGTTTCAACCAGGTTCATGGAATGAAGAGGTATTAGAAAAGGCAGATTCTTTAGGTTTAATCCATGTAGAAAATTGTGTCTACGCAATTTTAGCATAATAATAAGCATCCTGGGATTTTCCAGGATGCTTATTATTATGCCTTATGGGTGATAATTCTTAAAGAATTTAGAATAGCAATAAGAGAAACACCTACATCGGCAAAGACTGCTGCCCACATAGTAGTATGACCAAGGGCGCCTAACAATAGGACAACTGCTTTTACAGCTAGTGCAAATATTATATTTTGTATTACAATATTTCTTGTAAATTGTGCTATTTTTATTGCCTTTACTATTTTATAAGGCTCATCAGTCATAAGAACTATATCTGCCGCCTCTATAGCGGCATCTGAACCTAAACCGCCCATAGCAATACCTATATCCGCCCTTACTATAACCGGTGCATCATTAATTCCATCTCCTACAAATGCCAGTTTTTTACCCTTAATTTTTTCTTTTTCTAATTGTTCTAGTTTTTCAACCTTATCTTGGGGAAGTAAGCCAGTATAAAAGTCATCTAAGGATAATTTATTAGCAATATTTTCTCCCACTATATCATTATCTCCAGTTAGCATTATAGTTTTCCTAATACCTAAGTACTTAAGTGCTTTTATAGTTTCTTTTGAATCTGTTTTAAGTTCATCTGAAATTACTATATATCCCATATATTCTTTATCAATAGCTATATGGACTATTGTTCCAATAGTTTTTGGATGGGAGAGATCTATATTTTCATTGGACATAAGTTTATCATTTCCTAAAAGAACTTCTTTACCCCTAATATTGGCCTTTATCCCAAAGCCAGAAATCTCTTCATAATTTGCAATATCTTCTTTATTTATATCACCATCGAATTTTTTTATTATGGATTTAGCAATAGGGTGATTAGAAAAGTATTCACCATGGGCTGCATAGTATAGGAGTTCATCTTCATTAAAATTGCCATAGGCCTTAATTTCTATGACTTCAAAGGTTCCTTTTGTCAAAGTGCCAGTTTTGTCAAATACCATCATATCGATATTATTTAAGGCTTCTAAGTAATTACCCCCCTTTACTAAAATACCATTTTTTGATGCTAAGCCAATACCTCCAAAGAATCCAAGGGGGACAGAGATCACTAAAGCACAAGGACAGGAGATAACTAAAAATATCAAGGCTCTATATATCCACTGGGAAAATCCAGCCCTTAAAATTAATGGGGGGAAAATTGCTAGACTAATAGCAATAAAGACAACTATAGGTGTGTAATACCTAGAAAACTTAGTTATAAATTGTTCAGTGGTAGCCTTTTTGCTACTGGTATTTTCCACCAGCTCCAGTATTTTTGAAACCGTTGATTCCTTAAAATTTTTTATAATTTTCAGAGTTATTAATCCATTATTATTTATAAAGCCACTTAAAACCTTATTGCCAGGCTCTACATTCCTAGGTAATGATTCACCTGTTAGAGCAGATGTATCCATCATGGCCTTTCCCTCTAATATTATCCCATCTAGGGGCACCTTTTCACCAGGCTTTACAATAATAATATCCCCCACACTTACATTATTTGGACTCACCTTGGTTATGCTATCTCCAACTTTAATATTGGCATAATCTGGTCTAATATCCATTAGGTCTTGAATGGATTTTCTAGATCTATTTACAGCCAAGTCCTGAAAAAACTCGCCAACTTGATAAAATAACATAACAGCAACTGCCTCAGGATATTCTCCAATGACAAAGGCTCCTAATGTGGCTATGGACATTAAAAAGTTTTCATCAAAAATTTGACCCATTAGAATATTCTTACCGGCCCTTAGAAGAACTGGGCCTCCAATTAGTAAATAGGCTCCAATAAATAGAAGTAAGTTTACTGGATAATTAAAGGTAAATAATATGGGGAGAATAAAAAAAAATATTCCTATGACAATATAAATGTCTTTATTAGAGAAACTTTTATTTCTAGAATCATGTTGATGGTTAATATTAATACTATTATTTCCTTCTTCGCTTTCAATAACCACCTTAATTTTGGTGTCATATCTATATATAATTTTTAATATTTCTTTATAAGTATGCTCCCAACTTTCTTTGTTTATTAAATTTATTGAAAGGGTAGAGGTTGAGAAATTTAGATTAGCCTCTTTAATACTATCTAATTTATTAACTCCTGCTTCAATTTTATAGGCACAATCTGCACAATTCAGTCCCCTTAAAATAATCTTTTTTTTATTCATAAAAATTCTCCTTTATACATGGCTGATGTGAGCAAATCCTGATTTTAAAATTTCAAATATATGTTGGTCGTCTAAGGAATAATACATTGTTTTTCCTTTTCGCCTATTTTTTACAATGCCCATTTGCTTTAGAGTCCTTAATTGATGAGATATACCTGATTGACTAATACCAATTACTGCCACTAAATCGCAGACACATAACTCTGAATAATAAAGGGAATAGATAATCTTTATCCTGGTAGAATCTCCAAAGATTTTAAAAAAGTCAGCTAATCGGTTTAAGAAATTATCTTTTGGTAAAGAGTTTATCACCTTATTTACACTATCCTTGTGAATCAATTTTCCTTTACATACTTCTAATGAATTATCCATTATACAACCTCCATTATAATATATGAGCATATATTCATATGTTAATAATAGTATATTGCTTTTCTAGGATAATGTCAATATATTCTAAAAATATTTGATAATAAAGCCAGTCCTTTCTCTAAGAGATTATTATTTAATATGCAATAAATAATAGTTTATAGGAAATAATAAAATCTAGGAGGTGGTAAAGTTGAAATTACATGACAGAGAAATACTAATGAAGGCAATTTTAGATGAACAGGAAAAGGTTAGAGATTTTGAATCCCACTCCAAAACTGTGAAGGATGAGGAAGTAAGGAGGGTATTTAAACAATTGGCTGAGGAACATGGCCACCATGCAAGGCAATTACATGAACTACTGGAAAGATTTGAATAAGAGGGCAAGGGTTTTAAAACACCCTTGTCCCTAATTGATTTTCATTCTTCTGGGAAGGTAACAAAATGCTCTTGGGTCACTCCACAAATAGGACAAATTTCTGGAATGGGTCCTTCAACAGTATGGCCACATATAGTACAAATTTGAACATCTCCTAACTCCATATCTTCCCCTTGGTCTACATATTGCTTTGCCTTACTAAACATTGCTGAATGTATTTTTTCTGCTTCTAAGGCATATTGAAAAGATAATAGCCCTCTTTTTTCTTGTTGCTCTTTTGCAACAGCTATGTAGGCTGGATACATTTGTTCTATTTCAAAATTTTCTCCATCGATTGCCCTTTGAAGATTTTCTGAGGTAGTTGTTAGACCGAAACCTCCTTCAGAGGCTACAATATAATTTCCTTCTACATTTTCAAATTCCTTGAAGTGATTACTTCCATGTACCTCTTCAGCAAAGGAGATGGCTTCAAATAATCGGGCAATATTTTTATAACCTTCTTCTAAAGCTTTTTTGCTCCATATTTTATATCTCATATTTGCNNTTTATACCCATTTTCTAGAGTAATTAACTTTCTACTTGTACAACTTTAATATATAATAAACAAATAGAAAAATATTAGGATTTACAATTAAGGGCTAATACAATATTTATTTATTGTTAAATATTAGAAGGGAACGATTTCCATGACAAGGACAAAAAAACTAATTTTCATTTCCATTTTATTGGCTCAAGCACTGGTGTTACAATATATCGAAGGCTTTATTCCAATTCCAATACCTGCACCAGGGGTAAAATTGGGATTGGCAAATATTGTGATTATGATTACTATTGTAATATTTGGGTTAAAAGTGGCTACTACTCTTGTGGTACTAAGAAGTTTTATGGGGGCTATGTTTGTAGGCACAATTTCTAGTTTTTTCTTTAGCCTTGGTGGAGGTTTATTAAGCTTAATTGCCATGTATATATTATTTCGCTATTATAAGGATTATTTTAGTTTTATGGGTATTAGTATTGTAGGTGCTATTTTTCATAATATTGGACAACTTTTTGTAGCTTCCTTAGTCATATCAAATTTTGGAATCTTTACCTATTTACCAATATTAATGTTAAGTGGAATCTTAACAGGGTATTTTGTTGGACTGGCTACAAAGTATATATTGGATATTTTATCTATTAATTTAAAGATTCTTAATAAAACCAATAAGATATAAAAGTTTATTGGAATATTTTATCCTCTGCTTGTCTATAATTTAATAGGAGGGTGATTAATAAAATGGATACATATATTGATCAAGCCTATGAATATTATGAGAACAAGCAATTGCAACTAGCAAAGCAAACAATTATAAAAGAACAACTATTTTTTACTAACCCTATAGCCCTTAATCTTATAGGAAGCATTTGCTGGAAATTAAACAATATAAAAGAAGCTAAAAAATATTATCTTTTAGCGGTTAAATGTAGAAAAGATTTCTGGCCAGCTTACCTAAATTTAGGGAATCTATTTTATGAGGATAAGAAATATAGTAAGGCATTAAAGTATTATATTGCTGCATTAAGTCATAAGGGAGAAAACTTTATTATTTATTTTAATATAGGGACTTGTTTATTAAAGATGAAAAGACCTACTAAAGCTATCTCTTATTTATTAAAGTCTTTAGAATTAAAACCAACCCATTTAGAAACTAATATTAACTTGGCTAAGGCTTTTTATGAGAATAATAATTTTAAAAAGTCTTTTATTTATTTCAATACTGCATTAGCCATAGATGGGGATAATAATATTGCTAAAATAGGATATAAAAAATCTTGGAAAAACCTAGCCTAAATAAAATTGGGATATCCAGTAGATATCCCAGTATTACTAATTATTTTGTTCTTCTAATTTTAGAGCTTCATTTTCTTTATTATTTACTATTGAGGTCATAATGCAATTTCCTTGGAAAGTAGCTCCTTCATCTATAATAAATTTATCAACTTCTATATCCCCTATCATTATAGCAGTTGATGTTAGTTTTAATTGGCCTGTTACATATAGGTTGCCAGTAACTCTTCCAGACATATAAATATTTGTTGCCTTAACAACACCTTCTATAACAGCCGTTTCCCCTATTACCACATTCCCTTCTACTGTTAATTCACCTTTTAAAAAGCCTTCAATCCGAACGGAACCACTAGCTTTAATATTACCATTTACACTAAAATTTTTACCTAGTATTGTTTCCACCTTGTCATATTTTTCAACAACTTCCTGTTTTTTAAACATATTTTCCCCCCTTAAAATTATTATTTTCCTAAATATTTCATAGGATCAACCGGATTATCATTAACACGAATTTCAAAATGGACATGGGGACCAGTACTATTACCCGAATTACCTAGTTTTGCAATTGGCTGCCCTTTTTCTACCTGCTGACCTGCCTTCACCAGAAGGGATGAATTATGTCCATACAAAGTGGTAAATCCATATCCATGGGATATTATTACAGTATAACCTAAGCCACTTCTCCAACCAGCATATGCAACTTTTCCTTTGCCAGCTGCCTTTATTATAGAACCATAGCTATTGGCAATATCCACTCCTTTATGAAAGGTTGATGCCCCCCTTTTAGGAGCTTTTCTAATTCCAAAAGTGGAGGTTATACGTCCTCTATTGGGCCATTGGGTTGGACGGGCAGCAAGATAATTTAATTGATCTACCACATCGGCCTTTAAGTTGTTAAAATTATTTTTTTTCTTAGAGAGACTTTCTTCTATTTCATTAAGATTATCTTTAATTTCCCTTAGGGTATTGCTTTGGTCATATTCTGAGGACTTATCAGGTTTACGCTGAAATAAACTACCTCTGCTGATATTTCTTATACTTTTATCTTCTTGTGTTTGAGCGTGGGAAATTTCCTTTATATCCTTATCATTCTCTGCTTCTAAACCAACTAAACTTTTAACCTCTTTCTCTAATTCATTAAGGTGATTTATTTTTTCTTTTATATCTTGGGTATATTTTTTCAACTCATCAATTTGAAGTTTTTGTTTATCATTGATAATTTCAAGGCTATGTATATTTTTAATATTTTTGGCATAATCCTTTTTCAAAGTTATAAAGGAATGGATGAAAAAGCATGAAATTACAAGAAGGGATGCTAATATGTAAGTTAAAGCTTTGAAGAAACATTTAGGGAGATTATAGGTTTTAATTTTATCTTCGTTATTAGGAATCATCATAAAGGTATAAGCAGATTTGTAATTATGTTTCCCCTTTTTCATGACTAATCCTCCTTTTCTATCATAGATTATTTTACCTTAATTGGAATTATGAAACAAGGCCCTAAAGATTTTATTATTTATCCTTTTATACCATAATAAAAAGTCATTAATTTTCTATTATTGAGATAAGAAATTTAAATCTATATGAATAATTCCTGAAGAAGACAATAAAATTTGTCATTTTTTCAAAAAAAGGATGTTGCTGGAGTATTATCCAGTAACATCCTTTATAATTTTTAGTATTCCTATTTAAACAATATAGCTATCAAAATATCCTTTAATATAAATAATAGGTGTGCCCTTATCACCACTTCCTGATGTCAAGTCTGATAAGGAACCAATTAGATCTGTAAGCCTTCTAGGTGTAGTACCTTGAGCCTCTACTCTATCTAATAAATCAGTTTCTTTATTTTTAATAAATTGGGCGATAGCTTTTTTTTGTTCTTCTCCACTAAGATGGGAAAAATTATTATCTGCTAAATATTTTAATTTAATTTCATTGGGAGTACCCTTTAGACCGGCTGTATAAGCAGGGGAGACCACAGGGTCAGCCAATTCCCAAATCTTTCTAAGGGGATCTTTAAAGGCGCCGTCTCCATAGATCATTACTTCCACTATTTTACCAGTAATTTTTTTGATTTTTTCTTGAATACCTTCTACAACAGGTTGGCTATTATTAGGGAAGAGCTTTATACTATCTTCTGTAGCTTTATTAGAACCTAAAAGGCCATATATTTCATTAAATCCACTCCCATTAATAGGCTGTACAAGAATATCATCTAACCCAAATAATTTTATAGCCCCGGATTTTATTAATATATTTTTAGTCCGTTGGCGGGAATGGATATCGCAAACTAATACATTTTTAGTATAATTTAATATTGTTCTAGGATTGTTTGAAAATATAATCTTATATGCTGCCCCTTCTGATTGTATTAATTCTTTATAATACTCAATATAATCTACACCGGTAAAAGGATGTCTTGAATACCCAAAATGTTGGCGAAATTCTGTTTCTGTTAGCACATCTGTCCAAGGATTTATACCTTCCGAATCTATTTCATCTATATCAATAAGTTGATTGCCTACCTCATCAGAGGGATAGCTTAACATCAATACAACATTGCCTGTACCTTTTGCAATACCTCTTAGACAAACAGAAAACCTATTTCTACTAAGAATTGGGAAAACAACACCAACTGCCTCTTTACCAAACTTTTCGTTTATATCAATGGCAATGTCATTTACAGTAGCATAATTGCCCTGTGCCCGTGCAACAACAGATTCGGTAATAGTTATAATATCCCCATCTTCAATGGAAAAGCCTTCAATTTTTGAGGCATTTAATAGGGTATCCACAACTATCTGTTCAATGTCATCACCTTTATTGATTATTGGGGCACGAAGTCCTCGCACTACTGTTCCAACTGCTCTTTCCAATTTTATCTCTCCTTTAATAAAGGGTTTATTTTACATTATAATTTTTATTATATTTATAATAAAAATATATTGTTGATTAATTTAGTGCTATCCTTATTATACTTCTATATAGCTTTGAGTCAAGTAAAAGACATAACCCATGGGCAGAATTGAAAATTAAAAACCTTAAAAAACAACTCTAAGATAAAAAGTTTGCTCGTTAAATCTGAAGGATTGACAATTATATCAAGGTGTGATATTAT